>Ga0116193_1000053_pt1 | contig 112196 bp, 101 predicted proteins | sample AD_UKC115_MetaG_FD_89892 | JGI IMG/M metagenome (GOLD analysis project Ga0116193, IMG submission 89892) | Active sludge microbial communities of municipal wastewater-treating anaerobic digesters from Hong Kong - AD_UKC115_MetaG | ecosystem: Engineered > Bioreactor > Anaerobic > Digestate...
CAGGATGATACAGATGGCGGAGATGATTTACGCATGAAATACCGCTACCTGGACTTACGTAGAAATGTGGTGAAAAAGAATTTGGAATTAAGGTATGCAATTACCCGTTCCGTTAGAAACTACCTACATGAACAATCATTTATTGAAGTAGAAACACCTTTTCTTATAAAATCCACGCCGGAGGGTGCTAGGGATTTTATCGTTCCTTCAAGGATGAATGAAGGGCAGTTTTATGCTTTACCCCAATCACCTCAAACGTTTAAGCAATTGCTCATGGTGAGTGGCTATGATCGCTACTTTCAAATTGTAAAATGCTTTAGGGATGAAGATTTAAGGGCTGACCGCCAACCGGAATTTACACAAATAGATTGTGAAATGTCTTTTGTAGAACAAGAAGATATTTTGAACACCTTTGAAAATATGATTAAACGCATTTTTAAAGATGTGAAAAATCTGGATTATGAAGAGCCAATTGAAAGAATGAGTTGGGAAGATGCCATGTGGCGTTTTGGAATTGATAAACCGGATACGCGCTTTGATATGGAATTGACCAATATTAAAACCCTTTTTCAAAACAGTAAAAGTAAAAGTTATCCTGAACTGATTGCCGGTACAGATTTTCCGGTTTTTAATCAGGCAGAAACGGTGATTGCATTAGTTGCTCCGGAATGCGGATTCTATACGCGTAAACAAACGGATGAATTAACCGAATGGGTTAAACGCCCGCAAATAGGAATGCAGGGACTGGTGTATATAAAATGTAATGCCGATGGTAGTTATAAAAGTAGTGTAGATAAATATTTTGATGAAGAAAAGTTGCAAGCCATAGCGGAAACCTGTGGAGCCCGTGCAGGCGATTTGATATTATTGTTGGCTGGTAAGGAAGAGAAGACACGTAAAGCTGCCGGAGAATTGCGCCTGGAAATGGCCAGGAGATTAAATTTCAGGAATACAGAAACATTTAAACTATTATGGATAATTGATTTTCCCTTATTTGAATATGATGATTCTTCCAATCGCTGGGTTGCGCGCCATCACCCATTTACAGCGCCCAAGAAAGAACAAATAGCGGTGATGTTAAACAATGACCCTTCTATAAAGAATGCTGAAAATTACCTTGCGCATCCTTTTGCGGAAATTAAAGCAAATGCCTATGATTTAGTTTTAAATGGGAATGAAGTCGGCGGGGGTTCTATTCGTATTTTTCAGAAAGATCTCCAGGAAAAAATGTTTACTGCTTTAGGTATGAGTAAAGAAGATGCCATGCAAAAGTTTGGATTTTTGATGAATGCTTTTGAGTATGGTGCGCCACCTCATGGAGGTATCGCATTTGGTTTGGATAGATTATGTTCTATAATTGGAGGTAGTGAAAGTATTCGCGACTTTATAGCATTTCCCAAAAATAACAGTGGCCGTGATGTGATGCTGGATGCGCCTTCTACCATTGAAGATGAACAATTAAAAGAATTGAATTTACAGTGGAGAGGAAAATAGTTCCTAAAGATTTTACAATTATAAAAAATACTGAAACCATTTTTGATGAAGAATATTGTTCTCTACCGGATTTTGGGGATACTGATTAATATAGTCTGTTTCCTTATTGCAATAAATCTTTTGCTATCCATTCCATTATTATTATCTCAACCATTTTTTCTATTATTTTTTTTCATTCTATTCTGTGTTGTTCTTTATGCCTGGTTTGCCAATTCATTTTATAAGAAGATCATCCTGCAGGACCTGACAGTAAAAAAGAAAATGAAAGAATGGTTATTGGTGAATGCATTGGTGTCATTTGTTTTTTCACTGATCATCATTATTCCGGGAATCACCTTGCTTTCTGACCCTGATCCATTTTTCAAAAGCCTTGATTCATTAATGAAACAATCAGGAGCAAGCAGTATCGGCCTTAGTAATGAACAAGCAAGGCGAATTGCAATTGGCGAATTATGGTTCTTAGTGATCTTTTGTGTTGTGCTTTCTATTCATATTATTTGGACATACAAGCTCGTAAAGAAGAAAAATGATCATTTTGTGGATGAGGCATAAGTAGTTTATTTTTATTTTCTAAAATAAAGAAGCTTCCAATAGAATGTGTTCATTCTTTTTATTTAACGATGTCAATTCATCAATCTCATATCATACCATTAGCTGAGCGTATCAGGCCCTCCACATTAGATGAATTAATAGGCCAGGATCATCTTACCGGGCCGGGCAGTATTTTGCGCATGGCCATTGATCAAAAGAACATTCCCTCGATTATTTTATGGGGTCCGCCGGGAGTGGGTAAGACAACATTAGCGCATATCATTGCTAAAAATTCAGAGGTTCCTTTCTATCGTTTAAGTGCCATTAGCAGCGGCGTGAAGGATGTACGTGAAGTCATAGACAAAGCAGCAAAAGAATCAGGTGCTATTTTATTTATTGACGAAATCCACCGTTTCAATAAAGGGCAACAAGATGCATTATTGAATGCAGTGGAAAAAGGAATTATTACCCTGATTGGTGCTACTACGGAGAACCCTTCATTTGAAGTAAATCCGGCTTTACTTAGCAGATGTCAGGTATATGTTTTAAAACCATTGGAGGAAAAGGCAATGATCAGGATCCTGGAAAATGCCGTGCAAAAAGATGAAAAACTGAAAGAAATGAATCCTCAAATAAAGGAGGTTGAGGCTTTAATCAGGATTTCCGGAGGAGATGTAAGAAAGATATTAAATCTCCTTGAATTAGCTACAGATATCGCACAGAAGGACCAAGCAACGGGCCAACCCGTTATTACGAATGAGGAGGTATTGAAAGCAGCCCAATCAAAGGTGGCATTGTATGATAAAAATGGAGAGCAACATTATGATATCATTTCAGCTTTCATAAAAAGTATGAGAGGTACAGATCCCAATGCAGCTGTATATTGGTTAGCGAGAATGATTGAGGGTGGTGAAGATGTAAAATTAATTGCCAGACGCATGGTGATTTTTGCCAGCGAAGATATTGGCAATGCTAATCCCAATGCACTTTTACTTGCCAATACCTGTTTTGATGCGGTACATAAAATAGGTTACCCGGAGTCCAGGATTATTTTATCTCAATGTGCAATTTATTTAGCTACTTCAGTTAAAAGTAATGCTGCTTATGAAGCCATCAGCAAGGCATTGGATGCAGTTAAATCTTCCGGTGATTTACCGGTTCCATTGCATATACGAAATGCACCAACCGGATTAATGAAAGACCTGGATTATGGTAAAAATTATCAATATGCTCATGCATACAAAAATAATTTTACCCAACAGGAATACCTGCCTAGGCATTTGGAAGGCAGCGTGTTTTATATCCCACAAGACAATCCAAAAGAAAATGAAATAAGGCGTTTTCTGAAATCTTTGTGGAAAGAGAAGTATGGATATTAATTTTTTTCTTCCTCGTAATTAAGAAATTCAGAAAATTTTGACAGGCATTTTGGTAATTGCTATTTTGCCTTATCTTCACGCACAAAATTTGATAACATGAATACCGTAATTGTTCCAGTTGACTTCTCTGAAACCTCGTTGAATGCTGCCAGATATGCTGCTCATTTATTAATAGGCCATTATGGCGTAGAAATGATATTGTATCATGCTTATGAAAAAGAAACTGATGCAGAAAAATGTATTGCAGATCTGGAGGGACTTAAAAATGATTTATTTGAAAAATGCCCTGTAAAAATGACGGTCTATACTGAGTTGGCTAAAGATTTCGTGGAAGAATTGGAGAAGTTTGCCCGGCACAGAAAAGCAGATCTTGTCATCATGGGAATTACTGGTAAATCTGCAATAGCCCAGGTTTTTATGGGAAGCAATACATTGAAAATGGCTGAAACAAAGGCCTGCCCGGTATTAATAGTTCCTGAAATGGCCACTTATCATGAAGTAAAAAATGTCATGCTGGCTTCTGATTTTAAAAATGTAAATAGCTCCACTCCGTCTGTGCCCATAAAAAGTTTTCTGGAAACATTTAAGCCAAGCTTACATATTGTCAATGTAGATGAAAATCATTATGTCGCAATCTCTGCTGATTATGAAAAAGAAAGGGAGGCTTTCCAGGAAATGTTTAAAGAATTTTCTCCCGAATTTTATTTTCTGAGGTTATTTGATATAGAAGAAGGACTACAGTTATTTGCTGAAGAAAGAAATATTGATCTTATTATCCTAATACAGAAAGTGAATACCCTCAGGCATAAAATGTTTAAAACTAATATTGCAAAAAAATTATCATACCAGGCTACCATTCCGATCTTAATAGTACAGGAATAAATTCCGATATGTAAAAATAAATTTCTTGGGTATTTTATGATTGCTCATTTCAGGGGCATCTTGTGTATAGGTATCAATTTTTCGAAACTTTAAACTTCAATTTATAGTTTTGCATATTAACTGGACTTATCAATATTTTACGGAATTAACCGTTGATGAATTATATGCCATCATCCGTCTCAGGAATGAAGTATTTGTAGTGGAACAAAATTGTGTTTTCCAGGATGCAGATAATCATGACCTGGTTTCTTATCATATTTGTGGATGGCAGGATAATCATCTTGTGGCTTATGCGCGGATCATTCCACCGGGTGAAATTTACCCTCAGCCTTCTATTGGTCGTGTAGTAACTTCTTTGATTTCGAGGAAACAGCATGTGGGAATGGACCTGATGAAAAAAGCCATTGCATTTACACAAGAAAAATACCCGGGTATGGATATTGAAATTGGAGCACAACTATATCTTAAATCCTTTTACGAGATGTTAGGGTTTATTCAGGTGAGTGATTTATATTATGAGGATGGAATTAAACATATTAAAATGAAATTGAAGTATGTAACTGATTAAATTTTATGCTTAATATTGCTTAGAAATCCCTGAAGCCTATTGTATGAAAATAAGTAAAGGAATCTTTTTTTTCAACCTGTTGGTTTTTTTATGCAATGTTTCATTTGGTCAAATCAAACAGAAAGAAACTGCGCTTGAAGAAATTTCGCAACATTGGGAAATCAGCGCTACCATTGGCGCTAATAATTTTTTGGGGGATTTGGGAGGAAATTTGGGAATAGGCCAACCTTTCCTGAAAGATTACATGTTTAAAACCATGAAACCTTTGGTTGGTGTATCTGCTACGTATAATTTAAATGCCTGGTTCAGCTTTTCCGGTGGCCTGAATTTTAGTAATGTTGATGGCGCTGATAGCCTGATTAATAATGAAGGTGGAATGGAAAGATGGCGTTTCAACAGAAATTTGAGCTTTCATTCTTTTATTTATGAAGGCTACGCCACATTTGATTTTTATCCCATGACTTTTTTTGACAGGACAGTGGGTATATACCAGGTAGCTCCTTTTGTAAGTGGTGGAATTGGGGTATTTCATTTTAATCCCAAAACCCAATTGAATGGACAAACGGTTGAATTGGCACCTTTACATCTTGAAGGCCAGGGCTTTCCGGAATATACCGATAGAAAACCTTATTCCCTGGTTTCATTTTATATACCCTTAGTGGTTGGGGTGAAATATTTTATTGATAATAAATATGCTTTATCTGCAGGCATACGTATCCGGCAAACATTTACGGATTATATAGATGATATCAGTACAACGTACATTGATCCCACACTATTTGATAAATATTTGACACCGGACCAGGCTATTCTTGCCAAACAATTATATTCCAGGAGTCTGCAACCCTGGAAAGTGAAACCTGATATTGATAAAGCGCATACAAAGGATAAAGATGGTTATATGGATGTTTTCCTTACATTCAGTATGCGCATCGGTAGCAATACCCTCTTTAAGGTAGGGGTTCATTAATGCATTTACAAGAATTCTTCTGATAAAAATTTAGCGGTGGAATTGTTCTTACGCCTGATTAAATCTTCAGGCTTGCCAACAAATAATATTTCTCCGCCACCATCGCCTCCTTCAGGCCCAAGATCAATAATATGATCCGCTACTTTAATTACATCCAAATTATGTTCTATCACAAGAACCGTATTTCCACGATCCACTAATTTATTTAATACATCTAATAAATGTTGAATGTCCTGGAAATGCAGGCCGGTTGTTGGCTCATCTAAAATATAAAATGTTTTTCCGGTATCTTTTTTGGCAAGTTCCGTTGCCAGTTTTACCCGTTGCGCCTCTCCCCCACTGAGAGTTACCGATGATTGCCCCAATGTAATATAGCCCAAGCCCACTTCTTTCAACACTCTAATTTTCCTATATAAAAAAGGAATGGATTGAAAAAATTCAGTGGCTTCATCTACCGTCATGGACAAAACATCGCTGATGGATTTTCCTTTATACCTTATTTCCAGTGTTTCGCTATTATATCTTTTGCCATTGCATTTATCACAATGAACATAAACATCCGGTAAAAAATTCATTTCAATGACACGCATACCACCACCTTCACACTGATCGCATCGGCCACTTTTTACATTAAAAGAAAAACGGCCTGGTTTATACCCTCTGATTTTTGCTTCTGGCATGGAGGCAAATAACATACGTATTTCCGTAAAAAAACCACAATAGGTTGCCGGATTACTTCGAGGGGTACGGCCAATTGGGGACTGATCTATTTCAATCACTTTATCTATATTTTCCAGGCCTTTGATACTATTGAATTCAAGTGCTTGCAATTTCGAGTTGTAGGCATGTTTGGCAAGCAATGGATATAAAGTTTCATTAATAAGTGTGGACTTACCGCTTCCACTTACTCCGCTCACTACGATAAACTGGCCTAGTGGAAACTTGACGGTTACATTTTTTAAATTATTCCCTCTAGCTCCTTTTAATTCTAAAAATTTTCCGGTGCCTTTTCTTCTTTCCTTTGGAATCTCAATCTTTTTTTTCCCGGAAATATATAATGCAGTCTCAGAACGGGCGTGCATGATTTCAGTGGGGTTTCCCATAGCCACAATAAGCCCCCCATGAATTCCCGCTTCCGGCCCGATATCAATTATATAATCTGAAGCCATCATAATATCTTTATCATGTTCTACGACTAGAACACTATTGCCCATATCACGTAAGTTTTTTAAGGCTTTAATAAGACGGTGATTATCGCGTTGATGCAAACCAATGGATGGTTCATCTAAGACGTAAGTGATCCCCTGCAGTTGGGAGCCGATTTGTGTTGCCAGACGGATACGTTGTGATTCGCCGCCACTCAAAGTTCTCGTCGGCCTGTTTAAAGATAAATAAGTAAGCCCTACATCATGTAGGAAAAGCAGACGTTCCCTGATTTCTTTGATAATATCTTTGGCGATAATATTTTGTTTCTTCGATAAACGTACTTCAATTTGACCGAACCAGTCCAGGAGTTTATCTAAGTTCATTGCACTAAGAGCCGCTATATTTTGGTTATCGACTTTAAACCAAAGGCTTTCCTTTTTTAACCGAGTACCTTCACATTCGGGGCAGGTCTTCAGGTCCATAAATTTTTCTACCCATTGACGCATGTTTTCTGTACTGTCATTTGCCGTAAACCATCTCTTCAATTTGGGGATCAACCCTTCAAATTCATCCTCATCTTTTTTTAATTTTTCTTCAAATGCATCTTCCATAGATGCTTCCCCACTTTCATGTCCATATAATAATTTATTTAAAACTTTTTCAGGAATCTCCTCAATGGGTATATGCAAATTGATTTTATTCTTTTTGGCAAAACCTGAAGCAATCCGATACATATAAGCTTCTCTTTCTTCACCAAGAGGAATAATACCGCCTTCTCTAATACTCTTTTTCCGGTCGGGGATAATGGCGTCAAGGCTTACAGAATATACAGCGCCAATACCTTTACATACGGGGCAGGCGCCATAAGGTGAGTTGAAGGAAAAAGAATTGGGCGAAGGGGTTTCATAACTTATTCCTGTATCTGCACACATTAACTGTTTCGAATATTGTAAAAGGCTTTCTGATGGTGATGTCTTATTTTTTTCAGGATGATTTAAAAGAATAAACATCAAATCTTTACCTACTTGTAAACATTTTTCAACAGATTGGCTTAACCTGCTTTTCATTTTTTCATCGACCGGAAGCCGGTCAATCACTACTTCAATATCATGCACTTTATATCGGTCTACCTGCATGTCGGCTTTCAAGTCAAGGATCTCTCCGTCCACGCGTGCTTTTAAATATCCCTTTTTACGGATGTCTTCAAAGAGTTCACGGTAATGGCCTTTGCGACCCCGGACCAGCGGCGCAAGTAATGTAATCTTCGCACCTGAACATTTTGATAAAATATCTGAAACAATTTCTGATTCATTGAATTGAACCATCTTTTTCCCCGTATGATAACTATAGGCTTCACCAATACGTGCAAATAACAAACGAAGAAAGTCATATACTTCCGTTACAGTACCTACAGTAGAACGTGGATTTTTGTTGGTTGTTTTTTGTTCAATTGAAATGACCGGGCTCAGGCCGGTAATTTCATCAACATCGGGCCTTTCCATGTCGCCCATAAATTGACGGGCATAGGCACTGAAACTTTCCATATAACGGCGTTGCCCTTCATTATAAATCGTATCAAAAGCCAGGGAAGACTTACCACTGCCACTGACACCTGTAAAAACGACCAGTTTATTTTTAGGAATGGTTATATCTATGTTTTTCAGGTTATGCTCTCTTGCACCAAAGACTTGAAGTACTTCAGGCATCAGATCTGTGTTATTCTCAGTATCGTCTTTATTGATCTTTTCCATGTGCTGTCTGCAAATTTATGAAAATGATGTCGTCAAAAAGAGATGTCGTTTTGCTAAAATTTGCCATTGAAATAAGTATAAGTTTTTTCTGTGGTTACTTTCTTTTAATGATTGTCTCATAGGTGCGAAAAATTTCTCCACCTATCGTTTGGTAATTATATTTTTCACAGGCATCCTTGGAAATCTTCTCGCGGTTGAAGTTTAAAGTATTTAAATACAATTCTTGCATATATTGAATAAGGGATTGCTCATCTTCATTTTCAATTAATACACCATTTCTCTCATTAATGAGCTCAGCTATACCACCCACATTCGTGCTAATGACAGGAAGCCCACAACACAATGCTTCAATGATTACACAGGGAAGGTTTTCAAAACGGCTGAATAATAAAAGGGCATCCGCCATTTGCATTTTACTTGCTACCTCGGTATAAGATAATAACCCGGTAAATTCAATGTTTTCCGGAGGAATACCCAGAGAAGTTGCATACTGTTCAATAGGTTCAAAATGTTCACCTACCATGATCAATTTTGAATTTGGATGTTTTTGGATAAAAATTGAAAATGCATGTATTATTCCCTGAGGGTTCTTCTGCATTTTCATGGTTGAAACATGAATAAAAGTGAATACTTTATTTGCCATTTCTACTTGTTGGGGAAAATGGAAATAACGGGTGTCTGCGACATTTGGGATTGCTTTGAAATTTATTTTGGTAACATATTTATTGACAGCATTCCCCAACTGCCTGGAAACCGGAAGAAACAAATTACCGTTTTTGAGAATTTTTTTGGTATAGGTTTTAAAAATAAAATTTCGGTCGGCAAATTTATCTTTTGCCACCTCATTATAGATAGCCCAATGTTCTGTGACTACATAAGGAATGTGATATTTTTTTTTCAACCAAAGAGCAATGAGGCCGGCTTTAATAGGAACATGTACATGTACTATATCCGGTAAACCATTTTCTGCAATAAACTTTTGAACTTGGGTTTTCATTAATTTTTTATAACCAATACCGGTTCTCATTTTTGCAATAAATGATGGCCCTTTAGCAATTGGAAAATAGCATATAATTTCTTTTAATTGTCCATTTCCGGAAACGGAAACCTTATTGCTCATTTTCTGATGAATATCTGGTTCCGCATGGATGACCGTGATATCTGCAAAGAGAGAGGCTGCATAAGCATGGCGTTGAATGAAATCTCCATTCATGGCATCTAATTCATTAGGATACCAACTGGTGAGCCATAAAGCTTTTATCTTTCCAGACATTTAATAAGAAAATTTTAATCGAATTTTTCTTTGGTGGAAAATTTCTTCAGCCATGAAAAGTCAGATTTTTTCCAGGTAAAAAAATGTATAATATTAATATTATAATCCAGTTTAAACTGCCTTAGTGAAAAAGCCAGGTTTGCCATATAGGCCATAGAACTCACACAGGCTGCGGCAATGATGCCATATTTGGGTACAAAGAAATAATCGCCGGTTATGACGATCATTAATGCAATAGATGCGCCAATCACATTGACCCTTAAATTACCTTTCCCGGCAAAATAAGAGGATAACATGGTAAGAACTGACAGTGCGAAAATTCCCGGAATAAGGATCATAAAGGGTAGCCACATGCGATCGAAAGTTTCTCCAAAGACTGTTATAAAAATGGTATTGCCAAAGAATGATGTGATGATTAAAGCAACTAAAAATAAGCGTGATAACAATCGGGCAATGATCATGATCCCGGCATGAAATTGTTCCCTTCCCTGCCCACTTGCTGTTCCGGGATATACGACACTGGCTATGATTTGGGGAACGATCAGCAACATCTGACCAATCTTGGATACTTGAATATAATTTCCCAGATCAGCATCTGTACACACCGGGCTTTTGTGTACAAACCAGTAATCTATTCGATAAACCAGGAAGAAAATGGTATTGGCCATCAAAGATATAATAGAGAAACGTAAAATTTTTTTTGTTTCGGCCTTGTTGGGCCATCCAAACTCGCGCCAGCTCTTATTTTGAATTAGATAGGCTAAAATTAAAATGAAGCCTTGTAAAAGGAAAAATAAAAAATAAATATTTAAAACGATATCAAGGGCATTGGTATAAAAAGAAAAAAAACATAGAATGAGCAGCAATAAAATAAAATTCAGGCTGACCATTAAAATATTGGGTAGTTTAAATACACCTTTGGCATAAAATAATACGGTTGCATAATTTGTAAGCAGTAATCCAGTGATATAGCAAAAGGAAAAGTAAAAATATTTCATCCCTGCAGCAGGATCGAGTTCACCAAAATAATGCAGGTAAAAGTATAAGAGAAAACTGGAGATAAATCCAATAACAATACTCCAGGTAGAGGAAACCCAAAATAAATGATTAGCATTTATTTTCCCGGATGCAGCAAAATAAGTAATCCCCGATTCGAGGCTTAGGCTGGCCAGTAATTGTACAAATGCAAATATATTGGTGAGATAAAAGACCCAACCAATGGTGGATGCCTTTAAGTATCTTGAAAAGAAAATATTTACCAGTAATAGGGAAAGAAAGTAAAGGCTCCTCCATATTAAACCCTGCTGCAATGAGATTTTAAAATTCATGCGAAGGAAATGTATGCTCCAATTTTTTTCATTTTGGAAGACTTTTAATGATGGTACAAAATTCCTGGGCATTTAAAGAAGCTCCACCCACCAGTCCGCCATCAACATCCGGTTGGGAAAAAAGCTCCATTGCATTGTTACCTTTTACACTCCCACCATATAAAATGCTTATTTCATCTGCAATTTTATCGCCATATTGGCGCGCTAAAGTGGTTCGTAAATGACCATGCATATCCTGTGCTTCAAGAGTGGTGGCAGTTTTACCTGTTCCAATAGCCCAAATAGGCTCATAAGCAATAATTATTTTTTCTATTTGGCCGGGTTGTAGATGAAAAAGGGATTCACTCATTTGTTTTGCAACAAATTCATTTTGTTTCCCCGATTCACGAATTTCCAAGGATTCACCACAGCAGAAAATGGGTATCAGTCCTTTTTCTAAAATCAGGTTAATTTTATCTGCCAACATGGAATTGCTTTCATTAAAATAGGCTCTGCGTTCAGAATGCCCGATAATGACATGGGTAATTTGTAATGAAGCGATCATATCTACTGACACTTCTCCGGTATAAGCACCGGATTTTTTATCAGAACAATCCTGCGCTGATATAAAATAATTTTTCCTGCCAAGTACCTTTTTTTGTGCAAACTGGAGATAGGGAAATGGAACTGCAAAAATGGCCTGTTGATGTTCAATCAATTCAATATTTTCTTTTAGTATCTCATCCAGAAGTTTTTCCCCTTCTGTTAGGGTCAGGTTCATTTTCCAGTTTGCAGCAGCAATTTTATTTCTCATGATTTGATTATTTAATTTGAGCAAATATATATTTCAAAACTTTTTTTTCTGCATCTGTCAGTGTTTCGTTTTTAAAACTTTTCCATTTTTCAATATGTATCAAAGCTTTTTCAAATGCGTATTTTTCATTAAAATCATATCCCCAACTAAAATCGGGAATTTCTTTGGGTGATAATCCGGTTCCAAATATATTAGAGCAAATTCCGGAAACGGTTCCTGTATTGATGGAGGTATTGATAGCTGTTCTGCCATAATCGCCCATAATGACACCTAATTTTTGCCCTACATCATGTGTTTTGATTATTATGTTATTACCGGTATTTTTTACATTACTTACAGAAGTGCCGGCGCCCAGGTTGCACCAATTGCCAATATAAGAGTCACCCAAATAACCATCATGTGCTTTATTGGAATACCCCTGGAATATTGAATTTTTTATTTCCCCCCCTCCAACACAGGAAGGACCCAATGTAGTGCCGCCATATATTTTTGCTCCCATTTTAATGACACTGTTCTTTCCTAATGCAAATGGTCCACGTATCAATGAGCCACTCATGATTTTAGATTGCTCATCTAAAAAAATAGGCCCGTCACTGGCATCCAGTATGGAACAGTTTATTTGGGCGCCTTTGGCAATAAAAATTTGTTGTGAAGAAATAAATTGACTTCCTGGGAAATCATCGGTCGAGACGTTTTTTTTATTTTTTTGAATTAGGGAAATATCAAATTTTATCATCGCTTCATTGTCTTTGATCATATCCCATGGAAACTGAATTTTTTTAATACCCGTACAATGATAAATTTTTTTGAAATATTGAGAAAATGAGGACAAGTCTATTTCCTTTATGGCATCCAAAGGCCTCCCCGCAATCAAGCCCTTTTCATCTGCCAAGGCTTCTCCTTTTTTTAGGTTCAATATTTTCTCAAATAATTCTTTATCTGGGAAAAGTGAAGCCTGAATCCAAAGGAAAAATCCGGAATCCAATGATTCATACAATGATGATAAATATTTTCTTGGATAGATTAATACTTTTTCCTGGCTAAAATGAGCCCATCTTTCCTTGAAGGTCAAAATCCCCATTCTAATGTCTGCTACCGCATGAAGTTGCGTTAATGGAGATAAATCCTTTTCTAATTCTCGATCAAATAAAACAATGGCCATAGATATTTGTAAAGATATTGTTAGAAACTATATATCATTTAGAAAAATCTTCTCTTGTTGTATTTACTTTGTGATAAAAGAAATTTTGAAGTATATACCCCCAATTTTAGCAATTTTAATTGCATTGTTTATCTATTCATCATGCAAAGAAAGTGATGGAAAAACAGCTGCTTTTCAAAAGGATAGTTTATTATTACACAAGCCTGATTTTGCTTTCAGAAAACTTTCTGCTAAAGAAGTAGCTTATTGGAATGAACTGGTAGATAGTTATTATACAAAAAACCTTGCTCCCGGATTTAATGGAAGTATTCTCGTCGCCAAAAACGGGGATGTGGTTTTTGAGAAATATCTGGGTTACATCAATTTCGAAACCAAAGAATCCATTACGGAAAATACCCCCTTTCATCTTGCTTCCATTTCCAAAACATTTACCGGTATGGCCATTTTAAAAATGGTAGAGGAAGGCCGCCTGGGTCTAGATGATCCTATTACGAAGTTTTTTCCACAATTATCTTATAAGGGTGTTACGGTTCATATGCTTCTTGATCATCGCAGTGGTTTGCCCAATTACCTGGATTTTATGGATTCTGCCTGGGATAAAAAAAGAAAAGCTACGAATGAAGATGTATTACAATTTATGATTGATCATAAACCGCCTATACAGGCACCACCAAACAGGGTATTTCATTATTGCAATACCAATTTTATGTTGCTTGCGCTCATCTTAGAAAAAATTACAGCACAGCCCTATCCTGTTTTTATGCGGGACAGTGTATTCCTTCCACTGGGTATGAAGCACACTTACGTCTTTTCAATAAAAGACACCTTATCTTATGTTCCCACCTATTTGGGAAACAAATCTTTTCCAATGGATTATCTGGACTGTACTTATGGCGATAAAAATATTTATAGCACCGTGAATGATCTCTTATTATGGGATAAAAGTTTATACCAACACACTTTCATCAATAAACCTTTACTTGATATGGCATTTACGCCTCAAAGTCATGAAGTAAAAACAATGCATAATTATGGCTTGGGATGGCGCTTATTTAATAATCAAAATGAAAACCTGATTTACCATAATGGGAAATGGCATGGTTCAAATACGGTGTTTACCCGGGTGTATGAAGATACGGCCACTATTATTATTTTAGGCAATAAATTTAACCGCAATATTTACAAAGGAAAAGATATAGCCAATCTCTTCACCGGCAAAAAAGATGAGTTGAATCTGGCTGAATAAACTTCTTCATAATTCATTTTAAACTCCCCTACTCTTGATCCTTAAAAGAGTTTCAATATGATCTCTTTAAATAAATTGTGTGACGATTTTTTTCAAAATTTTGCACAACAAATTATGTAAGGATGTGTATCATTTGATACATATAAGCACCTCCTTGCATAATCCTTTAAGACCATCTGTCATTTATTTCAAAATATTCAACAAAAATTTCTTTGATGCATTTAACTTTTTAATCATTGCATAGTCATATAAATGATTGAAAAAATTCAAAAAGGTTTTAACAAACATTCGTACGTTTTTTGAATATATAAAATGACAAAATGGTTTGAAAACCTAATTGATTTTTGCCTTTAAATTTTTTAAATAAAAAAAAAATAAATCATGAAAAAGCGTTTCAATAATTTTATGCCTGTCATATTTGCAGTTATATTATTTGCATCATGCAGTACATCCAGGAAAGCAATTGCACAAGAACAACCTCCGCCACCCGATAATGGATATTATGGAAATGATGACAATCAACAAGATGATCAATATAATAATGATCAGAATAATGATGATTACGATGATAATGGAAGCCAAAGGGATGTCAATATTAATGTATTTGTCAATGAACTGAGCCCTTATGGAAGATGGGTCAATTATCCGGCTTATGGGCAGGTATGGATTGCGAATGAAAGAGGTTTCACGCCATATCAAACACGCGGACACTGGGTATATACCTATTATGGTTGGACTTGGGTTTCTGACTATAGATGGGGTTGGGCTCCATTCCATTATGGAAGATGGGCTTATGAAGCTGGTTGGGGCTGGATGTGGATTCCGGGTTATCAGTGGGGTCCTGCATGGGTAGGCTGGCGTAGTGGTGGTGGTTATTATGGTTGGACACCATTAGGTCCTGGTATCAACATTAATTTTGGATTTAATTTTGGATATAATTATCCAGCCAACAGATGGTGCTTTGTTCCATACAGATATATAACCAGCCCCAGGATTAATCATTACTATGTAAATAATACCCGGAATGTTACAATCATCCGAAATACAACCATCATCAATAATACCAATATTTATAATAATAGAAAGGTTGTTACGGGGCCTTCCAGTGCCGATGTACAAAGAAATACAGGGCAGAGGGTACAACAGGTAAAAATTGTAAATACAAATAAAGCCACGAATGCAAGAGTCTCAAAAAATGAGGTGAAAATGTACAGGCCCGGTACCGGAAGCAAAGAAACCGTGCAAAATGTGAAACAAAAATACCCGGTTAATCAACAAAAAAGCAGGCAACAACAGGTGCCCGCAAATACAAATCAAAAGCAACAGGTGCAACCTTTTGAAAATAATGGATCCAAACCTCAAAATAGAATGCCCGTAAGAAGAGATCAGGGACAAAAAACAAATAATTCGAATTCTGCTTTGAATTCAAATAACGCACTCAATGAAGGCTTGAATCAGAAGATTCAAAAACAAAAATCCTTGCAAAACCAGAAGCAGTTAGAGCAAACAAATGCACAAAAATGGGCAGCGTATAATAAGAAGAGAACAGAGCAAATGCCAAAACAAAATATGCAAAAGCAACAGGAACAACAAAAAAACCGTAATGTGGAGATTCAAAAACAACAATGGGCAAACAGAAATAAAAATATCAATGATCAGCGGAATAAAGAAACTGCCCGGGATCAAGAACGTAAAAGACCTCCTTTTTAACTTTGAAATTGCTATCCTTTGAAAGTGTTTCAGCCGGCTTTTGCCGGCTGTTATATTTTTTGGTATCTTCTGTTTATGACACCTCATTAATGAAAATCTTTATCTTCGCGGCTTATGCAGCATAAACAATCTGTCGCATTTCATACTTTAGGATGTAAGCTGAATTTTTCAGAAACATCCACACTTTCCAGGATGGTCGCAAACGAGGGATATGAAAACAGACCTTTTGAAAGTGAAGCAGATATTTATGTTATCAATACTTGTTCCGTTACAGAAAATGCTGATAAGGAATGTCGCCAAATCATCCGACGCATTCAAAAAAGAGCGCCTTCCAGTATGGTGGTAGTTACCGGTTGTTATGCGCAATTAAAGGCTAAAGAAATTGGAGAAATACCCGGTGTTGACCTGGTATTAGGCGCAGCAGAAAAATTTAATTTAGTTCATCACTTGTCCTTATTAGGTAATTCGGATACATCAAAAGTTTCCAGTTGTGAAGTAAATGAGGTTAATGACTTCCAATCTTCTTTTTCTATTGATGACCGAACCCGAAGTTTTTTGAAAATACAGGATGGTTGTGATTATAATTGCTCTTTTTGTACCATCCCTTTAGCCAGGGGAAAAAGCCGAAGCGACCGGATAGAATCTATATGCAAAACAGCTGAAATGCTTGCCACTGAAGGGGTGAAAGAAATTGTCCTCACCGGAATAAACCTCGGTGATTTTGGCAAAAACATTAAAAATGAGGAAAGTGAGAAATTGATTGATTTATTCAATGCCCTGGATAATATTTCAGGCATAAAAAGATATCGGATTTCTTCGATTGAACCCAATTTACTGACAACTGAAATCATTCATTTTGTGGCAAAAAGCAAAAAATTTATGCCTCATTTTCATATCCCCTTGCAAAGTGGAAGTGATACGATTTTAGGTTTAATGAGAAGGCGATATCGTAAAAATTTATATGCTGAAAAGGTTTCTGAAATTAAAAGCCTTATGCCACATTGTGCTATTGGTGTGGACGTGATTGTTGGTTTCCCGGGGGAAACTGAACAACATTTTTTAGAGACCGTTGAATTTATATCCTCATTGGATATTTCTTACTTGCATGTATTTACTTATTCAGAAAGAAATCATACTAAAGCTCTGGAAATTGAACCGGTAGTTCCCGTTCATGAAAGGAATAATCGAAATAAAATTTTACGCCAGTTGAGTTATGATAAAATGACTCATTTTACCAACAGCTTTTCAGGCTCCACACGACCCGTGTTGTTTGAAAAAATACAAAAGAATGGCATCATGCAAGGTTATACTGATAATTATATCCGTATTTCCACCCCAAACAGAAAAGAATGGGAAAATGAAATTGTTTCCTGGGAACTTTAAACTATCCTTATTAATATATTTAATTAAATAATTTTAAATATTGATAATCAATGTATTATCAGAATTTAAATATTTTAAATAATTTTTAAATAATATTTTAGGGAAAGAAAATTTACTTTTGTAATCACATTACTCGTGATATAACCTTTCAAATACTATCACAAGGTTATTTTCCCATTTACTAATCCCGGATTTTACTGAAATAAATAAAAAATGAACTTATGTATTCTTATGCATTATTAGAACCGGAATGTTATTATCTCATACAGGAAAATGAAAATAAGAAAGTCAGTCTTATCCAGGTTAAATTGATAACCGATTTATGTATGTATATCATTCATTATGGGAAAGCCATTACTTTGCGATGGCAAAAAAAAGAGGACCCTATATTTGACATCATTGAATTATTGGATGATGAGTCTGCCAAAAAATGGAGAGAAATTTATTATAGTGAAGACGCTTATTCTGAAGAGGATGATGATTAAACACTAATATTTTATAATTTCACCATAAAAAATGATCCGATATCAGGCTTTATGGAAAGTTACAATAGTCAGTATTGTATTTTTAGGTTTTCACTTCCATCTTCAGGCTCAAAATGAAGGCAATCAAATATTTTGGAAAGAAACATTTGATTCATCGCATTTGCCCGTAGGATGGGATATTCCAAAGGTTGGTAACTGGGATCCTCAGTGGATTTTAACGAATCAACCCTATCCGGGCTCCTATAAATATCAACAACAGGCCCCTCCTATTGCTTCTAAAAGCCGAGGCTATCATTTACAATTCCAGGCAGGTTATTTTACAGATGAAGATGTGAATAATTGGATTAAGAAAAAAAATTATCCTGATGGATTTATTATTTCACCGGCCATTAATTGCTCCGGAAAATCTTCAGTCATTTTAAAATTTCAACAAACCTTTAGATGGTGGGATTATGGTATGAGTGACAGTGCCGGATTGTTTGTGGGTATTAGCACAGATAAGATCCATTGGCAAAATTTTGATGTGCGCGACCAAGTAAAAAGTGGAACGGATATGTTTACGCCCATGAATGAAGAAATCAATATTTCAAAATGGGCTGCCAATCAATCACAGGTATATATTCGCTTTTTCTGGAAAGGAATGATGGGTTGGTACTGGATGGTGGATGATATCAGTTTATCAGAAGGATTTTCCAAAGACATTGCATTTACGAACCTTATTTCTCAAACAGAAAAAGGAAATGTATTTACTTCAAAAGATTCTTTGAAGGTTGGTTTAAAAAATACCGGTACCACTTCAATCAAAAGTGATATTGTAGTGAATCTGTTGCTGGATAGTTTGCAAACATTTACCCAAAAATTGAAAACCTCAAATAAAAACCTGTTACCTGGAGAAGAGCGCTATATTACTTTTAAGAATATAGACTTAAGTAAATTACCCACTCACCAGGTAGAATTTACTGCTACGATGAAAGGCGATGAAAATCTTTCTAATAATTTTTTAAAAATTCCTATTAATGCAGCAGAAACCCGTTTGGGAAAAATGGATGTATTCAACCATGACAAGAATGAAGCCTTCATTAAATCAGGTGTTTCGGCATTGAAAGTGATTTTTTATACACCCGAAATCTTTAGAATTTGGTTGGCTCCGGATGGTAAATTTGAAGATCCGGCAGGAAAAGATATTGTGGATTTTCAACCCGGCGAACCACCTTCCATAAAAGTAGAAGATGCAGGCAGTTATTATCAAATGCAATCTGAAAAATGCATTTTAAGAATCTATAAAAATCCTATTCGGTTTGCATTATATGACCTTTCCAATACCCATCAGATTTTTGAAGAAATGGTACCCCTTACTTTTGGAGATTATACAACTCAAACGATGCGTCGGGGGGCATCAGAATATTTTTATGGAGGAGGTATGCAAAACGGCTATTTTTCACACAGAGGCAAAACTATTTTAATCGAGAAAGGAGGTGGATGGGATGATGGAGGAAGGTCAAACCCGGCGCCATTCTATATGAGCACAAATGGATATGGTGTTTTTAGAAATACATTTGATGCGGGTAAATATGCTTTTACAGATACTTTAAAATTTGAGCATGCAGAAAACCGCTTTGATGCGTGGTATTTTTATGGACCCTCACTCAAAGAAATTTTAAATGATTATACACTTATTACAGGACGTCCCTTTTTAATGCCAAGATGGGCGTTAAGTCTGGGTGATGCAAATTGCTATAATAAGCTGGATCGTCAAAAAAAGCCACAAACGACTCCCGCAGTAATTTCTACAGTAGCTGATCAATATATTAAATACAATTTTCCAAGAGGTTGGATTTTACCAAATGATGGTTATGGATGCGGCTATACGCATTTGGATTCTGTCGTAAAGGAGCTTGCCAAAAGAGGCTTTAAAACCGGCCTATGGACAGAAAATGGTCTGGATAAAATTGCTACTGAAGTAGGTCAATATGGTACAAGGCTTTGTAAATTGGATGTAGCCTGGGTTGGCCCGGGTTATAGGTTTGCCTTGAATGCCTGTAAAGCAGCTTATACAGGTATAGAAAATAACAGTAATGCCCGCGGATTTGTCTGGAGTGTTATGGGTTGGTCAGGCACCCAACGATATTCCACAATTTGGAGTGGAGATCAAAGCGGAAATTGGGAATATATCAGGTTTCATATTCCAACAGTAATAGGTGCAGGATTATCCGGTTTTAATGCCGCAACCGGTGATGTAGATGGAATTTTTGGCGGTAGTGATTCTACTTATACCCGTGATCTGGAATGGAAATGTTTTACACCCGTTTTAATGGTTATGAATGGTTGGGCTAAGAAAGATAAACAGCCCTATATTTCAGATGAACCCTTCAGAAGCATCAATAGAAAATACCTGGATTTAAAAATGAGACTCACACCTTATATGTACACTTTATGCGAAAATGCATATGCAACTGGTGTTCCGGCATCCAGGGCAATGGTACTAGAATTCCCTGAAGATACGGTAACATATGGCACAAAAACCCAATATCAATTTATGAATGGGGAGTGGTTATTGGTGGCTCCCGTATATAAAAGCGAGGGCAAACGAGATAGCATTTATTTGCCGGAGGGTAAATGGTTTGACTATTGGAATGGAAAAATGTATGAAGGCGCCCGCTGGTTAAATCATTTTGATGCACCCTTGGATAAATTACCTGTTTTTGTAAAAAATGGCGCTATACTTCCCATGTATCCTTTAATGGATTTTGATGGACAAAGAAAGGCAGATACACTTACACTGGAAATATATCCGTTTAAAAAATCTTCTTTTCAGTTATATGAGGATGATGGCATCACACGCGAGCATCGATACGGCGCATACGCTAAAACACTGATTGAAGTTAATGCAGAAAAAAATATCACCGTAACCATTGATAAAGCTTTTGGAAGTTATACCGGCATGTATGACCGAAGAGTGTATTTATTGGAGATACATACTCAGCAACCGGTTAATGTAAACCTAAATAAGAATGAAATTCAAAAGTATGCAAGTTTAGAAAGCTTCAGGGATGCCACAGAGCCCGGTTATTTTTATGATAGCCAGGAAAAAGGTGGAACTTTGTATGTCATTACACCTTATTTATCTACGGCTCAGAAGCAAACTATAGAAGCTCAATTTTAGATTATATAATCAATATTTATGTGGTGGATATTTGCCATTCTATCTGCGATATTTGCAGCCCTTACAGCCATCTTTGCAAAAGTTGGAATTCGCGGGGTGGATACAGACCTTGCTACAGCTATCCGAACGGTAGTGATATTGATACTGGCATGGGGAATCGCTTTTTTCCGGGGAGGTACAAACACGATTCACACACTGACAAAACAAAATATTATTTTTTTAGGTTTATCAGGTATTGCTACCGGATTATCATGGATATTTTATTTTAAAGCATTGCAGTTAGGAAAAGTTTCCCAGGTTGCTCCTGTTGATAAATTGAGTGTTGCGTTAGCAATAATCTTATCAGTTATTTTCTTAGGGGAAAAACTTTCCATGCAGGGAATCATTGGCGCCGTATTGATCATTGCCGGAACAATCGTATTGATAAATAGCTAAAGAAAAAATATTAAAAAATTGCATAAAATAATATTTGATTTCAAAATGTACACCCTTATATTTGCACTCTTTTAAAAAGGGAGTTTAGCTCAGTTGGTTTAGAGCATCTGCCTTACAAGCAGAGGGTCCGCGGTTCGAACCCGCGAACTCCCACATCTTTTCCTTAATTTTTTCAGAATAAATCAGTTGCGCAACCACATCAAGCGTGCAATAACATAGTAAATTATTTATTCGCCAGTATTTTATCTACGATTTCATCCAGCACCGCTTTATTTTTATCAACAAACCATAAGCCTGCCTGTTTCAGGTTTTCCAGGTTTTCCATAGATGCCAAATCCATTTCTGAGCAGGCTTCTCGCAATGAAGGTTCCAATCGGTAATAATTTGTTTTACACTCATCATCCAGGGTCTTATACATTTGTTTCAATTGGTAATCTACCGTTTCTGCGTTGCCCGACATTAATATATCCAGGATAGGCTCAAGCCATTGTAATTCGCCGGCATCTTTAAAATCTTTGTAGTGGTATGGTTTTTTAACGGTTCCTGTTCCCACTGATACAAACATCATATCTTTTGCAGACGGTTTATCTGGTTTTAATGGATCTTGCAATAATGTTGAGAAAAATAATTTTCTGGCTTCTGCATATGCACACAGAGCCGGATTATTGGCAAATACACCTCCATCCACCAATGAAAAGCTTTGGCCGGCAAGTGATTTAATAAAGGCTGGTTCAAAATAGGTAGGAGCAGCAGAAGTAGCCCTGGCCACATCTTTCACCCTGAAATTATAGAGAGGATCTTTTGCCTGCGCACTATTGAAAAAGTAGGCATTGCGTGCAGTAATCTCATAAGAAGTAATCAGGCAGGGTTTTATAAAAGAATCCAGGGTTGTATCCTGGAAAAGATTGTATAAATTTTTTTCCAATTCATCAACGCTATACTTTTCATCAAGCAATCCAAAGCAGGAAAATATTTTTTTAAAAACATCCCGATGAAAGATATCTCCACCTTCTTTTAAATATAAATTAACCGCGTCTTCAGCACCATATTTCGCGGTATTATTATTTCCTCTCATAAGATATGCACAGGCCAATATTCCTCCTGTGCTGGTTCCGGCAATAAAATCAAAATAGTCTCCTATCTTGAGATTACTATTATCTTTTATCTGCAGCCTGTTTTCCAGATAACTTAATATTACTCCGGGTATCACTCCGCGAATACCGCCGCCATCTAAAGAAAGAATCCTGATTTTTTTCATATAGTTTTATTTTAAAAAAATGAAAAACGGCCTTTGTTTATAGGCTGCTTATGACAAAACGGATCTCATCATATATAAAGTATCCTTGTTCCATATGCAATTTATTTTTTATTTTTGTATTGCATGAATAATAGTTTCATAAATAGTGCATTAAAACCATTTGAAAACGAAGAGACTGATACACTCACCTGTATCCAAACGCCTTACCAGCTCATCGTTTGGAATGATGATATCAATACATTTGATTGGGTCATAGATACTTTAATTAAAGTTTGCCATCATACTTCTGAACAGGCAGAACAAAGCGCTATGATTGTACATTTTAAGGGGAAATGTGCGGTAAAAAATGGCGACTACGATTTTCTGAAACCCATGTGTGACGCCATTACGGAAAGAGGTATTGGTGCAACCATTGAGAGCCTCGTAGAAAATTAACTCTTTGGCCTCTCCTACATGTCCATCCCTATTTTAGATAACAAGTTTTGGTTTCCACCTGTTGATTCAGCAAATGATGATGGGTTATTGGCAATGGGCGGAGGCCTTGAAAATGATAGGCTGTTATTGGCTTATCGCCAGGGAATTTTTCCCTGGTATGAAGGAAATATTCCACTTTGGTGGAGTCCTGACCCGCGCTTTGTTTTATATCCGGATCAATTGCATGTGAGCAAAAGCATGAAAAAAATCATTGAGGGAAATCAATTTAAATTTACGATTAACCGAAACTTCCCTTCTGTAATGAAAGCATGTAAGCACATTCAAAGAAAAGATGCAGCAGGTACCTGGATCAATGATGCATTAATAGATGCTTTTATCGAATTACACAATTCCGGATTTGCACATAGTGCTGAAGCATGGCTTGATGATGAATTGGTTGGAGGCTTATATGGTATTAGAATGGGAAATATATTTTTTGGAGAAAGCATGTTTAGCAAAGTGAGTAATGCCAGCAAATATGCTTTTATCAAGTATGTCCAATTACTGCAATTGCAAAATATTCAACTCATTGATTGCCAGGTTTACTCAGATCATCTGCAAAGCTTGGGCGCTACTTTTATTTCACGCAGAAATTTTTTAAAAATACTTGAGGATCAAATCCCGGCGATTAAGGATGCATAACAACTTTCCAATCTATTTCAGTACCGGAACCTTTTAAAGTCATCGCTACTGAACAAAATTTTTCCATAGATAAAGCGGCGGCTCTTAAAGCTTTATCCTGATCCACTGGTCCGTAAACATGAAATTCCAGCGAAGCGGTTTGCCATAGAGAAGGCGCTGCATTGGGATCTTTATCTCCGGTAATAGTAATTTTGATATCCTTCAAATCCTGTCTTTGTTTTTTTAATATACTTACCATGTCAATGGCGCTGCATCCACCCAGGGCCATGAGTAACAATTGCATGGGACTGGTACCAAAATTATGTGTGCCATTTTGCATTTGAACTTTATGTCCATTTGGTCCGGTTGCTTCAAAATCAAAATCCGCATTGATTCTTGCTAATTCTATTTTTACCATTTTAATTATTTTATGAGGTTTTAAAAAAAAGTTTGATGATGTCCACTAAATGGCTTCATTTAATTTCTTCAGATAAAAAACATGTTCCGGGTACTTTAGGGCGTGTGATTTTATTAAAGACATAACCGCTGAAAAATGTGAATGCCTGGTCAACTTCTCTTTAATCAATTCACGATTATTTAAATCAAATTGGTTTTCAAGTAATCCCATTCCGTAGAATTGGTTGTTTTCAACATAAATACAAAAGACCCCTTTTCCGAAAACAGGTTTTTCTAAAATTAAGAAATCATCCTGATTATTTTGCATATCCTCAATGGCCTGAATTACTTTTTGATTATACGTTTCCCTGGTCTCCAGGTTTTTATGATCAAAGGGTGTTTTGTCCAGGAAACATAATTGTGCTGATAAATCGTAAGTATGCACGAGTTTCCACAATGCCCGGTATGCATCCGTTAATAATGAAAAAGTGGAATGGGCCTGTAATGATTTATTGACTTTATTAATAGCAAGTCGCATATAGCCTTTCATATCTTCAAATGAGTAAATGCCATACTGTAATTCGGCATTTTTCTGACTTATATTATATTCCGGCCAATTTTTTTTGATATCAATACATTCCAAAATGCTTGCTGCTAATTCGGTAGCACATTCCGTGAAAGATACCGCATAAATTTTACGCAAAAAATCCTGCCTTTTTTTACTGGTATTAAATCCCGTAAAATGCCCAACCACCCTTGATTTCAATGATTTGGCTTTCCCTGTATAAATGATTTTTTCTTTTTCATTGTGAAAATAATAAACACCGGGTGATGCAGGTAGTTGATTTAAATGGCCGGCCGGTAAATTGGGAGGGAGAATCTGTGCGCGGTTTTCTTTTTTAAAATATTGCTGAATGATTTTTTCTCCACCCTTTCGCAAAATCTTATCAAATAAAATACAAGTAGCATCTGCATCTCCACCTGCCCGGTGCCTGTTTTCAATTTGAATATCCAGGCTGCGGCACAAAGAACCAAGACCATATTTCTGTAATCCGGGAAAGACCTCACGGGATAATTTGAGGGTACATAATTTTTTTGCATTCCAATCGAATCCACTCTCTTGTAAATGATATTTTATAAATGAATAATCAAAATTCACATTATGGGCAATGAAAATTCTATTATTCAATAATTGAAAAACTTTCCAGGCTATTTCAGAGAATAATGGCGCTCCCGCAACCATCTCCTGGGTGATACCTGTAAGATGGCTTACAAATTTTGGTATAGGGCAACCTGGTTGCACAAGTGAAGTAAATCTTTCCTCCACTTTATGGCCATTAAATAAGATAATTGCTATTTCTGTAATTCCATTTTGTGAAGCAAAACTTCCGGTTGTTTCTATATCAACAATAGCGTACATCCGGGCAAAAATAGATGATAATACTTGTAAATAAATTGAGGAAAATTTTTTTAAACCATCTATGGATTTTAAATAGAAGTATGATTCCGACTATCTGTTTTTCTTAGGAGATAAAATGCCGTTGGGGATAAAAGGTAAAACATGATCTTTTTGCATTGGCATTGTTTGAATCTGCCCGGGTACCAGGCATAACATGTTGTCAGGCTTTAAGGAATAAACCAGACCATTTTCATTTTTAAATAAATATTTATTTCCCGGTGTGATATCTGATAACATTGATTGAATGACAGACGTATCCCTGTATAAAGGCCGGGTAATTCCTATATCGGAAATTACTTGTCTTACTTCAAAAAAAGCATCCGCATTTCCCAGTATGCTAAAAACGCAAAGGATGGTCAAAAGAAATTTCATTTATTAAGGCCTTTTAAATTTTTTTAAGAAATATTTTTTTTAGAGTCAAAAGATATATCGGTACCATTTTGTTTATAGACAAAGATTCAGGCGTTTTAGTTGCACCTATCCAGCTGTAAGAGATCAAATTATCCCACAATTTTTTAAAAGATTCCTTGTTGGATAAGAGTTTCATTTTTTAAAAAGGTTTAGTTTCGCTGCAATAATTGAAAGGCTGAGTTATGAATGTACTGGAGTATTTTAAAAATATCACCACTTTGGTTTTTGATATAGATGGTGTTTTAACAGACGGTAAATTGTACCTGATGCCAGGTGGTTCGATGGTGCGTGTCATGAATATTAAAGACGGGTATGCTTTACAATTGGCTGTCAAAATGAAGTATCATGTATTGATCGTTTCCGGGGGAGATTCACCAGAATCGGAATATCGGTTACGAAAATTAGGTATCCGGGAAATCTACATGAAGGTGGAAGATAAGTTGGCTGTTTTGCATGACTTCATGCATAAAAATGGGCTTAAGCAAAATGAAGTATTATGTATGGGTGATGATATACCTGATTATTCAATATTAAAGAGTGCAGGTATTGCCTGTTGCCCTGCTGATGCTGCTAAAGAGATTAAAAATATTGCTCATTATATTTCTAAAATAAACGGTGGAGAAGGTTGTGTGAGAGATGTTATTGAGAAAGTTTTACAACTCAATAATTCATGGCCTTTAAACACACAAATACAATCCCGTTGATTTTTTAAAAACTGAATTTAAATTTCAATATTATTGAAACCACTCATTGCATTTTTCAGATTAATCAGATGGCCTAATCTGTTGTTCATCATTATTACACAAGTTTTGTTTATGTATTGTGTGATTTCGCCAATTTATGATCAGGCAGGAATCAACCCTTTTTTAAGAGGAAATAACTTTTTTCTTTTATGTCTCTCATCCGTTCTGATTGCAGCAGCAGGATATATGATCAATGATTATTTTGATCTGAATATTGACCTGATCAATAAACCTCATAAGATAATTGTAGATCGGGTTATTTCTCGCAGATGGACGATCATCTTGCATTTCTTTTTAAGCATTACTGGAATTGCAATTGGTTTTTTTCTTGATTTTACTACACGTATATGGTTTGTAGGCATAACGAACCTGATATGTGCATTAGCGCTTTTTTTATATTCTGTATCTTTAAAAAGAAAATTATTGATTGGCAATATACTCATTTCATTACTGACAGCCTGGGTGATCCTTGTTATCCCCTGGTGTGAAAATAAGCATTTGTTTGGCCGTCAAAATCTTTTGGAAACAGATAAAATCCTGCGTATTTCATTTCTCTATGCGGGATTTGCTTTCATCATTTCGCTCATTCGTGAAGTGGTAAAAGATATGGAAGATACAGAGGGTGACAAAAAACAAGGCTGTACCACTATGCCTATAGTTTGGGGAATTCCTGCTGCCAGGATTTTTGCAACAGGATGCACCATTTTACTGATTATTGTTTTATTGATCGTACAGGTTTATTTAATACAATTACGTTGGTGGTTTGCAATTATTTATTTTATTTTACTTGTCATTATTCCACTTTTCCATTGGATTTCACTTTTGTTTAAAGCCCATAATCCGTATGATTTTCACCGGTTGAGCACGTATATTAAACTGATCATGCTGGCAGGTATTGTGTCATTATTATTTTTTAGATTTTATCCATAAACAATTCTATTTTGTATCGAAAAATCATTTTAGCTTCTCAATCTCCACGAAGAAAGCAATTGTTGCAAATAGCCGGGGTACCCTTTGAAGTTTTACTCCCGGGAATAGAAGAAGATTTTCCTGAAACCTTATTGCCCACTGAAGTACCTGTTTACCTGGCATGTCAAAAAGCTAATGCAGTAAAAAATCAATTAAAAGCTGAAAATAAATATGATTCCAATATTCCCATTTTGGCGGCTGATACGATTGTAATTTTAAACAATAAAATCCTTGGAAAACCGAAGGATGAAAATGAAGCCATTTATTTATTAAAGCAACTTTCTGGAAATGAGCACCAGGTGATAACCGGTGTATTTATTTTAAAAGATCAGGAGTACATCCGGTTTTCTGCCACGACAAAAGTGTATTTTCACCCTTTGACAAATGAACAAATAATTTGGTATGTAGCGAATTGCCGGCCTTATGATAAAGCCGGCGCTTATGGCATCCAGGATTGGATTGGCGTTGTCGGAGTTAGCGCCATAGAAGGTGATTTTTATAATGTCATGGGCTTGCCGGTTAGTAGGATACTCCCCTATTTGTTAGAAGAAAAGTCGTAGAAATAATCCACAAAATCCATTCTTGATTTCATAAATATTTTGTATTTTATGTGTCAGAATAAAAGCAATGACAGAAAACCTGTTACAATTTATCTGGCAATTTCAATACCTGGATTTACATTCCCTCTGCACCACTGAAGGGCATCCATTACAAATCATTAAGCCGGGTACATTGAATAGACATCAGGGACCTGATTTTATCAATGCTCAAATCAAAATTGGCAAAACCATTTGGGCCGGTAATATAGAAATACACACGTATTCTACACAATGGCTGAATCACAAGCATCAGGATGATCCGCAATATGACAATGTAATCCTGCATGTGGTCTGGACTTTTGAAGAAGAGATTAGGAATAGTCAGGGTCAAAAAATTCCTTCTCTTGAAATACAAAGCAGGGTAAGCAATATTTTGCTGCAACGATATGAAGATTTGATGCAAAGCAAAAAATTTGTTCCATGTGCTGCACATCTCCCGGTTTTAAATGAGTTGGCATGGACCGCATGGAAACAAAGGCTGGCCATTGAACGTTTAGAAAGAAAATCAAAGGACATCATAGCCCTTCCCGTCAGTCATCAAATGCATTGGGAAGAAATTTTCTGGTGGTTATTGGCAAGAAATTTTGGCACAAAGGTGAATGCGGAGACCTTTGAATTAATAGCTAAATCTATTCCTTTGAACTTTCTTGCTAAAAATAAAAATCAATTGCTTGTTATTGAAGCATTATTATTAGGCCAGGCAGGTTTATTAAAACAGCAATTTGAAGATGACTATCCGATTGTTTTGCAAAAGGAATATCAATTTTTAGCGAAGAAATATAAGCTCAAACCGGTTCACCTTTCGCCGGCTTTTCTGAGGATGAGGCCGGCTAATTTCCCTACAATCAGGTTATCACAGCTCGCAAAACTGATTTCCATTTCATCTCATTTATTTTCAAAAATTCTTGAAATAAAAACCTTAACTGAGGTAAGGGAATTGCTGGATGTTACCGCCAATGATTATTGGCATTATCATTACACTTTTGATCATGCTACTCCGTATAAACCCAAAAGATTGGGTTCACAGATGATTGATAATATAGTTATTAATACCATCATACCTGTTCTCTTTGCTTACGGAATTTATAAAAATGACCTTCTTTGTAAAGAAAAAGCCATGCACTGGTTTACCCAAACTCCATCAGAAAAAAATACCATTATTAAGGACTGGAAATTACTTGGTTTATCCTCTGCCAATGCTTTGGAATCGCAGGCTTTAATGGAATTAAAAAATAATTATTGCCAGTTTAAAAGATGTCTTGATTGTACAGTAGGTTATCACATACTTAAACAGAATGCAATGGCCAGTTAAAATGAATATCCTGTTCAATATCCGGATGAATACTTTTTGCTACCGGGCAATGCAAGGCTGTATGCTCTAAGATGCTTTTTTCTTTTTCATTTATATACAAGCTTTTGGGAAAGTCAATTTCAATTTTGATACCTCCTACCCTTCGTGGATTTGCTTTCATGATTTTTGTTACTTCAATAGAAGTTCCATTCAAGGAAATCCCTAAATCGCGTGCTTTAATTCCCATGAGTGTCATCATGCAAGTGCCTAATGATGTGGCCAATAAATCAGTTGGAGAAAATTTTTCTCCTTTTCCTTCGTTATCTGTGGGTGCATCGGTTTCAATAATGGTTTTACTTTTGTGGTGTGTTGCTTCAGTACGTAATTCACCCTTATAAATAATTTGTGAAGTCATTGTTTGAATTTTTTATAAATTTACGACCAATTAATAAAAACCACGTGAAGAAAATTCATTTAACGATTATTTGCTTAATATTTTCATTCTGTTCATTTGCTCAAAAGCCCATGTCAGCAAGGGAAAAGGATAAACAGGCACGACAAGATCGGATTGATTCTTTGATTAAAAAAGAAGAAGAAGGTACCTTGATTTTTTCAAAGCAATTCTTGTTAGGCGCTAAACTGAATACGGATGGCTGGGCAGCCGTTTATGAGCATGGAAAATATAAATCCATCAGTACCACAAATCTCTGGTGGCTGGAAATTGGCGAAAGAAAGAACCCAAAAGAAGAACGGAAAACCGTTTTTCTCAGTAATGGGCTCCAAATTGGCAACCCATTTATTTATGGTAAAATAAATAATTTTTATTTTTTGAAATTAGGCATTGGCCAGCAGAAACTGATTGGAGGAAAGGGCAATAAGAATGGTGTTGCGGTTTCTATAAATTATGGCGGAGGAATTACTGCCGGTTACTTAAAACCCTATTATTTAACCGTTGCCGATTCAGTAGGAAATGTAAGTGATATTAAATACGGCCCCGAAACTGCAAATTTATTCACTGATCCATCTGCTATCATTGGATCGGCAGGTTTTACAAAAGGATTCTCGGAAGGTCAGTTTGCCCCGGGAGCACATGCTAAAATAGGCCTGCGATTTGACTATGGAAGATACAATGAAGTAGTATCAGCCATTGAAGTGGGCGTCAATGCAGAATATTATTCAAAAAAAATGCCTATCCTTGTCACAGCTACAGATAAGTCATTCTTTTTTAATGGATTTGTTGCAATTGAATTTGGCGGCAGAAAGTAATTTATCTTTGTACTCAAAAGTGTTTTACGGACTTTCATTAAACGCCGCATTCAAATCATTTGAAAATAATTTCATATCATGTCACTCTGTTCCAGCATACCGCCAACCGAAAGTGATTACAAGAAAAAGCCTGATTGGCTACGCGTAAAACTTCCCATTGGTGAAAATTATAAGCATATACGTCAATTAGTAGATACCAATAAACTTCATACAATTTGTGAAAGTGGTAATTGCCCCAATATGGGTGAATGCTGGGGAGCAGGCACAGCTACATTTATGATTCTGGGCAATATTTGTACCCGTAGCTGTGGCTTTTGCGCAGTTTCTACAGGTCGCCCTCTGGCCGTTGATTGGGATGAACCACAAAAAATTGCCGAGACTATTTTTATGATGAAAGTAAAACATGCCGTTATTACCAGTGTGGATCGGGATGAACTGAAAGATGGCGGCTCCATCATTTGGCACAATACCATTAAAGCAGTCAAAGCTTTAAATCCGGGAACAACTTTAGAAACATTAATTCCCGATTTCAAAGGGCAAGAAGAAAATATATTACGCGTAATTGATGCTGCACCAAATATTATCAGCCATAATATAGAGACAGTAGAAAGGCTTACTAGACAAGTGAGAATTCAGGCGAAATACCGCAGAAGCTTGCAAGTACTAGCCTTTATTAAAGAAAATAATATGCGCACAAAATCCGGCATTATGTTGGGTTTAGGAGAAACAAAAGATGAAGTCCTGTTTACTTTGCAAGACTTAGCCAATGCACATGTGGATGTGGTGACCATAGGTCAATATTTGCAACCTACGAAAAAACATCTTCGTGTTGCCAGATTTGTCCACCCGGATGAATTTGCTGCTTATAAAGAAGCTGCTTATCAAATGGGATTTGATTATGTTGAAAGTGGCCCACTTGTACGATCTTCTTATCATAGTGAAAACCATGTTATTCCTGGCTATGGAAAAAATAAATGGTCAAAGGAAAAACAGGCGATCTGTTCATAAAAAAATGCAGTTGCTCAAGCAACTGCATTTTTAAAAACCCATTTTTTATTACCAGTAGATGACTTTAACGGGTTGTTGATAAACAACTACAGGCGATGTGATATATTTTTTATAGATCATCCTGTGATTCCTGTTATCTGTCCATACATCTATTCCCTTATGGTACACAATAAACCTCGGATTGTTATTATATACAAACCTGGCAGGGATATTTTTAGATATAGCCCATCCATTTTTGAAAGGATAATAATACATCCTGGCATTGATGTCATAATAGACGTTCGAGCGTGGATAAAAATAAAAGGCTTGTTGCTTGGGTGCGTACTTATGGTAAACAGACACTGATTGCGCACCGGATTCATAGCCCATACCTGTAACAAGTAAGACTAAGAGAAGACAGAGGAAATTTTTTTTCATAGTTATAAATTTTATATGAACAATATTTCTAATTGTGTGCCAAAAAATGAATATCATCCTGGTTCAATTTCATTTAACATTTTTTGCAGTTTCCATGATTAACTTAATATTGCACTGTTGTAAAAAGGTTTAATCATTCTTTGTTAAGTTTAAAAGAAAAAATAAAATGGATGAAGCAGGAAAAGAAATCTCTTTGAATTTTTATGCTGAAATGCCTGTTACAACTATATTACAGGAGATCATGTGATATGATTTATTTTAAAAAATGACGAATGGCAAATAATCTTTTAATTGTAGAATCGCCAGCAAAAGCAAAGACAATTGAGAAAATTCTTGGAAATGAATTTGAAGTAAAAAGCTGCTTTGGGCATATCCGTGACCTGGAAAAAGGTGATATGGGTATTGATGTGGAAAATAAATTTGAACCACGCTATATCATACCTGGGGATAAACAAAAAGTAGTTTCCGAATTAAAAAAAGTAGCCAAAAAAACGAAAGAAATTTGGCTGGCTACGGATGAGGACCGGGAAGGAGAAGCTATAAGCTGGCACCTGTGTGAAGTCCTGGGTCTGGATCCTAAAACAACCAAACGAATTGTTTTTCATGAAATCACTAAGCCAGCCATAAAAAAAGCAGTCGCTTCGCCAAGATTGCTTGATATGAATTTGGTAAACGCTCAACAAGCAAGACGTGTTATTGACAGAATTGTTGGATTTGAATTAAGCCCTGTATTATGGCGAAAAATGAGTATGGGAAATTCATTATCTGCTGGAAGAGTACAAAGTGTAGCCGTGCGGCTCATCGCAGAAAGAGAAAGAGAAATCAATTCCTTTATTCCGCAAGTGCATTTTAAAATCGAAGCTTTTTTTAATGAAAAAGATATACAGGGAAAAAGTGTGATATTTAAAGCTGAAGGATCAAAGCAATCCACATCAGCGCTGGCAGAAAAATTTTTAAGCTTTTGTATCAAAGCCCAATATACCGTAAAAGATATTCAGGTAAAACCGGCAAAAAAATCTCCGGCAGCGCCATTTACCACTTCTACCCTTCAACAGGAAGCCAGCCGCAAGCTTGGCTATAGTGTAAGTAAGACCATGCTTATCGCACAGAAGCTTTATGAAAGCGGAAATATCACTTATATGAGAACGGATAGTGTGAATTTGAGTGAAACTGCTATGACTGAAATTTCCAATCAGATTACGTCGCAATTTGGCGATAAATATTTTCAAAAAAGAATCTATAAGAATAAAAATGAATCTGCGCAAGAAGCCCATGAGGCAATCAGACCAACATATATCCAAAATGCTGAAATTGAAGATTATGAAACGAAGCGTTTATATGAAATGATTTGGAAACGGACAATGGCATCACAAATGGCGGATGCTGAATTGGAGAAAACAATTGCCAAAATAGACATCTCTACAAATCATGAAGAGTTGACTGCACAAGGCGAAGTGATTAAATTTGATGGCTTTTTAAAAGTATATCGGGAAGATACGGATGAGGAAGAAATGGATGATGACAACAGCAATATGTTGCCGCCTCTGAAAGTGAACCAGGTATTACATTTTAAAGAAATGCGCGCTACGGAGAAATTTAGCCGCGCAGCGCCGAGGTACACTGAAGCTTCTCTGGTAAAGAAATTGGAAGAATTAGGTATAGGCCGGCCTTCAACCTACGCTCCTACCATTTCCACTATACAAAAGAGAGGATATGTAGAAAAAAGAAGTAAAGAAGGAACACCAAGGGATTTTCAAATTTTTCTTCTAAAGAATGATGAAGTTCAAAAAGAAAGAGGAACAGAAAATACCGGTGTAGAAAAAAATAAATTATTTCCCAGTGACCTGGGCCTGGTCGTGACTGATTTTCTAACTCAACATTTTGAAGACATTATGGATTATGGCTTCACGGCAAAGATTGAAGAAGAATTTGATGAGATAGCTGATGGCAAACAGGCATGGAATAATATGGTTGCTCATTTTTATACACCTTTTAAAAAAGATGTAGAAAACACATTGGAAAATGCGGAACGTGCAAAAGGTGAAAGGGAATTGGGTAAAAGTCCCTCCGGGAAAAGAGTGATAGCCAGGATGGGAAGGTTTGGCCCTATGATCCAGATTGGTGAAACCAATGCGGAGGAAAAACCGGAATTTGCCAAATTAAAAACAGGGCAAAGTATCGAAACCATTTCTCTGGAAGAGGCAATGGAATTATTTAAACTACCCCGAAATATCGGCCAATTTGAGGATCAGGATGTCATAATTAATATTGGGCGTTTCGGGCCTTATGTATCTCATGATAAAAAGTTTTATTCCCTTCAAAAAGAAATGGATCCTTACACCGTGTCATTTGAAGAAATTGTGCCTTTAATTATTGAAAAAAGAAAAGCCAAAGAAGAACGTACTATAAAAATTTTTGAAAAAGAAAAAATTCAAATACTCAAAGGCCCTTATGGGCCTTATATTAAGCAAGGGCTAAGAAACTATAAACTCAGTAAGGAGCAACAGGAGAAAGCTGCCGAAATCACCCTGGAAGAAGCCAAAGGAATTATTGAACATTTAAAAGCAAATCCTCCTAAAAAGAAATCAAACAAAAAGAAGAAATAAAACTTCTAAAAAAGCAGCATGCAACAATGCATACTGCTTCCAGGTTGGTGTTTTTTATTTATTATTCTACGATATCTACACGGAAGCTTTCTAGGGCAGCTCCAATCGTTGCCTGGTCTTCCGGGCTCACGCCATTATCCTGTAATGCCTGTGTGAAATCTACCAGGAATTGTGTAAAATCATCATCTTCAATTCCCATACCCACATGTGCTGCTTTCATGGATAATCCGGTATATACTTCCGGGCCACCTACAGTTTGCCCGAGCAAATCTACGATATTCGCTTTGAGCGCATCTACTCGCTCCTGGGATTGAATGGTGATGGCAAAATACGGAGCGAGCTGAGGGTCTGCCACTACTATCGCTACACCATCATCTACAACTTTTGTGATGCCGGCATTTCCTCCAAGGCGCTGGTACAATTCACTTCCAACTGGCATGTTATTATCATCCTTATTACATGCTAATAAAATGGTGCTGCTTATGAGTAAACATGAAGCGATACGCAGAATTTGCTTTTTCATAATTGTTTTTTTGTTGATGGAATTTTATTTTCGAAGATTTAAAGCATATTTGAATTTTGCAATTGTATATAAAGCGCCGTCCACCGGGCATTGCGGTCCCGGATTCGTAATAATTCTTTCCGTAATATTGCTATCAAAGGCTTGTATATTATGTATCATTTCCTGACGGTTTACTCTAGCCGGATCAAAGGTCACGCATAGAATGTGGCTAGTCCTGTTTAGAATTGCGGAGGAAACAAACGCTTCCTTTTTGATGTGCTGAATCAAACTTGCAGAATCGGCCATATTCATTTTTTCCGGTACAAGCATTACCACAATCTGGGTTGGATGAGCCATATATAACTTCTCACCTAATGTTGGCGGCTTCAGGTTTGCATACACAAAAAAGGAAACAAACAAAAGCCCCAGAATAGAGAGAAAAATCCAACCTGTTTTCTTTAAAATCATCATGGCTTTTTTATAATCTACGTAGGCAGTTTCGGAAAAGTTTGTTTTCAGCAATTTTTTTCCTAAAAAGTTAAAAGAGATTTGGTATATTTAACAATATCTTTCCTAACTATTCAATGCAATTCTCATGAAACATTTTTTTACACTCTTCAGTTGTTTGTTTATTTCAGGTGTCAGTTATACACAGCCAACCTATCAAAAATATTTCGGAGTAAAAGGCAATAATGATTTTGAATGTTCTACGATGATACCATTTGAAGATGGGTCCGTGGTGGCTTTAAGTCAATCAATTTTTAATAAGCATTTAGATAAATGGGATATTGGCTTTGTCAAATTTGATCCAGCTGGAAACGTACTTATAGAAAAAAAAATTTTCACAGATTATGGTAGTGGCGATGCTAAAGGTATAGCCACCAGTGATGGTGGTTACATGCTTTTTTTGGCACAGAAGGAATTAAAAAATACGTTACAACCACGTTGGGGTGTTTCCCTTTTTAAACTGAATAATAAAGCAGAAGTTGAATGGGCTAAATATTATAATTCTGATTTACTCAATCATATTATATCGGGTTCGATCATTGAATCCAAATCAGGAGATTATATTGTACAATATAGTTTTGCCAATGATATATATATAAACAATAAAATGGGCATAATGAAAATCTCCAAAACCGGAGATATCATTTGGAAAACGACCCTTCAGCCCTCCTATAATCATTATAGTGAATATTATGGTACTTCCCTTCTTGAAGGGGCCGACGGGAAAATATTTGTGGGTGGTTATTTAGCCTGCGAAGATTGTTTTCTGTATTATGCAAGTACCATAATGCAATTGAATGCCAATGGTAAATTGGAAAAAGCACGTGTTTTTTCAAGCTCCTATTTTGAAGGATTCCCTCTTTACAAACTTTTTCTTATCAATAACCAACTGATTGTTTATGGAGGTTATACTTTTACATTAGACCAGGATTTACCCAGGTTTGTGTTGGGAACATTGACGGATTTCAGAAATTTCTTTTACAGGAAATATACAAATCTTCCTCCACAGCAAATCGGTAGATACTGTTACTTTAAAAATGGAAGTATCATTGGCGTTTGGCGAGAATATTATGGTTCTGAATATGGTTATGATATAGGAGTAAATAAATACGATTCATTGTCACGCATTTGTCCCAACTATATTCCTGTTGAAATTAATACACACACTTCCGGAAGGTACTATCAGTTAAAAAAATTAAGTGTTGCCCGCCTAACTGATTCAATGACCGTAACAGATATAAATGTCTATGATTCCATCGTTGATTTTGTACGAACAATCTGTGCCGGGGATGTGCCTCCTGCTTTGACATCAAAATTATCCGCACAAAAAAATATATCCAAAATTGCGCTCTATCCAAATCCCGCAGATAATATTTTGCACATACTTAATTTGAATCCGGAAGAAAAATATCAATTAACGATTATGGATAATTTGGGGAAGGTTTTTAAACAAACATCCATAGAGAATGTATCTGTTTACGACATTCATTTAAGCGGCTTAAAAGCAGGTGTTTATTATTTAAAATCACAGTCGAACAAATCAAATGGTTCTTATATTTTTATAAAAAAATAAAACAGTTTGTAAATAATTGCTTCCCATTTGATTCAATCATAACTATCCGGCAGTTTTCTAAAAACTATCTGATTATTTATCAAATCCTTTTAATGCTGTTTTTTTAAAAAGGGAAATGCCATAAGATTTTATTTATCCAAAACTCTAAAGTGACAAATTACAATTACGGAACTTTAAACTGAAAGAAAAAGCCAAAGTCAGGTGGATTATTTTGGAGAATTATTTACACCAACCTGATACTATATGCAAAGTCAATGAATTTCTTTTGATTGGTCTTAAAAGTAGAAAATCAGCTGATAATTCATTCAGAAAGTTCAAATGAATTTAATCTTCTTTAAAAAGAAACTACCAAGAAATTGTTTATTTAATAAGAAACAAATGCTATATCGTAGCCGGTTTTGATTTTTAAAACGAATGGTATATATCCAAATTGACATTCTTGCATAAACTTCCTGTTCATGATATGAGTTTCTGTCATAAAAGGAGAAAGCAAGAGGATACAAAAGTCAGTAAAATGAAATTTTGGCTTATTTCGGGGAATGGCATAAAAATGGTTATTGATGGCGCAATACATAAATAAATCTAAAATTCATTCATTATGGCTAAGAAACTCAATGTAAAACCATTGCACGACCGGGTGATTGTGCAAGCCGCAAAAGCTGAGGAAAAAACTTCAGGTGGCATTATTATACCCGATACTGCTAAAGAAAAACCTCAACGTGGTACTGTTTTAGCAGCCGGTCCCGGAAAGAAAGATGAACCCGTAACCGTAAAAGCAGGCGACACTGTTCTTTATGGAAAATATGCCGGCACTGAAATTCAAATAGATGGTGGCGATTATCTAATCATGCGTGAAAGCGATATTCTTGCAATTATTTAATTCATTCAATAATCATTCAGCCGGTTATCAATAAAAAACCGGGAAACAAATAAAAAAACATAAATTATGTCTAAACAAATATTCTTTGATATTGATGCCAGAAATAAAATGAAAAAAGGCGTTGATACCCTCTCAAATGCTGTTCGTGTCACACTGGGCCCTAAAGGCCGAAATGTGGTTCTGGAGAAAAAATTTGGTGCCCCTTCTGTTACTAAAGATGGTGTAACAGTAGCTAAGGAAATAGAATTAGAAGATGCCATTGAAAATATGGGCGCTCAAATGGTAAAAGAAGTAGCCTCCAAAACTGCTGATATTGCAGGTGATGGTACTACTACGGCAACTGTATTAGCACAAGCCATCATTGGCGAAGGATTGAAAAACGTAGCAGCCGGCGCAAATCCGATGGATTTAAAAAGAGGCATTGATAAAGCAGTGAGCGCTGTTGTGGGTAATTTGAAAAAACAATCACAAACTGTAGGTAATGATGGTAAAAAAATAGAACAAGTAGCTACCATTTCTGCCAACAACGATAACGAAATTGGAAAACTGATAGCCCAGGCATTTGCTAAAGTAGGTAAAGAAGGCGTAATCACCGTGGAGGAAGCAAAAGGCACGGATACCACAGTAGATGTGGTGGAAGGTATGCAATTTGACCGTGGTTATATTTCTCCTTATTTTGTTACAAACAGCGAAAAAATGGAGGCTGAATTACAGAATCCCTATATCCTGATTTATGACAAAAAGATATCAGCTATGAAAGATATCTTACCCATTTTAGAAAAAATTGCACAGGGCGGAAGGCCACTTTTAATTATAGCAGAAGATTTAGAGGGAGAAGCATTAGCTACATTAGTGGTTAATAAATTAAGAGGTACTTTAAAAGTATGTGCAGTAAAAGCTCCCGGATTTGGAGATCGTCGTAAAGAAATGTTACAGGATATTGCTGTATTGACAAAAGGAATGGTTGTAAGCGAAGAGCAAGGATATAAATTAGAAAATGCTGACCTCACTTATCTTGGACAGGCATCAGCGGTAACTATTGATAAAGACAATACCATTATAGTAGGTGGTAAAGGAAAGAAAGACGATATCACTGCAAGAGTTAATCAAATCAAAGCACAAATTGAAAGCACTACTTCAGATTATGATAAAGAAAAATTACAGGAACGTCTTGCAAAACTAAGTGGTGGTGTAGCTGTTTTATATGTGGGTGCTGCTACAGAAGTAGAAATGAAAGAAAAGAAAGACCGTGTGGATGATGCATTACATGCGACCCGTGCTGCAGTAGAAGAAGGTATCGTGCCGGGCGGCGGCGTTGCTTATATTCGTTCTACAGAAGCATTAGATAAACTAAAAGGTGCCAATGAAGATGAAAATACAGGTATTGCTATTGTTCGCAGAGCAATTGAGGAACCTTTAAGACAAATAGTTGTCAATAGTGGTATTGAAGGATCTATAGTGGTACAAAAAGTAAAAGAAGGCAAAGGTGATTTTGGTTTTAATGCCCGTACAGAAGTGTATGAGAATTTATTTAAAGCCGGTGTTATAGACCCCACTAAAGTAACTCGTATTGCACTTGAAAATGCTGCATCTATTGCAGGTATGTTATTGACTACGGAGTGTGTTATCGCAGATAAACCGGAGCCGAAAAGCGCTCCAATGCCTCCTATGCCGGGAGCCGGTGGAATGGGTATGGATTATTAATTTAACTCAAAGGATAACTTTTAAAAGCCCGGAGAACCCGGGCTTTTTTTATGCTTTCTTTAAAAATCTGGAAGCGCCAGCTACCAATAAAAATTGGGCTATCGCATATGTTATAATGATCAATACATTTGCATGCGATACAATAGAATAAAACTTATTCCAAGCAAGAATTGAATCTGATAGGACAAAAAATGCAGCTCCCGGTATAAAATAACTCCATGAAATATTCCGCATACGGCGATTAGTCAGCAGGTTCAAAGTGCTAAGTAATAATAACCCAATCGTAAAGGCATATAAGGCAACCGGTAATTCCAATTGCTCTTTTGCAAGGGTTCGCCATAGCATAACTAAAATAAAGATAATATAAGCTAATATGCCTATCCCACACAGGAAAGTGAACAGAGCCGTTTCTTTTGCAAAGGGTTTTATTCTGGTAAAAAAGATGATATAAAAAACATGTCCTATGAGGAATGCGGCTAAACCCAATTGAAAGTAGATGATATCATATTGCTCAAATAAGAGTAACAAATCACCCATAAAACAAAAAATTAAAGCGAGAATGATAAGCATCTTAGATTTCGCATGTTTCGATTTAGGAGTTCCCAAAATTAAAGACAACAATAACATGGGCACTAATAAGGGTTTTGTGAAATAACGATATTGGTCAGCATGCGTGAGCATGAGCATGATATCGGCAATAAGTATAAATAAGAAAAGAAAATAAAAAGTGAGTTGAGCGGGTTTCATAATTGATAATATTAAAATGAATGAGCAGGTATTACTTTAATAGTACGCTGGAAGTAACGAAAAATCGAATCACGAATTCGGGACGTATCGGCAATTGTTTTTGTTTTTTGTAAGAGGTATAACCGATAAATTATTTTTCCATTTTCCTGAATACTGTCATAAAGTGCCGGATTTCCAAAATCATGTAATTTGGCCGTTCGGGTAACTGCTCTTTCACGGGATGGGGTCTCTTCGAAAACAAACATGTAAGTTGATGTGTCTGATAATATAACCGGTTTGTTGATTTTTAGGGTATCTGTCGCTGTGGGCATTTTGGTCTGGGTAGAATCGACAACAGGTAGAACAGACGTATTGGATGATACAGCTTGTTCATTTTCAAAATATAATTTATATATGCCCCAGCCCATTCCGGCTAATACTAAAAGGAGAATAAAAAAAGCAAAAAACATCATAAAACCTTTGTTTGAACTTTTTTTCTTTTGTGCTGTATAATAACTACGATGTTCATTTTCGTGTATATTTTTTTCCTTTTCTTGTTTGATTTTTAAATGGATAGGTGGCCCGGCATTAAAAATATACGCACCTGAGTTATTTTTATTGATAGACCCGATGCCTTCAATAGAAAAACTATCACCAATATTAATAAATTGGCGGCCTTCATCAAGGTAAGATTCCATATCTGATGAAATAAGTGTTGCATTTTTCCCGGTAAGCGAAGCAATAAATTCAATTAATCCAGGCGATGTAAGCGTTTTTTTATCCATGCTAAATTGAGTTTCTCCATCCTGTATTTCATGCGTGGACTCATTATAAAAGGCACTCCCTTTTTTAAAAAAAGTCCCAATTTTATGTAATGAAAGCGTTCTTTCTGTCTCCAGGTATTGAACCAGATATTCGTCGTATTTTTTCACAGTGGGTTAATTTTGAAAATATTCTTAACAAAAGTAAAGGTTAGAATAATTAAAAATTATTTTGTAAGGGTTAATTTTGCAAATGCTTTCAGATGAAGAAGAACTGTTCCTGACTTATTGGGAAACGCATCGTGAAAAGGAAAAGAAATGGCAACGCCAGCTTTTTTTAGGACTCCCTATTGGGCTCCTTATTGGTTGGGCGATTGTATTTTCACTTGTTTCCGGTTGGGATATCCGTGCAAATATGGTTGCGAATTCTGAAATGAACCCATTTGTTTTTTTCTTTGCAATCCTGGCCATTAGCTGTTTTACAGCGTTTTTTTATAAAAGAAACAAATGGGAACAAAATGAACAACAGTACCAGGAATTGATCATAAAAAAGAAAAAAGAAATGAAAGGCAATGCAGCAGAAAATAGCTTGATATAGTCTTATAACTTAAAGAAAATGTAAACATGAAAAAAATCTTCCCCATTTTTCTAATTCCCGTTTTATTATTTGGTTGTGTGAAAGGCGTTGAACCTTGTACAAATGTGACTGTTGATGTAGAAGAACCCTCCATGATCACTTTTTGTACAGATCATAATATTATTTATACCAAAGACCCTACCGGTTTATTTTACCAGATCATCAATCCCGGCTCAGGTGATGCTCCCGTATTGACCTCTTCAATAACGGTGACCTATACTTCTACATTTTTAGATGGCACTCCTTTGCAAACTGTATCTACTCCCATTACCGGAGTTTTAAATCAATATATTACCGGATGGCAAATTGGACTTCAAAAAATTAAAAAAGGCGGAGAAATCAAATTGGTTATTCCCTCATCATTGGCGTATGGTTGCGGGGGTTATTTAGGAACCGTTCCACCTAATTCAGTTCTCTATTTTGATATTAAACTGATTGATGTTCAATAAAATAGAATATTTAAAAAATAAGGGAGCATCTGCCCCCTTTTTTTTATGCATATTTAAAACTCAAACCCTATCTTTGCCGCTCTCTAAAAAAAAGTAAACCCATATTAAATTATGCAACTCAAAGGTTTAGTGCGTTTTTTCACTATAGCACTCATTCTTATCTGCTTTTACCAATTATCATTTACTTGGCTTGTACACAATCATGAAAATGAAATGAAGGCCTTGACGACCCAATGGATGAAGGCCAATTACCCTGTAACAGCAGAACAGAAATATCCCGGAAATAAAGATCTGCAAGCTCTTTATGCAGATACATTAAAAGATATTGAAACAGCACATTTAAATCGACTACTCGATAGTACAAGGGAATCTAAAATCGGACCCTTTGGATTAACCACTTATCAGAATGCAAAAGAAAAAGAATTACTTCTTGGTCTGGATTTGCAAGGTGGTATGAGCGTAACAATGGAAGTAGGCATGGATGGTCTCTTGCATTCCCTGGCAAATAATACAAAAGATACAGCCTTTAATAAGGCCCTTCAAAGTGCCGTTGCTTTAAAAGCAAACAGCAATGGTGACCTGATTAAACTTTTTGCTGATGAATACGCCAAAAGGACCGGTGGAGCACCATTGGCCCCTTTATTCGTTATCAAAAGCAATGAGAAAATAAAGTATAATTCTTCCAACGATGCCGTACTGAATTATTTACACGAACAGGCAACGAACGCTTTTAATAATACTTTTAAAATCTTAAATACACGTATTGACAGATTTGGTGTATCATCTCCAAATATCAACCCTGATCCGGAAAAAGGAATTATCAATATAGAATTGGCTGGAATAAATGATGAAGATCGTGTTCGACATTACCTCCAATCAACTGCCAATCTCCAGTTTTTTGAAATGTATAACCTGAATGATATTGGAGAGGGGCTTCTTGCAGCTGATAAATCTGTTTCCAATTATCTGAAAGGCAATAAAACGAAAGATACTACAGCCAATAAAGCAATAGCAGATACAATTACGGCTCCTGCGAAATTACATGAAGATACAACCAAAACGGCCAAGCTTTCAGGTATTGACTCTAATTCTGTGAGTAATAATAACGCTAAGGATACCACAAAAAATTTAAAATTAAGTGCGCCTATACGCAGTCTTTTTGTGGCTTTTGCTCAACCACAACAAACTCAAAATGGTGGAACGCAATATCCTTCATATATCGGTTATGTTCTCATCCGGGATACAGGAATCCTGAATGATTACCTGAATATGGATATTGTAAAAAATAAATTTCCAACAAATCTTTCTTTTGTGTTTGGAAAAGTTGGCGGAGAAGATCCTAATATGAAAGATGTGCTTCCACTTTATGCCATAAAAACTTTGGATAATGGCGCTGCACCACTGGAAGGTGAGCATGTGACGGATGCAAGACAAGACTATGACGAAAAGGGTAAGGTGGCCATCAAGATGAATATGGATGCAACCGGGACCCGTATTTGGGCTAAATTGACAAAAGATAATATAGGTAAGCCAATTGCAATCGTTTTGGATAATACGGTATATAGCGCCCCTTTTGTAAACGGAGAAATTCCGAATGGTTCATCAGAAATCTCCGGCAGTTATTCTGTAACCGAAGCACAAGACCTCGCTGATATTTTGCAATCAGGGAAATTACCTGCCCCCGCTAAGATAGTGGCTGAGCAAGTAGTGGGCCCAACCTTAGGACAGGCTGCCGTAAATGGTGGTATGATGTCTTTTGCGATCTCTTTCATCGTGATTTTTATATTGATGTTGATTTACTACAATACAGCTGGTTGGGTAGCCAATATGGCGCTAATTTTAAACCTGTTATTCACCATAGGTATATTAGCAGCATTAGGCTTCACACTAACCGCCCCGGGTATTGCAGGACTTGTATTGACGATTGGTATGGCAGTAGATACGAACGTAATTATTTTTGAAAGGATCAAAGAAGAACTGGCGCGTGGTAAAGGTTACCTGACCGCAGTTTCAGATGGTTATAAAAGATCTTATGCGCCTGTGTTGGATGCCCACGTTACCACCTTCCTCACTGCTGCTATATTATTTTATTTTGGATTAGGACCCGTGCTTGGTTTTGCTACAACACAAATGCTGGGGATTACTTTATCCCTGTTTTGCGGAATTCTTATTTCCAGGCAGATAACAGATTTCTATACAAATAAGAAACGGCACTTCAAATATTTTACTTCATTATCGAAGAGTATTTTTAAACATGCCAACTTCAAATTTATTGAATATAGAAAAGTGGCTTATGGTATTTCTGTTGTCGTGTTAATCATGGGTATCGCCTCTTATTTTCATGGATTTGATAAAGGCGTGGAATTTAATGGTGGTAGAAGTTATACCATCAAATTCAGTACACCTCCCAATATTGAAAATGTGCGGAATGACCTGAAAGGTGTATTTGAAGAATTTCCTACAATCAAAACTGTAGGCTCTACCGATCAGTTAAATATTACAACGGCATACCGAATCACAGAAAATGCTCCTGACCTAGATTCAATTGTGGAATACAAATTGTTTACCGGGTTAAATAAGTATTTGCCGGCCGGTACTACTTTCCAGGATTTTGATAAAAAATTCAAACAAAGTTCTCAGAAAGTTTTGCCTACCATCTCAGCTGATTTAAAAAGTGGTGCTACGAAGGCAACAATTTTTTCCATCATCATTATTTGTTTATACATTTTTATACGTTTTCGTGACTGGCGCTATTCGATTGGTACCATTTTTTCGCTCCTGCATGATGTGTTTGTAACGCTGATTGTATTCAGTTTTGCACGGAGTATCGTCAATTTCCCATTGGAAATAGACCAATACTTTATAGCCGCAATCCTTACTGTAATCGGATTCTCAATGAATGATACCATTATCGTATATGACCGGATTAGGGAAGATTCAAGATTATTGCATAATCAGGATAAAGGCACCATTATCAATACGGCTATCAATCAAACTCTAAGCCGGACGATTATGACCTCCGTAACGGTATTTTTAACGTTGCTGATCCTGTTCATTTTCGGTGGCGAAGTAACAAAAGGGTTTGCTTTTGCAATGCTCATTGGTGTCATTACGGGAACATATTCTTCCATCTTTGTGGCGGCACCTATTCTTATGGACTTTGCTAAAAAGCGCCCTCTTGGACGAAGGGAAGAAAAGAAATAAAATATCATCTTTTATAAAAAGCTGTACAATTGACATTGTACAGCTTTTTTGTTTTCTTCAAAGGAGTATCTTAATTTGAATAAATTTTTATATGTCTGTTGATCATAAAATATTGGGTCTATTATTCCCATCTGATCCGTCTCTTTGGAAAAATGATATTAACCTGGAGGAAATACTTACTGATCACGCCTATTGTGAAATGAAAGCGGCCGTTTCTTGTATTTCTTTAATTCAAATGAATCCGGATAAGTCGTATTTAGTGGATTGTGTAATGCCCGTGATTACTGAAGAATGGGGCCATTTTCGCCTGGTAGTGCAGGAGTTAAAAAAGAGAAACCTATCTCTTGGTAAACAAAGAAAAGACAGATATGTAAATGAATTAATCAACTTTAAACAGAAGGGAGGCCATGCAGCGGATCGGTTTCTTGATCAGCTCCTTTTTATGGCATTGATTGAAGCCCGTAGCTGTGACCGCTTTAAATTGTTAAGCGAAAGAATGAAAGATCCTTACCTGAAAAAATTTTATAGAAGATTTATGGAAAGTGAAGCAGGTCATTATACCCTGTTTATTGAATTAGGTAATCATTATTGTGGCAAAGAGAAAACAAAAAAGAGATGGCTTGAATGGCTTAAATATGAAGCGGAAATAGTTCAAAAACTCAGCCCCGACCACAATGTCATTCATTAGAGCCTTGAGTTTGATTACTTCTTAACTTTTTTTGAAAATACATGAGAATATTTTCCTGCGAGGAATAAAAGAAGGATATTGCAAATTAAATTTTTCAGTTATGTGTGGTATTGTTGGATATATTGGAAACAGAGAAGCCTACCCTATTGTTTTAAAGGGTTTAAAGAGACTGGAATATCGGGGCTATGATAGTGCAGGTATTGCATTAATAAATGATCAAAAGGTAAAAGTTTATAAAAAACAAGGGAAAGTAGCTGACCTGGAAGAAACACTCCTTGGCGTAAATTTACATAGCCATATAGCCATTGGACATACACGTTGGGCAACTCATGGAGAACCCAGTGATGCAAATGCACACCCTCATTTATCTCCATCAGGTAAGATTGCTATGATCCATAATGGTATAATAGAAAATTATTTGCCGATTAAAAAAGAATTGCTTGCTAAAGGATATTCTTTTCAAAGCGAAACAGATACGGAAGTATTATTATGCTTTATTGAAGATATTCAAACGTGCAATCAATGTAACCTTGAAGAAGCATTGCGAATTGCCCTTCGCAGGATTGTGGGTGCCTATTGCCTTTTATTAATAGATGAAGAAAATCCGGAAACGATCATTGCTGCACGTAAAGGCAGTCCATTGGTTATTGGAATTGGAAAAAATGAACACTTTCTGGCCAGTGATGCATCACCCATTATTGAATATACCAAAGAAGTGGTTTACGTAAAAGACTATGAAATAGCCATTGTCAAAAAGGATGAACTTGTCTTGAAAAATTTGGGTAATGAAAATCAAACACCTTTCATCATCCAATTAGACCTGGACTTAGCAGCTATTGAAAAAGGCGGATATGACCATTTTATGCTGAAAGAAATTTGTGATCAGCCTCAAACGATACATGATTGTTTAAGAGGAAGATTAGATGCCGATACCGGTCAAATAACACTTTCAGGTATCCAGGAATATTTGGAAGAAATTATTCGGGCAAACAGAATCATCATCATTGCCTGTGGAACCAGTTGGCATGCAGGCCTGGTAGCCGAATATATTTTTGAAGAATTATGCCGAATACCTGTAGAAGTGGAGTATGCTTCAGAATTTCGATATCGAAACCCAATCATTCACCTTGGAGATATTATTATTGCTATTTCACAAAGTGGTGAAACAGCCGATACCATAGTCGCGATCGAAAAAGCCAAAGAACAGGGCGCTATTATTTTGGGCGTTGTCAATGTAGTTGGCTCCACCATAGCACGGATCTCCCATGCAGGAGCTTATACTCATGCAGGCCCTGAAATAGGCGTTGCCAGTACCAAAGCGTTTACAGGCCAACTTGCTGTATTGATGTTAATGGCGCTAAAAATTGGCAACGCAAAAAAAACGATTGACCAGGAAAAATATCAATTACTCTGTAAAGAATTATCCAAAGTGCCGGATAAAGTCGCAGAGATCCTGTTACAAGAAAAAAGAATCAAAGAGATCGCTATCAAATATAAATCTGCACGTGATTTTTTATACCTCGGCCGGGGTTACAATTTTCCCATAGCATTGGAAGGTGCTTTGAAGTTAAAAGAAATCTCCTATATACATGCTGAAGGATATCCTGCAGCAGAAATGAAACATGGCCCAATTGCATTGGTTGATGAACATTTGCCCATTGTTTTCATCGCAACAAATGACACATTCCATTCCAAGATTATCAGTAATATGCAGGAAATAAAAGCCAGGAAAGGGAAGATCATTTCTATCATTACGGATGGTGATGAAACTGCTTCAGAAATTTCTGATGATTTTATCGCCATGCCCTGGATGAATGAAATTTTTGCGCCAATAATCAATGTAATCCCACTACAGCTACTCGCCTATTTTATTGGAACGGAAAATGGTCATGATGTGGATAAACCGAGGAACCTTGCTAAAAGTGTTACCGTTGAATGATTCTTCTTAAGAGGTTTACTATTTATTGATTTCACTGGTAAAATGAAAAACAATATCCGGATTATTATCCATTTCCGTTTTTAAAAACCATTCACTTTGGGCAAGGTAAACAGGATGCCCATCTTTGTCCTCAGCGGAATTTTGTTGCTTATAACGAAGAAAATCTTCCAATTTTTTGGGATCATTGCTTGTGAGCCAGCAGGCTTTATAAAATGGCAAAGTCCTGAATTCACAGGCAGCGCCATATTCCTCTAGCAGTCGGTATTGAATGACTTCAAACTGCAATTCTCCCACACATCCAATAATTTTTTTATTGCCTCCAAATTGAGTAAATAATTGAGCAACTCCCTCATCTGTCAATTGATTAATTCCTTTCTCTAATTGCTTTGTTTTTAGTGGATCTTTATTCACAAGTTCTTTAAATATTTCTGGAGAGAATGAAGGTATTCCAAGAAAATAATAGTCTTCACCTTCCGTTAAGGTATCTCCTATTTTAAAATTCCCTGTATCAAATAGACCAACCACATCGCCGGGATAGGCATCATCAATAATATCTTTACTTCTTGCAAGAAATGAATATGGGTTATTAAAACGAATATCCTTTTGCAAACGAACATGATGATAATATTTGCTGCGCAAAAATTTACCACTGCATATTCTTACAAATGCGATCCGGTCTCGATGCCTGGGATCTAGGTTAGCATGAATTTTAAAGATAAAGCCACTGAATTTTTCTTCACCAGGCATTACCATCCGGGTGGATGCTTCTCTTTCCTGTGGAATGGGTGCAATGGAAATAAATGAATCAAGCAATTCTTTTACACCAAAATTGTTTATTGCACTACCGAAAAAGACCGGGGCGACTTTTGCCTGAAGATAATCTTCCACTTTTAACTGACCATATACCCCATCAATCAATTCTACATCTTCGCGTAATTGGGCAGCATCATGACTACCTAATTTTTCATCCAATAGATCATCTTGTAAATCTTTTAATTCTATACTATTTTCATCAGATGCTTTTGTGTTTGGTGAAAATAGCAGTAAACTTTTTTCATGTAAGTTGTAAACACCTTTAAAATCTTTGCCGCTATTGATTGGCCAGGTCATTGGATGTAATTCTATTTTCAATTCCATTTCAATTTCTTCCAATAAATCAAAACGGTTTTTTCCATCGCGATCCATTTTGTTTATAAATACTATTACCGGTGTATTGCGCATTCGGCATACTTCCATAAGTCGGCGTGTTTGCTCTTCCACCCCATTCACGCTGTCAACGACCAGAACAACACTATCCACTGCGGTAAGTGTACGAAAAGTATCTTCGGCAAAATCCTTATGGCCCGGCGTATCCAATAAATTCACCAGGAAATTTTTATATTCAAAAGTCATAACGCTGGTGGCAACGGAAATTCCCCGCTGGCGCTCAATATCCATGAAATCACTGGTAGCAAATTTTTTTATTTTATTGCTTTTCACAGCACCGGCTGTTTGAATGGCTCCGCCAAATAACAGGAATTTTTCGGTAAGTGTAGTCTTACCGGCATCCGGGTGTGAGATAATTGCAAATGTCTTACGCCGGTTAATTTCTTTTTCAAATTTCATAATCGGGCGCAAAAGTAAGTAATACAAACGGATGAATGAAACCTATTCAGGTAGTCTTTTCATGATTTCATCATTGATGAGCGAATACAGGAATTCTGGCTTGTAAGTTCGCCAGGCGGGAATAGTCATCAATTCAATAAAATATTGTAGTTTTCTTTTTTTGAAATCTTGCTGTGCAGCCTGTGACATATTGATAAAAACAATCCAACCATTCTCATCGGTCACTTCTTCAAACCATTCTTCATAATAATCTTTATCACCACTATGAAAGTTCAACACATTTTCCACAATTAAGATATACTTATATATTCCATTCATGAATAATGCGTCCACCACATCGCGTTTCAATGTCATAATATCATCTTCAATGGCATCATTCCATTCTCCGATCATTTCTAGGATGGCAAAATTTTGTTCATAATCTGCATACAGGATTTTCATATAAAGGGTGCGACTTCCAAAGTTGTCCCAGTAAGGATGAATATAATAATTATAAATTGTTTGTGTAAATTCAAAGTGATTATAATCTTGCCTGTAAAATGGGGACAGTGGGTCTTCTTCTGAGATGTACTGATCGCGCCAGTTGGAATATGGTTCTATTGTATGCATGACAAAATGATTGCCCTTCTATTTCAGATAAAATTAAGCCCTTTTCTTTATACTATTTAACTGCAGGTAAAAATGAATATTTTAAAAACACGCCGTATCTCAATCTGTGATATTTGTAAAATCCCAAGAGATCTATAGTTAAAATCGGATAACAAATTGAGCAGTTAAAAAGCTCCTGTAATTTATAAAGTCTTTTGTGTCTCATAAAAAAAACCATCAACTATTTGACAGGCTTTTTTAGAATCAACATATTTTAATCTTTTAATACTTCCCCTTCAATGGTCAATACAATTGGTTGAGGAATATTGAAAAATTTTACAGTGACTTTTTTGGAGAAAGCGCCCGGAGTATCAGCCTTATATGTAACCTTTATGGCGCCGTCCTTTCCATTCAATACAGGCTTTTTATCATATTCCGGATCAGTACAACCACATTCTGCAGTGGCTGTTTCAATCAACAGCGGTTTGCCTGTATTATTGGTAAAATTAAATATAGTGGAAACCGGTTTATTTAGATTAATCTTTCCAAATGAGAAAGTAACGGTTTTAAAAACCACCTCATTTTGTATAGATTGTGCTAGAACAGGAATCACTAATACAAAAGCTATTATGCTGAATATTTTTTTCATTGTTGTAATTATTTAAAGACCATTTTTCATTTTTGAAATAGCCGTATTTGCAGGAGCAGCATTATCAGGGGCTTTAAAAGTTTCACCATGGAATTTGATCACTTGTGTCAGGCCATTATCGAAATAGATAGTAACCAATTTACTAAAGCTACCATCCGCATAACCACTGAATCCAAGTTTGACATTAAATGTATCACCGGCAGCATATGGTCCTGCAGACCACTCCGGAGTGGTACATCCGCATGATTTGACCACATCTTTAATTCCAATTGGTTTAGAAGAAATGTTTTTCATTGTTACAGAATATTCTACAGGTTTGCCATAAGGAATTTTTCCAAAATCATGATCTAATTCTGAAAAACTTACCATTTTACTAATATCTGTGGCCACTGTATCCTGAGCAACATTTTGAGCTTTGACACCTGAAAAAAGAAATAATGCAGGCAAAATAAAAATCCACTTTTTCATATGTTTGATATTTTTAAGAATAAGAAATTACAATTGAACCAAAACTAATATAAAATTTTGAATAGGAGTTACATAAACCATTCCACTTTGCATAAATAAGATAATTTTAAATACCCTTTGTATTTCAAATTTCATTAAAAAACTATTGTTATTTTCGCTGTATGGAAAATGAAATAGCCCCACAACAGTTGACAAAGGAATTATTATCATTTGAAGATTTCAGGGATGAAGTACTTTCTGATTTTGAGATACTTTGTAAAAGCAGAGAAACCAGCCTCTTAGGCCGTAAAGAAGTTTTAACCGGAAAGGCCAAGTTTGGGATTTTTGGAGATGGCAAAGAATTGGCTCAAATTGCTATGGCTAAATTTTTTCAGCCGGGAGACTGGCGATCCGGTTATTACCGTGATCAGACTTTTATGTTTGCCTCCGGCTTAGTATCTGTAAGAGAATTCTTTGCACAATTGTATGCAGATCCAGATATTCAAAATGAGCCAAACAGTTCCGGCCGCCAGATGATCAGTCATTTTTCCACTTCTAATTTTGATGAAAAAGGAGATTGGCGAAATCTTGCCGATATAAAAAATGTAGCGGCCGATATGGCTCCCACGGCAGGACAAATGCCCAGAAGTATAGGTCTTGCAATGGCTTCAAAATTATTCAGAGAATCTGATGCTCTACAAACTTTTTCCACTCTTTCTAATCATGGTAATGAAGTTTGCTTTACCACTATTGGTGATGCCTCAACCAGTGAAGGGCATTTCTGGGAAACCATTAATGCAGCCGGTGTCTTACAAGTCCCTTTAGCTATTTTTGTTTGGGATGATGGTTATGGTATTTCTGTTCCTAAAAAATATCAGACAACAAAAGGTTCTATTTCTGAAGCCATCAAAGGTTTTCAAAAAGAAGACGGAACAAATGGCCTGGATATTTATAAAGTAAAAGGATGGGATTATGCCGGGCTTTGTGAAACATTTGAATCCGGAATAAAAAAAATCAGGGAGACGCATGTGCCCGCCTTATTTCACATTGAAGAACTAACACAGCCACAAGGGCATTCCACATCCGGAAGTCATGAACGTTATAAAGATGCTGAAAGACTCCATTGGGAAAAGGAATGGGATTGTCTGGCCAAGATGAAAGAATGGATCATTTCAAATAGTATCGCTTCAGAAGAAGAACTTCTACAGATTGAGGCCAGAATAAAAGCCCATGTAAAGGAGGAAAAGAATATTGCTTGGGCAAATTATTTGAATCCCATACGGGAAGAAATTGAAAAAGCTGCAGGTATCATTCAATCTGTAACGGTGAATGACATGGATCTTTATCAACGCCTGCAAAATATTGCCCATGAGCTTTTGGAAAATAAAGAAGCATTAAGGAGAGATACTTTACACGCCCTATCTACCTCTATTCAATTAACAGAAAAATCCGGTCAGGATCAAACATTGAAAGAGTTTTATGAACAATTATTGAAAAAAAATAAGGCATTGTTTAATACCCATCTTTTTGATGATAGCCCAAAAAGTACTTTGAAAAAAAATCATGTTCCACCCATTTTCCAGGAAGACTCCACCATGAATGGTTATGAAGTTTTGAACAAATATTTTGAGGCTTTATTTAGTGCTAACCCCAAAGTAGTGGCCTTTGGTGAAGATGTTGGATTTATTGGAGATGTGAATCAGGGCTTTGCCGGTATGCAACAAAAATTTGGAGCATTAAGAGTTTTTGATAGCGGTATCAGAGAGCTTACGATCATGGGCCAGGGCATAGGACTTGCATTACGTGGCCTCAGGCCAATAGCTGAAATTCAATACCTGGATTATCTGTTATATGGATTGCAACCTTTATCTGATGATGTTTCCACATTACAATTCCGTACAAATGGCAGGCAGGCCTGCCCATTGATTGTTCGCACCAGAGGCCATCGACTGGAAGGGATATGGCATAGCGGTTCACCGATGGGTATGATATTGAATTCATTGAGAGGAATGCGGGTTTGTGTGCCAAGGAATATGGTTCAGGCAGTAGGATTTTACAATACTTTGCTCGCAGGTAATGATCCCGGTTTAATTATTGAATGTTTGAATGGCTATCGTTTGAAAGAAAAGTTGCCTGCCAATTTATTGGAATTTTCTACTCCATTGGGTATTCCTGAAATTTTACAAAGTGGAGAAGATGTAACCATCGTTTCTTATGGCTCTACACTTCGAATAATTCAAGAAGCCTTGATTCAGCCTGCGTTAAAAAATATTTCTTGTGAATTAATTGATGTTCAAACTTTATTGCCTTTTGATATCAATCACATGATACTTGAATCCTTGAAAAAAACCAGCCGGATCATTTTTATTGATGAGGATGTTCCAGGTGGTGCAACGGCATTTATGTTTCAACAGGTCATGGAAATACAAGGAGGATATAAATGGTTAGATGCTGCCCCTAAAACGCTTACCGGACAGGCGCACAGGCCTGCTTATGGAAGTGATGGAGATTACTTCAGTAAACCCAATGTAGAAACTATTTCTGAAGCTATTCTTCATTTAATGAAAGAATAAAGAGGCTTATTCATCACGAATGATTTTATTTGCCCAGGCAAGAACAATGTCTAATTCTTCTTCCAGAGTTAGATGGGTATTATCCAGAATTTTAGCATCATCTGCTTTTCTTAAGGGACTTATTTCCCGGTGACTGTCCAGGTAATCTCTATGTTCAATATTTTTCCTAACCTCATCTATGGAAATACCCGGTGTAATTTTTTTCAATTCATCATACCTGCGCAGGATGCGTGTATGCATATCAGCCAGAAGAAAAATTTTAAGTTCTGCATTCGGGAATACTGTGGTACCAATATCCCGCCCCTCCATAACAACTCCCTTTTGAAGGCCCATTTCTTTCTGCTGTGATACAGCAAATGCACGGACTTCAGCTATAGATGCCACCTGACTTACTTGTTCACTTACTTTCATTTCACGGATCAATTTCTCTACATTTTCACCATTTAGAAGGATATCGCTTTTCTTTGAATCGGGGTTTTTCAAAAAAGACAAATGAATTTGATTTAGTGCCCTGGTAATATCCTCACTTTTGTGACTATCCATGTTATGTTGAAGAAAATAAAGGGTAATGGCTCTGTACATTGCACCACTATCTATAAAAATGTAGTTAAGCGACTGGGCAAGTTGCAATGCCAGAGTACTTTTGCCACAAGATGAATATCCATCTATAGTAATAATGATTTTTTTATCTTTCATCGATTAAAAGGCAAACATACTTAAAAAAATGGCCCTTTTTAAAGGGCTATTTTTTTATGGATCGAAACTATTTTATTGCGTAATCACTTCCACACCGGGATGTGTTGAGGTATCAAACACAAATTTACTATCCGGCAAAGAGGCTTTGGTATCTATATTGGATAATGTGAAATCAATGGTATTACCTGCTTTGTCCCAAATTTTAGCTTTTGTGACCAGGTTCTTGGACTTATTGATATAAATATAAACTTGTTTAAAATTTTTTCTTTTATCTATAGGAGTTAATTGAATCGTATAATAATCACCAGATGAGGAAATCAATTGATAAGTATATTCTTTTTCATAAAAATCAGACAGGAATTTTTGCGGTGTAAAAGCCTCTTCATCAGACGCATCTACATTTTCCACTATTACTTCATCATTTCCATTATAGTTCCAGGTTTTAATGCCATTGGAAAAAATTTCATTCACGCCTCTTTTAAAATAATATTTATTTCCTTTCATATAAAGGATCCCGGACTCAGTATTTTTTTCACTTTTATTTTTATTCTGGGTGATATAGGTAAATGAGGCCTTTAAAGCGGGAATGGTTTTTATATTGGCGCTTACTTTATCCAATATTTTTTTGGCATTAGCATCATTTTGTGCAAAACTGTAATTACAAAAAGTAACTGCTGTTATCAAGAAGGTGCCCATTAAAATTTTTTTCATCATCTGTATTTATTTTCTATTAGAAAAGGATTTCCTGATTTGGTTTATTCCGATTTCTTCAATTTTGTTGCCTGAATAGAAATTTCATTTAAAATTGAGCGTTTTTATAATATTATTAACTGATTTTCATAAGATTAGAAAATAAAGCAGTTTAATTTGCCCGAATATCTTAATTTTGCACACTTTATGAAAATTTTCTTTCAATTGTTTTTGGCTGTTTTTTTCCTGGCTTCCTGTTCCAATTCTGCGAAATTGGGAAAAGTATTAAAGAGCAAGGATAAAGAATATAAATTAAAAATGGCGGAACAATATTATGCCCAAAAGAGATATTACCAGGCACAGACGGTTTATGAGGATATCCTTCCCTTATTTAAAGGAGACACACGTTATGAAGATATGTTTTATAAATACACATACAGTATTTATGATCAGGGATTTTATTTGAATGCAAGCGATTTGTTTAAAACCTATACGGAAAATTTCCCCAATAGTAACCGATTGGAAGAAATGGAATATATGCGGGCTTATGCCTTTTATAAATTATCACCTAAAGTAGAATTAGATCAAACAGATACCTATAAAGCCATGTCGCTCATGCAGGCTTTTATCAATACTCATCCTCAGTCGCCACGTTCAAAAGATGCAGCATCTATCATTGAATTGTGCCATGAGAAGTTGGAATTAAAAGATTATAAAAGCGCTATTTTGTATTATAATCTTGGATATTTTAAAGCCGCCGCAATCTCATTTACTACTTTATTAAGTAATTATCCGGATTCTAAAATTGGCGATCAATATGAAATAGAGGTAATCAAATCCTATTTTCAATATGCATTAAACAGCTATCAGAACAAACAAGTAGAACGTTTTGAAAAGGTTATTTCAGAAGCGTCAGAATTTAAGGATCGGTTTCCCGAAAGTAAGTTGATCACTGTTGCTGATGATTATAAAGCGCAATCTCAAAATAAAATAAATAAATTACAAAATGAACAAACTAAGACGGCAGTCCAGCAGTAATATATTAAGTGTTATTGAAGCCAAAAACCTGTCTGAAATAAAGAAAAAGACCGGGAACTTATACGAGTCTATAAATATCATTGCAAAGAGATCAAATCAGATCAATATTGCGATTAAAGAAGAATTACATAATAAACTGGAAGAATTTGCCAGCCATACGGATTCACTGGAAGAAATACATGAAAACAAAGAACAAATCGAGATTTCAAAAGCATATGAAAGAATGCCTAATCCGGCCATTTTAGCTACTCAGGAATTTATGGAAGATAAAGTATATTATCGGAAAAATGAAGATGATCTTTTCCGCTAATCATTTTCATTTTAAAACATGATAAACGACAGCCCTACTGTCGTTTTTTTATTACTTTTAGCTTGTTTTTACTAAAGATTATTTTGGATGCTGAAAAATAAAAAAATTTTACTCGGAATAACCGGGAGTATAGCTGCTTATAAAATTATTTTATTGGTGCGTATGCTTATGAAAGAAAACGCAGAAATCAAAATAATCATGACACCTGCAGCTACTCAATTTGTGTCGCCCCTGGTATTATCTACCCTCATTCAGGATAAGGTTGCAATTGACTTTTTTAGTGAAAATACGTGGGCCAATCATGTAATGCTTGGGCGTTGGGCTGATGTATTCATCATTGCGCCTCTCAGTGTAAATACATTATCTAAAATGGCCAATGGACAATGTGATAATCTCTTATTAGCAACATATTTATCTGCAACCTGCCCTGTACTGGTTGCGCCCGGTATGGATGAGGACATGTGGCATCATGCAGCCACCAGGAAAAATATTGAAACTTTAAAATCTTATGGCAACCATATATTAACTGTACAAAAGGGATTTCTTGCCAGTGGACTGCAAGGAGAAGGTAGAATGGAAGAGCCGGAGAATATCCTTTTATATTTAAAAGAGAATTTTTTCCGGGGAAATCAACTTCAGGGGAAAAAAGTACTCATTACCGCAGGGCCCACATACGAGGCAATAGATCCTGTTCGTTTTATTGGGAATCATTCATCAGGGAAAATGGGATTTGCGCTGGCCGATGCGTTTTATGAACAAGGGGCAGAGGTAACATTAGTTTCCGGGCCGGTGCACCTGGGAAAATCTTATAGGGGTATCCAACTCATATCACTACATTCCGCCAATGAAATGTACAATGCGTGTATGGATATTTTTGAAGAAATGGATATCGCTGTGATGTGTGCTGCTGTGGCAGATTTTCAGCCGGAAACGGTGAGTAAGGAGAAACTAAAGAAGAAAGACCAAGGCCTTGAATTGACATTGATTCAAACTCAAGACATCCTTAAATCTTTAGGGGCATTAAAGAAACCTAATCAATTCCTGGTTGGGTTTGCTTTGGAAACTGAAAATGAGAATAAAAATGCTTTGCAAAAATTAGTTTCAAAAAATGCAGACATGATTGTTTTAAATTCATTGCGCGATAAGGGTGCCGGTTTTGGAACTGATACAAATGCTGTAACCATTTTAGATAAAAGCGGAAATGAAACCACACTCCCACTGGAAACGAAAAAAGAAATAGCTCAAAAGATTATTCAAATTATCATTCAAAAAGCACATGCTTAAAAAAATTATCAGTCTTTTTATTATTTGTTTGAGCATCCAGCCATCAAAAGCTCAGGAATTGCAAGCGCGTGTGAGTGTTTTAGCTCAACAAATAGGTACTTCTGTCAATCCAAAGATCTTTACAACACTGCAATCACAATTGACTGATTTAATTAATAACAGGCGATGGAGTAAGTTTACTTTTCAGGCTCAGGAAAAAATACAATGTAGTTTTTTACTGAATATAACCAGTGTGGTAGAAGACAATGTATATAAAGCGACTCTTACTGTACAAGCTGCCCGCCCTGTATATAATGCAACCTATCAATCTCCCCTGGTTAATTATCAGGATGCCGAAGTTACTTTTAAATATATAGAATATCAGCCAATCGAATTCAATGAAAACAGGGTCCAGGGAACAGAACCTTTAAGTGGAAATTTGACAGCCACTTTTGCATTTTATATTTATACCATCTTAGGCCTGGATTTTGATTCATTTTCCCCTAAAGGAGGTCTGACATTCTTTCAATCAGCTCAAAATATTGTAACCAATGCTCCTGATTCTAGAAATATCAGTGGTTGGAAATCTTTTGATGGAAGCAGAAACCGATATTGGCTTTCTTCCAACTTAAATGATGTAAAATATAATATCATTCATGATATCTTTTACAGGTATTACCGGTCTGGTATGGATAACCTGTATTCAAATGAAATACTGGCAAGAGAAAACATCTTAGATGCACTGACTAAATTGCAAAATTTTGGGAAAGAAAACCCTGGCACGATGATCCTGCCTTTTTTTATGCAAAACAGATCAGATGAATTAATAGGCATATTTACAAAAGCTGATCCACAAACAAAAGCAACGGCATTACAATTACTTTTGCAACTAGATATTGGAAATAGCGATAAATATAATACCAGTTTAAAGTAATGAAATTTTTAAGTTTCATCCTTATTGGGGTCATCTTTATTTCCTGCCGGTCTCAACAATCAAAACCTGCCGATTTATTACCGGTAGATAGTATGAAAGTGATTGTATGGGATTTGATCCAGGGAGGCGAAATGGCATCCATTGAATATCCCGGTTATAAGGACAGTTTTAATATTCAGTCCATGATATTATTTGAAAAAATTTTAGCCGGCTATGGATTAGATAAAAAGACGTTCTTCAAAAGTTTTGATTATTATGCCCAACATCCTGATGAAAATAAAATATTATTTGACTCTATTCAAAAGTATGGCGAAAGGCATCGTATCAGGATTTACCAGGAAGTTAAATAATCAATGGCGAAAATCAGGCATCTTTATAATGGTCAAAAATAATTTGATGAATTAATGCGGAGATTTCATCTGCCTGGTTAATCACCATTAAATGTGACCCACCTTTTATCTCATAATCCCAATGAACCTTTTTATGAGGAATGATTTTATCAGCCGTACCATGAATATTAATACTGTTTATCGGTTCAAAATGATTCTTCCATTTAATGATCGAATCAAATGCCCATGAATTGAATGCTGTATCACTATGCATGATTATTTTTTGATAGATTTCTTTTGCAGGTTTTTGGTGTGCTCCGAAAAATCCGCTTAAATGATGCATGATCCATTTTTGCATACCAGGAGATACATATTTATATAAAGGCAAATATTTCCCAACATTATAAATTTGAGGAAACTCATCTTTTGTTTTTACGGAAGAAATCAAGATGGATAAAATGCCTGGATATTTTTTAGCGATTTCAGTAGCCAGCATTCCACCAAAGGACATACCGATAATTATTGCTTTATCAGGGATATAATTTTCTTTCAAGCGAATGGCATAATCTTCAAGACTTTCATTCTGAAAGGGTTTGAGCCAGGGAATAAAGACCGGCATTGTATCTTTTATACTCAAAAATTGGAAAACGGTTTCATCTGCTCCAAGACCTGAAATATAGAAGATTTTCATAGAATGGATTCCATGTATTTCAATGAAAAGAAAAAAAAGGATTTAACTACGATTCATTAAAAATAAAAAAAATCCTGCAAAAGAGCAGGATTTTCATTTAATCAAATACGGAAAACTTTATTTACCGGGTACCGGCATAACAGGTGGCTTAGAAAAAATTGTAGGTTTTACATCTACCACATCCACATCAAAAACCAGGTTAGAAAATGCCGGGATTGGCCCGGAAGGCATTTCTCCATAACCCAAGAAAGCCGGTATGATGATTTTGCCTTTACCACCTTTTCCAAAATAACTGATTCCTTCTTCAATGCCTGCGATCATGGGGCGGCCACCACCGCCTACACTCACTTCCAGTAAAGTAGTATCTTTTTTCGGGTCGGTATTTGAATCAAATTCCAATCCTGTTTTTTGTAATGATCCTTTGTATCTGATGCTGGCTGTTTTACCGGAATCAACTTTATTATTTATATCACCTGGATTTTCTATATACACAAATGCACCACTTTTTGTTTTTTGTACATTTTTCCAACCTTGTTTGGTCACATAGTCTTCTGCACTTTTAATTTCTCTTTGTCTTTCAATTTCCAGTTCTTTATCATAGTCAGCTTTCACATCTGCTTCACTGTTATAAGCAGCTAATACTTTCATTTTGCACACAATATTTCTGTTAGATGAAAATACACTATCAAATTTTTCAATGGCCTTGCGCTTTACAAGGGTATCAATACTGAGTACAATGATTGCGCTATCTCCTACTTTACATTTGGGTAATATTTCCATAAAAGAATATTCCGCTCCTTGCGTGGTATCTATTTTCATAAAACCGGGAATTTTTCCCCAGGTAGTATTTAAAATAGTGTCATGATATTCAGGAATACTGAATTCAATATTGACTTTTACATATTTGCCCGGATCAAGTTTGGCGCCTTCTTTTGAAGGGAAAATTTTATAGGCCAGCCCTGTTTCGGTTTTGTCGTAATTTACTTTACAGGAAGCCATTAAAAGAATAGCTGAAACTGCAAGCATCATTTTTTTCATGTGATTTTTTTTATTTTTTATTGTAATTGTTCCTGGTATTTACCCAAAATCTTTTTAAAGTGACTGACATTTTGATGAAATGAATCCGCACTTCGGCCACCTGCGGCATTCCGGTGTCCTCCCCCATAAAAATGTTCACGTGCAAATTGATTTACATCAAAATTTCCTTTGCTTCTAAAGCTCCATTTTCGCTCATCCTTGCGATCAATAAGTAAAGCGCCAAATTTGATGCCTTCCATTGTCAATAAATAGTTCACAAGCCCTTCCGTATCTCCTGTCTTGATATTATATTTCATTACATCAGATCCCGGTATTGCCATAAGGGCTGTATTGTATTCATACATCACCTCTAACCGGTAAAGCAAAGCATTCCCTATAAACCGTAACCTGCTTTCTGAAAAATTGTCAAATAAATTGTCAAAAATTTCAGCATGATTGATTCCCAAGTCAATAAGATGAGCTACCACCCGATGCACTTGTGCTGATGCAGATGGAAAACGAAATGAGCCGGTATCCGTCAATAAACCGGTATAAATACATATCGCCATTTGCTTATCTAAAACTTCTGCAAATGGAGAAGCCATGATGAAATCATAAACCATTTCACAAGTGGAACTCTTCGATACATTACTTTCTCCAAATGTAAATTGTGATTCTTCAGGCTGCTGATGATGATCTATTAAAACCTTGATACAAGATAAGTCAGCTAAGGGTTTCTCCATGCCTTTAGTCCTATATAATATATTGAAATCCAAACAAAAAAGGATATCAGCCTGGTCTAAAATTTTAAGTGACTTTTCTCTATCAGTTTCAAAATTTAAAACATCATGAACGCCCGGCATCCAGTTCAAAAAACCAGCCCAATTAGTGGGTGATATAACGGTAACCTGGTGTCCCAGCGTTTGTAGAAAATGATAAAGGCCTAAAGATGAACCCATAGCATCTCCATCCGGTTTTTGATGAACGGTGATGACAATATTTTTTGAGTCCTTTAAGAATGGATAAATCCCTTGTATAGGCTGCATAGTCAGAATGTGCGCAAAATTGCTGTTTTCAGCGCATACATGCAAATCATTTTAATACTATTTAATGAATATTTCTTTTTATCCTGTTAAACTTTCTTCAGATCTATTTGAAAGTGAATGCAGATACGCTTAGTTTTGCGCAAAATTTTTAAAATGACGAACAGAACTTTTACCATGATTAAGCCGGATGCTACTTCTAAAGGCTATACTGGAGCTATATTAGATCGGATGATTAAAGATGGATTTTCTATTATTTCCATGAAATGGACCAAACTTTCAAAAGAGCAAGCAGGTAAATTTTATGAAGTGCACAAAGAGAGGCCTTTTTATGGTGAATTGGTAGATTTTATGAGTAGTGGACCTATTGTAGCGGCCATTTTAGAAAAAGAAAATGCGGTAGCCTCTTTCAGAGAGTTAATTGGCGCTACGGATCCAGCAAAAGCGGCTGAAGGCACCATTCGTAAAGACTTTGCTTCGTCTATGGGTGAAAATGCTGTTCATGGAAGTGATAGCGATGAAAATGCAGCTATAGAGAGCAACTTTTTTTTCAGTGAAATAGAAAGACATTCAGGAATTTAAAGCTTATTTATTGGCATAAGTAATCTTGTAAATAGTTCCTTGTACATCATCACTCACATATAAAGATCCATCCTGGCCCTGGGCTAGTCCACAGGGGCGATGTAGGGCATCATTGGAGTTTTTAACTTCTTTTTCCCCGGCAAAATGATCTGCAAAAATTTCCCAGGCGGGCATTGCCTTTTCTCCTTTAAAAGGCTGGAAGGCAACCAGGAAACCTTTTTGAGGTAGTGGAGCCCTGTTCCATGATCCATGAAAGGCAATAAATGCACCCTGTAAATATTTTTCCGGGAATTGATTCCCGGTATAAAATAATAATCCATTTGGAGCCATATGTGCCGGATAAGAAGCAGTTGGATCAATGGCTGATTTGCCGCCTTCTTTTTGTCCATCACCGCCGTATTCTGGGCTAAGCATTTTTTTATGATTTACTCCATCATAGTACATGTATGGCCATCCGCAATCAACACCTGGAGTATTGGTATAAAGGCACTCCGCAGGTAATTCAGCACTTTGTTTTTCGGTAAAAATTTGAGGAAAAAGATCATGCAATTGATCACGGCCATGTTGCATGACAAAAAGTTTATTTAAATGATGATTCCAGTCTAAGCCTACTACATTTCTCAATCCGGTTGCATATCGAATACCTTGTTGATAAGATTGGTTAAGTTGATTCACTTTAAACTGCCATATTCCACCGGCTCTTTCCAGTATAGGGCAAGGATTTAATCCCTTTGAGCCTTTCATTCGGTCATCTTCCTGGCAAGCATTGGAATAAGCGCCAATATTTACATAAATATGTCCACTATCATCTAAAGTGATTGATTTAGATGAATGTTGGTTCCGGCTTTCGAGACCGGTAATAATTTTTTCAGGCTTAGCAGGATTCACCACTTCAAAATCTTTATTTAATGCGTACCTGTAAACAGCCTCATCCGAGGAAGCATAGAGATACCCATCTTTAATGGCAATTCCGGTGCCTCCATAATTTCCAAAGCCTTTTGTTACATATACATTTTCAGTTTCTGTTTTTTGAAGAAAGATAATGCCATTCCCATCTTTTGGAGTCAGTAACTTTATATAAATATTCCCATTTGGAGCAATAGCCAGATGGCGTGCGTGACCGATGTGATCTGCTATAATCGTTGCGGTAAATCCTTCAGGTAATAAAAGTCCACTATTCTTTTCTATTTTACTTTTAGGAAAAGTGCTGGTATCTCCTGTTTCATGGAGGCTGTCTCCTGAATTGCAGGAGAAAATGGATGCCAGCAATAAGATATAAAGAATCACAGGCATTAAAATCGAATTTTTTTGATAAATAATTTCGATGAGCTGAACTTATATCAGCAAATACTTAGCCTTTTTAGCTTTGAATAAAGATAATAAAATTTTCATTAGCGTGAAATCAATAGATCATATACTCGAATAGATGAATTATTTATCCGGCACATTTTCGCTCAATTTTAATTCTATGTTTTCAAAAACATCCAGAAGTGATTTTATTTCTCTCTCCGAGCCAATAGAAATTCGAAGGCAATGCTCATAAAATTTTTCCTGAGTAAGATCATGAATTTCAATTTGATTGACTTTCAGGTATTCTTTTACAAGTGGTATGTTATTGAATTTAATCAATAAGAAATTAGCATCAGATGAATAAACCTTATCTATAAATGAAAAGTGTTCCAACTCCCTTCCCATGGCATTCCTCATGGCTACGATCGTTTTAATATTTGAATTTACATCCTGGATATTTTGTAATGCATCCCTGATAATTTCCATTGTAGGTTTATTGAGGTGTTTAGAAAAGGGAAGTTGATTGAGTATAGAAATAATATCAACGGATGCAAAAGCAATTTCAACTTCCAATCCCGCCATCCCCCAGGCATAATGAAAGTTTTGACAAATACATAAATTAGGGTATTCTTTCAATTCCGGGAGGAAAGACCTGTGTTTTGAAAAATTAATGTATGATTCATCCAGGATAACAAGGCCGGAAAAATTATTGAGGATCGTTTCAATATCTTCATGATGCATATTATTCCCGGTAAAATGATTCGGTGAAGAAAGCCATATTAATTTTGTTTCTTCATTGACCACTTTTTCTAAATGGATCATATCCAATTGCTGATCCGATGTTAAAGGCACTTTTAAATAATCAATTCCATTCAATTTGGCTAAATCCATTAATTCATCGGGAACCGGTGTGCAAAAAATAATTTTATCTTTTTCAGCTTCGCAGAAAATACGTATGCACAATTCAAAAAAATAATATTTCCCGTTTGTGATGAATAGATTTTCTTTTGGAACATTTTTAATGCCGGCAATGGCTAATTTGAATTGTTCCATATCTTCATCTTCGGTAAAGCGATGGTACCATTGAAGAGAGGGTGAACCTATTCCATTTTCATTGGCATGCAAGCGTATTTTTCTTGTTGGGCCACTTTCTTTGAATGGCCGTTTTTGATCTAGATACTTTTGAACGCGCTGATTAATGAAAGGGTGAAATGGCATTATTGACAAATATCTATAAATAGAAAAGATAATTCATTATGGTTAATCTAATTTCAAATTTCTTTTCTTTTTCCCACGATAACTATAAAACAGGAATAATGCCGGGCCAAGTAAAAAATAGGCATATCCGGATAGTCCCAGTAGGTTTTCTGATAAAGTTTTTGACAGTATAATTGAAATCATACCGATACTGATCATGATGATATTTTTATACAATTTCGTTTTCGTATCATATAATTCCACGGCATTCAAATCTAAATAAGCTCTATTTCTATAGGCGTGTAAATACATTAAAAAAAACAAAAAGTAAATAGACATATAACCCAACCCATAGATAAACATCAGGTTGTTTATATCACCTTGCTCCATGATAAATGGTGATTTTCCCGGCCCATAAATTTGATTGCTGAATAAGAGTGTAAATAGAAATTTTAATGGATAGACATAAAACAAAACCAAAAATATCAACGTACAATTTAAGGCAATCGAAACCAGGTCATGCATTCCATATTGCCTGAAAAAAATATTTTGTTCATACCATATAATCATTAATAAAAGAAAGCTGATGCCAAATGCAAAAAAGCCTCTCATGGTCACAAGTAATTCATCAAAACTTTTTGGCACTTCCAGGGAAACAATTAATAATGTAACCGCAAAAGCAAAAACGGCATCACTTAAAGCTTCCACACGCATCACTTCTTTTCCTCTTAAGCGAAAATGAGGGTGATTTTTTTCCAATCTTTTTCCCATTTCTTTGCGAAACATATTTTTATTTAATAATTGAAAGGTAAAATAATTTGTAATATAGGAGCAAAAAAAAACCAGGCAAATCTGCCTGGTGTTGACAACTCATCTATCCCCTCAAAAAGAATTGTTGCCAAAAAAAACCGGGAAAACAACTATTTTAACTGAACTCCTTTTGAAATTTTAAGGTTAATGCCAAAAGTCTGTATCTTCAAATTTCCAATTCCAATCCCACTTAAAGGAAATTGATAATAGGGTTCTATATTCATCTTCCAATTATTCCCTAAATATTGTGAATAACCTGCGCCAATAGATAAGTTTGAAAATAATTTGTCTGATCCTCTTTTATAAGACCTGGATAATTCATTGTAAGTTTCATTGTCATTTAACTTATAATTATAGCTTTCACTATGAATAACATTGGTAATGACATTTGCCGAAACAAAAAACCGGTTTGAAGATTTAGAGTTAAAATGATAAATTACATTCAGCGGTACTTGTGTGATTTTGGCTGCCCCATTCAGGCTAATGATATTTGTTCCTTCAGGTAGTTTTACCTCTTCTTCATTAAAATCTTTACCTTCTGCATTGAAATATTTTTTGACGAACAAAACCCCTGTTTCCAAATCAAGATTTTTAGTAAGGTTATACCCTAATAACATGCCCAGTGAATATCCGGCTTTAGGAATAGGTTGCATCTTTACGGAAGAAAATGAAGGTCCGGCTGTTAAAGCAAGATAAAAGCGATCAGTGGTCTTTATTTTGATGACATTAAGTTTAGATTTTTTATTCTCTAAGACATTATTTTCTTTTTCTAAATCACTACTTGCAAGCTCTAAGGGATAAGGTTTGAAAGGGAACTTTTCAACATGGAAAGATTTTTTATTGATTTCATTTAGATGGGTTTGAAAATTAAAGTCGGCAATACGAGAATTCTCTTGAATTAAAGGATTATATTGTTGAGATGGGTTATTATTTTGTTGATCATCTAAAAATTTGAATCCATTGTCAACGATTTGTTTAGATGAAATATTTGATTGTTTGTTATTTGATTGTTCATTAAATGGATTTTGTCTGAGTCCTGCAGAATTTAATGGACCATTATCTCTACTTTCATTTTGATTTTTATCTAAGGGAGTAAGTTGGTCAGGATTTGAGTTCTCCAAATTCCCCTTTGGTATTTGTAAGGCCTGATGGTTCACTGGCAGCTTACTCTTTTCTTTATTTTGAAAATTATTTATGAACTGATAACCTGCAGGTAATAATAATAATAATAGCCAGGCAAAGCGCCATTTTTGAGATTGACCTGATGGTACAGGAGCCTTTTCCGAAGTTGGATTGATTCTGTTTAAAACCTGATGCCAGTTGGAATTTCCTGTATTGAGCGGATAATTTTCCCCGGCATCTTTAAAAAGGTCATCATGATATATTTTGTTCTCTTCCATTTTATTTTTCTATTTCACTAAAATCTTTATGTAAAAACTTTTGTAAAGAATTCCTGGCTTTTGATAAACTTGATTTAGAAGTGCCTACTGAAATTCCCAGTTTCCGTGAAATTTCCTGGTGTGAGAATCCATCAATCACATATAGATTAAAAACAGTTCTATATGAGGGGGGCAACTTTTTGATATATCCGATCAATTCTTTATATAAGACATTCATGTCTGACGATACTCCAGTTTCTTTAGATTCCCACACATAATCCGGAATTTCAATGTAAGCCGGTCTATTTTTACTTTTTCTCAACTCATCAATAGCCGTATTGGCTATTATTTTTTTTATCCAACCTAAAAGCATATGCTCCGCCTGGCTTTCATCGGGGCATTTAAATTTGCTGATACTATTAAAAACTTTTACAAATCCATCATTGGTAATATCTGACGCTAATTCATAATCGAATACATACCTGAAAGCCACCTTTAACCCATAACCATAGAACTTTTCGTAAATTAGTTTTTGGCTATGATGATCATTTTGTTTACAATGCTCAATTATTTCATGCAGTCTGTCCAATCTTTTTTAATGAAGGATGAATAAAAAATACGTAGAAAATGACGCCTGGTTGCCCCTTTACAAATTTACTTTTTTTTTACAAAACGTTAAAAACCAAAAATTTATTCAATGCTGATTATGGTATTATTTTGGATAGAATACTTTTAAAATAGATATCATGAGAAAACTTATTGTTTTGTTTTTAGCCCTATCACTGCCTTCTATTCATATTTTGGCACAAAAAATTGACAGTATTTATTTCCATTTATATACCGATAGCCTTAAAAAGGGGGTTCATAATTACATAAATGTAGATGGAAAAATGGAGAATGGCCGTTTTTTTCCACTAGATCAAAGACAAATTATTTTTTGGAGTGATGCCGGGTCATGGGAAGGGAATGATTTGATTATTGACCGGAATTTCCAGGGTGAAGCAATAAAAGTTACCGCCACTTTAAGGGCTAATCCGGCTATAAAAAAGGAAATCCTTATTTATATTAAGAAAAAGCCGGATCCTGATGTATTGCCGCCATTGAAATAAGGTCATTTATAGTAATTGCTTTTGGCAATCAAATCCCCAATGTTTTATAATCCAGGTAACCTTTAATTCAAGATATCCGTAGGTAACTTCTTCTTTTCCGACCGGAGAATTTTTTGGAAAATTGTATCACTTAACAAAATTTAACGATATAAGCAGGTTTTATCTTTTCGTTTTCCTTTTCCTTCAAATTTGATCAATACATTTGCGTTTTTATAAAATATGAAAAAATTTTTGGCGATCTTACTGGTATTTGCTTTTGTTTCATGCAACAATACGGATAATCCTGGTGAAGGATCAGTTGTGGATAAAGACAACCCGGCTCCACCTGCCATTAGTTACCAGGTAGTGAAGATTTATCCTCATGATACGGCTTCCTACACACAGGGCTTGATCTGGCAAAATGGAAAATTATATGAGGGTACCGGGCTTACTGGAAAAAGCAAACTACGCATTATTCATATAGATAAGGGCACTGCAGATAAAGAAATTAACCTGCCGGCTAATGAATTTGGAGAAGGTATCACTATTTTTAATAATAAAATTTACCAACTTACCTGGCAAAATAATCGTGTTCATGAGTATGATGCAGGCACTTTTCAAAAAATACGCGACTTTGACTGGCCATTCCAGGGATGGGGTATTACGCATAATGAAAATGAACTTATTGTAAGTACCGGCAGCAGTAACTTATATTTTGTGGATCCGGTTACTTTTAAAGTGAAAAAAATTGTCGGGGTAACGGATAATTTAGGACCGGTGGGGAACCTCAATGAATTGGAATATATTCAGGGATCCATATTCGCCAATGTATATGAAACCAATTATATTATTAAAATTGACCCTGAAACGGGTAAAGTACTTGGTAAATTGGACCTCACAGGACTCATGAATAATAATGGTGTTCGCTACAATGCAGCATACCTTGAAGAGCAAGGTGGGGTACTTAATGGTATAGCGTATGATTCTACAAAAAATACATTACTTATTACAGGGAAATTATGGCCGGCTCTTTTTGAATTAAAAATTAATTAGCCTTTCTTTTTTTTATAATATAAATTATGGAACTGCAGTTTTGAATATTCTTTAAAGTTTGCATATTGGATGCCATTCCCCGCACAAAACCTGAAATCAAGTCATCTTTTCCTTTAGTAAATTTTTCACTTAGAAGACTTACATAAAAACTGTCAAACCACATTGGTTTTACAGAAATTACCTCAAAGCCATTCAGGTACATTAATTTTTGCATACTCTTCGGCGAAAAATGATATAAGTGCCTCGGTACATCATAAGCCGCCCAGTGTTCTTTGTAATGTTCGGCATCATTGCTTGTATAATTAGGAACAGCTACTATTAGATACCCGTCATCTTTCAATGTCCGATGAAAGACTTGAATATAATCCTGTAATTTATGAATATGCTCCAGTACATGCCAAAGTGTAATAACATCAAAACGTTTGTCTTCCAGTTCAAACAAAAAGGTAGGATGCTGAAGCGTTATTTGATATTTCTCCAAAGCTATTTTACGTGCGGTGTCATCCGGCTCCATTCCGAGTACCTGCCAACCTGCTGCCTGCATTTCTGACACAAAAGTGCCTGTACCCGCACCAATATCAAGTAATGCCCCGGCGCTTTTCTTACTCGTTTTTTCAATCAATTTTCGCTTTGATTTAATGGTATAATTTCTTACCCAATGATAAGTACGGTTAATCAGACCTTTTTTGGAATCTGTATGCGAAATATAATCCTCGGACTTGTAATAAGGCGCCATTGCTTCTGCTGACGGAACACCTTGCGTAAAACGAAGTGTACATATTTTACACTCCATAATATCAAAAGCTTCGCCGCTAACACTAAAGTCTTTGATATGATCATAAAATTTGATGGATGCACTATCGCATACAGGACAAGTTGTATAGGTAATGGTATTTTTCACTACTTACAAAGTAAATAAAGTTTATAATACAAAAAATATCTTTACTCAGTATATTTATAAAAAATAAACCCGTTCATGCCGTAACTTTCCATTATGTCCTTTTCATTGAAACCATTATCCATTAAATCAAAGCCATTCGTTTTTTACATTCCATTTACGTTTTACTTTATACTTTTTAGTATTGCAACATTTTTCTTATGGAAATATATTAGCTTAAATACTGCCATACCCGGAAATTCTTATACCGCAATTTTATCTCTTCTCTTGAAAATTTTATTATTTTCTATCCTTGTCTTTTTGGCATTTTGCTTTTTCACTGTTTTCTTATCCTGGATTATTTTTATTGTTGCCAAAAAAAGACACAAGCTGGAAATACATTTCAGCGTGTTGAATCCTATAAACGATCAGGATCAGTCGCCAGATATACAAATCGGACTTTCGCCTATAATGAAACCTATTTTTGGGTTCTTAAAATTTCGTATACAATATAATGAGAAAATGTACTCGGCTAAATTCAAACCGGCAATAGAAAGCAAAATGCATTTTCTCACCGGAAAATATACAGCTACCTTTCCATGGGAATTGCCTGAAATTACATTATACGAGGCAGATACTGCCTGGATTTATTTTGAAGACCTGTTTCAATTTTTTTCCATTGTAGTGCCATTTCCCATTCATGACCATTTTTGTAATCAACCACCGGACCGCCAAATTCAACCACTATCTATTCAACCCAGGAAAACAGAAGATGAAAATGAACGTATTGATGAGTTAAGAAGAACAGAAGGTGAATATTTAAACTACAAGCATTTTGAAGGCCAGGATGATGTAAGAAGAATTGCCTGGCCTGTATATGCACGAAGCAGGGAACTGGTCGTGCGTATACCTGAAACGCTTGATATATATGCATCTCAGGTTTACATATATCCATCTTTTTTTTGCGGGTTTCATGCAGAGAATATGCCTTCTGTTCAAATCTTATTTTTAAACTATTATAAAACTTTTATTTGGAATATTATTCGGGATATACAACTCAAAGGATTTCAAATTCATTTGATACCAGATTCAAAAGATCAGCCGGAGCTTGTCAATGAAGAATCTCAATTTAAGGAGCGTATTGCTGCCCTTGAATGGCAAAATGAAATGACACCTAAAGCTTTTGTTCAATTAAATAACGCGGCTGCAATCATCATTTCTTCATTGTGCCCGGCAGATGAAATCAAGGAATTATTGTATCAGCGAAATGAAAATACGCTCTGTATCCTTGTGAAATTGAGTACGGCCATTCAAAAAGCAGGGATACTCCATTTCATGAGCTGGCTTTTTATACAACAGGAAAAAAATGAAGCAGAAAAATACCGCGCCGGTTGGCAGTTATCCACATTACGATTTTCAATATTGGAAAATGAAAAAAAGCTGATTGCTCTTTTTAATGAACACACTAAAACCATTATTCTATAAATTTTGAAAATAGGCAGAATACATAAAGTCAATAAAGTGATTGCCCAGTCGATCTTATTGGGCTTACCAACGATGGCTTTAGTAGGTTGGTTCATTTATACAGGAAATAATTATTATTCTATCCTGGAAAATAATTTTATCAGCCAAACCATTTATTTCTCTGTTGGTTTAATGGGTGCATTTATTTTTTATGCTTATAAATTTAGGTTTGTTACTACAACGATTGTTTTGGCTTTGTTATTAAGCAGTATTTATGCAGGTATTAAAAATATTGCTACGGGTGAATTTGATGCTTTTTTTGCATCTGTACATTTTCTTATTTTTTCAATTTTATTTCTGATTGGGTGGATCACCGGTTATGGGTTTTCCCGTTCAAAAATATACACGATTTTTTGGACTCTTTTTTTATGTGCTTGTCAAATGATACTGGTTAGTAAGACAAGCGATATTAAAGCTACTGCGATTATTACAGCATTTATCCCGGTACTCTTTTATACCTTTTATATAATATATGCATCCGCACTGATACGAAATGCCCAGGATTCGATTCATGGATTAACATGGTATTTCTCCAAAAGAATAACCGGCTTTTTCAGTTTGCTGCTATTATTATTCATTGCTTTATTTTATCTTTTTCAACCGGAGTTCAAAGCGATTGAGAAAGAATGGGGAGGAGGTCAAAGCAATGAAGGGGAAAAGGGTGGCGGCAGTAGCAAGCAACAAAGTATGACACATGAAAATGAAGACGGATCCGTAAGTAATAATAACAGTATGTCATTGGGTGGGACATTGGGGAAAAATAAAAAACTTGTTTTCGTAGCTCACTTAGATAATTTTTTCCCGGACAGTATAACTCCCAATCCTTTATATTTCACGAGTGATTATTATACCAAATTTGATACCGCTATTCAAGCATTTGAAATAGATTCCCTCATGCCGGATAATGATTTGTTTAAACCAAATCCTTCAAAGATTCCATTGTATTTTGCAAAAACGGATACATCGGTAATCACGCATTCCATGGCAAGTTTGGATAGACAAGTGGTAAATGCGGAAGTGTATAAAGTATTACTATCTCCTGATGTTTTCATCGCTCCTGCTACTGCTTTCTTTTGCCAACCAATAGGCGTGCCACCAGAATTTAAAGAACAATATAAAAGTGCCTATAGAGCAAAAATGTGGGTGAGTCGTTTAAATAGCGCCTACTTTATTTATAATCCTGCCGGAAACCAGGCTCTGGAAGATTTCCAGGAGGAACGATTTCAGCAATTACGTAGTATTACCAACTATAATCATATAGATAAAAATTTTCTGAGTTATTATACTTCGATGCCCAGTAATAGCGACTATGACAGCATTAGAATATTGGCCAGAGAAATTACGGCTCATGCCCAATCCCCTATTGATAAAATAATTGCTATACGAGATTATTTTTTAAGTAAAGACGAATTTGGCCAGCCCTTGTTTGCTTATGCTGATAATGCCGGAATACCGGGCTTACCCAGTGCATCTAAGCTTAACTATTTTCTATTTTCAAGCCATAAAGGGTATTGTGCTTATTATGCCGGAGCCACATTATTTATGTTACGTGCATTAGGTATTCCTTCACGCGTGTCTGCAGGTTTTATAACCATCAACAGGAGCAATAAAAACCCGGGTTGGTATTGGTTTTATGAAGATCAGGCTCATGCTTGGGTGCAGGTTTTTTTTCCGGGATATGGATGGCTGGATTTTGATACGACCATTCCGGATGTTAATACCATACAGTCGCCCCAGCCGGATGGCACGCCACCACTCAATTTGCAACAACCTTATTTTGTAGCAGATGGAAAAATAATCAGCGTTGATACTTTACATAAAATGATAAATTTAGCTGTCAACAAACTATTGTTTCATGATGAGAATTTTACTTCATCCATTCCGGTAAATGTAAAATTGAATATTGCGCTTGCTTCCATTAGCAGAGATACCGGTATTGTAACCATTCAATCATTAAAAGAAAATATGCACATTACCGCAGCGTCTTATGCAGAATCCCTGAAAAATATACTAGCTCAGAAAGGTGACAGCATGGCTTCTGTGATAAAAAAAATAATCCAACCTGTTCCTGTGGATGAAATCAAGATTATAGACGACGTGATGCAAAAAAATCAGAAGCAACAATCCAATCAAGAAGAAAAAAGTTTCAATAAAAGACAGCTCATAAAAATTTTAGGCGTGTTGGCTTTGCTTTTGGTTCTATTGATCTTATTCTTTCCATTCATCATTTGGTTTTTCTTTGATATGCAAGCCAGGACTGCTCCACCGGGAAACAGAAAAGCATTTTTGATTAACCGCTCTCTGCATTTTTACTTTAACCAATTCGGATATTCAAGAAGAGGCATGAGTCCTTATGAATTCGCCCTTTCAATAGACCGGCAATTTGGAACAAAAATCATAACCTTCAGTGATTTGTATCAAAAAATGAAATATAGTAACCAGGAATCTACTTTAGAAGAGAACGAATGGCTTAGGCCCTTTTATGAAAGCACCAAAAAAATAATGAAAGAAAAGTTTTCTTTATCCAAAAGAATAAATGCATTTTTAAAACTTAACAGGACATTCCTGTTTTTCAAAAACATCAAAACAATTCATTATGAATAATGATAATCATTTGCAGGAGGCTATGGAAAAGATCCAGGCACTTGTTGAAAATATGGGTACGGTGATTAAGGGAAAGCAACCGCAGGCCGAATTTGTAATCACCGCTTTATTGGCTAAAGGTCATATTTTAATGGAGGATAATCCCGGTACAGGGAAAACAGTTATGGCTAAAACCCTTGCCAGTTCTATATCGGGAAATGCAGAAAAAGGAGGTACAGTTTTTAAACGCATTCAATTTACTCCTGACCTACTGCCGATGGATTTATTGGGCACAAATATTTTTGATGATATAAAAAAGGAATTCATATTCAAAAAAGGCCCCTTGTTTTGCAATGTATTATTGGCGGATGAAATTAACCGGGCATCCCCCAAAGTGCAATCGGCGTTATTGGAATGTATGGCAGAGAATCAAATCACTATGGGTGAAACAACCTATAAACTGGAGAATTTATTTTTTGCGATAGCTACACAAAATCCGATAGAAATGGAAGGCACTTATCCCCTGCCTGCTGCACAACTTGACCGCTTTTTTTTGAAAATTCATTTTGGCTATGCGGATGATGCTACGGAACTAGCCATCTATAAAAATTACCTGGACATACAACATCATCTTGACCATATCCAGCAAGTTTTAAGCTTGGAAGATATTTTGTTTTTACAAAATCAGGCAGAAGCTGTCTATATCCACCCGGAATTAATTACCGCCGTTCGTAATTTGGTGATTTCCACCCGGGTAAACCCTGATATTTCCTTGCCGGCTTCCACTAGAAGCGGCATTACCTTTTTGAAATGTTTAAAAGCTTTTGCACTCGTTAAAGGGCGTCAATATGTAACAGAGAATGACTTCAAAACCCTTGCCAGGCCTGTTTTGCATCATCGGCTCATTTTCCGCACAAAAGATGCAAAAGACAAATTATTGGAAATGCTGCTCGATGCAGAATTAAACCGTTTGAATAAGTTAGCTATTCAGGCAGAACCTGCTTAAAGAAAATGAAGAAAAATATTTTTATACATATTAGCACACTATTTTTTTGTTTCGCCTTTGTTTTGTTGAACCATGATGCACTATGTCAACCGCAATCTGCAGCACGTTATGAAATAGATGCAAAGAGAATAGATGTATCTCCTACGGAGAAAGATGCATTACCACGAAGCCGGGAATTTCTTCGGTTAGACAGCACTTATTATGTTGGATGGATGTATGAAGGTATCTATAAATTTGACCACAGCGCGGATTATCTGGGTTATCAAAATGCCCTGATCCCTTTAAGAAAAGCATTTTTATTGATTGACAAGGATTTTGGAAAAATATTTTACACTCTTTATGATTCACCGGAAAATCTTATTCAATATATCTCCCGTTACCAGGATTTATATCAAATTTATGATGCTTTACTAGAAAGCTATGATAACCTTGAAATGCCTGATTCTGTAATGTCTTTGATTGAAAAAATTTCTCAATATGGGTTTAAAAAAGATTATGGTTTTGGCATGTTTTATCATCGTGCATGGACATATCATCGCAATCGCTTTTTTACTTCCGGCAAATATCCATTTCTCAAAAATTCCGTGCAGGAAAATGAACAAATGGCTTTTGAATGGTGTTATCGGGGGTTGGCCTTCATCCAAAAAAATAAAGAGGAAGATGATGCACTATTTGGACAAGGTCAAAGTGTTGCAGAATATCTTGCCATCTATCATTATCTGGCTTTGCTTCATTGCTATAACAAAAATTACGATAGCAGTGAATATTATTATAAGCAATTGATCAGTGGTGGAGCAGTTTCATGGAATAACTACGGAGGTATGCAAGGAGAAATAGGACATTTTGCAAACGCACGGGAATACTTTTCAAGGGATGAAGACCTGAGTTTCATGAATGGCATGTTGCGGGAGGCTTATTATTATGTACCTGAATTATATGTCTTTGCCGGTAGAACTAAAGATGCTATTGCCATGGGCCGTCAGGCTATTACGGAAAGCGCTTCCTCTCCCGGATTTGGTTGGTATGCCATTGGGCTGGCACGTAGTTTTTTATACGATGGCCAATTAGACAGTTGTGCATTGTACTTAGATAAAGCGGCTAATTTTAAAGAGTTGCATATAGGTACTACACTTACACAAACACAGTATGATTTCACCATTCATTTATTACAGGTACAACTTTATGACAGAAAAATATTTTTATTAAAATTCCAACATAAGAATTGGTGGTATTCTCCATCCGTTTTATATGAATTGGCTTCCTGCCAATTGCAAAAATTTATGGTTGAATATGTTGTGGTCAATGAAATGATTTTTAATCCAGACAGAACCCGATTAATCTATGACCTATTCTGTGCAGAATCTACAACTTCTTATGATGAAGCCATGTATGTGATGAAAGATTTTAGTCCTAAATTTTTCCTGGATAAATATGAAAATTATACTACCACCGATCCTCGAAAAGAAATACAACGATATTTCAGTTTGTTTGTGGCGTCTTTTCAATTGCAAAATAAAGATTACAAAGATGCAGTGACCCATATGGAAAATATGGAGAATGAAATTCTTTTGGATACTGCAAATGAAAAATTATTTATAGGGAGATTATATGAAAATTTGTATAATGGCTATCATGCTTTGGATTATAAATCTGAAGAGAACGGAGCGAGAGCGCAATTAATGAATGAATATGCTCCTTTAATTCCTTTTTCCGGGATTACCGCAAAGATTTATTTAACTACTTCCGGGATATCAGATGCTGTTACTAGCCAGGTAGTGAAGCAATTAAAATCCTGTAATATTGATTTTGTAAATTCTTCAGCTACTGCTGATGGGAATGCAGATATTTTATTTGTAAAAAAAGGAGCGGTTTACCAGGTAAATATTCATGTGATTTCATCAAAAGGAAAAACGATTGTAGAAAATCAAACTTTTCTTTTCAAAGAAGCGGGCAATGCAGGCTATGAAATAGCACGCCGGTTATTTGGTTGTGGTGGTTCTGCTGTATTATAAATCATTTCAAATACAGTTCTGGTTGTTTAAAATAATTCCTGTACCGTTGTATCCGGAAAATCTTTCACCCATTCCATTTGGATATTTTTACTAAAATCCATCAATTTAGAACCCACTGCTTTCCACCCCATTACTTCAACCACTTTAGCTATTTTTATTTTCCCTTTCCTGATAGCATTTCCTTTTCCAACCTGCATGGCTAAAACCGGCTCAGGTAAAGTGCTTGCGGCTACAAGCCTATTGTCCTTTCCTTCTTTAATAAATTGAAAAGCTGTATGCAATGTGGTTGTTTCTATCCGAAACCGTTTTACCATATATTGTTTTTTTTCTGAATCTAAATAGATTGCCGAAACAATATTTTCAGGATCATATTTTTCGATGAGAATAATATCTTCAGCATTCAGGCGATGTGTCAATTCAGTATCCATAATTTCATAACTGCCATTTCGATATAACAGGAGCAAATTTTCATTTTCAAAACTGCCCAGGTAAATCCCTTTTTCATCTGTATTCAGTTTGCCGAATTTTGTATCGAGCCAAAGTCTTTTTCCTTCCAGTGTTGATTTCCCCTTTTCTTTTAATTTGATGGATCGTACCGCATATTTTGTCACCTGGTTGCCAATACTGCTACGCCCTTTAATTTCTAAAGATTCAAAATAAAAATCAAATTCTTTAATACGGGCTTTAGAACCCGGTGTGAGTAGGACTTTCACTGTTTCTGCTTCACCATTTGGATTTACAGAAAAGTATAACACTTTGGATCGCTCACTGCCTTTTGTTAAATCGTATTCTTTGTCTCGTGTAATACCCGTAACATGGAAACGTTTTGCATAACTGATAGATGATTGGCCATCAACATAGATCATATTGTATGTAATGCGATCGTCCGTTTTCACAAATACTGCTGCATGAATAATATCCTTGCCAATAAAAACCTTGTCACTTACTTTCACTACTTTCAGGATACCTCGTTTGGTAAAAACAATAATGTCATCCAGATCCGAACATTCTACCAGAAACTCATCTTTTTTTAATGAAGTGCCTATAAAACCTTCATCCCTGTTGATATACAGCTTTGTATTGGCTATGGCAACTTGTTTCGCTTCAATATTGTCAAATGCTTTAATAATTGTTTTTCTTTCCCTCCCCTTCCCATATTTATTTAATAGATTTTCAAAATGTGCAATTGTAAATTGGACCAGGTTGGCAAGATGATGATTTACTTGTTCAATTTCTGATTCAATATTTTTTACCTGGTTATTTAAATCTTCAATATCCAGTTTATAGATCCGTCGTACCGGTTTTTCCGTAAGTTTTAATATATCTTCCCGGGTAATATCTCTTTTAAGTTTTTTCCTGTAAGGTTTAAATGCATTTTCTATGGCTTCCAAAACAATTTCCCAACTGGCATATTTTTGCTCTAATTCCTTATAAATTTTTTCTTCAAAAAATATTTTCTCCAGTGATGTGAAATGCCACTTTTCCTGTAACTCCGACAAACGGATTTGCAATTCTTTTTGCAGCAATCCTTTTGTATAATCTACGGATGACTTTAATAAATCATTTACACTGAGGAATTGTGGTTTTTGATCAGAGATCACACAAGCATTGGGTGAAATACTGATTTCGCAATCAGTAAATGCATATAAAGCATCAATAGTTATATCTGCGGAAATGCCCGTTGCGAGCTCAATCTGAAGCTCTACTTCTTTGGCTGTAATATCCGTTACTTTTTTTATTTTGATTTTTCCCTGATCATTTGCTTTGGTTATACTGTCCGCCAATGATGAAGTGGTCACACCATAAGGAACACTTTTTATGAGCAATGTTTTTTTATCAGCCTCTTCTATTTTTGCCCGTACACGAATTTTCCCTCCTCTTTTCCCCTGTTGATAATTTTCAGCATCAATCAAACCACCGGTTTGAAAATCTGGAATGAGTTTAAAAGATTTTCCTTTCAAATATTGTATTGCGGATTCACAAATCTCACAAAAATTGTGTGGAAGAATTTTGGTTGAAAGGCCCACAGCAATTCCTTCAGCTCCCTGGGCAATCAGGAGCGGAAATTTCATTGGCAGGTTAATCGGTTCCTGCTTACGCCCATCATAACTTAATTGCCACTCTGTGGTTTTAGCATTAAAAGCAATGTCCAGTGCAAGTTTTGAAAGCCGGGCTTCTATATACCTTGGTGCTGCAGCATCATCCCCGGTACGAATATCTCCCCAGTTTCCCTGTGTTTCAATCAACAAATCCTTTTGCCCCATATTGACCAAAGCATCACCAATAGAGGCATCTCCATGAGGATGATACTGCATACTCTGCCCGATGATATTGGCAGCTTTATTGAATCGGCCATCATCCATTTCCTTCATCGCATGTAAAATGCGTCGCTGTACGGGTTTCAGGCCATCTTCCACAGCCGGTACGGCTCTTTCTAAAATCACATAAGATGCATAATCGAGGAACCAACTCTTGTACTGACCTTCAATACCTATTTTACTGTCAGGATTTTTTTCTTCCAAATCTTTTTCCATATGTTTTTAATTCATTGATCAATTACTTTCGCTCATACCTTCTTTCTCCGTCAATTGAATGGTTATTTCTTTCCAGCCATTTTCCCAATTTCCTATTGCAGATAATTTTCCTTCTTGGCAGAGTTCACTTATCCTCCAGGCTAAAAAGGCATCGCCCGTTTTTATTTTTAATTTACCCAATAAATGAAACAAAATTTTTTGAAGGGTTTGTGGTGTCGTACTGATACCTGAAAGAATATTTTTATCAAAATAATCAATCGGTTTTGCTACAATTGTTTTTTCATCTTCCAAAATACGTATACAACTTTCATTTGAAGAAAGTTTGCTCCATTCATCCCGGATTGCCTCAAAAGAATGAATGCTAAGAGGAACGGCAAGCTTCCGTGCTTTCCATAATTCAATAGGGCGAATGTCAAACAAATTGGACGGATAAAACAGGCTTCCTTTTTCATTGATAAAGGGAAGATTACCCAAATTGACAATTCGAATATTTGTTAAGATATTTTCTAATTGACAAACAAGCCAATAGTATCCACAACGATCATGTACATTAGGAGCAACCCAAATCCATATTTCTTGTGACGCATCAGATTTAACCAAACTGATTAGATCATTCACCGTTTTCCGGTCATCTGTTTCCAGGTCGGCATGAATGTGTGGAGCATATTTCAAAATTTTTCTCCACCAATCTTTCCGGATATTCATACCCTCTTCAACCTCCAAATGAAGGAGTGGACCCACAGCAAAATCATCTCTCACCAGCCATACATTGCCGGATAAGGATTCATCCATTTCAAGGGCTTGTTTTAATGTGGCTATGTCTGCTTCCTGAAAAACGATATGTGTCATATTTTAAAAATATTTCTATGCTATTGGTTAAATGTTTGCCATTTCTGCTTTATCCATTTCAATTCGCAAATTGTCAATGATGAATTCTTGTCTTTGAGGTGTATTCTTGCCCATATAATAAGACAATAAATTTTGAATGTGTTCACCTTTTTCTAAGATGACCGGTTGCAATCGAATTTCATCACTGATGAATCGTTCAAATTCTCCGGGAGAAATTTCACCCAGGCCTTTGAATCTGGTTATCTCAGGCTTTCCACCCAATTGATGAATGGCTCTGTTTTTCTCTTCTTCATTATAACAATAAATTGTTTCTTGTTTTATGGATTGCCGGCCATTTAAATGTCGAACCCGAAATAAGGGTGTTTCTAAAACAAAGACATGATTTTGTTTAACAAGATCAGGAAAAAACTGAAGGAAAAAAGTCATCAGCAATAACCTGATATGTAAGCCATCTACATCGGCATCTGTAGCAATAATAATATTATTATACCGTAAGCCTTCCAGGCCTTCTTCTATATTCAATGCATGTTGCAATAAATTGAATTCTTCATTTTCATAAACGACCTTTTTGCTCATTCCGAAACTGTTCAAAGGTTTTCCTCTTAAGCTAAATACGGCCTGTGTTTCAACATCTCTGGCTTTCGTTATAGACCCACTGGCGCTATCTCCTTCCGTAATAAAAATGGAACTGGCTTTTTGTTTTTCTGCGATGGCTGCCCGGTCTTTTCCTGTTGCATCTTCATTATAATGAAACCTGCAATCGCGTAATTTTTTATTATGCAGATTCGCTTTTTTAGCACGTTCATTAGCAAGTTTTCGAATCCCGCTCAATTCTTTTCGTTCCTTTTCACTTCTTTCAATTCTCTTTTTTAATGCCTCAGCAACAGCCGAATTCCGATGTAAATAATTATCTAATTCTTTTGATATAAAATCATTGATGAAGGTTTTAACGCTTGGTCCCTTTTCAAAAATATATTGCGAACCTAATTTTGTTTTGGTTTGCGATTCAAAAATTGGCTCCTGTACTCTGATGGAAACAGCAGCCACTATACTCTGTCTGATATCTGAAGCATCGTAATCTTTTTTAAAAAAATCACGTATGGTTTTTACATATACTTCCCGAAATGCCTGTTGATGTGTGCCGCCCTGAGTGGTATACTGGCCATTGACAAAAGAAAAGATATCTTCTCCATAATCATTATTGTGCGATACGGCGATTTCTATATCCTCCCCTTTGAGATGAATGATCGGATAACAAAGTTCATCTTCATTGGTTTTACGAATTAATAAATCAAGCAGCCCATTTTTACTAACATATTTTTTGCCATTGAGAGAAATGTTTAAGCCTGCATTGAGATAACAATAATTCCATAATTGATTATCCAGGTATTCATGAAGAAAATGATAATTGCGAAAAACGGTTTCATCAGGCATAAATGAAATGGATGTGCCGTCCGGCTCAGTGGTTTTTGTTTCTTTATGCTCATTCTTTAAAATACCTTTTTCAAATTCTGCGGCTTTCATTTTTCCATCGCGGAAACTTTCCACTTTGAAAAAACCTGATAACGCATTCACAGCCTTCACGCCCACCCCATTCAATCCCACACTTTTCTGAAATGCTTTACTGTCATATTTTGCTCCTGTATTAATTTTGCTTACCACATCCACCACTTTTCCCAAGGGTATTCCACGGCCAAAATCTCTTATAGATATTATTTTTTGTTCAATTAGGATTTCAATTTGTTTGCCATATCCCATGGTATGTTCATCAATAGAGTTATCAAGCACTTCTTTTACCAATACATAAATACCATCATCCGGCGAAGATCCATCGCCTAATTTCCCGATATACATACCGGGCCGCAAGCGGATATGTTCACGCCAGTCAAGGCTTTTAATACTTTCTTCCGTATAATCTCCAATCTTGTTTTTATCTGCCATCAATGATTTTAAATTAGGTATAAAAAATTTATAAGCATTTTATGAAAAATAACTTTTTTTCAATTGCATACAAATTTAAAATTGCTTTGCGCTGCAAGATGATAAGTTTTCTACAAATCCTTTAATATTGTGGATAAATCAAGGACTTCTAATTATTTTGCACGGATATAAAATGAAAGATTGTCTTAAAGGTTTATTTTTTAATCTATGTAATGCCCCAGCAAAAAGAAAAATATGATATTACAAAAAGCATTATTGCACAGGTTGCAGGATTACTGATTATTATTCCTCTTGCACCATTTATTTGCAGATACATCCCCCCGGTGATGATCAGTGGTTTTAATATTGATCTCATACTTTCTATCCTTATCTCCATATTAATAGTACGGATATTAATGGCTTTGGTAAAGCCATTGGTGCTTCCCATACTCCTTGTTTTTTTAGGTATTTTGGGCTTTAACCAATTTAGTGGTCATTATGGATTCACCAATATTTTCAATGATTATAAAACACTGACTTATACAAACTGGACAGTACGGGAACATAAGCAAAATGATATTTTAGAAGCTCATTCAAATTTATTTGAAAATGAAGCAGACAAAGTATCCCGGTTAGTGAAAAGTAAAATTCAGTACAATGATTCTGTTACTCGAAATTTTTCAGTACAACATTCATTAGATTACTTCAAAGAGTATGAATCAAAATATTCCATGCTTACCCGGTATCTATCCTTATTTAAATATATCAATAATCATTTCAATTATGTACCAGATTCGCAACGTGATGAATATTATGCTTCTCCCCGCGAAACCATCCTCAATGGGCTTGGAGGAGATTGTGATGATCACAGCATTTTGATGGCAAGTTGCCTGATGAGTATCGGTGCACAATGCCGGTTGGTTATTGTTGAAAACCACATGTACCCGGAGTTGTATGTGGGTAATAAAGAAAATTTTGAAATTTTGCAGCAAGCAATTATCCAACTCTTTTCAGATCAAAAAATTAATCGATTATATTACCATGAATCAAATGGTGATTACTGGATAAACCTGGATTATACGGCGCATTATCCGGGTGGCCCCTATATGAATGATCATGTTAAACTGGTTATTGAACCTTAAATTGAAAATTTATGAGAATTAAAATCATGCTTTTTGTTTTATTTATTTATGCAACCCATTTTCTGCATGCACAGTCATTGGAAATTTTAACCAGTGGTAAAAATATTTCCTTTCGCGGGTTAAGCGTGGTTAATGAGCAAGTGCTTTGGGCCAGTGGAACGAACGGTACTGTTGTTCGCTCCATAGATGGCGGCAAAACGTTTGAATGGTTAACCGTAAAAGGTTTCGAACAAAGTGATTTTCGTGATATTGAGGCATTGGATGAAAATGTTGCTTATATCATGGCGGTGGATAGCCCGGGATTAATTTTAAAAACTACAGATGCAGGGAACTCATGGACTAAAGTTTATGTGGACACTATGAAAGGCGTTTTTCTGGATGCTATGGCATTTAATCAAAAAGGTGATGCGATTGTTGTCGGGGATCCTTTGGCGGATCTTAAAACTTATATGGTTTATAAAAATGAACATCAATCAGATTTTAAAAAATTAAAAACCAATCAGTCTCTTTTAAAAGGAGAAGCATTTTTTGCAGCAAGTGGTACGAATATTCAATTCATTCCGGGTACGGATGAATTTGTATCTGTAACGGGTGGTATGGCATCCCGTTTTCATCATCATGATGTATCGCTTTCTTTACCTTTAATGCAAGGAACGGAATCTTCCGGCGCCAATTCCATAGCTATATGGGATAATAAAAATATGTACGTGGTAGGTGGAGATTTTTCGAATGATACAATTTCAACAGGCAATGCTTGCTTTACCAAAGATGGCGGTTTGACATGGCAAAGACCTAATCAAAACCCTCATGGATACAGAAGTTGCGTCATTTATTTAACCGCAAATAAATTGCTTGCTTGTGGTACCAGTGGTGTGGATATTTCAACGGATGGCGGCTTAACCTGGGAATCAATCTCCACTTTAAGTTATCATGTTTGCCAGATTTCTAAAAGTGGGAAGGCTGTTTTCTTAGCAGGAACTAAAGGAAGAATTACCAAACTGATATTTTGGGAATAATTGAAAATTCATCTTGATTGAAAATAGCGAGTTGGACTTTTCAGGGTGATTTAAATTATCGCAAATTTGCAATCAAAGCGTGATTGGATTCATTTAGTCTGAGTACTTTTTCTTTTTTGCCGGTAAATAATTTTCCTGATCCATCTTTGATTTTTCTGTTTGATTATTTGTTATAGAAAGGGATCCTAAAAATAATACGGTATATATAACAATAGCCGGTATTAATTCTTCCCAGCGTATCCAATAGCCCCACCAGCTATAGATGGCACCTTGTGATGGCGTAGCGGCTTCATAGATAATTCTGATCTCCTGGTTTTCTTTAAAGGTTTTAAATAAATAGGTAGCCGGAGTCAGGTAGGTTTTCTGATCCACTACATATTGTGCCTGTGGCGTTTTATTCCCTAAAGCTGCATCTTTTTTAAAATGAATTTTTGCCGGAATAATTTTACCGTCAAAATAATCAGGCCTTCTTGTGAAGAGTGCAAATAATGCATAGCATGCAATAAATATGATAGCGGCGATCTTATACAATGAATATTATTTCAAACTTCGGAAATCAACCGGTACAAGTTTACTTACGCCGGCCTCCTGCATGGTCACTCCATAAATAACATCCACGGCACTCATCGTCATTTTATTATGGGTGATAATAATAAATTGGGAATTTGTACTGAATTGCTGGATCATTTGGGTGAATTTATTCACATTGACATCATCCAATGGAGCATCCACTTCATCAAGAATACAAAATGGGGCAGGTTTGATTAGGTAAATAGAAAATAATAAGGCTGTTGCAGTTAAAGTTTTTTCACCACCACTTAATTGGGTAATGGACGAAGGTCTTTTGCCTTTTGGCTTGGCAATGATTTCAATGCCTGTCTCCGCAAGGTTTTCAGGATTATCTAAAATCAAATCAGCTGTATCTTCTTCTGTAAAAAGCGCTTTAAACACCTGCTGAAAATGATCCCGTACTTTATTGAAAGTTTCCAGGAATTGATGATTTGCTGTAGCGCCAACTTCACGGATCGTTTGTAATAAACTTTCTTTAGCCGATACCAGGTCTTGCTTTTGTTCAATAATAAAATCATAACGCTTTTTCATTTCTGTAAAAGCTTCTATGGCCATTGAATTAATCTCTCCCATATTATCCAGTCTTTTCTTCATCCGCTGGCAATTTTCTTGTAAATCATCCACGGATAAGGTGGTTGCCCGATTTTCTGAAAGAATGTCTTCAAGCAAAATATTAAATTCTACCTGCAATCTTTCCTTCATCCCGGCCAGTTGCAATTTCAGTTCATTCATCCGGTCTTTCAATTCACCCGTGTGGAGTTCTTTATGTTCTTTTTCTTTTAGCCGGTTACGAAGCGCCGATTCTTTTTGTTGTAATTCATTTCGAAAATTATAAAAAGACTGGTCTGCAGTATTTAATTTTTTCTCTTCTACTTCTTTGGTTTGTAAAAATTCCACTAAAGCTTTTTCAGATTCATCCAGGAGTACTTTACTCTCAACGATATCTTGTTGCACCTTCTTAAATTGAATGGTATTATGATTAATACGTTCATGCAATTCTGTCAATTGACTTGTTTTGAATTTCAGCTCCTGCTGCAAGCCTGAAATTTTATTTTGCTGACGGGTGACCTGTAAATTACTTTCATTATAAATAGAGGAGGATTTATTATAGGAATCCTCCGCATGATGAAAATCCAATTCACGGGTTTTCAATTCATCTGAAATATTGGCTAATTGATTGTTTAATGCCGATAACTCCGTTCTTGTGTCTTCTATATTTTTTTGTTCTGCTTCCAGTTTTTGAATGATTTCTTCCAATTTCAAATTACCGGAAGAGATGGCTTGTTCTGTAGTTTCAATTTTATTTTTAACCCTGAATAATTCATTATTCATTTGTTGTATTTCCAACTCAGAAGCCTTTACTTGTTGTTCTTTTAAGGATGCGGAATAAAGGGCAATGTCATCCTGTTTTTGTTTCATTTCACTTTTCAGCGCATTCACCACAGCATCCTGCAAAATGATTTCATCCTGCATCTTTTCAAGATTTTTGGCACGCCCTATTTTTTGCCCTTCAAATAAACCGGTACTGCCACCTCTTAAAGAATAAGGACCTTTGACAAGACGGCCATTTTTATCTATTAGGATCACATCCTGTAAATCCTCCATCAAAACGTCATCATTTTCTGCAATAAATACATTTGCAAGTAAATATTTGGCCACTGAAAAATAAGCATCATCTACTTCCACAATATCCAATGCAGAAATACAGTTCGCCGGTTTTGTTGATGAAAAGGATTGAGTAGCAATTTTATCAAGAATAAAGAAATTGGCTTTCCCTTTTTTATGATCTGTTAATAAATGTACTGCCCGAAATCCTTCTTCCATTGTTTGAACTACATAATAGTTTAAAAAGGGCTCCAGGAGATTTTCAATTGATGTACGATATTCTTCCTGAACATATAAAATATCAGAAAGCAAAGGAGCCTGTGTATTCCACTCTTTATTGCCATGTAAAAATTTTACACTTTCAGGATAGCCTTCCATAGAATCTACCAGGCTTTTCAATAAGTTGAATTCATTGCGTTTTGCATCCAATTTCCGGTTGGCATCCATGAGTTCATTACGCAAAACTTCTAAGGCTTCCTGTGTTGCCAGGATTTTATTTTTGGCATCCTCATGTTCCCTGATCAGCGTTTCCAGGGATGATTTTTTTTCTGCAAGAGTGACTTCCAATTGACCAAGACTGGTATGTTCTTTTTCCAGTTGTGTTGCTTTATTTTCCTGTTCCTGTTTTGTCAGGTCTCTTGTTCGTTGCAGATTTTGAATAAGTGTATCGGCAACGGCCACTTTTTTTTCTGCCTCAAATTGAGATCGTTGAATTTGTTGAAGACCTTCCCGGGAAACATCAAGTACTTTTCTTTTAGCATCAAATACAGACCTTGCGTTTTCGGCATCTTCCCGGGCAGTTATTAGTTTTTCATTTTGTACAGATAAGCTTTTGGTTTCTTCATTGACCTGTAATTCTGAGAAGCGAATAGAATCCTGGATCGTATTTAATTGCCCTTCCGCATTTTGCAAAAATTCTTGTAGGTTTTTTTCGCTTTCCAACAAGTAAGATAATTTTTGTGCGGCAAGATTCCGGTCATTTTCTTTATTCTTCAGGCTTTGCATCAGGGCATTGAAACGCTGTTGATTTTCATGCAATGATTTTTCAGCTTCTGTAAATTTCAATTTTTCATTTTCCAATGCGGCCTCTTCGGTAGCAATGCGAGCGTCCAGTTGTGTTTTTTCATCCAGGGAAATATCCAGTTTTGCAGTTAAATCCTGGTAGGTCTCATTATAGCCTTCAAGCGAAGCTTTAGCCAATTCTATGGAAGATTCGCGATAGTCTTTTTTTATTTCATAATATTTCTCTGCCTTACGGGCCTGGCTCTCAAGCGTTTTAACCTGATTATTGATTTCAAATAACAAATCTTCTATCCGGTTAAGATCCATCTCTGTTGCATCCAACTTTAAGGTGGCCTCTTTTTTCCTTGTTTTATAAATAGTAATACCGGCTGCCTGCTCGAGCATTCTACGGCGGCTATTATCTTTATCTTTAATGATATCATCCACCATCGCCAGTTCAATAATAGCATAACTGTCATTGCTGATCCCGGTGTCCATAAACAAATTATGAATATCCTTCAGCCGGCATGCTACATTATTCAGCCGGTATTCACTTTCTCCATTTTTATAATAACGCCGGGTAACGGTTACTGTTGAGAACTCAGTAGGCAGTAAATTTTTTGTATTTTCAAAAGTGAGACTCACTTCAGCAAGGCCGCTTCCACTGCGGGTCTTAGAGCCATTGAAAACAAGCGCTTCCAGGTTTTCACTGCGCAAGGATGAAATCTTTTGTTCACCGATCACCCAGCGGATGCTATCAATAATATTACTTTTTCCGCAGCCATTTGGCCCAATGATACCCGTAATACCCTCATCAAAATTGATAATTGTTTTATCAGCAAAACTTTTAAATCCTTTTATTTCTAATTGTTTGAGACGCATACAGTTAATTTATTCCCCTTCAGGTAAATCTCTTATTCATGCGAACTTAACGGAAAAGCTTAAAACAGGAAAAGGCAATTTATTTCTTGTGGAAAATTGGTGCAAAGAAAAATATAAGGATTGATTGAAGATGATTTCTAATCAAAAGTGGCATCTTTTTTTTCAATTACATTTGACTTTAAATATTTCCTGGTTGAAAAGTAACTTTCCTGATTATTATGCTATTCTTGGTATTCATCCCAATGCATCCCTGAAGGATATCAAATCTGCTTATCGGATTTTAGTCATGAAATACCATCCGGATAAAAATCCGGGTGAAGCAAACCATGCACATTTTTTGGAAATTGCAAAAGCCTATGAAATATTAATAAATCCTGTAGAAAGAAGAAAATACCATGATAGATATTTTTATGATTACGAGGATTCAGGTAATACAACCATTACTGCAGAGACTATATTGAAAAATTGTAAAATATTTCTTCAAAACTTGCAATATGCAGACCCATATAGGGTAAACTCCCGTGTATTTGCTCATCTTGCTGCGAAAATTTTAACCGAGACAGAAATTTTGTATTTATTGAAGACTGACAATGAAAAAGAAGTCAATGAAATGAAATCAATTTTACTTCAATGTATCAATTACCTCGATTTTAAGAGTTCGGAATCAATTGGTCAAAAATTGCTTCTGTTATCCAATGAAGACCCAAAGACACTACAGCGGGTACAAAAAATATTACGTCAAAAGAAGTTTGAATGGATATGGAAAAGCAATGAATGGTGGATTATTTTGATTGTGTCCATGGTTTTATGTGCCATCATTTATATCATTCATTAAGGAGCCGCGGTTTGAATCGTGTCAATTTCAGAAGGCTTATATTTGCAAGACAAATTTATCAAGCATTTTATGAAAAATATTAAACTCATTGAAATACCATCGGAGATTGGTGCAGGAACACGTGGAGCCAGCCTGGGCATTGAAGCCATAAAAATTGCTGCATTGGATTTTATGAGTAATTTCTTTGTTCATTTCCCCTCAGAAAGTATTCCTACTGAAAATAAAATTCTCTATGAACCCATTGTTTCTCCATATGCAAAACGCATCAAGGGATTAGTAGCGATGTATGAAAAAATCACCCAATCTATTAGTGATACGATGAAGAATAATTTTTTTCCGGTAGTATTAACGGGGGATCATAGTAGTGCAGGTGCCATTATTGCCGGAATAAAAATGGCAAAGCCCAAAAGTAGGCTGGGTGTGATTTGGGTAGATGCGCATGCGGATTTACATACTCCTTATACCACACCATCCGGCAATATGCATGGCATGCCTTTAGCTACGGCCATCAATGAAGATAACCTGGAAAACAAAGTACATGATCTTGATAATGAAACTAAAAAACAGTGGGATTATTTAAAGGGGATTGGTAAAATTTCTCCTAAAGTATTAGGAGAAGATATCGTGTTTATTTCATTAAGGGATTATGAAAAAGAAGAAAAAAGCCTGATAGAAAAATATGGCTGCAAAGTGATTTCTACCGCAGAAGTGCGAAGAAAAGGTCCGGAAAATGTGGTGAGGGCGGTCATTCGACATTTAAGCGAATGCACGGATATTTTCTTAAGTTTTGATGTAGATAGCCTGGACAGTTCTATTTCAAAAGGTACTGGAACACCCGTGAACAATGGCTTACGAGAAAGAGAAGCTGAAGATCTCATCAGTAAATTTATGCAGAACAGGAAAGTTTGTTGCTTTGAAATCACTGAAGTAAACCCTACTTTGGATAAAGAAAATCTTATGGCAGAAATTGCATTTAATATTTTACAAAGAAGTATCAATATCCTCATGATGAGCTGAGGAAAAAAGATATTACAGATCTTCTATTTTTAATGGTTTCATAATAATCTTTTTGACAAAGGAGAATTTTTTTAATCTTCGCCTATCATCAGAATAAATCGTTGAAGAAAGGACATAAACATTAGGGGCATTCCCGGGTTCAAAAAAATCATCCATTTTTTTCAGAAAAGTATATCCATCCATTCCCTTCATGTGAAGGTCAACCAATATGATGTCCGGCTTTAAAGATATCTGATTCATGCTATCTTCGATCCATTTCAGGGCTGTTTCTGCTTTTTGAAAACAATGTGATTGCCGGGCAAAATCTGCCATACATATAAGTCGTTCAGCTAGTAATAAGGCAATGTCGTCATCATCAATGATCATTGCATATTGATATACAGGCATATCGTTTATTAATTTTGGGATGGGGGGTTGTATGCCTGAGCTCAAAAGTAAAGATTTCATAGGAAATGACAAAGTCATGCTTTTTTTTCAACTAAAATCAGGTCATTCAAGAGCACATTGATGGGTAAAGCGCCAACCTGAATTATAGCGCGCTTGTTTCTCAATTCAATGACTTTACCTACCTGATGATTTTTCTTCATTTTCACCGTGGCGCCAAGGATAATTTCACCCTGCATTTCCTGATATCCAGACAAAGTTTTTTGTACCGCCTTTTTATTTTGTGTGGTTTCTTTCTTTTTAAATAACAGGTTTTTGATTTGCCGGATCACTTCTTCTTTATGCTCCGTTTTTTTCCATTCCAAAACAATTTGTTTCAAACGCAGTTCCATATCTTTTAAATAAGCTATTTTTTCACTGCTTATTTTATTTTGTTGAACGAGTAAATCTACTTTTTGCTTATGTTGTTCTTTATTTAAAATAATTTCCATTTTCTTTTTAAGTGCGATATTTTCGCCTATAGCGCTTTCCAGTTTCTTTTTCTCATAAGCGATAGAGAGAAGTCCCTGCTCGGTTTGATTTAATAGTTTATCCAAACGGAAATGATTTTCATCCACAAGCGTTCTTGCTCTTTTGATTAACTTTTGAGGCAGGCCAATTCGTTCTGCAATGGCAAATGTATAAGAGCTTCCGGGCTTACCGATGGCCAGCTTATACAATGGCAACAGGTTCTGTTCATCAAAAGCCATCGCGCCATTGACCAATCCTTCGGTCTTATTGGCCATAATTTTTAAATTCAAATAATGCGTAGTGACCACTCCAATGGCCTGTTTGTGTGCCAGTTCTTCCAGGATAACTTCCGCAAATGATCCACCTAAATTCGGGTCGCTCCCACTTCCTAATTCATCTATAAAAAACAATGTTTTGCCTCCGGCATTTTCTATAAAATATTTCATGTGAGTCAAATGAGCCGAATAAGTACTTAATTCGAATTGTAAGCTTTGCGTATCTCCAATTTGAATAAATAGTTTTTTGAAAATACCCATTTCAGATCCCGGTTGAACGGGTACCAGTAAACCACTTTGCATCATCACCTGGTTGAGACCGATTGTTTTCATGGCCACAGTTTTGCCGCCTGCATTAGGTCCGCTGATAATGAGTATTCTTTTCTTTTCATTTAAAGAGATGGAAACAGGAATGGTTGGTTTATTGGCTTTCTTATTATACAAATACAATAAAGGATGATAGGCTTCTATAAGGTGAATACAGCCTTTATCTTGAACATGCGGGGAATGAGCATTCATATCAAGGGCGAGTAATGCCTTTGCTCTGATAAAATCAAAATTGCCAATGGCATTATTATACATTTGAAGTAACGGAGCAAACACACTCAGGTTATGGGTCAGTGTGCGAAGAATGCGTAAGGTCTCTTTTCTTTCCTCTTGTTCCAGTAAATAAATGGCATTGTTTATTTCTATAGTCTCTTCCGGTTCTATAAATGTAGTTCTGCGGGTATCGCTTTCGCCATGTAAGATACCCTTCACCATTCTCTTATATTCCGATAACACAGCTACTACCCTTCTGCCATTACTAAAACTTTCATCAATATCTGCCAGGTACCCGGATTTTCTGAGCCGGGCAATGACCTTATCAAACTGGCGGTTCAATTCCTGGCGACGACTGGATAGACTGGATCTTATTTTTTGCAAATGTATACTGGCATTGTCTTTTACAATTCCTGTTTCATCTAAAACTTCTTCAATAGTTTGATTGATTTTTTTTTCAAAATGAATCTCTTCGATAACTTTATAAAGCGCATTGTACACGAGTTTCCGGTCTGTATCAAACCAACGGAAGATCTGCTTCATATTTTCGCATAAAGTATGAATAGCGATAAAATCTTCACCGGTTAAAGTACTCCCTTCAATACTTAATAATTTTAATATGGAATTTAATTGTAAAGTATAATTGGGCATAGATACCGACTGCTCCAATAATAGTTTATATTCATAAGTTTGCTTCAGCAATAATTCTATGATATCCCGCCTTGTATGGATGCGAATATTTACAGCACTTTTTTTCCCTGTTTCTGTTTGGCAATAGTTTTTCAACAACTCTTTAATAGTTGTAAATTCCAATTGATGTAATGCTGAATCAGGATAGAAAGTCATGGAATGATTACCTTAGATATTAGTGACAAAGTTAAGATGGTATTGATTTTTATAGATAAAAAGTAAACTATTAAATGCAATGTTAAAGGAAATCAACCTGCAAACATAAAATGTTAATTAACTTGTTTCCACAACCCAAAAAACGGTAATTGCGTACATCTTTTTAAACTTAATAAAATGTTGAATTATTTATGGTGTCTTTTAGGCGCATGTACAATGATCTCTTGTGCTGAACATAAAAATCAAACGACTACAAATATGATAGAAGCAAATTACGCAAGCACTGAATCCGGCTACGATACAGCCACATTTGGAACCGGTTGTTTTTGGTGTACTGAGGCTATTTTCCAACGGCTTAAAGGTGTGGAAAAAGTAGTGAGCGGTTACACCGGGGGATTTGTGAATAACCCCACTTATGAGGAAGTATGTAAAGGTACAACCGGCCATGCAGAAGCCTGCCAGATCCTTTATAATCCGGATGTGATTAGTTATGATGAACTGCTTTCTGTTTTTTGGAAAACACATGACCCTACAACATTAAACCGCCAGGGGAATGATATCGGCACCCAATACAGAAGCGCCATATTTTATCATAATGCTGAGCAGAAAGCAAAAGCAGAATATTATTTGAAAAAACTCGATTCAAGCCATGCTTATGATGCACCCATTGTAACTACAATTGAACCTTACAAAATATTTTTCCCGGCAGAGGCTTATCACCAGAATTATTATAATAAAAACGGGAATCAAATGTATTGCCGTTATGTTATTCAGCCAAAATTGGAAAAATTTGAACAAGTATTTAAGGATAAATTGAAACCTGCGAATACAGGCATTGCCAGTGAACATTAAACATTTTGCTACTTAAAAGCACTGCTGTATTTTTGACACATGAGCGAAGGACACATAGGCGATGCTATTAGAAGTTTTCTTAAAACATCTTCTTTGAAGAATGGTATTCGGGCAGTGCAAATTGAAACAATTTGGGAGCAAATGATGGGGAAGACTATTGCAAAATACACTGAGAAAATTTCCATTATTAATCACACCCTTTTTATCCATACAAATATGGGCCCTTTGAAACAGGAACTCGTCTTTCAAAAGGAAAAAATAATGGTCCGTATCAATGAAGCATTTCAGGAACAGGTGATCCACGATGTAGTGATTAAATAATTAATGCACCCTCACTCTTGGATTTAATATCCCATACATTATATCGGCTAACATATTTACCAGTACAAAAAAAGTGGCCGTTAAAAGAACACTTCCCATGACTACAGGGAAATCTAATTTTTCTAAAGCATCAACCGTTACTTTACCAACCCCATTCCAACCAAAAATATATTCAACAAAAAATGCACCGGCCAGTAGTTCCGCAAACCAGCCTGTAATGGCCGTCATTACCGGGTTTAAAGCATTTCTCAATACATGATTCCAAATAATCCTTTTCTTTGAAAGGCCTTTTGCATAAGCTGTGCGGATATAGTTTTGGTGCAACACATCCAACATGGAACTACGGGTAAGTTGTGCAATGATTGCCATGGGCCTGATACCCAAAGTAATGGCAGGTAATACCAGGTTTTGAAGTTGTAAATGCCTGCCGGCAAATGGAATGTAATCATATAAACTTCCGGTCATGTGAAGGTGCGTGTAGGACTGTAATAAAAAACCAAAAAGAAAAGCGAGTACGATACCCATGAAAAATGATGGGACGGAAATACCAAGAACGCTGGTAAAGATAGCTGTCGTGTCCATCCAAGTTCCTTTTTTTACAGCTGCCAGGACTCCTAATGCGATCCCAAAAATAGTAGCAATAAACATGGCTGCAAAGGCAAGCATTAGTGTAGCCGGCAAGGCATCCATCAATATTTCAGAAACGCTTTTCTTGGATTGATAAGAACGACGTAAATAGGGAAATTTTAAACCGATTTTAGTGTCATTTCCTAAAAACAGGCCATGAATATTTTTTTCTTTTATTTCTTCTTTTGAATAGATGCTAATGGGCGAAAGATCATTCATGTATAAAATAAATTGCTTCCATTTAGGCTGATCCAGCGCCAGATCTTTACGGATATTCTTTAAAGTTTCTGCATTTCCACTTTGCCCCAGGACTAATCTTGCCGGATCTCCGAACCCCTGGAAAAGAAAAAATACAAGAATAGCAACCCCGGCTAAAACAGCAAAACCATATAAAAATTTGGAGAAAATCAACCGGGCCATTCTTTTTAATTTTGAATTGGTAAGGTCGTTATTTTTAATAAGACTTTATCTAAATCATGGCCACCGATCTTTGCTTTTATAATTGAATCATTCATCAGGAAAAAAGTCGGATTTACCCTTGCAGCGGTTTTGATAACTGTTCCATCACATTGCAGGATAGTGGCAAAAGGAAGATGGCCAAAAATCTTAAGCGCTGTTTGCATATCAGCTGTAATGATATAGAAGGGAATATGCTTTTCTTTTAAACGGTTCAAGATGGTAATAAAATCACTGTCATCAAGGATTTGACGATTTGAAAAATCTTTAGCAAAGAGCCACATGGTATAACCGTTTTGAGAAATGGTTTGTTGGGTAACATCTGTTCCTGATGTATCATGTAAAGAAAAATCAACGATTGGTGGTATGGCATTTCCTTTGCGGATCACTTTATCAAAACGATTTACATATTCGTAAGTGGAATCAAAATCAGCAGGAAAATGATCTGCATCAAATTCTATCATCTGGCCATTTCTTTTATATTGAAAAGTAATGGAGATACTATCCGGAACAGAGCCCGGCGGAGGTTTCATTTGTTCTGCTAAATTATTCCCTTTTTTGTAAGGCAGGCAATCTACAATAGGCAAATGTTTTAAAACAAAAGATTGCAATAAGGAAGTACCCATTACAACCAGCATCAAGATAATCCATGGAGCGGGCCTGGTTATAGATGATTTAATTTTACTTCTGTATTTAAATAATAGAATAATTAATAATAACAAAGCCACATCTTTCAGGAAGGATGCAACCGGTGTTAGTGGCAGGCAATCTCCAAAACAACCACAAGTTTTTATTTTCCCTGAATAGGCCGCATAACCGGTTAAAAAACTAAAAAATAAAATGAGTAAAAGCAATAACCAGCTAAACAGTTTCATCCTCCATCCCAGGATCACGGCGACACCGGCCAGTACCTCAAAAATATTCATAGCATATGCCAGCATTAAAGTATAGTCATTTAATGATTGTATATGCCATGCAGAAAAAAATTCCTGCATTTTATAGCTTAGCCCCAAAGGGTCATTAGCCTTTACAAGACCGGAAAATATAAATAACAAGCCAACGACCCACTGAATTATTTTCATTAAAATCTTGGGCATATTTTCATCAATTTTCAGGATGGCAGAATAAGAGCAAATACGGCATAGTTGATAATATCTACATAATTCGCGTCAATTCCTTCACTCACTATTGTTTTTCCATCATTGTTGAGTATTTGTTTGATACGTAAAAGTTTTACCAGGATTAAATCTGTAAAGCTTTCCCGGCTCATACTGCGCCATGCTTCTCCATAATCATGGTTTTTATCCTGCATGACTTTTTTGGCAAAATGAATTTCCTGATCAAACCATTCGCTGACAGTATCTGAAGGGACTTCTTGTACTTCCGGTGAGTCTAATTTTAATTGTATTAATCCAATCACTGCATAATTAATGATTCCCCTGAATTCTCCGTTAATATCATCCGCCACTTTCTGTGTTTTCTTCTCCTGGATGGTACGGATACGCAAGGCTTTGATAAAAATCTGGTCCACCACAGAAATGGTGCGTAAAACCCGCCAGGAAGTGCCATAGTCCATCGCTTTTTTTAAGAAAATTTCTTTGCAGGCTTCAATCTCCCGGTCATAATGTTGATTGGTTTCAGTCATATCATTTTTGTAATAATGTCAAAATGTTTTTATTATTACAATCAAAAATAAAGTAAAGCACACAATGTTAACCCTTAATTGTAAAGGAAAATTGTTAAGCCTTTCAAAGCCGGTGGTCATGGGCATTATCAATGCTACGCCAGATTCATTTTATCCGGGTAGTCGGTTATTAGATATTGATGCAGCATTTCACCTTGCAAAAAAGATGAAAGATGATGGGGCTCATATCATAGATGTAGGCGGTCAAAGCACCAGGCCGGGCAGCTTTCGCCTTAGTGCTTCAGAAGAAAAGGAAAGAGTCATTCCCTTTATCCGCAAGATTCACGAGGAATTGCCAGAAATCATTGTTTCTGTGGATACGTATCATTCCTCCGTGGCCATTAAAGCCCTGGAAAATGGCGCTTCAATGGTCAATGATATCAGTGCCGGTGAGATGGATGAAAAAATGATTGAAACTGTGGCGGCCTATTCAGCTCCTTTTGTTTGTATGCATATGAAAGGCAGACCTGAAAATATGCATCTGAATACAAACTACAATCATCTATTGGAAGATATAGTGGATTTTTTTTCGAAGAAAATAGATACATGCAAAAGTGCCGGCGTACACGATATACTTATCGATCCGGGTTTTGGATTTGGGAAAAATATTGAACAAAATTTTGAGTTATTACGTAATCTTCAAATTTTTAAGATGTTCAAGATGCCCATTGTTGCTGGATTGTCACGCAAATCCACCATCTATAAAACATTGGGCATTACTTCGAATGAGGCCTTGAATGGTACTACCGTTTTAAATACATTGGCTTTAATAAATGGGGCAAATATTTTACGAGTGCATGATGTCAGGGAAGCTGTGGAAGCTATTCGGCTAGTGGAAGCTTATAAGGGGCCTCAATCATAAAATTACCAACCGGATGCAAGCACATCTGCAAGATGCATTACTTTCAGAGAGCGTTTATTTTTTTGAATATAACCATCCAGGTGCATGAGGCAACTCATATCGGTACTAATTAATATTTCAGCCTTGGTGTCAAGGGCGTGATTCACCTTTTGCTCACCCATCGCATTACTTATTGCCTCATATTTTACCGCAAATGACCCGCCAAAACCACAACAGGTTTCTACATCTTCCATTTCTACCAATTGCAGGCCTTTTACATTTTTTAATAATTGTCTTGGGCCATTTTTGATATGACATTCACGAAGTGCAGCGCAGCTATCATGATAAGTAGCGATGCCTTCCAGGCAAGCACCGAAATCATCCTTCTTTAAATAGTTTAATAAAAATTCTGAGAATTCAAAAGTTCTTTCCTGGAGTGCTACAATCTTTGATAGTGATTCAGAACCTTTAAATAATTGAGCATAATTATTTCTGATAAAGCCGGTACAACTGGCGGATGGGATGACTACTGGAATATCTTTTTCAAAATCACTGATAAATTTTTTACAAACAGATTTGGCATCATTCCAAAAACCTGCATTAAATGCCGGTTGCCCACAGCAGGTTTGATTCGGGTTGTAAAGGATTTCACAACCTGCTTTTTCCAGAACTTTCACCATATTAAAACCGACAGAGGGATAGAGCTGGTCAATAAAACAAGGTATAAAAATTTGTACTTTCATTATAAAGTCAAAAAATCAGCTTGGGCTAATTGTCTTTTTAAATGAATCATCTTTAAAGCGGTATAAGCAGCTTCCTCTCCTTTATGACCTTCCGGCCCGCCGGTTCTTTCAATGGCTTGTGCCTCATTTTCCAGTGTTAATACTCCAAAGATTGTGGGTATTTCAAGAGTTAGGTTTAAAGTAGAAATTCCTTCTGTAACAGATTTACAAACATATTCAAAGTGAGGTGTTCCACCCCGGATAACAGCGCCAAAAGCAATAAAAGCATCCGGTTGTTTTTGCCGGGATAAGGTATAAGCGCGAATGGCAAAGGGAATTTCAATTGCACCGGGGACAATAATGGTATGGTACTGAATATTATTTTCTTTTAAAATCCGGATAGCGCCTTCTTCCAGCTTGCCTGTAATAATATCATTCCATTCCGTTTTCACAATAATGACAAAGGCATCCCCTAAAACCGGGATGCCTTTATGTAATATTTTATTTCCTTCTCCGCCCATTATTTGGTACTAAAATCATTGGGTTCTATACTTAGCCGATAAATATATTTATCTACTTCGTAAGCACGATTTGTTTTTGGGAATTTTTCTTTAATTTCTTTATAAATATCCAGTGCTTCCTTAGATTTTCCTAATGTTTCCAATTTTAAACCGGCACGAAAAAGGTACTCGGAAGAGTTTAATTCATCAGAGGGGAAAGTAGATGCGGCTTTTTGATAATAAGATATGGCCTCATCATTTTTTCCTAATTCGCTATAAGCATCAGCCAGGCTGCCATAGGCCATCATTTGGATTTGTGGGGCATCGGTTTGATACCCGGACAAGTATTCTACGGCCTTATTAAAATTAGATTGTTTTAAATAACAGATACCTGCATAATATTTGGCAAGTTTTCCGGGTTTGGTACTACCATAATTATTGATGATATATAAAAATCCTTTGTCCGTACCATTGCCATTTAATGCGGCATTAATAGAATCCATAGCAAAGTTTTCCTCTGCTTTAAAAATGGCATTTGTAGCTTGCTCTTCTTTGGGTTGTACGACCTGTGTTTCATAGAAATACCATCCTCCAACAAGGACTACAATCGCTACAAGGGCTATCAGTAAAGGTTTCTGATATTTCATCCAAATTCCCTGAAGGCGCATTAGGGAGTCTTCATTTTGTTTTGGGTGTTTAGGAGTATGTTGAGACATATCTGAAATTATAATTAACTTTTAAAATTGTCGGCAAAGGTGCATTTTCATATTTAAAATGTCTAATTTTTTTTCGAAAAAATCGTTAATGAGGGTAATTATTAATCGGTAATAAAGGGATATTCCTTATCCACATAAATATCCTTTGTCAATTCACTGATATCAGGATAAGGGCTTTCTTCTGCAAATTGCACACTTTCTTCTACCTTTTCATTGACGTTTTTATCTATTGCATCTAATTCTTCTTCCGTAGCGAACTTATTTTCTAAAATAATTGACCGTATCATAGCAATTGGATCTTTCGATTTATATTCTTCTACTTCCTCTTTTGTCCTGTATTTCTGGGGATCCGAAATGGAGTGACCTTTATACCGGTATGTTTTCAATTCCAGTAAGGTTGGGCCATCCCCTTCACGGGCTCTTTTTACGGCTCTGGAAATAGCCTCATGTACTGCCTCTACATTCATACCATCTGCATTATCTGCCGGCATTTCATACGCATCTGCGAGGGTGTAAATATCAATCACATTGGATGTACGCTCTACAGAAGTTCCCATTGCATAATTATTATTTTCGCAAATAAATATGACCGGCAATTTCCATAACATGGCCATATTAAACACTTCATGTAAAATACCCTGTCTGGCTGCTCCATCACCAAAGAAACACAAAACCACATTATCTGTATTCCGGTATTTCTCAGCAAAGGCCAAGCCTGCCCCTGTACCAATTTGTGCCCCTACAATTCCATGCCCACCAAAGAAATAATTCTTCTTATCAAAAAAGTGCATGCTGCCTCCTTTTCCTTTTGCGCATCCGGTCGCTTTTCCATATAATTCTGCCATAGCTGCATTGGGCGTTACCCCTTTGGCTAAAGCAAGCCCATGATCACGATATGCTGTAATAAATGGGTCTTCTTGTCTTGTAGCCGTCATACAACCTGCGGCGATGGCTTCCTGGCCAATATACGCATGAAAAAAGCCCCGGATTTTACCGGCCATTTTATACATTTCCTCAGCTTTTAGCTCAAACTGGCGAATCAATTGCATCAGGCTATACCAGTATATATATGTTTCTTTAGAAAATTTTGTCGGCACTGGATGATAATTTAGGTAGCAAAGATAAGTATTATGAAATTATGTGGAAATGGGTTTCCATGAAGATTGATCTAAATGAAGTATAATCATCACTGTTTTAAAAATAGATCAAAAACAACCTTTTATAGTGAGTTTTAAGGCCGGTTGTAAAAGAAAGTTGTTCTTCTAAAATGGAAGAAAAAATGAGAAATATCTATTCCACAACCTCTTTTTTCTTCTTTCCGGACTTGGGTGTAAGCATCAATAACATCCTCTTTCCTTCCAATTTTGGTAAAGATTCTGGTTGACCAAATTCAGCAAGTCTTTCGGCAAATTTTAAAAGTACCAGCTCACCACGTTCTTTAAACATGATAGCCCGACCTTTAAATTGTACATAAGCTTTTACCTTATTACCATCTTTTAAAAATTTTTCAGCATGTTTAGCTTTAAAATCAAAATCATGGTCATCTGTACTGGGTGTAAAACGAATTTCTTTTACCTCGCTTTGCTTTGCATTGGCTTTCATGTCTTTTTCCTTCCGCTTCTTTTCGTAAAGGAATTTTTTATAGTCAATGACTTTGCAAACCGGAGGGTCCGCATTAGGTGATATCTCTACCAGGTCCATTTCGAGCTGCCTGGCGATTTTTTTGGCTTCATCAATAGGATATACACCCACTTCCACATTATCTCCGACTAACCGCACCATGGGTACGCGTATCTTTTCATTAATTCTATGTTCAGGTTCCTGCTGTTTGTTATACCTGGGATTAAAACGTTGGCCTCTGTAAGGTACTGCCATTAAAAGTTTTTAAATGAATAATTGGTTGCTAATTTTTTTTTGCAAAACTAATATTATTCGCCTGATTTTCGATCAGCAATTTCAGCTTTAATTTTTTTCATGAAATCATTGGGGTTAAATGGCCCTGCATCTCCTTTTCCGCGAACACGTAAGGAAACCCTATTTTCCTTCACTTCCTTTTCTCCAATAATGAGCATGTAAGGAGTTTTGGCTACTTCTGCATCTCTTATCTTTTTCCCGATTTTTTCATTACGGTCATCCAGGCTGGCGCGAATACCGTTTTCCAGGAGTTCAGCATGTACGGTTTTAGCAAAGGATAAGCATTGATCATTAATAGGTAGTATTTCCACTTGTTTTGGGGATAGCCATACCGGAAATTTACCGGCATAATGCTCCAGTAAGAATCCAATAAATCTTTCATGTGTACCGAGTGGTGCGCGATGAATAATTAAAGGTGTTGAGGTGGTGTTATCTGCATTGGTGTATTGCAGGTTAAAACTTTTCCCCTGGGAAAAATCAACCTGGTTGGTGGCAAGTGTAAATTCTTTACCTATAATACTCCAAATCTGAACATCAATTTTAGGCCCATAAAAAGCGGCTTCATCCTGCACTTCAATAAATGGCGTTTTGGTTTCAATTAAAACATCACGAACCAGTTTCTCCGTTTCGAGCCAAAGTTGCGGCTCATTTACATACTTCTGTCCTAGTTTAGACGGGTCATGTAAACTTAGACGCATCACATATTTCTCTATTCCAAAAATTTTGAAATACCTCAGATACATCTCATTTACTGCTTTAAATTCATCAGCAAACTGTTCTTTTGTACAATAAATATGGGCATCATTCATGTGCAAACAACGAACACGCATCAGGCCAAACAATTCCCCACTTTGTTCATATCTGTAGCAGGTACCATATTCTGCAAGCCTGTATGGGAGGTCTTTATAACTCTTTGGCTCTGCATCAAACACTTTATGATGATGGGGGCAATTCATTGCCCTTAAATAATATTTTGTACCATCCATTTCCATGGGTGGGTACATACTATCAGCATAATAGGGCAAATGACCACTGGTTAGGTATAAATTTTCTTTGGCAATATGTGGAGTGACTACTCTTTTGTAACCACCTTTTAATTCCGTTTCTTTTCCCAGTCTTTCTAATTCTTCAATAATAATTGCGCCATTGGGAAGCCATAATGGTAAACCAGGTCCAACATCATCATCCATCGTAAATATACCGAGTTCTTTACCCAGTTTTCGATGGTCTCTTTTCTTCGCTTCTTCCAGCATGAGAAGGTATGCATCCAGTTCTTTTTGCTGTGGAAATGAAATACCATAAATACGGGTGAGTTGTTTATTTTTTTCATCCCCTTTCCAGTATGCTCCCGCAATATTTGTAAGTTTCAAAGCTTTAATCAGACCCGTATGTGGTATATGTGGCCCACGACACAAATCTGTAAAGTTGCCCTGAGTATAAAAAGTAATATGCCCATCTTCCAAGTTGTTTAGCAAATCTAATTTATACTCATCTCCTTTATTGGAGAAATACGTAATGGCTTCTTGTTTGGAAATTTCTTTTCGGATAAATTCTTCATTTTTTTTGGCATGTTCCAGCATTATTCCTTCCAACTTTACCAGGTCTTCTTCCGTTATTTTCCTATCCCCTAAATCCATGTCATAATAAAATCCATTCTCAATGGGAGGGCCTACCCAAAATTTTACACCCGGAAAAACTTCCTCCACAGCTTCAGCAAGTAAATGGGCAGATGAATGCCAAAAGGTAGATTTTCCGGAGGCATCATTCCAGGTGAGAAGTTGTATAGCCGCATCCATATTGATGGGTCTGGATAAGTCCCAGGTTTCTCCATTTACAGAGGCTGCTATTACTTTCCTTGCCAGACCTTCACTGATAGAAGTTGCAATTTCCATAGCATTCACACCCTTTTCAAATTGTTTTACTGCGCCATCCGGGAAAGAAATATTTATCTTCATAAGAGCCATTTTTCGTGCGCAAAAGTAATGAATCCTTTGCAGAATTGAAGTACTTCGAAAAGATTCTTAATTCTAAATGTTAACTGTTTTTTAGGGCTTTTTCCAATATTGCAAAAGTAGATTTGTGACATGTATAAAATTGCCCTTACCCTCTTTTTTTATATACTTTCTCTGACGCTTTTTAGTCAGGATTTAACAGGTATCTGGCGTGGTTCCTTCTATTCCGGATATGGTTATTTTAAACAACAGTATAAATATGAAGTTCAAATCAAAGATCTAAATGAAAATGCTTTGCAAAACGCAGTGATGGGCGTTACCTATTCATATCGTACTACAGCTTTTTATGGCAAAGCCACACTTAAGGGTATGTTTGATAAAAGAAGTAAAAGTATTACGATTAAGGAGACTAAATTGGTGGAAGTTCGAATGGCTCAAAATAGTGAAGCCTGTTTGATGACCTGCTATTTGGATTACCAAAAAATAGGAAGCAAAGAAGTATTATCCGGCACTTTCAGTAGCGTCTTTGTAAGTAATGGAGGAGACTGTGGAACGGGTTCTGTCTATTTGGAAAAAGTGCCTGAGTCAGATTTTAAAAAGGAAGATTTTTTGATTAAAAAGACTCCCCCCAAAAAAGAGATCTCCACCAATGAGAATGCCATTCGTTTGCAAAAAGCTTTAGGGGTAACTCCGGATGGAATCATTGGTCAAAATACTTTAAATGTTTTGAAAAAACAGGTACCTTCTTTCAATGGCATGCCCGATATAAATGATAATGCTCAGATGAATAACCTTATTTCTCAAATAAATAAAAATAAAACAAGCGATATTAAAAAACCTGAAAAGAATGAGAATGTAGTAAAATTGCAACAAGTGCTGGGTGCAACACCGGATGGAATCCTTGGGAATGAAACCATGAATTTGCTCAAAAAGAAATTGCCCGATTTTTCCGGAAAAATCAATATTCATGACGATCAAATGATCAACGATTTAATAGCCAGGATACGTAAAACGGATAATCCAAATACCAATCTTCCGGTGGTCAAGAAAACAGAAAACCCGGCAATTGTTGAAAAAGTCTTACCTAAAGAGCCCTTTGAAAATCCGGTACCGCAAAAATCTGTACCTTCTAAATTACCTGTACCCAAAGATTTAAAAGAAAGAAGTAATCATTTGATAGAGACATTAACAACTTCATCTCCTGATATTAAAATTGAATTATTTGATAATGGAGAAATTGATGGCGACACGATTACAGTTTATGATAATAACCAGGTCATCGCTTATCGTCAGGGTTTATCAAACAAGCCCATCACTTTGTATGTAAAAGCATCTGAATATGTTCCGGTACATGAGTTTGTAATGGTAGCAAATAATCTGGGTAGTATTCCACCCAATACTGCCTTAATGATTGTTTCTTCAGGGGGTAAACGTTATGAAGTGTTTATGTCGGCAGATGAAAAACAAAATGCTAAAGTAGTTATTCGGTATTTGCCACCGGGCAAATAATTATTATTTCATAAATTTGGAAAAATAAAAATTATGGGACTATTTGAAAACATGTTTGGAAAAAACAACGATGGAAATCAGGGCGGCAAACTTGCCCAACTTATGGAAGCATGGAAAACAGACCTCAACCTTACAGATGACCAGGTTAATAAGATTCATCAAGCTGTAAAAGAATTTCGTGGTGAGAGGAAAGAATTAAAAGCTGAAGGGGGCGACCATGCTCAAATACGAGAGGCCAGAGAAAAAGTATTACAAGAAATTGTTACGTTCCTGGATGATAAACAAAAACAAATTTTTCAGGCCAATGCTGCAAAGTATGACAGCATTCTACATGGCGGAAAATAGATATGATTCGTTAGGAAGCAAATTTTCAATAAAAATTTTCCTTTTTTTAGGGTCATTATGGAATGAATTTATTCCTGTTTGTTCTTGAAATAAATTCATTCCATTGTTTATTAAATTCCTCATAAGTGCATAATTCTTCCAGGAAAATATGCATTCGGTAATTCCATTTATTATCTGCATTTGCAGGATCATTGATACGTTCTTTGCGCGCATCCTCAAAAACAAATTTATCATCAATAGCCATCATATCCTGCCATGGAAAGATGCTCCACATGGCCGGTGAAAGTAAAAACTGTTCAACGATTTTTCTGATAATCGTTTCATTGATCTTTTGTGGTGCTTTACCAGGTAATTTCAAAATACTGTTATAAAATAATTGCGTTTTTTCTTCATCCATTTCCCACCAATGACGTAAAACCGGCATGTCATGTGTGTCCGGAGTGGCGATACTTAAATAAGGAATAGCTGAAATATCCGTAAATACTTCGTGATTATTTTTAGGCATTCTTTGCACCTCAAGGCTTAGAATGCCATTTTCTCTTAAAACACCGGGCACGAAATCCGGCACCCAGCCTAAATCTTCTCCACAGTAAAGCATATCGGATGCTTTATGCAAGGACGATAATATTTCATCGCCATTTTGAAGCCACAAATCATTTTGTCTGTTGAAAAAATACAAGTGATATAATTCATTCAGCCGATTTTTAGTGGTCTCATCCAGTGTTGCAAAGGAAAAAGTTTGTTGCATATTTACACGAAAATGATAGCCATAACCCTCTTCTTTCAACAAAATTTTTTCTGTATGCAGATATAAAAGATTTTTAAATAAATGGGGGTTTTCTTTATTCACTTTATGCTTCATCAAATAATCCCATAATTTTCTTTGAGTTTGAAATTTTTCTTTAAATGCAAAAAGGTTAAAGCCTATTTCTGTAAAATAAAATGCACTTATTTCATCAATATCCTTTGCAAATAGATTGGATAAAAGTTCTTTCGTAATAAGGGGCTGGCAGAATCTATGTTCGTTAAAAGAGATTTGGTGTTCGTGGAAATCTTTTTCTGACAAAGCATTTGATGGCTTAAAATATCCCAATGTGCCTTGTACATTTTCTTTGGGGATACTCCATATCCTAAAAAATCCAAGTACATGATCCAGCCGGATGGCAGTAGCATACATGCCATAGTTTATAAATTTAGCAATCCACCAGGCATAATGACTTTTTTGAATGGCCTCCCACTGATAAACCGGGAAGCCCCAATTTTGTCCATCTTCAGCAAAAGCATCCGGCGGTGCACCGGCTCTTAAATGATCTATAAAAAGTTCAGGGTATTGCCAGAAATCAACGCTTTCTCTTTTAATTCCAATAGGCAGGTCTGCTTTTAAAAAAATATTTTTCTTTTTTAAATAGTTTACAGCCTTGATGAGTTGCTGATATAAATGAAATTGAATAAAATAATATAAAGAAATTTCAGGTTCATTTGTTTTTAGTAATCTTTTGATATGGGCAGGATGATATTTCTGAAATGCCGGCCAATGAGAAAAATCTGCAGTTTTATATTTCGTCTTTAAAAAACAAAATGCAGCATAAGGCTCCAGCCAAAATTTATTTTGTTCAAAAAAATCCTGGTAACTTTTTAGAGCAAAAAGCGGTTTATGTTGCAAAGGAAATATTTCTCTAAAAAAATCCCACTTAATCCGGTTTACCTCCGGGTAATTAACTTCCGCTAATTGATTCAATGGTTTTAATTGGTCTAAATATTTTTCAGAAATGGAATGATATTTTTTCCCCGCAATTTGTTGAATATTTAAATACATGGGGTGAAGCGCAAATGCAGAAATAGCAGAATAAGGATAGCTGTCATGCCAACTATGATCTACCGTGGTATCATTAATTGGTAGCACCTGGATAAGCTGAATGCCGATCTTTTCGCACCAGTCTCCCATGAATTGCAAGTCATTAAATTCTCCTACTCCCCCACTGTTTCTGCTTCGTAAACTGAATACAGGAATGGAAACACCAGCGCCTTTTTTCTCTTCGAAATGAAAACGCGGAAATCCATCATGAATTAAAAATGAGGCATCCTCTTCCATTGCACTGAGTAAACGATTGCTCCCAAATTCATACTGGTGAATTTGTTTCTTTTCTGTATCATATAAAACATATTTATACTCAAATGGGAAATCGTCTTTGGTAAAGGTTAGTTGTAAGGAATAGTCATTACTTCCTTTCGAGGTCATTATACAACTGTCCAATACACTCCATAAACCGGTCTTGGAATTATTTCCTGTAATAGCTACTTTAAAATTTTTTGAAATAGCGAGCATTTGAATACTAAAAATATGATTGGTTTCTTCTTTTATTTTAAGGGGTCCGGGTTTCTTTTCTTTTGAGTTTACAGTCTTTAGAAAAAAGGGAGAATTAAAGAGGTTAAAAGGGTTTGCAGCATCATTCCACTGATCGTGGATAATCCATTTTTTATTTTTTGAATTGATCAAATTGAATGTTCTCCACGAACCACCTTCATATTTTTTTGCTCCGGATTTTTTTTCAAGACAATAGCCATATGAAAAGTCAGGATGCGCAAGATCTATTTTATTAAATTCAATACAGGTTTGCCAAAGATTATTTTCAACATAGTGTAGCGGATAAATTTTCGTTTCTGATTTTTGTTTTATAATCAAATGAAGAGATTCGCCAAATTGAGTTGGGTAGGATATTTTAAAAATACATTCGAGCATATTTTTTGCAATGGGCATGATTTTATCTTTTATTGAAACCTCGTAAAAATAATCAGCTCACCAATACATTCAATTATTTAATTCAATATTTCTTTAAATAATTTATTCCTGATTATAAAAATGATTTGCTGAAATTTGCGTTTCAAAATTTTCTTCATGCCACTTAAAGACAAGGGAGCAGCACTTGGATTTATCTTTGTGACTTTATTAATAGATGTGATAGGGCTTGGAATTATTATTCCGGTTTTGCCGAGGCTTATAGAAGAACTCATTCATGGAAATCTGAGCCAGGCAGCAGAGTATGGAGGATGGCTCACCTTCGCCTATGCATTTATGCAGTTTTTATTTTCTCCTGTTTTAGGAAATCTAAGTGATCAATTTGGCAGGCGCCCGGTTTTATTATTTTCTCTTTTTGGTTTTGGAATAGATTATTTATTTCTGGCATTTGCGCCAACTATCGGTTGGCTTTTTTTAGGGAGGGCTATTGCCGGTATTACAGGCGCGAGTTTTACTACGGCCACAGCATATATTGCTGATATCAGTACGCCTGAAAAAAGAGCTCAAAATTTTGGATTGATTGGCGCTGCTTTTGGACTTGGTTTTATTATTGGACCGGTTATAGGTGGTGTACTGGGGCATTACGGATCACGTGTTCCTTTTTATGCGGCTGCAATTCTCAGTTTAGTAAATTGGTTATATGGATATTTTATATTACCAGAGTCATTGAGCAAAGAACATCGTAGAGCTTTTCAGTGGAAGCGGGCAAATCCTTTAGGCTCATTGATGCAACTCAAAAAGTATCCTGCATTTTCAGGCTTAATTACTTCTCTTGTATTGGTGTACTTATCAGCGCATGCAGTGCAAACTACCTGGACCTATTACAATATGGAAAAATTTCATTGGGATGAAAAGATGGTTGGTTATTCCTTAGGCTTTGTGGGCTTAATGATTGCTCTTGTTCAGGGAGGGCTTATAAGAAAAATTTTACCAAAAATTGGCCCACATAAAGGTGTATATTTCGGATTGGTTTTATATAGCATAGGATACCTTTTATTTGCTTTTGCTACCAAAGGCTGGATGATGTTTGTTTTTATTATTCCCTTTGCATTGGGGGGAATTGCCGGACCTTCAATACAAGGTATTATTTCGAATGAAGTACCGGCAAATGAACAAGGCGAATTGCAAGGTGCCTTAACGAGTATGATGAGCGCTACAGCGATCATTGGCCCTTTACTGATGACCGGTTTATTTGCTTACTTTACAAAAAAAGATGCTATTTTTAATTTTCCTGGTGCACCTTTTTTAATGGGAGCAATTTTTACTATCTTAAGTGCGGTATTTGCTTATAGGAATCTAAAAGCTAAGCATGATTTACATTCTTCTTAATTTTGCTTTTTCCAGGCGGCTTGTTTAGCCTGCATATCAGAAGCAACCGATTCCGGATCCGGATGTTGTGTGCCACGATGACATGTAGCGCATGTAACAACACTTATAGTATCTGCCCTCGTAGAACTATCAAAGTTGAAATATCTGGCATTTATATCCATCGTCATGCGTAGCATATGACGTGCAATTTCTTTTTCAGGTTTTTCATCGCTCGCAAAATCCATTTTTTGTTCCGCTTCATTGCGTACATGACAAAAACTACATTTTACATTCAATGCTGCCTTAAAGCCATCCATTATCATATCGAGGCTATCATCACTGATATCTTTAGGCAGTACCTGTAAATTTTTATGCCCTCCTGTATATGGCTTTGATTGGGTGGTTGTAAATGCGGAACCAATACATGTTATAGCCGTAATAATAAAAAGGACAACCGGCATTTTATTTTTATTCAAAAAATTAGACATACTCGTTTTTATTTTGGACTAAAATTATGGTTTTAAACAATTCGGCTTCTAAAATAAATATTAAAAATTTACCCGGGCCTGTTTTTTTACTTCATCCATAGTTTGCATGAGTAAAAGGGAATCCGCATGGCTCATCATGTTGCTTTCCGTTTTACCGGCATATAAGCAATCCATTACATGTGTGATTTCAAAGTGTAATCCAAAGCCTCCGGTATATTTTACAGGTATTGTTTTTTTGTTTAAAATACCATGAGTGCCGAGTTCAATAAATTCCAAAGGTGCATGAAAGCGATGAGGCAATTTGATAAATCCTTTTGTTCCACTAATAAACGATTCCACCGCTAAATTTGCCTGATAGGTGCAAATGTTTTGAGCTACAGCGCCATTGTTATAGGAAAAGATCATGGCCGTTTGCAAATCTACTTCAGTCGGGCTCATGGTCATTTGAGACTGAATATGATCCGGTTTCCCCAAAACCTGTAAGGCCATAAAAATTGTATAGACACCAATATCCAATAAACTTCCACCCGCTAATTCTTTTTTCATTAATCTGGCCGGCGCATCCGGTGCAGGAATGTAACCAAATGCATTCATCATCGTTTTAACTTCTCCAATTATTCCAGATGCAATCAATTCCTGCATGGTGATAAAATGGGGTAAAAAACGCGTCCATAGTGCCTCCATCAGGAATAACTTTTTGGAACGTGCAAACTGAATCATTTCAATGGCCTGGTCTGCATTTTCAGCAAATGCTTTTTCACACAATACCGCTTTACCATAATGAAGGCTTAACAGGGTATTTTCATAATGAAAATTATGTGTTGTGGCAATATACACAACATCTATATTTTCGTTTTTCAACATATCTTCATAGTCATCATACACAAAGGGTACATGGTAAGCAGAAGCAAACTCCAAAGCATTTTCTTTTCGATGTGAAGCAATCGCATATAATTCTGCTCCATTTACCAGGGAAAGGTCAGCTGCAAATTTCCGGGCTATTCGCCCGCAACCTAATATGCCCCATCGAATTTTATTTTTATTCATCGCAGTATATCTAAACTAAAACTTTTTTATTTCTGTGGGCTTTTGAGGATTGTTGAGGCTAATCTTGTGTCTCTTTTATACACATCATTCCTGAAATTGAGAATGCCATCTGCAGTAACCCATGCAGTA
>Ga0116193_1000058_pt1 | contig 107513 bp, 73 predicted proteins | sample AD_UKC115_MetaG_FD_89892 | JGI IMG/M metagenome (GOLD analysis project Ga0116193, IMG submission 89892) | Active sludge microbial communities of municipal wastewater-treating anaerobic digesters from Hong Kong - AD_UKC115_MetaG | ecosystem: Engineered > Bioreactor > Anaerobic > Digestate...
GCAATTTGCTATGTTTTGAAGGGAATGCTCGCTCTGCTATAATCTTAAAGGCATAAACCCCTCAAACATAGCGAAAAGGGAGGGATTTTTGTTAAAAAAGTAGTAATTGGGGAGTGGGTTCTTCTGCTTTTCTTTTCTTTTTTGACATGAATATTTCCATTTTTTCAAATTGTTTGTCCGTTATGTAGAGTAAACGGACTTCTCCTCGTGGGGGAATTCCTTGTCGAATTCTTTTTTTGTATGGTTCGCTTGCTTCTTCACTTGGGAAGTATCTACCGTAAATAGAAAATTGTAACATGGAATAACCTTCCCTTAGCAGCATATTGCGGAACTGTGTAGCGTGTCGACGGTCTTCAGCTGTTTCTACCGGTAAATCAAACATGGCTATCATCCACATACCTTTGTATCCTGATAGTTGAAGGAGATTATTTTTTGTTTTTTTGTTAGTCATATCTATTTATTTATATTTATAATTCCCGTGTGATGGAAGAAGGGCGTATCGCCATACGCCACTACATACGGATTAACATACATAAATAAATACGGATTCATCTGCATTTACAATTCTTTGTTAGTCATATTTATTTATATTTATAATTCCTGAGTGATGGAAGAAGGGCGTATCGCCATACGCCCCTACATAACGGATTAATATACATCCATATATAAGAACTGATGTGTATTTACAATTCTTTGTTATCATATATGAAGAAGGACGAGTTACTATACATCCATACACAAAGATTGGCGTGCATTATAATTCCTTATTCTTGTATCTCTAGGGCGTATCGCCATACGCCACTACATACGGATTAATATTGTTGCAAATAAATAATTGTCTGTCATTCTCGTATTGCCATACATATAAATTCTTTGTCTTTATTTTCATGCGATTTCCGGTAGAATAAGTGATTTTCTTTTTTCTTCAAACATTTGAGCAAGTGATACTGCTGTTCGGAAAGTAATATCAAATAGGGTTCGTTCTTCATCATCCATTTTATATTTTTTAAGTAGACTCTGTATTAGAAATTGTTTTGCTTCCTTGTTCAGTTCTACAAAGGCATCTTTACCTTCCATAAATTTGACTACTGCATAATCCACAATGGGTCTGTAAGGTTCCATCAAATCGTCTGCCAGACAGAACGGGTTATATCGGTTATGATGGTGAATGCCTATGCTTGGGTTTAATCCTGCACTTACGATTGCGCGGGCTGTAATCCCGCGTAATACTGCATAGCCATAATTGAGTAGTGCATTGATTCCTCCTGCCTCAGGATTTCTATGGAACTCAAATTCCGGTGGAAACAGAGAGTTCCAATATTTTCTACTTGCTAATCCTTCAACATTATCGGGGTCGCCGGACTGCACGCGTTCCGCCAGTGGAATTAATCCTTTATCGTCACCATAGAGTTCCAGTAATAGTCTGCCCTGTGCCTGAATCTTGACTTTTATGATTTGCTGCCAGGCTCTTTTGCGTATAGGCAGTGAGGATTCAACCTGGTATTGTAAGCGTTCCATTTGTAGATGGTGTCCTACCAGTGGATACATCATTCCGATAGGCATTCGTTTTTCATCACAGGTAATAAAGACTGCTCCATTTTTCATTAACCCAGACAATACAGGTTGAGTTAGACTTACGGCTGGGTGGGATACGATAACCACAGCCACTTCCGACAAAGGTATAAAAATCTCCTTATCTCCCCGTGTTATTGCAAGCCGCTGTAAATCAATATTAAGCCGTCCACCTTCTTCGGACAGGTCTATAATATGTTCAGTCATTTGCTATCTGCACTTCTCCTAACGCATTTATTGCAATTTTTTTTGCCTCAGATTGTTGAAGAGTAGATGGATATCTAGTCAAACCTACCCACGATTTGGGTGATTTAGCAGCATAATGCTGTAAAAAGAACATAACTTTCGCACCAGAAGCGTATTCAGAAACTATAACCACAGTATAATAATCGAACTTTCCGTCTTTATCCTTCATATAAACCATATCACCTTTGCAAAGGCTGAATAGGAATTTTGCACCTTCAATCTCTTTGCCATCGCGTATTAATTTTCGCTGGATAATTTCCTCTCCTTTCTTTTTTCTCTGCATTGCTTCAAACATACTCACCACATTTGCATCCCAGACGGTTCTACCCTTTTTATCTACTGTTTCAAAAATTTCGATGTGGTGATTTTCATCTGTTGCGACATATCTCACTCGTTCATTTTTGCCAACAGGAAATACAGGAACTTTCTTTTTTATTCGGACGGATTTGATAGGGATTTTAAGACCTTTTTTGTTGGGCATGAGTGGATAGTTTTCGGGTTCAGCAAATACTTTCAGGTTATCTGTTCCTAATTCTTCCAATTTCTTTTTAACAGTTTCTCGGACTATTGGGTCAACAATATCTTCCAATTCACCTCTGGACAAACTACCTAACGGTTTGCGCACATGCACTACGGTTTCGCCTTCTTTATCACCGGGCTTGGGTGGACTGTAATTTGTCTCTTCATGAAGCCGTCCACTGACTTTCCGCTCAGGTCTATGTGATACGATAATGTTTAAAACCTTTTCGTGTGCTTCGTTGAATAGGGTATCCCAGGGTGGTTGTATAAATCGCCACCAGCGGTCTTTTCTGTGTTCATCCTTAGGTATTTCTTTTGCCTGTAGGGATATATTTTTAACCATTGCGGGAGAAGTTAATGCTATAACGATGGCATCAATTGCATGCTGACGATGGTCTTCGCGATTTTTTTCGGGGCTACCCAGAACTTTATTTAAATCCCACATACGTCGAACAAGAGCGGTTGTTGGACCGGAGACAGTAAAGATATGTTTGCGATATTCTCTACCGTATAATAAACCGCAATACAATGCGGCTTCTTTTGTTGCATATCTCGTGTCATTTAATTGAGAACTGGAAAATCGGTCAATAAATTTTTCTAATTCTTCTCCATGCAGTTTAAACCGTTGTAATTTTTCTTCGGCATTTTTCAATGGGTTAAATTTACTGACTCTTTCAAGGATTTCATTCCATCGTGTTTCATTAGAAGCATAGGCTTCATAAGGGGTTTGATTATGTTTTCTTTCCCGATTTTCTTCATGATAACAGAGTGTTTTATTTTTGAATGAATCGTCCATACATCTGCTAAGAGGGATGATATGTTCTATATCAAATTGTGATTCGGGTCCGAAGAGTGCGGTGAAACTGATTGAACGCCCTGTGTATGGACAGGTCCAGTTGCATTCATCAGCAAGCATATATCTTTCAATATCACTACGAGTGGGATTTGTAATTCCCTGACTTTGGAGTCTTTGTTTAATTTTTTCACGAACTGCCTCTAAGTCACGACTGTGTTCCCATAACTTTTTCCGCTCCTTTTTTGTATTTCTCAAATCCCTTGCGGTTTCGATTCGAATATACCTTGGTTTTCCATATCGTTTTATAATTTCGTTGATAACCTTCCGCATTTCTGCTAATGTGCGAGTTACTGTTGGATTACGAATTTCGCCGATAGGTGCTTCTTCTAATGGTGGAAGTAATTCGACTCTAATATCGTCACGGAGTTCATCCATTCCGTATATGACTTTGACAAGTTCTCCGTATAGTTTACCTGCTTCCAGTTCGGGCAGGAATTTATCTATTGCCTGTCGGGATAGATTGCAATAGCCGTCTTCGATTGCCATTTCTGATAATTGCTCTGCTTCTGTTTCGCTAAATTTCCAGTGGTTCATTAATCGTTTTTTCAAAGCCTTATTACTAACGATTGAGTATATATCTTCAACGAGTTTATCGTGTTCTTCTGGGGTCATGTTATCCCATCGTTCACCGATAATCTCACGAATCGCACTTGCCGTTCTGTTGCCGGGAATTTTCTTTTCACCACCTTCTTCCAGATTAAATTTTGCTTTTTGAGGTAACTTTAAAAGTTTTTTTAGTTGAGCAAAGGTGGTATTTCCATTTTTTTCAAGATAGTCAATAACTAATTTTCTCTCTTCATCTGTCAGTGGTCTTTTATCAGACCCTTCCTCTTTGATGAGCAGGTCATTTACCTTTTGTAATAGTCTGAAGCGTTGTGCTTTAAGAATAATCCATGGAGCCCGTCGTCGGTTGCGTATTGCGCCTCGGGCTATACATTCGAACTGGCAAAAACCAATTTTTTCTTTTTGCGATTTTAGAGGTCGTTGGGAAAATATAGTTTGAAAGACCTGTTTTTTATTATCTTCTGTCAGCAATTCAGGATAGTATTGTGATTGATGTTCCCAGATGGTATAAAACTCTTGCTCATACATATCGCGTGCAGTCCAGCGTCCCCGTATCCGTTTTTGATTTATATCGGTTGGGTCAATTTTTGCGAAATATCTACCTAATGTTTCTGCACCCAATCGAGTCATTTCGTTCCGAATTTCTGCAATGCCTTGTTTAACCTTTCCACGCTCTTCATCATCTTGCTTTTGTCCACGACGGTTGCTCAAAAAACCGCGTCGTTGTCCCAGATGGTATAGAATACGCCCTAATGCGTAAGGTTCTATCTTTTGCTCCACAGCCAGAGACCTTAAGTAATATAAAAATATCTGGTGTAGACGGTTTTTCTCTGTTTCGGGTATATCAGAAGGGATAAACATTTCCCGTAGTTGCTTGTCCAGTTCTTCAAAAAATTTCTGCCTTTCGGAACTGATACTTAAATTCCCCGGGGGCAATAATCCTAATCTTTGAAGGAGATTTGCTAATTTGCGATACCTTCGTGAGCGGCGTTCTATCTGACGGCGTGCCAGGCGAGCATCACGCCGTTTTTTGTTCCGTGAATCTTCTTTCCCTTTTTCGTATAGTCCTTCCATTCCTGCTTCGAACACACGGACACCGACATTTTCAAGTCCACAAGGATTGTCGTTTTCATCCAGTTTAATCAGGGACCAACCAATAGAATTGGAACCTAAATCAAGACCTAACACATAAGGACTAACATTGTTTTGTTCACTCATAATTTGAACTTCCCTTTCAAGGATTATATATTTGTAAATAATTTATTATAATAATTTACCATGTTTTATTTGACATGTCAAATTTTTTTTGATATAATTTATTTTAGATTATAGCAGAGCGAGCATTTCTCCTCTTAACATAGTAAGGAGTTTTGCTCCGTACGTGTAGCCGATGAGGTCAAGCGTAGCGCCTCCCTGTGGGGCGCATTTTTTTTGTCATCTAATAAAATTGCAATGTGTTAACAATTTTGCTTGCTATTTTTATTTGGGATATTAATTAATTTTTCAAGAGTTTTGAAAAATTAAGTTATTGGGCATAGAAATTTAATGATAGCTTTTTATTTATTTTTTAATTTAAAAAATAAACCACAAAGGGTGCCAAATAAGACACAAAGTCCGCAAAGAGGGGAAACACAATATTTGTTTTATAATTACATTACAGTATTTAAGGAAACTTTATATGAAAATATGCGTTTTGGGTGGATGTGGGGATATGGCAAGAGTTGCACTCCAATTGCTCTCCATCAATGAAGAGGTTTTTGCGGTTACAGTGGCTGATATTAACCTGCAAAAGGCAAAAAAGATTTCAGAGAAGTTTGGAAGTAAATTTTCTGCAAAATTTGTTAATGCTAAAGATAAATCCTCGCTCATTGAAGCAATCAAAGGACATGATGTTGCACTTGGTTTTATTGGTCCGTTTTATATGTTCGAAAAGGATATCATTACCGCATGTATTGAGGCTAAGGTCAATTATGTAAGTATCTGTGATGACTATGACGCTTATCTGCAAGCGGTCTCGCTAAATGAGAATGCAAAAGCAGCAGGTATCACAGTTATCGCCGGATTGGGGAATTCACCTGGTATAACTAATTTACTTGCAAAGAAGGGTTATCTCTCTATTGATAAGCCGGAACGTATCGAGATTAACTGGGCTGGTGGCTCGGATGAAGACATTGGACCTGCCAATGTAAAGCATGTGCTACATATTTTCAGTGGTTATACTCTGCAATGGCGAGATGGTAAAGAAGTCCGCATCAAAACAGGAACTGAACAGAAAATTGTTGAATTTCCAGAGCCTATTGGCAAGTTACCTGTATATATCACAGGACACGCTGAATCTGTTTCCGTGCCTCGAAATCTGCCTAATTTAAAATATGTCTCCTTACATGGAGGCATCCATCCATCCTACATAGCCCGTTTAGCCACTTTTTTGGGTCGGCTTGGATTGACAGACACACCCAGAAAACGGGAAATTTTAACCTCATTCCTGCTACCTTTCTTGAACGCAGGTATCTTTTCTAAAGGTGGAGTAAATCAATCAGTCTTTCGAATTGATGTATACGGTGAAAAAGGGAGTAAAACTGCACATCATTATTACACGGGTGCAGGACATATTGCCGATATAACAAGCATTCCAGCGGTAGAAGGGGCATTAATGATTGCCCGGGGAGAACTACACAAGCCAGGTGTCCATGCTGCTGAATCTGCCATAGATAATGTGGATAACTTTTTGAACCGACTACAAAATCGCGGAATAAAACTGACATTTTTTGAAAAATAATTTAAACAAACTGAAACCGCTATTCCTTTATAAGTTCCTATTATTTAGTCGTCTTTTACTGTTTATCTTTTAAATTTTGAAAGTAAGTCTATTTAAAAAAGTAGCAAGACTTTCTTAACAATTATAAATTCTGAATTTTAGCCCTTATATAAGAACCTATCTTAAATTTTTTATCGGGCATGAATTTTGGCATATAAGTTTAGGTAATTGAATTGGATTGGCAGTAGATATATATTATATAATTAATTGTAATTATTGTATTTAATTATTGGAGTTATAAATCAATGGAAACAATTATTTATGGAAATTATAATCCTACTTTTAAGATGTTAAGACTGATACGGAAAAAGTCTGACTTAAAAAAGCTTTTGACACCTCCTCAGGTTCAAATTTATGCTTCTAACTTGAAAGTCCCTACAATAAAATTAAACAAATACTTAAAATTATTCAATTTACCTTCAAATGGTTTTATACCAATAACATACCCTTTTATTCTTGCTATGCCTTTGCAACTGCAATTGTTTAATCATCCATCTATTAAAATAAATCCTTTGGGTCTTTTACATGTCAGTAATTATATGCGTCTATATTCTCCAATTCCAAAAGATGCGGAAATGGAGGCAAACTGTTTAATAGATTCTACTCGCCTCGTAAAGAAGGGCATTGAAATTATAGTCAAAACCTCAATAAAAGTTGACTCACAGATTTGTTGGGAATGTGAAAGCACTTATTTAAAGATTTCTAATAAATATAGAAATGAGGAAGGGGATAAGAAAAGGCAATTTGTTTTTGAGACTTATGAGAAATATGACAATGAGTATAGTTGGTATGTGTCCAGGAAAGATTCTTTCTCTTATGCCAGTGTTTCTGGCGATTATAATCCGATACACCTTTCTGGTTTATTTGCTCACCTGTTTGGTCTGCCTTCGTCTATTATTCATGGTATGTGGTCTATAGGTAGATGTCTAAACTATTTAGATATGCTTAATGAGGAAAGGCTATATTTCTATCATGTATTTAAGGGTCCTATACCCTTAAACTCTAATTGCAATCTGTGTGTAAAAGACATTCATCAGTGTAGAAGATTTGACTTATATGCTGAGGGTAATCCGCGCCCCTGTATTCAGGGAATTTTGTCTACCATACCTTTTGAAGAATAGATAATTTACCGCTTCTTTTTATAAGTAAACAAAAAGGCACAGGAGAATGTAAATCTCTCTGTGCCTTTGTTTTTTACTTAACTGGGTTTATATAAATAATGGTGCAAGAACTAATGAAATTACGCACATTAACTTAATCAAAATATTGATAGAAGGACCAGCAGTATCTTTTAAGGGGTCACCGACAGTATCACCGACGACTGCTGCTTTATGTGCTTCTGAACCTTTTCCACCAAAATGACCTTCTTCGATGTATTTCTTTGCATTATCCATTGCACCGCCGCTATTTGCCATCTGTATACCTAACATAACGCCACTAATGATGGCACCTACGAGGAATCCTGCTAGAGCGGGTGCACCCAAAGCAAAGCCAATGACCACAGGAATTATTATAGCCAAAAGACCTGGAATCATCATACCTTGAACCGCTGCTTTTGCTGCGATGTCTACACACTTAGTGCTATCGGGCATAACATCTTCCTTCCCTTCTCTAAGTCCTGGGATTTCCTTGAACTGTCGTCTTACTTCAGCGATAATTGCATACGCATTTCTACTTACAGCACTGAACAAAAGGGAACAAAATACGAAAGGTATCATACCTCCGATAAGGCAACCTGCAAGGATTTTTGGGTCAGCAAGGGAGACTTTTGCGGGGTCTAATTTTGTAGATAACATGAATGCACTTAACAAGCCGATAGCGGCAAAGGCAGCACTACCAATAGCGAAGCCTTTTCCTATGGCTGCGGTTGTATTTCCTACTGCGTCAAGATTATCTGTAATCTTACGGACACTGGGGTCAAGCCCAGCCATTTCTGCAATACCACCAGCGTTATCTGCAATAGGGCCATAAGAATCTACAGATACGACCATACCGGTTGTGGCAAGCATACCTAACGAAGCGATAGCAACACCATACATACCCCCTGATTTATATGCAAGAATAACTGCTATGGCAAGCACAAGGGCAGGTAATAAGGTGCTAAACATACCTACTGAAAATCCGCCGACAACAGCAACTGCGGGTCCAGATTGTGCTTCTTCTGCCAATCTTTTCACTGGTTTGTATTTTCCTGATGTAAAATACTCACTTGTAAAACCGACGACAATTCCCGAGACTATACCATAAATACATGCTAATGGAGGACCCCACCAACTATATTCTTTGCCACTCTCAACAAATGATGTTCCCATAATAGCACCTATTACGAACACCCCAATCATTGTAAGCCCTGCGCTTATATAAGTTCCCCACATTAAAGCACTTTGTGGGTCACTTTTTGCAAATGTTTTAACATAGAAAACACCTAAAATAGAGGCAATAATTCCTATTGCTGCTGTAAGGAAAGGGAAAGACTTAACATACATATCAGTATTTGCAGTTGTTGCAGTAATTGTTACTGCTACGGCAAGACTTGCAATAATGGACTCTACATAAGATTCCAATAAGTCTGCCCCTAATCCTGCGACATCGCCGACATTATCACCTACATTATCGGCAATCACTGCTGGATTACGCGGGTCATCTTCAGGGATACCTGCTTCTACTTTACCTACCAGGTCTGCACCCATATCTGCACCTTTTGTGTAAATTCCACCGCCAGACCTTGCAAATAGTGCAACTAACGAAGCACCCATAGCATATCCGTTTACAATTTGTGTTTCACCACCAAAGAGTTTGTAGACAATAACCAGTAAAAATGTAGCAATACCGACTACACCTAAACCCATTACAGAGCCTCCACTAACAGCCACATCCACAGCAGCCTTTACGCCACCAGAACGAGCAGCTTCAGTAGTTCTCGCATTGGAACGGGTGGCAATAAACATACCCAAAAAACCAGCCATAGCACTTGCCAGAGCACCAATAAGAAAGGCTACCGATGTTTCCCAGCCTAATGGCAAATCAGGTCTTGATTCACCTACCACTGCAATTAATACAGCAATTACAAGCACTGTAGCCATTACATAACGATATTCTCGTAAAAGGAAGGCAAGTGCACCTTCTTGAACCGCTTTTGAGATTCGTGCCATTTTCTCAGTGCCCTGTGATTTCGTCAGCACATATTGAATCATGTAGGCAACGGCTAACAGAGCCAATATTGAAGCGGCTCCTGTAATTTTTAAGTAACCTAATCCCATCAACATAATTTACTCCTTTCATTAATTATTAATTTTTATTTACTTGTTTCTCTTACAACTTGTATGTTTTATTTTCTCTTTTCACTTCCAAAGCATTAAAAATATTTACTACTAATACTTCAACCCTTCTTTTGAAGGAGAGATAACGCTTTTTGTGCAGCCATTTGTGATGCACTTTTCTTCGATTTTCCCTCTCCAACAGAGATAAGTTTATTATTTATATATATTCCGACTTGAAACCACTTTTGATGGTCAGGTCCTTCTTCCTTTATAACGCAATATTCAGGTAAAGGAAAATGTTTTTCTTGACACAGTTCCTGTAATTCCGATTTGGAATCCTTCTGAATAGAGAAGGATAAAGTTCTATCAAGTTGCGTTTCAAAAATTCGATATGCAAAATTCTTTGTTCTTGTCCATCCCTGGTCTAAATAGAAAGCACCAATAAATGCTTCCATAGCGTCTTCAAGTATAGAGTCCTTATCTCTACCCCCAGCGTTTTCTTCCCCTTTGCTCATAAGAATCATATCAGAGAGACTTATATCTCTTGCCACATCGCTTAATGATTGACTCCTTACAATGGAAGAACGCATTAGTGTAAATTCTCCCGGTGAGGAATCTGGGTTTGCCTTATAAATATACTCTGCAATTGCCAGTCCTAAAACGGCATCACCCAGAAATTCCAATGATTCAAACATACAACTGTTTGGTTGCATCTTTTTACTATATGAAGAATGTGTCATTGCCATTTTGAACAAACTTATATTTTTAGGCTTAAACTTTAATTTTTTCGCCCAATGTAAAAATAAGGTTTCCCACTGACCCTCTTTTTCATTTATATTCATAGAAATACTAAACTCAAAACAAATACAAAGTTTATATATTCTATCAAATTTACATTCCAATATCCAAATCCAATTTAAAACCTCTGCAAAAAGTTACCTGTGAGATTATAAATCCCACAGGTAACTTTTCTATAAATATTTCTCAATTATTTTACACGAGATAACACATACTTAACAGCGTCACCTACCGTGATAATCTGATTTGCATCATCATCTAATTGAATATTAAATTCTTCCTCGAGGGTCATCAATAACTCTGTCAGGTCCAGAGAATCTGCCCCGAGGTCTTCTATAAAACGCGCTTCATCCGTAACCTCGTCAATAGAACGATTTAAACGGTTAGCGATGACTTCCTTTATCTTACTAACCAGAGATTCCATATCTGTCATTTTCTCACCTCCTTTCGAACAATTAATAATTTCTCCCAATTTGAATACAGTAAATTTTATCAAGATATAATGTTAAATGTCAAACATTTTATAGTCTAACAATCTCCAATCACAGAAGCAATTATTTAGATACTCTATAGACCAGAAAAGTTTCATTTGTTTTTTTTTGCATGCCATAAGTTTTTATTGTATTATTGTAATACCGCTAAATAATAAATAGAAACCTATAAGATAAGGAGTTTGAAGATGAAGGTTTTCAGGTTGGGATTTATTGGAGCCGGTTTCATTGCTCGTTTTCACACGAAGGCACTACAAAGTGTTCGGGATGTTGAATTGGCGGGGGTCTATGCACTTAAAGGTGCCGGCGAATTATCGGCACTTGCAAAACGATTAGGCGTGGGCGACTGCAAAGTATACAAAAGTATAAAAGACCTTTGTTCAAATGTTGATGCTGTAGCTATTTTTGTTCCTAATTTTGCAAGATTAGAGATTATGCAAAAAATTGCAGACTCAGTTAAAGCAGGTGCATCAATACAAGGAATCATTTGTGAAAAGCCATTAGGAAGAACAGTAAAAGAGTCTATGGAACTGGTAGCCATTGCAAAATCAACAAAGTTGCCTACCGCCTATTTTGAGAATCAACTTCACATGAAAGTAATTCGTAGTCAAAGAGCACAATTATCATCGGTTGAGTCTGTCATGGGACCTATTGCACTGGCTCGCTCATCTGAAGAGCACTCAGGTCCTCATGAAGGTTGGTTTTGGAATCCGACACGGCAGGGTGGTGGCGTTCTATGTGATATGGGCTGTCATAGCATTGCTTGTTGCTGGTATATATTAACTCCGCAAGGAAAGCCTGTAAATTATCTAAAGCCTATAAGCGTCTCTGCCGAAGTAGGCTTGTTAAAATGGGGACTTCCTCGTTGGCGCAAAGAGTTATTAAAACGGATGGATGTTGATTACGGTAAAACTCCTGCTGAAGATTTTGCTACTGGTATTATTACTTTTCAGAATCCGAAAACTGGGCAGGTTGTTAAAGGACAATTTACCAATTCATGGATGTATGATAAACAGGGGCTAAGATTAATGATGGACGGCTTGGGACCTGGCTACGCATTTGAATTCAATTCGCAGATGTCTTCATTGCAAGTGTTCATTGGTGATTCTGCTGCGGAAGCCGTTGCAGATGCGGAATCAGCGCTTGAAAAATCAACTGCCAGTCGTGGTTTACTCATTGTTGAACCCAATGAACCAGATTTATATGGGTATGTAGATGAAATTGCTGATGCTGTTAACGCTTTTCAAAAAGGAAAAGACGCCTTCCTGAACTTTGACTATGGTTTAGAAATCACAAAATTATGTCAGGCTGCTTATATGTCCGCAGAGCAAAAGCGGGTAATTGACCTTACAGACGAAAATACTCAAAAAGAATTGGAAAAATATGTATCTCTCATAGCACAAGGAAAAGGGAGAGAAGTATTTCCTCTAAAAGACTAATATTAGACTTAAAACATTGATAGAACAGACATTCCCTGAAAATCAGAAAATAATTTTTAAATTTATTAATATTCATCTTGAATATTTCTGATTTATATTTAATGATTAAGGGATGAATAAAACAGATGAAGATAGTCTTTTTTATTTATTTTTCTATTGATTATTAACTCATACATACATTCTTTTTATGGCTTTGTGGAAGTGGGTCTAGTAAGGATTTTTACTAGGGTGTTTTCAAACAGTTCTTTGTCTTTCCATGTCAGAGCACAACGAACAGGTCGTCCTTTTTCGTCTGGGCAGGTTTTTCCCTCATTGTCTATAATTAAATTCAATGTCTTAATCTCTACGACATCTTCCGCCCAGGTGCAATAGGCGGCCAATGTGTCAAACAGGATACTACTTTCATGTTCCGAAAACTGTTTCCGATTTGTCCAGATATTATAATTCTCTATCACAACCTTTGCTAAAGGTGATTCAGATGTTTCTACCTTTTTATATCGTTCCCCTTTTAGGGCAATTGTTCCACAGGTATCCAGTGGTATCATAGTAATCTCCCAGGGTGCAGAAAAGACCTTGCGGGCACTTTCCACATCTTGAAATACATTGTATTCGGGGTCTTGACCCTGTTTCCCATTATATCTAATATATACACTTCCTGCCATACACACAATGCGTGCTTTCTGTGCAATATCTGGTGCTATTTCCAGTGCTTTTGCTATGTTTGTCATTGGACCTAATACACAAAGGGTCATCTTCTCTTTTGCGTTTTGTAGGGTCTCTATCATTGTCTCAACACCGTTCGGATATATTTTGCCTTTGTAATTATCTAATGAATAATTTTCAATCCATTGTGATTGGTTTATTTTTGCATCGCTGGTTTTCACGCCTATCCCGATTGGAATATCTGTTCTGCCCACAGTTTGTAACATACGCGCTACTAATTTTGCTTTTGTTTCGGTATCATCATAAGCAGTTACAATAAGTTTTAAGTCCACCTTACCGGAGCCTATCATAAGCATAAGTGCCCAGGTATCGTCAATATCACCGCCAATATCCGTGTCAAGTATAACCTGTGGCAATGCAATTACATTAGAGCAAATAAGGAATGGGATTAGAATGAGCCAGTTATTCATATTTCTATCTCCTTTTATAGGGGTTTAATAAATACATTGACCTGCCAATAATAACGCACCGACAAGGACAACTTGTTCTCCCAATTCGCATGCACTTATTTCGTAACAGTTGCGGAAAGGGGTAAAAACAAGTTTGTCCACATTTGTCCGAATACGGTTTAATAATGGTTCACCCATCAGAGACACACCGCCACCTAATGCGATTCGTTCAGGATGAAATAAGGTAATTACATTGGCAATTGCCAGACCTATGGATTGGGAAATATAGTCTAACTCGGCACACGCAAATGAGTCGCCTTTACTTGCGCATTCGCCTAACAGAATACAGTTTAATTTTGACTTATCACCATGGGTCATTTTCCAGAGTTCGCTTTCCTTGGGCACATAACCTTCTCTTCTCAATCTGTGTTCAATATTCCAGCCTGAACATATATTTTCAAGTTTATCGTAGGCACCCGGTTCAGTTCGAGTCCAATCAGGGATATAGGTATGTCCAATCTCGCCTGCACCTAAACCCTGTCCATCGTGAAGTTTTCCATCTATCACAAGAGCACCGCCAATCCCACTGCCAATGTTCATGTAGAAAAAATGTCGTGTGCCTCGTCCTTTTCCGCGAACATATTCTGCCCAGCCTGCGGAATTTGCATCATTTGCAAGTATCGTTGGCACAGAAAATTCATTTTCAAACCATTGCTTTAATGGAAAACCCTGCCAACCCTTGATTTGATGTGAAACCAGTACTTTTCCCTCGTTGCTGTTGACCGGTCCACCAAATCCAATCCCAATTCCTTCCAACTTTTTACCTTCCTGTTCTTCTCTCTGAACCAGTGCCCTTGTAGTTTCTGCTACCCAATGCAGAATTTCCTTCGATTGCCAATCAGACTGGACCCTTCCCCGTTCCAGGTGATAAATATTCCCTTGTGCATCGCCAACAGCCACTTGCAGTTTTGTTCCACCAATTTCTATCCCTATTAACATTCCTTATCTCCCTTATTATTGAAATCTAACTATGCTTTTCATGTTGAAACTTACAATGAACCCTTTCGACAGGAGCATTCTGCTGTTTCATCTTTTTAGAACAGAGAGCCCAGATAGATTGCTCTTTCTGTGGATTTTTCCCTCTCTTTTCAAAATATTCTTGTATAACCTTTTGTGAGAAACTGGGTTCATACTTCTTATATTGTTCAAACCGCTTCTGCACTTCGGGTGAGTTCAACTTTTCACAATATTTCTTTTCCAGAATGTTCAACACAACCCGCTTCCGCATTGCCCAGAAATGACAATTATTGTAAGACTCATCAAAACCAGGAGTAATATATTTCCGTAAATCTACTGGACGCACTAATTGCCATTTTCCATCTATTCGCTCAATGTAAGGTGGACTGCCACCGCATAGGTCACGAGCAAGACAAAACCCCTGAAAATTTGCTTCAAGGTCGCCATGAGAGAAAACGCCACAAACTAATTTTCCTACCATATTATCCTCATGCACAATACCCCACATAACCACTTTTCGCATTGCCTCTTCTTTAGAATACCCTTCGCGTATATGTCTACAATATCGCTGGTAATACCTTCTGCCATACCCAAAAAAGTGGCATATCTTATCCGTCCCGAAATACACATCACCCACGCGTAAAGTGCGTGCCATCGGCATAAAGAAATATGGAAAAGCAAAACCATAATGTATGCTTTCACGAAGATATTTTTGTTTGCCGACGCTCAAATCAGGGTATTTTTGTATATCTGGGTCATGACGGATATAAGTCCGAAACCGAGACCAACCTAGAAATTGAAAAAAATGGTAATAAACATCCGCAGTTAATTCTTTAGGGTCTTCAATCGGTTTTGCACGATTATTAACTCGTTCAAGATAGTTAGACAAGGTTTCGTTAAAATAATGATTTGTCTCATCAGCGGAATCTTTTAATTCAATACCCCAGGTTAAATATTGGTCTGTTTCTGCACTAAAGGCAATTGTAGAGCAGTATAGTGCAAGTAAAAAAACAAAAAACAAAAAAACTTTTTTTATCATAACATTATATTATCCAAATAGTTTTTAGGAATATCATCACTTTTGTTCGATAAAATATTTGTAGAATTCTTTTAGATATTGAAATAGGCAACAAAATATCTCAATTAATATAAAGTTAAATATTTATTTAACTCACATTTTTTGTTCCTTTTGGTAATGACTATACTAAGGCTTACATTGTCTATCTAATATATATTGCTATATGCTGTTCAATTCATCATTTTTATAGAATATGTTCAACATTATTTTATTTTGTTGTGATATATAGCAATACGCCTCTATATTGTAAAACATTATTTATTATCTATTTTTTTAACAAACAATAGTAAAATTTAATTAATCAGAAGTTTCTAACTAATTATTAAACCTGACCTTGGGGATACGAGGCACTTTCAATTTTCTCCCAGCAGGCAATATATATGGTTTTTTTAGATTATTTAATTGAATAATCTCTTCCTTTGAGACACGCGTGTCCTTCGCTATTGAATCTAATGTATCTCCATGTTTCACTATATATATAATAATTTCACCGGAAGGAATAGCAAGTTTTTCTTGAGTTTTGTCCGGCGTGGTTTCATCTGTTTTTGGTTTTTCTTTAATCGGTTCAATTACAGGCTGGCTTTGAGCATTATTTTTTTCTGTTTGTAATTCAGTTTCTGGGATAGCGATAGGGGCTATTTCTGATTCTTTGCCGGTTGCAGGCTTTTGTTGTTCCGCTGGGACGGAGGACCTTTTTTCTTTTGAATTTATTTCCACGCCTTCAGGGACATAAACAAGCAACTTAAATCCATATTTAATTAAGTTAGGATTATCAATTCCATTCCATGCCATAATATCCTTTGGCTTCACATTATATTTCTGTGCAATAGCATATAAAGTTTCTCCGCGTGCAATTTGATGACAAATTGCCTTTGTTCCTGGTGGTTGAGGAACTTTTACTATTGACTTTGTGTTCTCTACTTTTTCACTACTTTTTTCTGAAACTTTTGTCACTTCTTCTTTTTTTACTTCATCACTCTCGGTTAAAGGCTTTTCTTCTATTGGTTCTTCAATTTCAGATTTTTCCTCTTTTTCTTTATTGATAGTAGATTCAGCACCTTCTGTTGTTTTTCCGATTGTAGACGCTTCTTTTGGCACTTCTGTAGTTGTGGTTTGTTCTTCTGGTATGGGTTTTGTTTCTGTAACGATATGTGATAAATCCTGAGCAACTTTTGTTTCAGATAATTCTGATGTTTTGAGTGTAGTTGTAGATTGTTCTGCTGTTGGAGGGATAGACTGTTCTATGTTAACTGATGGTGGTATTTCTTCTTTTGGTGGTTCAGACACAGTTTCGGAAGGAGTTGGAACTGGTTCTTGTGCTATTAAAGTTGTCTTGGAGGGTATAGGAGCAGTTGTTGGTTCGGTAGTAGGAATTGGTTCAGAAAAAGGTATAGTTTCTTCTTTCTTCACTGATAAAGGACGAACTGCCATGACTAATTTTGCTAACTTCATGCAGCGTTCATCTTTTGCCTCTTTTGAGATATTCTGTTCAATCACATTAACCATTTTTGACAATTCATTTATATCTTCTAATGAAGTGCAAATTAAGTCAATACCAACCCCTATCATACGCAAAGCCACATCGGTGTATGTTTCCGAACTATTTAATGGATATTCCGAAATATCATCGGCAATGATTATTCCTTGATAATTCCATTTCTCACGGATTAAACCCTGAATGACCTTTTGTGATACTGAGGCAGGTAAGTAAGGATTTTCACTGTCTAAAAGAGGTATAGCGACATGCGATACTAACAGTGCGGGTAAACCCTGATGTACCGCTTCAGAGAAAGGGAAAAGCCATGTAGCCAATTGCGATATGGCTTGATTCATATCCCCTGCCGGATTGTCTACCTCTAATGCAAAACTTATTTTATTGTCTACTTCCTTTTTCAAAGCCAGCGATTTGCTTGGAAAACTTTTAATAACAGTAATTACTTTCCCTTGCCAGATTCCTTGTGCAAAAGATAAACCAATTTTCTGTATAGATTCGGTTGTATCTCCGAAGTAGCGACTCTTCTCTGTTTCAGGCACTCTACCCGGAACATACAATTCTATCATGGGTCCTAAGAACATAGAGATACCTAATTCGCGTGCTTTCTTTGCGTAAGAAGTTCCTGCATCCACAATTTTAGAAATATCTGTATTAATGTTGAAATCGGAAATCTTGGCTAATCCTTGAAACTCTGTTAAAGACGATAAATAATTCAAATCCAATTCCATTGCGAACAATGGTAAATCACAACTCCCTTGTTGAATTGTGTTTCTAATATTTTGAAGAAGCCCGACAAAACTATCTCTGTTAGCATTTTCTCCTGAATGCCTTATTGCTACAGCAAATGGATGAATTTGTTGAATTAAGATTAAAACATCATCATTAAACTTATTTTCATCTACTAAATATATTATTGGTGCAATATTTTCTAATTCAGCCACTAATTTTTGTTCATCAGTATCTTTGGGTTCAAATTGAGGAGGTTCTTTTTGTGGGGGTTCCTCTGCTTCTGTTGGTTTCTTTTGTTGCACAATTTGGGGTTGTATAGATGTCTCTTTTGGAGGCGGTGAATTTAATTGTGAGTAAATGTAAAACAAAGCAAATCCAATAACAATACCCAATACAAAAATCACAACCATGCTGAAAGGAGATTGCCTTTTATATACTTTAACATTCAAATCAGAAACTTCCACTTTTTTACCCTCTATGTTAATAATTTTGTATTAAAATTTTAATTGCCTTTTCAAACATAATATATGAGAACCTATATTTATTTCAATAAATATTTATGTTAAATGTCAAGTTCCTTTTTGTACCTTTTTATTGTTAAAATACATTTTTTAATAAAGTAATTTTTTTGAGGGTTAAAAAAATGGAACCATCACGCGATTCAGACAAATCTTTCTATTTATTTGATTTATTTGGTTTACCTTCTATTCCTATACATGAAGCATTTCGTGTGAAAAAAAGAGATGGTCATATTGAATCGTTTAGTCTTCAAAAATTGTCAGATTCGATAAAGAATGCCTTACAATCCGCAGGAATTGAAGATAACAATTTGGAATTCAGTCTTGCCACTGCAATTAAGACCTATTTAAGAGAGTGCCATGGACTCGAAACAATTATTACTAGTGAAGAAATTAATTCCTTAACTATCCAAATTCTCCGTGAAATGGGTCAGAAAGAAGCGCTGCGGAATTATATGGAATTTTCTCGGCAAAAGCGACTTCAACAAAGTATTATTTCTAAGTTAAAAAGGGTAGTTCCTGTTCCTAAGAAAAAAAATGATGACACTACACAAGAACTTAATTTAAATATCAAACAAAATTTTGATGAACTTAAAAAGAGGATAACTCAAATTTTATTTCCATTAAATTTGAGTAAACATATTACTACGAAGATTGCTTACGAGGCTATTGAAATATTAAATCAATTTCGATACTATGAGCCAAGTATTAGTTTTATTAAGGAACTATGCACATTTTTGTTAAATAGAGATGGGATTACTTACACGAAAAGGGAACTACATGTAGACTTACCTGCTGGCAGTTGTATTGAAATAATGGCAGCATACATTGACGATAATGCGGACCCAGAATCTACAGACAGGACTTTAGGCAAAATGGTTAAAGAACAAATTTCTCGTTTAACTATATTTTCATCTGAAATTATAGGTGCCCATGATATAGGGACAATTCATCTTCATTCATTAGAAAAAATAGATAGATTCTATTCATTAGAACAACCTGCATATTATTTTTGGCAATTTGGTAAAGAAGAATTATCTTTTATACAAAGTCCAGCAGATTTTTGGAGTTTAATGAAGGATACTTATTCTGATTGGAATAAATTTTTTTTTAATCCAATTGTATGGTGGGGATTCAATTGGGCTATTGCACCACTTGTAAACGGATTAGAAGGTAATGACTATAAAAATTGGATTTTTCAATGGATTAAAGAATGTAAAGAAATAAGTTATGATTCTCCAGGTATGCAGGTTATACTTGATTGGAGTTTACCTAAATCATGGATGTTTTTGAATGCCTATGGTGACCAAAGAAAAGATTTAGGCACCCCATATATTAATTATAAAACAATTGCACAAGATCTAATGTTGGATATTCTAGAATGTGTTAGTCAGACAAAAGGAAAACCTACTTATCCAAAAAATTCAATTCTTTGGCGTTTGAACCTTCCTTTAGAAATTGATGCTTCTTCTATTTTATGGTCTTCACTTGTTTCCTGTGTCGAAGATAATGAAATTCCTGTATCCCTTCAATTTGCTCCAGCAGAATTGTCGAAAATGATACCTAAATTAGAACTCTGGGGTGTTACCATAAACCTTGCACAAATTGCCTATAATAGCACAAATGAATATGATTTTTATTCCGGTGTGTATAGTGCATGTTTATTAGCAATTCAGGCATGTGAAGAAAAATTAGAGTTCTTATTGAGATATGGTTGTAAAGCAGGTGTATTATGGCGTTTTTTTATAAGAAAAATATTTGCATATTCTAAAAGGCGACCTACTTTTGCTTCTTTCCCCTTTAATATAAATATTAGTGGTTTGAATGAATGTATACATTTGCTTCATAAGTCTAAAAAACAGAAGCCATTAGAATTATGGAGTAATGTGGAAATAGTAATAAAAAATATTAGAAACATACTGAATAGTTGTAGTCGTGGAAAAAACTTAAATTTACACTTTGCATTAGAGACAAATAGAGAGATATTGAATGAAATGGTTTTAAAGGATATTGATGGATTTAGTGAATTGCTTTCTAAGATTGGGAGAGACCCATATGATATATTTGATTTAAACACTGGAGAAATAACTCCACTTGTATTTTATAATCCTGAAGAACTTGTTCCTGTGTTCGACAAGTTATTTGCTATTTCCTCAATACTTGATAAACCGTTGCAGGTAAGATTCATGCCAAATCGTGTTTGGGATAGTCTTACCCTTATTGAAGTAATTCAACTATTTGATAAAATGAATAAACAATGTGTGCCGATACAGTTCCAATTCAAGCCTTCAGAATAACTATTATACCTTTATTAGAAAATCTTTCCCGTAGACAATATAAATGAATGGGTTTGAATAAGGAATGAGAAAGTTATTCCCATTCGATTGTTGCTGGTGGTTTAGATGTAATATCTAGAAGGACACGATTGATACCCGAAACCTCATTGCATATTCGACTTGCAACTTTTTGCAAAACATCTGTTGGAAGTCGAAACCAATCTGCAGTCATTGCGTCCTCTGATGTTACAGCACGAAGCACGCATACTTCTTTGTAGGTGCGTTCATCACCCTGAACGCCAACACTTTTCACTGGCAGAAGACAGACAAAAGCCTGCCAGATTTGATTGTATAGACCTGCTTTCTGAATCTCCTCAATAAATATAGCGTCTGCTTCACGAAGCGTGTGTAATCGTGCTGCGGTTACTTCTCCGATACACCGGACTGCCAAACCAGGACCCGGAAAAGGATGACGACTGATAATTGCATCTGGTATCCCTAATTGTTTTCCAACATTTCTTACCTCATCTTTAAACAATTCGCGAAGTGGTTCTATTAATTGTAAGTTCATCTTTTCAGGCAATCCACCAACATTATGATGACTTTTTATAGTAGCAGAAGGTCCACCTGTCGCTGAAACTGATTCAATCACATCAGGATATAAAGTTCCCTGTGCTAAAAAGGATAAGTTCCCTAATTTTTTTGACTCTTCTTCAAAAATTTCGATGAAAAGCAAACCTATAATTTTCCGTTTCTGTTCAGGGTCAGTAATACCTTTTAATGCAGATAAAAATCGGTTCTGTGCTTTAATACAGTGTAGATTTATATGAAAATTATCGCGAAAGACCTTTTCTACCATTTCTGGTTCACCTTTTCGCAATAAGCCGTTATCTACAAATACGCAGTGCAAATTTTCACCAATAGCGTGATGTAGGAGCACGGCAGTAACACTTGAATCTACACCACCACTTAAAGCACACAGGACTTTTTTGCCATTAATTTTCTCTCTAAGTTCCTGAACAGTTTGATTAATGAAATTTCCCATTGTCCATGTAAAATCAGCATTGCATATATTATGCACAAAATTTGAAATAATTTTTTGACCTTCAGGGGTATGAACAACCTCTGGGTGAAACTGCACTCCATAAAATTTTTTGTTTGGGTCTCCAATAACTGCATAAGGGCAATTTTCAGTAGCACCCATTGAAACAAAACCTGGTGGAATAGCAGTAACTTGGTCTCCATGACTCATCCACACAGGCGTTTCTATCTGGACCTCTTTTAAAAGTTCTGAGTTATCTTCATGCTTTAGGTATGCGATACCATATTCCTTTTGTGTGGCAGGTTCTACTCTTCCACCCAGCAATTGGGCAAATATCTGTACACCATAACAAATACCTAATATAGGCACTTGCAAATCAAAGATTTCCGTTCTAGGTAAAGGGGCATTTGGCTGATGGACACTTGCAGGTCCACCACTCAAGACAATTCCTGCTAAATTTGGACTTTTGATTTTTTCAATAGGCACATTATAAGGGAAGATAATGCTGTAAACACCTGCTTCACGAATGCGTCTAGCAATTAATTTACTATATTGCGCACCAAAATCAAGGACAACAATAATGGGTCCGTTATATTCCATAAATAATTACCTCGGTATCTGGTAATTTGGGGCATCTTCTGTTATGGTTATATCGTGGGGATGGCTTTCTTTTATCCCTGCAGAGGTGATTCGGATTAATTTGGTATTCTCTTGCAAAGATTTTATATTGAGACAACCACAATATCCCATTGCTGCACGAAGTCCACCAACCAATTGATGAATAACATCTCCCAAAGCCCCTCGATAAGGAACGCGTCCTTCAATACCTTCAGGAACAAGTTTCGTTGTTTCTGTATCAAAGTGCATATATCTTGTTTTACTACCTTTTTGCATGGCTTTAATTGAGCCCATACCACGGACTAATTTATAGGTTCTACCCTCATATAAAACCCTTTCACCAGGGCTTTCTTCTGTCCCTGCGAACAAACTGCCTATCATCACAGAGTCTGCACCTGCGGCAATGGCTTTGGCTATATCACCAGAGTATTTAATTCCACCATCAGAAATAACTGGAATGTTTTTATCCTTACAGACACAAACCGTATTTAGAACCGCAGTAATTTGAGGGACTCCAACCCCTGTAACCACTCGAGTAGTGCAAATGGCTCCTGGACCTACACCTACTTTCACGGCATCCACACCGGCATCTATCAGTGCCTTTGCACCTTCTGCTGTAACTACATTCCCTGCAATTACAGGTATTTGTGGATAACGCTTTTTTACCAGAGAAACCATTTCTATTACAAGTCTAGAATGACCATGAGCAGAATCAATTACTAACACATCAACACATGATTCTACCAATGCATCTATACGGGTTAATTCATCTTCACCAATACCTATCGCAGCGCCTACTCTCAATCGTCCCATCTCATCTACACATCTATTTGGAAAATCTCTCGCTTTGATAATATCTTTTACTGTTAGCAAGCCTTTAAGTCGTCCCTGTTTATCTACAATTGGCAATTTTTCAATGCGGTGTTTATGCAAAATTTGTTTTGCTTCGTCCAGAGTCGTGCCCGGTGGAACAGTAACAATTCGCTCTTTTGGCGTCATAATCTCGGATATCTTACGCGAGAAATTTTCTTCAAACCTTAAATCACGATTTGTTAATATACCTACTAAAACTTCGTGTTCATCTGTAATAGGGACACCTGAGATTCGGTATCGAGACATAAGTTCTTCTGCATCTGCAAGTGTATTGTTAGGAGAAAGAGTAAATGGATGTGTAATCACCCCTGATTGAGACCTCTTTACCTGGTCAACCTCTGATGCTTGTTCTTCAATAGTCAAATTTTTATGAATTATGCCTATTCCACCTTCACGTGCTATTGCAATGGCAAGACGCGATTCAGTAACTGTATCCATTGCGGCACTTAGGATAGGAATGTTCAACTTTATATTACCTGCGAGTTTCGTGCTTACATCGGTGTCTCGAGGTAATACATTAGAATAGGCAGGCTCTAAAAGAATATCATCAAATGATAAGGCTTCGCTAATTCGTTCTTCTTTCATAGAAAAATACCCCCATATCAAAAGTATTGGACATGCGATTATAAATAGCCCCGGACTTTCTCCCGGGTATATAATTATAAAGCAAATATAACAAAATTGCAAAATAATTTTTTAATAATTTGCTGCCATTTTTGGTGGAATAAAGTCAGATGAGAAATTTTCTAATCTAAATTGTTACGGCAGACGAAAATGAAGGGTTACAGGTTTTCCTCCACGAATAACTTGAACAGAAAGGTCTTTTGTCCCCTTTAAACGCTCATATAAAGGCATAACTTGTGAAAAATCATTTATTGGAATTCCATTAACGGAAGAGACAATATCACCATCTCGGAAACCGAGTGCTGGTGCATAAGGAATCTGGCTAATGTTAGGAACAGCCAAACCGATAGGATTACCTGCTGGGTCGCGGGCTATAGTCGGGGTATGTTGCATCAATAATTCTTCTGGTTTTATCTGAGTCTCATTAAAATTAATTTTAGAAACATCTACATAAGGTGTATTAGAAGAAAAAGTGCCTTTATATACCTCATTGCCCTTCGCTTTCAAAACGATTTTCTCGTCATCTTTTCCTTCTTTTTTCTCTTCTACTTCTTTTTGCACCTTATAACTTACCTGAGTTAGACCTTTACTTTTCCGGTAATCCCATGGAGCAAGAGGTGAAGTATCTGCCCATAGTCCTTTTTTCTCTCTTATGGCTGTTGCACATAGATTTTTAAGTGTCAAATCTTCTTTGGCATTTTCCTCATCCCACCATGCGTATCCTTCCTTTATCATTATTTCACTAACATTATCTCCTGCCTCTGTCCAGACTTTGCCAACCTCTATATTCATGTTATCTGTTGCTAATAACTCTACCTTTACATCTTTATTGCCAATAAGTTCTGTTAGATATTTCTTTGCCTCTTCAAAGTATGGTTGTCCTTCTTCTGGAGCATCAATTCCCCAAATACGCAAGTTTATTGTCCGTGGGTTGTCTTCAACTGTTTGGGCAATAAATATATCCCCTTCTAATATTTCTGTCGCTTTACCCGGTAAAGGTTCCCCTGACTGTGCTACTACATTCTCCATAATAAAAATTAGAACAACACCAAAGAATAATTTCACCACATAATTCATAACTCATAACCTTCTATTTCTAACTATAATCCTATAATAGAAACGATTTTAATACAAGGATAGTTGAAAAAACAAAAAATGTTTTAATAGAAAGTAATATGATTAAAATAAATAGGTGCAGACATATCTGTCCGCTGAAAGTGCTATAGGTATTTTCGAGACATTGGGATAGACGATACAATATCATTTCTTTTGTAGAGGTAGATAGTAATTTAAATTTTTTAGCGGACAACATTGCGGAAAGATATATTATAAGTCCTTTATATTAACAAAAGTTGTTCTATACTCTCTCCGTATTATTGCTTGATTTTTACTTTAACTGTTATACATTTCCTATTTTTGTGCCATCAGGAACAACAGCATTTTTGTGGACTACAACCACTCCATCGCGAACAGAATAACCCTCAAAATCGCCATCTTTTAGGTTATCTCCACCACGAATAATTACATTCTTTCCTATTCTTGCATTATGGTCAATAATTGCTTTTTCTATTATCGAGCCTGGACCAATCCCCATTGGTATCCCTGATGAATGTCGAATCTCTCCCATTTCAAAAAAGTCTGCACCACATATAATACTATGGTCAATAACAGTTCCTTCATGAATTAAACTTCTTATGCCGATTATAGAATGTTTAATCTTTGCTGTCTCAATACGCACACCAGAGCATAGGATTGCATGGTCTACTTCAGAGCGAACAATTCTGGCACCGGGTAAGGCTCTACGGTGTGTATAAATTGGCTGCTCAGGGTCATGAAATTCAAATGGTGGATTATCATAAGTCATCGCAATACTCACATCGTAATAAGAGCGAACTGTTCCAATATCTTCCCAGAAGCCGTCAAATATATGTGCATAAACTCGATATTTAGACAATGCCCCGGGTATTAACTGTTTGCCAAAGTCAACCCATTCTAAATGTTCACGCAATAGCCGAATCAGGACATCTGCATTGAATACATAGACGCCCATGGACGCAAGATATGGCTTCTCTTCTGCAGAAATACCAAATTCATCAAACAGAGAAGGTGGTTTGGTTAATTGGTTAAGCACTTCATCATCTTTGGGCTTTTCAACAAATCGGTGAACCATTCCTTCCGAATTAAGTTGCATGATACCAAATTGTGGAGCAGAACTACGCCCGACAGGCAGGGCAGAAATCGTAATCTCTGCACCTTTTGAGATATGTGTTTTTAATAAGTTGCGATAATCCATACGGTATAACTGGTCTCCGGAGAGAATCAGGTAATACTGTATATCTGACTCAAAAATGTGGGATATATGTTTGCGAACCGCATCAGCCGTGCCTTGAAACCAATCCCCTGTCTCGTTTGTTTGTTCTGCCGCGAGTATGGTTACACCGCCACGATGGAACTCGTCAAAATGGTAGGTATTCATTATATGCCGATTTAAAGAATGGCTATTGAATTGTGTCAAAACGACAATTCTCATAAGTCCAGAATTAATACAATTGCTCAATGGAATATCTATCAAGCGATAGCGGCCACATAACGGCACAGCAGGTTTGGCACGCAGTTTTGTCAATGGATACAATCTCATTCCTCTACCCCCTCCCAAAACCACAGACATCACCTTTTGATTCAACTTCTGGAAATCAATCCAAACAGAATCCATGAGAGACTCCTCTTTTATATGCAGTCCTTATTAAAAATGTAGTGAAGGGAAAAGTCTACCACTGTAAATAAGTCCTATATTTGTTAATGCCCACAATGCTACACAAATTGCAATCGGTTTGTCCGTTAATAGAACTTTAGTTGGGTCAGAACCTTCTCCCTGATATCGGACTAAATAAAGATAACGGAATAGCCCATAAATCACGAAAGGCAAACTTAAATACAATTGGTCTGTATGCAAACGCACGACTACTTCCTGTGAACAGGTATAAATAGTAAAAGAAATCAGAGCACCAGCCGACACAATTAATAATAATTGGTCAAGATATTCTACTGTGTAATATACTAATACTGAACGATGATTTTCTGCATCATCTTTAAGTAGTAATAATTCACCTCGTCTTTTCCCCAAACTCAAAAACAGTGCTAAAAATAGGGTGCAAACAATTAGCCAATTTGAGAATATAACATGGATTGCCACAGCACCTGCTATGGCTCTTGTTACAAATCCCAGCGATAACACAAGCACATCAACCAAAAAGAATCTTTTCCATAACAGGGAATAACTCACCGTCAAAAATACATATACAAGGAGTATACCAATAAATTTTGGACCTAATATATAAGCCAGAATAAAGGAGAACACAGCAAGAATTAGGCTTAAAACAACCGCAGTCCGGATACTAATCTCTCCACTGGCTATTGGTCTTTTAGATTTATCCGGATGAAGTCGGTCCTTTTCTATATCCATCAAATCATTAAAAATGTATGTAGAACTTGCTGCAAAACAGAATGAAAAGAAGGCAAGTATAGAATTGATAATTGCAGTTGTATTCAACAACTCACCTGCAAAAATAATCGCTGCAAAGACCAGAAGGTTTTTAGTCCATTGATATACCCTTAAGGTCCTTATTAGCAAGGAAATGGTTTTCATCTATTTTTATTCTCTTCTATAACGGTTCTTATAAAAATCGCCTTTTAAATTATAGTTGGGTTCGATAAAATATGAATCGAGGCAAATGTTCAATGATTAGCATGATATATCGCCAGAACCATTTCACATAAATCACTTGCTTTCTGCGTTTCCATGCTCTATAAATAATGCTGCCTGCTTCCTGTGGACTCGCCACAAGTCGTTCGGGCAAATTCAGTCCATAAGTCATAGCTGTATCCATAAATCCCGGCTTAACAATAAGGACACGAACCTTTGTTGAACTCAAGCGATGTTGAAGCCCTTCCAGATATCGCGTCAAAGCACCCTTTGAAGAACCATAAATATAATTACTCTTCCGACCTCTATCTCCTGCCACTGACGATATTGCAATAACAAACCCATTGTTTCGTTCCTCAAATTTTCCAACGACCCGCTCCAGTATAGAGGCTGCACTCAGATAATTAATCTCTATTGTTTTTTTAATGAGATTAAAATCTTTTTGTGCCTCTTCTTGAACTGGCATATAACCGAAACAAATAACCAGCCCCTCGGGAATGCCGCATATCTTTTCTACCACCTTCCCCAAAAAAGCAGGATGTGAATCTATATCCCTCGCATCAAAAAACAATGTTTCGCAAAATACATTATATCGGATTCGTATATCCTGAGCATTTCGTTCATTTTCTTCTGTTTCAATATCTGCAAGTAGCAAAGAATATCCTGCATTTGCAAATTTATGTGCAATTGCCTTTCCCACAGCAGAGACGCTACCTAAAATTAGGACTGATTTTGAGGTTGGTTTTTGTTGGCTTACATTTAACATATCGGTGCCCTCCTTCGTTCTGGAACCAGTCCAATTCTTCTTGCCATTGTTGAAGAAAAATGAATATCCGGGTCGGTCTTCATTTTAATCTCCTGAAATTTAGTCCAATGTGGATAAGTCTCTTTGAACATTTTATCAGTCATTAATTGGTCTTTTGCCAGATATAGCCTTCCGCCGTATCGCATTGTTATAAAATTCAAATCCTCCACAAAATTTGCTAATCCCGCATGATTAGGTATATCTAACGCTAATGTATATCCTTCCATCGGAAAAGACAATAAACCTTCATTGCCGGGACCAAACCACTTCAACACGGTCAGGAATGAAACCCGTTGTGAAGAGACCAACTGTTCTAACAGAACCTTCAACCCTTTCACTTCTTCTCCTGGGAAAACTACTTGATATTGAATAAAGCCTGTTTTGCCATACATCCTATTCCATTCTAAAATACGGTCTAATGGGAAAAAGAAATTTTCTATTGGAACAATTGCGTATCGCGTCTTATTCAAATCATAATACCAGGAGTTGAAAATTCCTACTGTCCTCTGGTTCAACATCCAGGTAGGTGCATTAAAAGGAAAGGTAATGTCCATCTTCTTTTTTGGCGTTAACGGAGCATTTCTCCAACGCGTAGGCAAATCATCTACCTCTGCCATACGCCCTCCCATCAATACACCTCGACCCATGCTCTCCTTTTGTGCAAGACAATCCAGCCACGCAACGGTATACGGATACTTCGCATCATATTCCTTCATCTTCTCCAACAAATCGTCCAGATTCTTTGCTTGATAATAATCCACATGGAAATAGGCTGACTTTACTTTCTTCAGTCGTATCTTTGCTGTCCGAATAATCCCTGTTAATCCAATACCACCGAGTGTTGCCCAGAATAAATCCGCATTCTCATCTCGCGTGCAACGCACAATATTACCATCAGCAGTGATTAAATCAAACGACAATACATGATTCCCAAAACTTCCCTCCTCATGATGATTTTTCCCATGTATATCATTGGCAATTGCACTACCTACCGTCACAAACTTTGTCCCCGGACAAACATAAGGCATCCATCCCCTTGGCAAAAACACATTTAAAATCTCTTGCAAGGAAACGCCACCTTCACATTCCAGAATACCATCTTCTTCATCCCAATTAAGAAAACGGTTCAATCGCAACATATTTACCAGTGCCCCGCCATCGTTCAACGCCGTATCCCCATAACTCCTACCCAGACCGCGTGCAAGAATATCCGGAACACGGCTATCACCAATTACAGCGTTAAGCATTTTCCATTGCTCAGGTCGAAACACATAACTCTCAGCAAAAGAATACCTTCCCCAACCACTCAACTTCTTCTTTTCCGCAGGAACTAACATAAACATGTCCTTTCCCTAAACATAAATTTTGGTAAATATAAAATTTCACTCAAATATACTCTTTACAATAAATAACAATATTTTAAATCATTTTAAATTTATTAAATAAAGATTTAATAAATCAATATTTAATACAAGGATTGCTATTTCCTGAATAATTTTAGTAGTATACAAATTATCATAAAAAGACTCAAATTACAACTTAAAATGCAGAAAAAAAATAAAAAGGAATAGACAATGATTCTTTTTTTGATTGGTCTTACACCGTTGTGTCTTTTGAATGCAGTTGAAACGCTTCCGAATATTTATCCTGCAATATCTGTCCCTTTTACAGAGGTTGAAGTTAAGGATGGATTCTGGAATGATTGGATAAATCGTGTTGGCACAAAGTTTTTACCTCATAATTTTCAATATTGTGAGAAAGAAAAGAAGATTGATAATTTTCGGGTAGCGGCAGGAAAGATGGAAGGCAAACATGTCGGTGCCTGTTTTGAAGATTCGGATGTCTATAAGGTGCTTGAAGGTGCGGCATATTGGCTTGCCCTGCATAAAGACGCCGCTATTGAAAAGCAAGCCGATGAAATCATTGATTTGATTGCAGGTGCTCAACAGCCCGATGGCTACTTGAATACTTATTATACACTGGTCAAACCCAATGAACGATGGACTAACGACGCTGAACATGAGACTTACTGTGCAGGTCATCTAATCGAGGCAGCCATTGCTTATGACCAGGCAACAGGGAAAAGGAAATTATTGGATGTTGCTATAAAATTTGCTGACCATATTGTTAATACCTTTGGTCCGGGTAAGGTGGAAGAAGTCCCTCAGCATGAGGAGATTGAATTGGCACTATTCAAACTTGCTTCTTACACAGGAACAGAAAAATATTCAGATTTGGCACGCTGGTTTATTGAACAGCGTGGTAAACCTTATAAAGGCAAGCCAACTGGCAGATGGGATTTTCAATGTCAGGACCACAAACCTATCATTGAACAGGATGAAATATTGGGGCATGCTGTCCGTGCAATGTATCTCTATTCTGGTGTTAGTGACCTTGTTGCAAAGTCAGGTGATATGCGTTATTCCAATGCCCTTGACCGTTTATGGAATGATTTGACTGAACGAAAGATGTATATTACTGCTGGCATTGGTGATTCACTCCTGCATATTGAAGGTTTCAGCAATCCCTATTACTTGCCAAATGATACTGCCTATTGCGAAACCTGTGCCTCTATTGGACTTGTCTTCTGGGCACAACGAATGTTTCTGCTTCATCGCGACGCTAAATATGTAGACATCATTGAACGAGCCTTCTATAATACCCCTCTTTCAGGACTTGCCCTTTCTGCGGACTCTATTTTCTACTGCAACCGATTGGAAGGGTCTGACCAGCGTCCGCCATGGCAAGGTTGTGCATGCTGTCCGACCAACATGGTCAGGTTCATTCCTACTATCGGCGGCTATGCTTACTCATACGAAAATGACACATTATACATATTGCACTATATGCCAACAAAAGTTGCATTAAAAATCGCTGATGGAAAATTCTCAAAGACAAAGGCTGATGACACAGAAACCAAAAATCTAATTCAAATAGAACAAACCACAAACTACCCCTGGGATGGTGAAACGAAAATCCGTATCAATATAGAAAAGCCACAAGCCTTTACTATTGCAATTAGAATCCCTGACTGGTGCTATCGCGGTGCAGGTTCGCCTGAACGACTATACCACTTCCCTGAATGTCCCGGACTTGAAAAGGTTCAATTAAAAATTAATGATGAGGCAGTCCCAATCCAATCATTAGACAAGGGCTTTGTTAAACTTCAGCGTGAATGGAAACAGGATGATGAAATTGTCCTTATCCTGCCAATGGATGTTCAGCGAGTCTATGCAAATGAGAAAGTCGAAGCAGACCGAGGCAGAGTAGCCATACAAAAAGGTCCAGTCGTATTTTGTGCCGAAGATGTGGACAATGCCAAACAAGTTAAATTTTTATTTTTGCCTCGAACGGTAGCCTTCCAGTCCAAATTTGAGCCTGAGCTTTTAAGTGGAGTTGTGAGCATTGAAACCACAGGAAAAATAAAATCAGAAGCAAACCCTGATGGAACAGACTATCCCATAAAACTCATACCCTATTATGCGTGGGCAAATCGTCAGCCCGGATATATGCGTGTATGGATACCTGAATCGGCTGACCTCGTTGGTATCCCTTCTATCGAGACAAAGGCAACTGCTGAGGCTTCACATATCGGGTCTAACGATACTTTAAATGCACTCAACGACCAGATTGAACCCAAGAAATCTGCGGACATGGGCATACCCCGTTTTACCTGGTGGGACCACAAAGGCACAAAGGAATGGGTGCAATATAACTTTGACAAGGAATATATATTCAAAGGTGTAAAGGTATACTGGTTTGACGATACAGATTCTGGCGAATGCCGTGTCCCAGAATCGTGGGAAGTTTTATACCTGAAAGATGGCAAATGGAAGCCTGTTCCAAACCCTTCCCTGCGAACCACCACACGAAATAGATACAACGAAGTCACTTTCGACCCCATTACAACCACTGCCTTACGCCTTTCCGTTCAACTCCAACCAGACTTCTCTTCTGGTATTCTAGAATGGAAAGTTATAACACACAATAATCCTGTTCACTAAAAGATTTGGAAAAGGTGTTTAAACAGTGAAATAGACGATACAATATATTTTTAGGGTAGTAGTGTTCCTATCGGGCAAATTATAAAATTATTTAGAAAAGTCGAAGAGATAATTTTTTCTATGTTAGCAATGTGAGATTTTTGCGTTTATAATAGTGCATTTGATTTGATATATGGGAGAGGTATTCTGTATTTATGAACCTTTGGTTTATTTGTGAGAAGGATTTGACAAAATCTTCCCGCTTACAGATAGGTGGGAAAGCATGGGGATTGGTGCAGTTGGGATTGCAAGGGTTAAGAACTCCATTGTTCAGTGTAATTAGTATAGAAGGAGTGAAACAAAGAATTTGGCATAAAGATTTCCCCACAAAAAATTTGATTGTGCAATGGTGTAATGAAATATTTGAAAAATCTCCAAATACAGGACTGGCTATTCGTTCGTCCGCTTATGAGGAGGACAAAAAAGATTATTCCTTTGCAGGAAAATTTTTGACTAAAGTAATTCATTCGGTTGATGAATTAATACCTACTTTGGATGAAGTCTCTGAACATTATGAGGAGGTATTGAGAACTGAAAACAGAAAACCTTTTGTAGGACTTCATGGTTTGGCTATTATTATTCAGGAATATATTTTTGGGCAGATGTCAGGTGTATGCTTTTCAGTAGAGCCTGTGAATGCTAATCTGGAACTTGCATATTGTGAAGTAGTATTAGGTAAGAATGAGTTATTGGTTGATGGTGAAACCTCACCAACACGAGTTTATTTTTGTCCTTATTCATCGGAACTTGTTAATATTTGTGAAGGTGCAAATGGTCCGAGTTCTCTACCACAGGGGTTGATTGAAACTTTAGCAAATGCTTTAGTCAAGATGGAATGGGTGTATCGAACTGCGGTGGATATGGAATGGACATGGGACGGTGAAAAAATATGGTTTTTGCAATCTCGACCTGTAACAGTAGTCTCGCCTTCACAAGGATTATATCCAAAGGAATGTTCAACCTGTTGGTTTTTTGACCAACGATTTATTGAGCCAATTACACCAATTACCCGCACAGCACTTGTTCCACTAATACTTCACAAAGCCATTAAAGATGGATTAAGTATGCGTAGTAAAACAATAGATTTTGAGCCGTTTTATTTTGGTGGACAGATTTATATTCCACATCGTATTTACCGTGAATTATTGGGGGGTTGTCCTAAATGGTGGCTTTCTTCTGACTTGAAATTGTTATTTCCTGAACAATGTGCTTGTTCACCTCAAAAGGGAAAAGGTCTGGGGTTAAACTTCTGGATAGATGCCTTTTGTTCATTAGTGAAATATTGGCGGGATACAATTTTTGTATTATCTCGATGGAAAAAATGGAAGTCTAATTTAGCACAAATTTTCAATCAATGGAAGGATATAGAAATTCATCTTTTGACTGCGGAACAATGGCTTGACAAATGGCAGCAATGGCAAAATTTGTCAGAAGAGTTTTTGCAAATTCATCGCTGGGCAATATTGTGGTCAAACTATGTTTTTCGCTTAGGAGGGAAATATATAATTCGCGGGAAAGAGTGTCAATATCCCTCTATTACATCAAAAGCAAACAATGTTTTAAATGCTTATTTGTCTACACACGACGCAGGATTGTTAGAACAATTATATACGGATTTTTCACATAGAACAGAAAGTCTTGATTTTATATCACCTCGCTGGGAAGAATGGTTAACAGGAGAAGAGGAAAATCCATTTTTCAGGGAGCAAATAGTTGAGGATGGAAATAATATTTTGCCGAATGATATTAAACCAGCAGATAGAGAAGGGCTACTATTCAGAACTGTTCTACAATTTGTCCATCTGCGAGAAGAACAAAGGTTTGAATGGGAAAAAATTTTATATGCTCAAAAAAAACTGTTGAAAGAGATAGGTAAACGATTTTTTGAGAAAGGCATATTAAATGAGTTTAACCTGATTTGGTTTATGACATGGAAAGAATTAGTAGAAGTATTGATTGACAACAAGCAGATAAATATTTCAAAAATTATGGCTCGAAGACATCAATGGTGTGTTGAACATACTTTTGTAAAGCCCTTATTTTTAAGCAATATAGACAAAAAACCTATTTCGTCAGAAATAGCAGTTGAAAAAACATGGTTTGGTTGGGGAGTATCTAATGGACGGGTAAAAGGTGTTGCTTATGTTACCTCTAATCCCACTTCAATACCTTTTGAAATACAAAAGCCACGCATACTTGTAACCCCCTGCTTAAATCCTGGACAGACCTGGTGTCTCAATTATTGGGATGGCGTCTTGTTAGAAGAGGGGAGCGAACTATCCCATCCTGCAATTATAGCAAGAGAGATGAATATACCTATGATTGCACATCTCCCTAATATTACTCAATTTCTCAAAACTGGCGACTATATCTACATGGATGCTACTTCTGGAAAGGTTACCTGCATTTCATCACCATTAGAATAAGAATGGTTAATAATATGGGATTTATGAAAATTGATTTACACAAGACATAATCAATTTTGTTCGGTAAAAGATTATGTATTGTCTCATAAAATTAATAACTTTTAACAAGCAATCTCAGGATAATATAAAACTTTATTTGTTCTCCTGCATATTTTTTCTGACAGTAGTTTTCTAATATAGCACTTTATTTCGTACTCGATTGTAAGAAATCCAGAACTTTCTTAATCGGTCAAGTATCTTTTCATCAAAACTTACTGGGGAATATACTGCAATTTGATATAAGTAGGTTATTTCTTCTATCTCTTCTCGCAACACTTCAAGATTTTTTGGTAAGTTTTGTAAAAATTCTAATGGTGTTTCATTAAGTTTTTTTGGAACACCCAAATCCTCTGCTAATGCACAAAGCGCCTGATAAGCATATTCAATATGTTCATTTGGAGTTAACCGTTTACTCATTTCAGGACTGGCTAATGAATTAACAAATTTGATAGACTTTGATTTTTTTACAGGCACTCTTTTTTTAACTTTTACCTGAACCTGTCTTCGTTTAACAAGTTTTTTTACCCATCGAAACTCAAACTTACTCCTGTGCAAAGAAACCTGCCACCAATAATCAAACAATCTTTTAACTGCATTAAATAATACCCAGGCGCTAACGAGCACAAGGATAGTAATAACAAAATATCCCAATTTTTGGAGTATCATTTGTTGTTGCCATATCTCGATAGGTGTAGCGATTACAGGACTTAACTTAAAAGTGCTGTCACGAACCCATGGGTCGGTCTCGTGTTCTGCAACATAGAAAGGAGATGGCAAAGAAGGCATAGGGAGATATGCAGCACACACCATTGCTACTATAATAATAAACATACCCAATACTACCCAGGTTATGCTTAACATGGAAGGTAAAGTCACCTTTCTATTCCTATAATATTCTCTCAGACCTCCAAGACTTGTCATGACTAGAAGTAGTGTAGCAGAAAAAACATACAGGACAAGATAGAACCAGCCGCCATTGACCATTTCTTGTCCACCGTTCACAAGGACTCTCAATCCCAATGAAAAGATTCCCATCACAGGGATACTAAAAAACAAAATCGAGATACCCGCAGGTATTTTTGATAATCTTTCACCAAAGCCCATGATATTAAATGTAATATCCTTTGCAGAAGGGTCTTTGAAGCCGAGTTGTGTAGGGTCAATAGGTTCTAATTCATAAAATAAGTCAGCCTGTTTTCCTCGTGTAACAGAGGCTTTTGATTCTTGCTGCATGCTTTTCCCCAATGCTTTACTCAGACTGGTAGTGATACCTATTTCGCCAGCACTGGGATTTTCGTCAATACAACATTCATAAGTTATCCTGTTGGTAAGCCACCACAAAAATATTACTACTGCCATGTTGCTAAAAAAGGCTAATATGTTGTTGCCCGTAACCAAATTGTATATGACTGAACCTGTGCCATACGAAGAAGTGCTAATTACGACATACAAACTAATCGCCAGACCTAAACCTGCCCCATATATCACCCCATCTTCTACACTTTCTGTTGCAAAAATTCTATTCACAGCGACAATACCCAAAACAAGGGAAAACACCACCAGCCGCAAGTTGCTGTCATTCACTTCTGTATACACATATCGCACATCAAGTAAAAAGAAAACCACAGACCAGAGCAAAACGAGAATTAGAAAAGGATTTATAATACTTAAAAGGCTATCTGTTAAAGTCCAATCTGTCCGGGGTATCCCCCCTATTTTATGACTCTTATCATTTAAGTTAAAAAAATCTGTTTGAATAGGAGTAGGAGCAGTTGGAGGAGTAGGTGTAGATTCTTCTTCAGGCGGTTGAGAAGGAGTCTCTTCCTTTTTGTCACTCCACGATAAACTGCCATCTTCCATCCAGTCTGGAATATTCATCGCTAAACTCCAATTTTTTGAGGAGCAATATAGAACAAATCTTGTTCATGCTGAATATGAAAAACAAAAATCCCGAATCTTCCCAACTTTACCACTGCTTCCTGATATGCGTTATCATCTTTAATAATAAACACTGTGATAGTAAAACCTCTTGCTTTCAAGTTTTCGATAACAGCAGCAAGACTGTCCGGGACCTGAGGGACAACCAGAACAAGTGCACTGTCGCGTGGGATATGAGGTGTTGTTACCTGTAGCAAATAATCCATATCTACATTCTTTCCGGGGATAACTCGTGCAAGGTTCTCCAGAATCTTTTGAAGTTGTATTGGAGACCTTCTGGTAGGCACCATAAGCGGACTTATATGCTCTGGGTGCGTTTCTTGAAGTATTTTACCAATTAAGTCATCACGGGCAAGAGAAGTTTCCTCTTTTCTCTGAAACTTTGCGCAATCACTCGCGTCAAGTCCATTGGTTACCAATCCCACAGGTTCTCCTGAAAGATGAAGCAAATAAGCAACAGAAGCAGTTGTGGTAATGGCAAGTTCCATCCGCTCTTCTCTGTTTTGAGGTAAATAATTCTCTTCAAACATATCCAGAGCAAGGGTAGCACCTAAAACAGTGGCAGGTTCATAAGTCTTTACTTGCAGTTTATTCGTCTTTGCAGAAACTTTCCAGTGTATTGATTTTATCGGGTCGCCAGGGACATATTCCCTAATTCCATAAATTCTTGTAGGGTCTTCATAAATTTTATTTGATACACGAATAGGTCCATGTGGTCTTCGCGTAGATACTTGAAAACTTTTAATATACACCACCGTAGGCATAACGGTAATATATTCCTGCTGTTCATCTGTTCGGAATCTTCTCTGCAAACCAAAGAAATCGCCTGTCTCTAACATTAAAGGACCTATTTGATGATAACCTCGCCTTGGAAATCGGATTCTGTAATAAATAGGCACCATCTCATTTGGCATAAGCATTAATAACTGGACATTTGAGCCGAGGCATTCAGTTCCTGCAGGGCTTATGTCCTCAACATATATCCAGGGAACAGGTAGCCAGAATTTATTGCGAACAAAAACGGTTACCTCAACTTCCTGCCCTTCATTAACAACTAACGGACTGACAGAGCGATTGCAATGGATAACACTTAGCCATAGTCTATTCAATAAATCAGAGATGACGAACACAATCAGGAACACATATACCGCATAAACCAAATAAATACTCTGGACAAGGAATCCTAATCCTAAAAGAGCTAGCAGCAGAACACACCAAAAGATTTGTATTGTAATACGATTTTTATCCATTTTATTTTTCTGCTCTTTTTGTTTTTGACTTAAAACCTTTAAATTCATAATAATTATAATTAATAAAAATATCTTTATTGTTTCATTATTTCTTAAAATAATTCAAAAGTAAAACATAGAAATAAAAATTAAACTTATAAAGGAGACCAGAAATGAACCAGGAAATTAAGCAAAGAAAACTTTTTGTAGGTAGTTGCACAGCACTTTTAGTCGGCGGGATGCTATTTGCCATATTAAGTGCAATCATGAACCCGTTAAAACAGCAATTTCTCTTAACCAATTTGCAAGTAGGTTGGATAGGTGGAGCAGGTTTATGGGGTTTTCCTATTTCAATCTTAATTTTTGGACCGCTTTGTTCTGTATTAGGAATTAGATTTCTATTAAGGCTTTCCTTTACTGTTCATCTACTTGGTGCTATTTTAATGATGTCTGCAACTAATTTCTGGATGTTATTTTTTGGGGCATTAATAATTGCCTTTGGTAATGGACTTGTTGAGGGTGCTTGCAATCCGTTAGTTGCAACTCTTTTCCCTGACCAGAAGACAGCAAAGTTAAACCAATTTCATGTATGGTTTCCAGGTGGCATTGTTGTAGGTGGTCTACTTTGCTATTTTCTGGACATGATTGGGATAACATCATGGCGAGTTAAAATTGCTACTCTTATTATTCCAACGCTTGTTTATGGATACATTATGATAATGGAAAAATTTCCACAAACAGAACGTGCCCAATCTGGTATAAGTTTTGGCCAGATGATTAAAGAAACATTAGGCAGACCTTTATTTATTCTATTATTTATATGTATGATGATGACGGCGTCGGTAGAATTGGGTCCCAATCGCTGGATATCTGCCATACTTGAAGCAGGAGGATTTACCGGAATATTAGTTCTGGTCTGGACAAATGTGTTGATGGCAACATTGAGAAATTTTGCTGGATTTTTTGCAAAAAAGTTAACCCCCGTTGGAATGTTATTGTGCTCTGCTATACTATCAGGAATAGGGCTATACATGCTCAGTTACGCTGAAAGATATGTTACTATCTTTATTGCTGATACAGTTTTTGCAGTTGGTATTTGTTATTTCTGGTCAACCATGTTAGGTGTCACATCCGAAAGAGTCCCCAAAGGCGGTGAATTTGCACTTGCTTTATTAGGTGCAGCAGGGAACCTGGCAGTAGGCTTACTAACAATACCTCTTATGGGTAAAGTCGCAGATTATTATGGACATGAAAAGTTTGATGCAGAGAAAACGATAGCCATTGTCCGTGAGGCAAATGAATTCTTTCCTACATACCTCACAAGTAAACCCGAAAGTGAAAAGAAAACAATTGAAAACACATCTACTTTGGTTGCTACCAAAATAGTAAATGTAAGTGAAGGTGAAAAAAAGATTATAGAAAACATCTTGAAAGAAACAAAGGAAATTGAAGAATACTACAATAAAGAGAAGACACTCCCTAGAATTAAAACTGCCCAACTAATGAGAAGTATTTTACTTGTGGCACCAGAAGATTCACCTATCAGTAAATCTGCTAAGGAATTACTTAATCCCGCGGACCTTCATGGTGGCCGTATCGCTTTACGATTTGTGCCTATACTGTGCATTATACTTACAATCATTTTCGGCAGCATTTTTATAAGAGATAGAATGCAAGGCGGCTATAAAGCCGAAAAAATAACTGCATAACTTTATTTTTCACAAAAAATATAGCATAAGAAAAGACACATAAAAGTTGGAAGAGGTAGAAAATTTTTTATCCACAGTATCTAATTATGTATGGGGTTACCCTGCTATTTTCCTACTATTAGGAACACATATTTTTCTGACATTTAGATTGCACTTTATTCAACGATTTATATGCACTGCTCTCAAACTTTCTATATCTCGTCCAGAAAAAGAACATGGAGACATCAGCCACTTTGCTTCACTTATGACTGCCCTTGCTGCAACCGTCGGCACAGGGAATATTATTGGTGTCGCAACCGCAGTATTATCAGGAGGACCGGGAGCCGTTTTCTGGATGTGGCTAACAGGTATATTTGGGTTTGCAACAAAATATGGAGAAGCCGTTCTGTCAATTAGATACAGAACAAGAAATGAAAAAGGTGAGTTTGTCGGCGGACCAATGTATGTTTTAGAAAAGGGACTTCATTCAAAATTGTTGGCTATACTCTTTTCTGCTTTTACAGTCATTGCTTCATTTGGCATAGGGAATATGGTTCAATCCAATGCGTTATCTCAAACCGTAGCCGACTCGTTTCACATCCCACCTATAGTAACAGGGATTGTGGTTGCATTTTTTACTGGGTTAGTTATTATTGGTGGAATAAAAAGTATTGCCAGAGTATGTGAGTTATTAGTACCGTTTATGGTTATTTTCTACCTATGTGGCTGTCTTGGAATTCTCATTATCAATTATAGAAATGTTCCTCACGCTCTTGTGCTTATTTTCACATCAGCATTTACAGGACATGCTGTTTTCGGTGGATTTTTAGGTGCAGGTGTTCGTGAGGCTATTCGATATGGCGTATCGCGAGGTCTATTCTCTAACGAAGCTGGTCTGGGCAGTGCTCCTATTGTTGCCGCTGCTGCTAAAACAAAACACCCTGTCCAGCAGGCACTTGTTTCTGCAACGGGAACCTTCTGGGATACTGTTGTTATATGTTTTATAACTGGGCTTTCATTAGTTTCTTCAGAAGGCTGGCATCAATCTTCTTCCCCTGTGGAAATCGTTCGATTTACATGGAGTAGTTATCCATTGGTTGGTCCTATACTATTAACTATTGCATTGCTAACATTTGTCTATTCTACTATTCTGGGTTGGTCTTATTATGGTGAAAAGGCATGGGAATATCTTTTTAGTAGAAAAAGTATAATTATTTATAGGATACTCTGGGTTATAGCAGTCTTTTTTGGTGCAAGCATAAAACTAAATACAGTCTGGACTCTGGCTGACATTGCTAACGCACTCATGGCTATTCCCAACCTGATTTCTCTGATTTTATTAACACCTATAATTATTTATGAGACAAAAGACTACTTTAACAAAGAGACATCATATCAAGAAACAACTAAAGTTTAATCAAGAAAGATAAGATGCACAGATATAAAACAAAGCACTTTTTAATTATTACTATATCCACTATACCCTTATCCCCAAAATTAAAATAAAATGGAGCGGGATACGGGTCTCGAACCCGCGACATCCAGCTTGGGAAGCTGGCACTCTACCAACTGAGTTAATCCCGCTCAATTTCAAAAGTAATTATATTAAAATCTTGACCTGAAATCAACCTATTTAACAAATCAAATTTTTTATGAGTCTCTATTCTTTCCATCGAGGTTGGACTCTGAAGAATCCAGAAATATTTCCTATTTTTGCAAAGAAAGTAATTTCTTTGGGTTTCTTTTCTTCAATAATTTTTACCATTTCCTTGAACTCGCCAATAGACTGAACAGGCGAGTCACCTATAGACTGTATGATAAAACCACGACCTAATTTGCTTAACTGTGCTGGACTTCCAGATTTTACACGATAGATTAATACCCCCTTAACGGATTCATCAATACTTAAAGCAATTCGTATATCAGGCGTTATTTCTCTCACTGTTATTCCTACGGATTCCCATTCAAATTCTTCGGCTTCATATAATCTACGCGGTCGTGCCACTAACACAGCCGTTAAAGTTAAAGGCTGTTTATTCCTTAAAATTTCAATCTTAACCTTATTTCCTATTCCCGCTTCTCTTACCAATTTTGTAAATGAGGTTGTATCGCTTTCATATTTGAATTTTATAGGCACTCCATTAAAGTTTGTAATAATATCACCTGCCTTCAAACCGCATTCAGCAGCAGGAGAGGGGCTAACGACAGTAGCCACTATAAGTCCACCTTCCTTAGGAAGTCCCCAATATTCAGCAAAATCATCTGTTAATGGCTGAGTAATAATCCCTAACCATGCATCTTGTCCCTCCTCCTGAGATTGAACATCAGGAGGCGCTTGAACATATTTTTTGAATAGGGCATAATGATATATTAAAGGGTGACCACTTCTTGTATATACTTCACCACCTTCGGCTGGACTTAAATCAAAACCAACTACGCCTACAACATTCCCTTCCTCGTTCACAACAGGTGCACCGACAAAGCCTAATCGCACATTTTCGTCAAGGCAATAAGTTAAACGAGGCTTTTCCAGAATAGCACCTACCCGAGCCGTTGTAATACAACGGGCATAGTCCATTGTTTCACCAAGAATCCCAATTATTGCAACCATAGAACCAATCTTCAATTGTGGTTCATCAGCAAATTTGACAAATGGAAATTTATAGGATTCACTATTATTAATTTTCAAAAATGCCACATTCAGGTCGTCGGGCTTTCTTAATTTTACCGCATTAAACTCTTTTTCTTCTCCCTGCATATTTAATCGAACCCTAAAATTGAATGATGATATATTTTCAACTTCTACAAATCCTGGGACCATAACCAGTCCATCAGAAGAAACAACTAATCCGAGTGCAATGCCGTCTCTACGCGAGGTTTCTCCTGTAATTTGATTTGTTATTTCTGATGAATATTGGACTAAAACAGTTGAAGGTGAAATCTGATTGTAGATTGATTCTAACTGTGGTGAAGATAACGCTAAAAAAATATTGTTGATTAGAAATGCTGTTAAAACAAATCCATAACTACTCATTGGTCGTCCTCCGTTCTTCATCCATACCTTTTAATGTTTGCGTTTCCCCCTGTATATTTTTAATTAGAACAAATCGAGTAACGACACCTCTTTGCACAAATAACAGAACTCGTGGCTGCTCTTTTTCAATACACTGTTTATAAATTTTCATAAACTCTTCAAGATTTTTTACTGGCTGTCCCTCTATCTCTAAAATTACATCCCCGGCTAATAAGCCCGATATTTTTGCAATGCTGCCATCTTGGACCCCGGATATATAAATGCCGTTTTTATGTGAGATTCGTAGTCGTTTCATCATTTCATTAGTAATCTCAGAAGCAGTAAAGCCCCATTCTGAAAATTCAATCTCCTGCCCTTTATATGGAGAATATACTTCTGGTATAACGACCTTCTTTTCTTCTTTATCCCCATGCAAAATAGTCAGTTCTACCTCTTTCCCAACATCGAGGTCAGCAAGTTTTCTCCTGACAGAAGGTAAATCTTCTTGAAATCGAGCATGAACGGGCTCATTATTAACTGCAATTAATATATCTCCCGGTTGAATCCCAACTTTATACGCAGGAGAATCAATTTCAACATCAGATATAACAACGCCCTGTTTATGTGTATCTTCTGTTATAGCCTTCATTTCTTGTAGATTTAATCCCAGCCAACTCCTTTGCACCTTTCCATCTTTGATAATATTTTGCACAACATCTCTGGCAATATTAATAGGAATAGCAAAACCTACATTTTCCGCACCTATCAACATCCTTGAATTGATACCGACAACTTCACCCTTTAAATCAACCAATGGTCCACCACTATTCCCCTGATTTATTGCTGCGTCTGTCTGTATAAAATTATTAAACATAGAGATAACGCCTCGCTGGTCCTCTAAATATCGGTCAGTCATGCTGACAATGCCCATAGATACGGAACGAGCAAGCCCATGCGGACTACCCATAGCAAGCACAATCTCACCTGTCTTTACATCGTCAGAATTACCCATTACCACAAATGGATACTTCTCCTCTGGTGGTAGTCGTAGAACTGCTACATCAGTAAAAGGGTCTGTCCCTACTACTTCTGCTTCTATTTCTCGCTTATCACTCAATATACATTTCACCTCTTTACTTTCACCTACCACATGTTCATTGGTAACTACATAGCCATCTTCAGAAATAATGAATCCACTGCCAATAACGATGACTTCCTCCTTTTTTCCTAATGTGTATACGGGTTTAATGGGATTCAAATGAACCAATGCGGGAATTACCTTTGCTTTTGCCTGGAATATCTGCGTTTGTAAAGTCCCTCCCACTGAAGAGGTAACGCAACCTATGTGTGTAATAGAACAAATTAAAATCAAAAGGATAACCCAACTACCATATTTTTTAACTTTTATATTTTTCATGTCGTCTTTTCCTATAATTAATAAATAAACACTATATTATACAAAATATTTCCCAAATTTAACGATTGGGTATAATGAAATATAACAACTATACAGAGAAATATCAATGGTTAGAGATTATCTAATTATAGTATCAGGGTTGCCCCGCTCTGGAACTTCACTGCTTATGCAGATGTTAAGTGCAGGAGGTATTCCTATCTTATATGATTTAGACAGACCCCCCAACAATAACAATCCTCTGGGATATTTTGAGCACAAACGGATTAAAAACCTACCAGAAACAAAAGATGTTTCCTGGCTTGAATCATATAAAGGCCATGCTGTAAAAATTGTCTCGCCAATCTTATCACAAATAAGTATACCTTTCCCTGCAAAGATAATTTTTTTATTAAGACCATTGCCAGAAGTTATCATGTCCCAGAGGAATATGATACAAAATCAAGATAAACTTTCAATAAAACTTATAGAATCAGATAAATTACAATCTATTTTTGAGAAGCACATTAACCAGACCTTAAAAATTCTATCTCAAAATCCTATTCTGGAAGTATTGAAAATAGATTTTCCAAAAATTTTCGTAGATTCTGAACAAATTATTAAAGAAATTGACAAATTTCTTGATGGAAACCTCAATAAGGAAGGAATGAGATTATCTATCCACCAAAACCTTTATCGAAATAAGATTTAGACATATCTAAAATCATTCCTGTCCGCTAAAAGATTTGAGGACTATCTTTTGATATTGAGATAGACAATAAAATTACATATTATCTTTATATATAATTTCATTTTTGCAAATTGCTTATCAATAATGTTAAATTTTAAATTGTAATTACTTAAATTTTTTATTTTATTTCTATTTTTTATTTTTAGATAAGTAGGTTAAAATTTAATGTTAGAAAATGACGAGGTTTTGTCATATTTTAAGAACTATAAAAGAGACAGACTGATTCAGATCCGCTGGCATGGTAGAGGAGGTCAGGGCGCTGTAACAGCCGCAAAAATTTTAGCCGTTGCAGGATTTCTTGCAGGGTATCAGGGTGTGACATCAGCCCCATTCTTTGGTGCAGAAAGACGAGGCGCACCTGTGATTGCTACCACGAAATTGAGCAAAGAAACTATCTGCGATTTTAGTCAAATCGAATTCCCGGATATTGTCGTTATTCTTGACAATACCTTATTAAAATCAACAAATGTCACCTATGGATTAAAAGATAACGGCTGGTTAATATTAAACACACCTCCAAATATAGAATATGATTTTCCCAAAACTTACAATTTAGTAAAAGTAAACGCAACACAAATAGCAGAAGAAAGCGGACTGATATATGCAGGAATTCCATTAGTGAATACACCCATTTTAGGAGCAATATTGTATACCTTGCCCAATATAGATTTATCTCACATTCACAGTGCATTAGAACAGTTCTTTTCTCCAAGTGCCGTAGCAAAAAATTTTGACGCAATATCTCGCGTTTATAAGGAGTGCGTCATTGAAACATCTCAAAATAAATTAAGTGAGGCGTAAGTTCCATGAATACACGCAATTGCAGTCATATAATATCTTGTTCCTCACCAGCCAGGGGTGAAGCAGGTTTAACTGGCGAATGGAGGACACAGAGACCTGTCTTGAATAAAGACAAATGTTTAGCGGTTAAAGCCAATAAAGATATTTGCTATCAATGTTGGGCTTTTTGCCCTGAAGGAGCCATAGAGCGAAAGCCCGGTGGTCCTATTAACATGGATTATTGTAAAGGGTGTGGAATTTGTGAGCAGGTATGTCCTGCGGACGCTATACAAATGGAAAATGAATATGAAAGTTCAGAACCAACCAGAAATAAGTAATGTAATAGAGTATGCTTCCAATCCGAAGTCATATCCTCCGGGCAGTCATGTTCTTACAGGTAATCAAGCCGCTGCAATAGGTGCTTTTCTGTCGAAAGTTAAGGTTATAGCGGCATATCCCATTACTCCACAATCACCCGTTGTGGAAGACCTGGCTAAATTTGTAGAACAGGGTGAACTGGAAGCGGAATTTGTCCCTGTGGAAAGCGAACATAGTGCAATGGGTGTATGTATCGGTGCGTCTATTGCAGGTGCACGGGTATTTACTGCAACTAGTGCTAATGGACTTGCTTATATGTGTGAACAACTTCACTGGGCGTCTGGCTCTCGTCTGCCAATCGTGATGGCATGCGTCAATAGAGCCATGGCGGCACCGTGGAATGTGCTCAATGACCAGCAAGATTCCATGTCCCAACGCGATGCAGGTTGGATTCAATTATTTTGTAAAGATAATCAGGAGATTATTGATTCTATAATACAAGCCTACCGTATTGCCGAGAAAGTCTATCTCCCTGTGATGGTTTGTTATGACGGCTACATCCTATCCCATACCGTTATGCCTATTGAAGTCCCCGATGGCAATAAAGTGAGACATTTCCTGCCTCAATATTTGCCGCATACACCGATTGATTTGAGTAAACCTATAAACATGAACCCTGTAACGCTTGCAGACCCCAGAACCAATGCTGATGGTGTGTTATGCCACGGGTATATGGAACATAAATATCTACATCACACAGCACTTCGTGAAAGTTTGAATGTAATCGAAGAAGTAGACGCTGAATATCAAAATCTCTTTGGACGCAGTGCAGGTGGACTATTTACACAGTATAAAACTGACGATGCGGAAGTTATAATAGTTGATGCAGGCAGTATTGCAAAATTAAGTTCATTGGTGGTGGACATGCTTCGAGACATTGATATACCTGCTGGACTTATATTATTAAGAGCATATAGACCATTTCCAAACAAAAAACTATCTTCCGCTTTAAAGGGTAAAAAACTAATTATCACTATTGACAAAAGTTTGAGTTATGGTTATCAGGGACCAATAAGTGTTGATGTTAAATCTTGCTTATGTGAGGCAGGTATTGCGCCAACCGTTGTTGGTTTCATAGCAGGATTGGGAGGGAGAGATGTTAAACCACATGAAATAGCGGAGGCTGTTTATAACTGTTGGAATAAATTTACATCTGGTAAACTGGATTCAGAATCTATATCAGAATCACAATGGATTAACTGTATGTATTAGGAATAACAAATCATGACATCTATCCTTGAATTACCGTCAGAAGAATATATGCTACCGGGAAACCGTGCCTGTGCCGGTTGTGGTTTAGGAATTGGATTGAGACATATATTAAAAGCGTTAGATGGAAAATGCGTTATGACTGTCCCTGCGTCGTGCCTCACCGTATTAGGCGGAATGTATCCTATATCCTCTATAAATGTCCCATGGATTAATACAGTATTTCCGGGAACATCCGCAGTAGCCTCCGGTATAGTTGCTGGATTAAAAGCCACAAAACACGAAGCCATTGCCGTTTTAGCAATGGCTGGCGATGGTGGAACTGTGGACATAGGCATTCAAGCACTTAGCGGTGCAGCAGAAAGAAATGCAAACTTCCTTTTTATATGTTATGACAATGAAGCATATATGAATACAGGCACACAACGTTCAGGAGCCACTCCCAGAGGCGTTAAGACCACAACCACCCCTGTTCACGGAAAACTCCATAATCCCAAAGACATGGGTAAAATTATGGAGGCACATAATATCCCATATATAGCAACGGCATGTGTATCATATCCCACAGATTTATATGACAAAGTAAAAAAAGCCAGAGATATGCAAGGGTTGAGATATATCCATCTCTGCGTTCCCTGCCCCTCAGGGTGGCAATACGACCCAAAAGATACAGTAACCATCGGACAATTAGCCGTCGAAACAGGAATGGTTGTGCTTTATGAAATTGAACATGGGGTCTTTAATTTAACAGGTAGAAGCCGTCGTTTAGCAAAAGGAGGCAAACTAAAACCTATAACAGAATACCTATCCATGCAAAAACGCTTTGGCAATATAGATTCTAATATTCTGGAAGAATTACAACAATATGTCAACGACCGCTGGAATGAATTCACCTCAAAAGACAAAACTCTAACCAAATAAACCTCTACAAATAGTTCTCACACTTCCAGCCATCGCATTGAGTAATATCTATTATGCTCTTATTATCAAACACTAACTTCTCACAAATTAAGTAATATAAGAGATATGTCCAGAGTGTGGAGATTAAGATTTTTCGGAATAGATAGGGGTAAAGATAAAATCAAATTACAATCTAGTATAAATATTTTGCAAATCAACAATATTTCTATACTAAGTTTAACCTTTAATTATTAAATTTGCAGTCAAAAAAATTTGATTTCTATTGAACTGATTTTATATTGAGTTTTTATTTTGGAATAGTTAGTATCAAAGGAATTAAAAGAATAATTAATATTGATTAGAGAGGTAGAAGAAAGGTTAGTGTTTGATAAATCAAACCACTACATTAGTTTTTCATCTTTTTTATATATGTCGTTATTTGATTGGTATTCTCTTTTTATTTTGTAAAAAGACTTTGGGATAGAAATATTATCGTTTATTACTTTTATCAAACAATATTATCGTTGAAATTATGGAAGAATTGTCCATATTTTTAACGAACAGTAATAAAATTCTTTATAGTATCTCAATTCTGCCACAGCATTTTTTGAATTTTTTACCACTACCACAAGGGCATGGTGCGTTGGGACTTATATTTGCATTTTTGTTTACTGATTTTCTTTTATTAATCTCATTCATAATATTTGCAGGAGGCAATCCTTTTTTGAGTTGTTCAGCCATATAGTCCATATAAGGTGCTACATGCTTGAAGAACATATAATATCCTTCACACAAATAATTTTGTTTTCCTTTCCCCTGGTCTATTTCAACAAACCTATGCTTCGGACAACCTCCATTGCAAACAAATAAATACTCGCAACCTTTACATTTTTCTGAGACCTCCATTTTCTTCAACCCAAAATTGTTTTGGAAATCCGAATTCACCATTTCAGCCAGAGACTTTTCCATAATATTTCCGAGACAATATTCTGGATAAACAAAATGGTCACAAGAATAAACAGTTCCATCTTTTTCTAAAATAACTGCGCGACCACATTTCTTGCTATGAATGCACAGAGGGGGTCCCATCCCAATCCAGCCGGCAAGGGTTACATCAAACAACTGAACATATATCTGCCCGACATCCTCTTTGACCCATTCATCAAAAATTGAGTTTAGAAAGTAGCCATACTGTTCAGGCAAAATTGACCAGTTTGTTATTTCTGCTTTATCATCTCCAGAGTAAACTAATTCAAGCCCATCTGAACGGCTTGTCCCTTTCCTCTCCACAATAGGGATAAACTGCAAATATTTACTGCCAACTGATTTCAAAAATCTATAAATTTCCTTACCCTTCATCCAATTGTGCCTGTGGACACATGTAAGAGTATTAAATTCTACCTGTCCTTTTCGTAATAATTGTATAGTATGAACGACATCTTCAAAAGTTCCTTTACCATTTTGCCTTTTCCTATACCTGTCATGAATATCTCTTGGACCATCAATAGAGATGCCCACCAAAAATTTATTATTTTTCAAAAATTCTGCCCATGATTCATCTAATAAAATTCCATTCGTTTGCAATGTATTCAATATCTTCTTTGAACCCTTATATTTCTTCTGCAAGGTTATAACTTGTTCAAAGAATGACAGACCTGCAAGAGTAGGTTCTCCTCCCTGCCAGCCAAAAATAATCTCATCTGCTGGATTACTGGATATATAGTCCTCTATATACTTTTCAAGTATTTCAAAGCTTATTACCTTTTGCCCACTGAAAATGTTTTTCTTCTCATAATAGAAGCAGTAATCACATTTTAAATTGCATTCAGGACCTACAGGTTTCGCCATCACATGAAAGGGAATTGTATTCATACTCTCTTCTTTTTATTTGTAAACTTTACTATTATAATGTTAAGTTAATTATAGATTATTAAACATATCAAACAAGAAGGAATGTTTTATGAGTTACGAGGTAAAAAAGGTTGATGTATGGTCTGCTGAAATTTTAGACCAGCCCAGTGGTTTAAGTTCCACTCTGAAGCCATTAGTAGAAGCAGGTGCAAATTTAAGTTTCTTGCTTGCCAAAAGAACTTCTGCTGGAAAAGGAATCGTATTTTTAAGTCCTTTGGAAGGTCCAGCAATTATTAAAAAGGCGAAGTCTTTGGGCTTCCAAAAGAACAAAGATGTTGTCGCAATACAAATAACCGGACCTGATAAAGCAGGATTGGGGTTTTCAATCCTAAATGCTATTGGTTCAGCGGGGATAAATATTTGTGGAACTTCTGCTTCTTCTATTGGGAAAAATTGCACAGTCTGGATTTCCTTTGACAATGCTAAAGACGCCAGCAAAGCCTTGAAGTTAATCCAAAAACTCTTAGCAAAATAAAGCCAAAGATTATATCCACTTAATAACACCTATAAAAATAGAGGATACTTCTCTGATAATTTTTATGAACATGATAGGGCTATATTTCAATATTTAATTCTAATTTCCTTAAAAAAGTTTAATAAATTTAGACATGTTATTTGAGATAATTTAGCGATATAAGGGATATGATTTTGACTATCCTTATCATCTGTTACAATAGTTGCTTTTTCACAAATACTTAATGCTATCAACCATGGGTCTGCCCAAGGTCCATTCTTATTTATTTCGTTATCCCAATATCGTTTGTCATATTTCTTTTCAACATTTTTTATTTCTTCTCGCTGGCATTCGTCAATATCTTTAAACATATCTTTATGATGTTTACACCACTTGTGTAACTTTTTTCTTTTCTAATATTAAAGTCTTATTTTTACTCTGGAGGAGGGTTGTATTAAAATATCACCATATTAATTTCCCATTTTTTATTTTTTTACTATTGGAGTATCTTCATGAAAAGTAAACAAGTAAAAGGTAATACTAAAAAAGAATTTTTCCCATTAAAAGGTAGTGGTATATCCACAAAATCTGTTCATGCTGGCGAGGACCGTAGCCGTTATGCAGATTCTATAACTACGCCTATTGTTCAGACGAGCACCTTTGTATTTAAAGATTCCAAAGATATAGAGGACTATACCAAGCATGGTAAAGCAAGATTTGAGTATGGGAGATATGGAAATCCGACTGAATTGGTAGCAGGTAGAAGATTGTCTGCACTGGAAGGTGCAGAGGATTGTATTGTTTTTGGTTCGGGTATGAGTGCAATCACAACAACTATTCTTGCTCTTGTTCGTAAAAATGACCATATTGTTATTACAGATGATGCATATAAGAAGACATTAGAGTTTTGCAGTTCTTATTTGCAGCGCTTTGCAATTGAATGCACTATTGTCCCATTTGGAGATTATGATGCACTTGATAAAGCGGTCAAACCAAATACAAAATTTATTTTTTCTGAATCTCCTACCAATCCCTACCTAAATATTTTTGACCTTGAAAAATTGCATTCCATTGCTACGAAACATGGTATTTTATCTTTAATTGATGCAACTTTCAGTACCCCTTATAATCAACGACCTCTTGAATTTGGGATTGACCTTGTTTTACACAGTTGCACAAAATATCTTGCTGGGCACAATGACATTTTAGCAGGTGCACTGTTGGGACGGACTGAACTGGTTGAGGAGGTAAGGAAACTTCACAAAGCAATGGGTGGTGTTATAGACCCTCATTGTTGTTATCTTTTATTAAGAGGACTTAAAACATTTCCATTGCGTATGGAGCGGCAAAACAATACTGCTATGCAAGTAGCCCAGTATTTAGAAAATCATCCTAAGATAAAACGAGTATACTATCCCGGTCTGGAAAGCCATCCGCATTATCATATTGCAAAAGCACAGATGAAAGGTTATGGAGGTGTTGTATCTTTTGACATTAAAGGCAATTTAAATATGGCTAAACGATTTATGGATTCTCTAAAACTTTGCTATATTGCACCAAGTTTAGGCGGTGTTGAAACGCTTATTACCCATCCTGCACTTGTGAGTTATTACGATTACTCGCGAAAAGAACGCTATAATCTGGGTATTACAGATACCTTATTCCGTTTAGCAGTAGGCGTAGAAGACCCTGAGGATATTATTGCTGATATTAACCAGGCACTTGATAAAAGTTCAAAAAAGTAATCCCTATTTTTGTGGATTATCCGACGAATTTGGAGTAGATGGAGGTGTTTCAACACCTTCAAGAAGTTGCTCCTGAGGTGCAGGCTGGACATGCATTACATGTTGAGGCTGGACATCCTTTCTCGTAAGGCTACCTCCTTCCTTTGCAGGTCCTATGCGTGCGTCTGTAAGAATATAGAAAAATTTGACCCCTTTCCCTTTTTGTAGATTTAATATACCATTAATCAATACGGGTTCTTTATATAACTCTGTTGTTTCATTTTCAGCCATTTGAACGATAATGACATCTCGCATAGGGGGCGCCTGACAGAAATAACATTCAATCGGCAATGGAAGCACTAAAAACTCCTTTATCTTCCTAAACTCATTTAGAGGAACCATGAAGCCAACAATATGAACTAGTTGTTTATCGTAAGGCAACAAATTTTCATCAAAGGTAGGTCCTGTTCTTATATTCCCTTTTGTCTTCTGTAGTAATTTCCACGGAACAATATCTATCCCCTTTTTTGTTCGTTCCTTTTCTACAGCCTGACGATATTTCTCCATTCTTTCAGCAAGACTACTCCTTTCAAAAAAGTTGTTTGTCAGTGCAATTATGGAGATGATAAGAACAACACCTACAAAAACAGTTAAATCTCGTTTCGCTTTAAATTTCATAATACTTTAAACAAAACTTTCCTTATAAATCAGAGTTCCATTAAATCTCTTGCGATATTTCTTTTATATGCTTGCCATGCGGGTATAATACCCGCAAGTAGACCTACTATGGCTACTGTGGCAAATGAGGTTATATGTTCTGAGGTCATTATGAATGGAGTTACACTTAAACCATACTTTTGAGTTAAATAATAGCCTACAATGCGGGTAATAACTCCTCCTAATAAATACCCGGCTAAAATTCCTAAAACGGTTACCCAAAACGCCTCAATAAGTACAGAGCCAAAAATCTCTATTCTGGAAGCACCTAACGCTCTCATTATGGCTAGATCTCGTCTTCTCTGGATAATTGCAAGGTATAAACCAATCATAATAGACAATGCAGATATTATAACAACTAAATATCCCACAGACAAAAGCACTGTTTGGGCTGTTCCTAAAAATTGTTCAAATAACTTTGAAATTTCTTCAACCGGGGTTGCTGCCATTGCAATTGTTGACTCTCGAATCATCTCCCTGTATTGAAACCGTAATGCTGGGCTTTGTAATTGAACAAGCACAGCAGTAATCATAGACTGTGGGTCTTTGCCCCACTCTTCATATTTAATGTCTCCTTCATTATCGGATTCCGCGTTTTTCTCATGCTCTTCACTATGATGCTCGCTATGGATGTCCCAGACAGAATCAACTGATGTAAAAATTGCTCTATCAAACGGGGAACTGGAATGCTCAAAAATGCCCACCACCGTATAAGGACTTTGTTCGTGCTCATGTCCACCTAATATCTCTGGAATTTTCACAAAGCCATGACTGCTTACAAAAGTATCACCGACCTTCAATCCTGTCTCTTTTGCCACTAGAGCACCTAATACAGCCTCGAACGGTTTTTCAAATACTCTACCATCTCTTAAAACGAAGGGATGTCGTTCCTCACCTGTTATTGGACTAATCCAGCGATGGTCAAAAAGTCCTGTCTCCGTCCCAACGATACGAAATCCCTGATAATTATCACCGAGTGCAATAGGATATGCTGCCTGAACATATTCCTTATCATTTTTCAACTGTTCATACACAGACCACGGTATATTCCCTGTGGGATTATCAATGAAGTATACACTACTCAGCACAAGTTGCAATGGGCTTCCCTTAGCACCTACAACCAGGTCAAATGCCTGTCCTTCTTCTTCAAACCGCTTTTTAGTTTCTTCACGCAATGTAAGAACAGAACTAATTAGAGCAACGGCTAATGCGACAGATAGAATGGTAAGGAAGGTCGTAAATTTGCGATTCCATAAGTATCCCCATGCAATTCCCCATAATGTCATATATTGGCTTCCTCGTATACTAAATTTGAACAATCATAAATCTGGGGCAATCTGTCGGCAATGCTTCTGTCATGCGTGACCAATAAAAGCGTCAAGCCCTGTTCTTCACATAAATCTATTAACAATTCCATCACACTATTTGCTGTCTTTGGGTCAAGGCTACCAGTGGGCTCATCTGCAACGATTAACTTCTGCATATTTGCAACTGCCCGTGCTATTGCTACACGCTGCTGTTCACCGACACTCAGCGCCGACGGTTTATTATGTAAACGATTTCCCAGTCCTACTCGTTCCAATAGTTGTTTTGCATGATTTTTCCATATAGACGATGGGATAGTATCGCTAAAACGCATGCCAAGCACCACATTTTGTAATGCTGTAAATGGAGGCAAAAGATTGAATGTCTGGAATACAAAACCTATGTTCTCTCCTCGAAAATGGTCTAATTGCACTTCAGACAATTTGGTCAATTCAACCCCATTTACAATAATTTTGCCTTTATCTGGTCTTAATAAGCCAGAGATTAAATTCAACAATGTGCTTTTTCCACAGCCACTGGGACCCCAAAGAGCAATTTTTGATTTTGGCGGTGCGTAAAATTTTTCACAATAGAAACTCGTTTTAGGACCCAATTTGAGTGAACAATCTTCAACCCTAACCATAAAAACCTCATAAAATTCGTCAATTAAATAGAAACGAAATGAATTGTATTTGGTAATACAAACTACCACTTTATATCATTCAATTCATTTTATTTGCAAATCATGTTAAAATAAATATTTAATACATGAAGGTAAAAATATGAAGAGAAAACACTATTTTTCTATATTTGTTTTATTTAATATAATCGTTTTCCTGTTTTTAAATCTGTCCACATTTTCGGAAGACGACATTACTGAGGACTATATTGCAAACCTAAAAAATACAGTATTAAATTCCCCAGCATTAGGCGAAGACTTAAAGAAGACAGCAGATAAACTATTAAATGATAGTCTGACCTACTTACAATCTATAGATAAATGGAATAAGCAAATCGAACAATTGGACCTGGAAATCAAAAATGCGCCAGAAGAAATAAAATCTAATGAGGAGCAGGCAAAATTAATTGAGAAAACAGAACAAATAGATACAAGCAATCTTTCAATTGATGAAATCAATCAGCACCTCATACAATCTGAATCTGAATATAAACAGAAGCAGGAAGAATTTGAAAAGGTTTATATAGAACTTAACAATAGAGGTGAATATCGGAGAAAATTATTATCCAGAGTAAGCGAATTACAACAGCAGATTTCTTATTTAAAAGATTCTTCTTCAACACCATTCCAAACTGACCCTTCACAATTACAAGAAGTAAAGCAACTTGCTTTTTCAACTCAAATAAAATCTTTAGAAAAGGAACTGGAATTTAATAATAAGGAATTAGACAGTTTTGAAATTAAAACGAAAATAATCACATCAAGACTTGAAAAATTAAGATTTGAAATACGCGAGAAAGAAAGGGAATACAATTTTTGGCTAAATGAATTTAACAAGAGGAGACAGGAAGAAGTACAAAAAAATATTAGTAATTCTATCGCCTTACTACAATCACTGACCAGAACAGGTTCAACATTTACAAGTGAATTATCTAATTTTACAAATGAAAACTTAGAATTAGCGAAAAAAGGTCAAGGAACTGATGGAATTGAAAATAAAATTTTATCTATTACAGAAAAATATAAATACTATAATCAAGAATATAAAAAGCAAAAAACGCAATTAGACCGATTAAAACAGAATTCTAAGCAGGAAGCGTCTTTATCAGGCTGGGCATTTTCACTCCGTCAGGAAAAGTCCAAATTGCCAGAACTTCGTGAATTAAGTCGCCAGCAAAAGGAACTTAATAACGAATTAATACTAATCGAAGGCGAATACAACGACCTACTTTCTCGACAGTTAAAAATGTCCGATATCGAGAACCAGATATGGGATGTATTTAATCAATCTACGACAGGTTTTTCTGAATATGAAAAAAAGAATATCAAAAAATCTATTGATGATTTAATCAAAACACAAAAGAATATTCTATCTTCGTTAATTAGTGATTATGAAAACTATATATCTTTACTTTCACAAACAATTGGAATTTTAAACCTCTGGCACGAACATACTTCCGAATTTAACCAGTATATTGATGAAAATATAATCTGGATTCGTTCTCCATTTCCTCAATTAACCAAAATAAAAAGTGATGCAAAACAATTATTTACTTTCCCTTCTCAGATTAAGCCACAATTGTATCAGAACATAATGTTCCAAACAATACTTATAGTCTCTATTGCCCTTTTAGGATTTGCAATTATCTTATTTGTTAACAAACATTATGAAAAACGAATAGAGTCTATCGCTTCACAAATAAAAGTTCCATTAAATTTCAGCATACGAAAATTAATCCAATTTCTATATCTGTTTTTTATTCGTATAGTTTTACTCCCGTTTTGGTTTTTTGTTGTAAGTCTTTTAATTCGCAAATTTCTACCAAGCGTTGCTTTAACCGATGTGCTTTCAATAAGCCTTCGTTGGTTGTGTTTTCCTCTCATTTGGGGGGAAATAATAATTACAACAATCAAGATTCCTTCGCTTTCAGAAATAATCTTTAAGCACCTTAAACATAAATTTAAGGATATATTTCTAAGTCTTTATATATTTACTATATGGTCAATCCTTTGCTTATTTTTTATTTTATTAAGTTGTCAACTTATTCCAGAATCTTCTCTTGCCGACCTAATATTTAGAATTGTTTTCTGTCTGTTTTTGTTGTCTTCTGCCATATTCCTCATCTTTTTAGCAAGGTATATAAAGGGTAAAACTACAGAAACAACGAAAGAAAAAGCAAATCAATCCTTAAATTTTATAAGAAACTTTTTAATCTTTATTTCACTTATTTGTATTGCCCTTGTAGTTTTTAATTTGCTGGGTTATAATTATGGTAGTCTTGAAATTACAAATAAATTGTTTTTTACCTTTTTTACTATAACCATTCTATTTATTCTATTCAGACTATCAGAAGCCATTCTAAAATATTATCAATGGAAAATGGTATTAGATACTTCAATTGTTTCTCATACCACACTTATAAGACGGCCTTCGTCTGAAAAAACTTCCAATTCAGCCAGTTCGTCAGATGAAACGGAACAGCAACCTACCCAAAAGATATTTTTTTCACAAACAGAAAGAGTAATAAAGTATGGTATTGTCATTTTAGGTTTTATCATTACTATCTACATTTGGTCAGACATATTTCCTGCTTTGAGTTATCTTGATAATATTCATCTCTGGAAAACCTCCACAATTATAGAAGGAACTAATAAAACTATTACTCAACAAAGACAAACAGAAGGTAGTCAGGAACAATTTACACAACCCTCTACTATTGGTGAGTGGGTTAGCATGATGGACCTTTTAAAATCTATTATTATTATCCTTATTACTTTGTTCTTAATAAGAAACATTACCCTTTATCTCGACTACCCACTCTCAAAATATACTAGCATTCAGCCCGGTGAAAGGTATGCCATAATAACCTTATCTAAATATATCATTTTTACCATTGGCATACTAATAGCCCTTGGAACAATCAAAATCACATGGAGTAAAGTCCAGTGGTTAATCGCTGCGTTAGGTGTTGGGTTTGGGTTTGGCTTACAAGAAATCGTTGCAAATTTCGTTTCAGGCTTGATTCTACTTTTTGAAAGGCCATTACGCATTGGAGATGTTGTTACTATTGGCGATGTTTCCGGTAAGGTAAAATCTTTGCGGATGCGTTCTACATCAATAATGAGCTGGGATAATAAGGAACTCATTGTTCCCAACAAAGATTTGCTTACACAAAGATTAATCAACTGGACACGAAACGAATCCAAAATTCGACTGTGCATTCCCATTGGCGTATCCTATCAATCAGATGTAAATAAAGTTACATCAATACTAACAGAAATCGCCAGATCTCACCCCTTTGTCGAAAACGACCCGGAACCTCAAACTTATTTTCTCCGTCTAGGTCCTAACGCAATGGAATTTGAACTACGCGTTTATACAAACCTATCTTATATTTTAGACCTACAACATGGCTTATTATGCACTATACTTGAGCGTTTTAAACAAGAGAACATAGAAATAGCCTACCCACAATTAGATGTTCATATAAAAAATAATAAGACCAAAAGCAGTAACACGGAAATTAAGAATAGCAATAAGGATAGTCAGCCAGACACAGATGAAAAAAGAACATAACCCAGAGAATATTAATCAGCATAATCAAAGTAAACTTATCAATCTCGAAATAGTTCCTACGAACCCAGGCTGTTATCTTTTCTATGATAGTAAAGAAAAAATCATTTATGTAGGTAAAGCAAATAACTTACACTCTCGTATTAGAACCTATCTACAAAATGCTGATAACCGTTATCACATTCGTTTTTTACTATCCAAGGCATGCAAAATTGATTATATAGTGACAAATAGTGAACGAGAAGCACTACTCCTGGAAAATACACTAATAAAGCGGCATAAACCCCGCTACAATATCAGACTCAAAGATGATAAAAATTACCTGTCCCTAAGATTAAACCCCTCAGATGATTTTCCACGACTAACTTTCGTTAGAAAGCCTAAAAAGGATAATGCCCTTTATTTTGGACCATTCCATTCTGCTTCTACTATACGAGAAGTCTATAAACAACTCCACTTTATTGTTCCTTTAAGGCGTTGTTCAGATGGCAATTTTCACAATAGGACACGCCCCTGTTTATTCTATCAGATGGGGACATGTCCAGCCCCTTGCGTTAAATACATAAATAAAGAACAATATTCAGAACTGGTTCAACAGGCAATTCTATTACTTCAAGGGAAAGCAGAAACATTAGAAAAAGAGTTTAACCAGCAAATAAAACAACTGTCCGAAAAATTAGAATTTGAACAAGCAGGTTTAATCAGGGATAGACTCTTTGCACTTCGTAAAATAATGGAACCACAGCAAACGATTCTTTTCAATCAGTCCCGCAATATTGATGTATGGGGCATATATTCGTCAGACAACAATGCAGTGATTCATATTCTCTTTTACCAGAACGGCAAATTAGTAGGTTCACGCGCTTTTAGCATTAACATACCCATAGAAATTCCCTTGAATGAATTTTTGGGCTCAATATTGTTAGATGTCTATACACAGAAATTGCCTGTTCCAGCAGAGATATTACTTCCTGTTGACATTGACGATATAAATTCATTGACAGAACTATTGATAGAAAAAACAGGCAAAAAGGTGCAAATTATTTATCCTAAAAGAGGCGTAAAAGAAGAACTCCTAAAACTTGCTTCAAAAAATGCAGAGGCAAAATTTCTTGAAGAAAAGCAACTTCAAGCAAGTAAAGGAATGGCACTTCAAGAAATTCAGAAACTGCTACACCTGCAAAAAATTCCTAAAAGAATTGAATGCTTTGACGCTTCTACATTTCAAGGCGATAGCACCGTTGTAGGTATGGTCGTTTTTGAAAATGGCATGCCCAACAAATCACATTACAGACGATTTGCAATTGATATTACAGATACCAATGATGACTATTATGCTCTACGCAATGCACTGACAAGACGCTATACCGATTTAACCGACCTACCTAAACCTGACCTATTACTTATTGATGGAGGTAAGGGACAACTCAATGTCGCGACATCCGTGTTAAACGATTTGAAAATCACAGAGATAGCGTGTGCCAGCATAGCAAAAGCGAGAACCTATCCGACAAAAAACATGACAACTTCTACTCAGGACCGTTTCTTCATACCTAATCGAAGTAATCCAATCATAATCCATTCAAAAAATTCGCCTGCCTTATTACTCTTACAGCAAATCCGCGATGAAACACATCGTTTTTCCATTCAATATCACAGAAAAAGACGCTCTAAAAAACTCATTACATTACCTCCTAGCACCCATAAACATAACCAAAACCAAATTAAATAACCCAACAATTAACTATTTAAAATAACAAACTTGATTTTTCAACAAAGTCAATTATTTATTCAAATGAATTTAATATAGTAAAGCACTTTTGTCTGATAGATGTATTCAAGATAATTGTATTTTTATATGGACATATTGATTATATGCCTTTACTTTGAAAGAGATAATTATAATATGTTCTACCATAAAATTAAAGATTCCTCATAGAAAAATTGGGCAAACATAGACATATTTTAAAATAGTTTTTGCGTATATTAGAATTGAAATATTATTATCTTCTGTGATGTTTTCTATTATGTTTGTTATAATATTTTTTATTAAACCTAATATGAATGAAAGGATATCAAATGTCTGAGAATGAAAGTAAAAATTTTTATGCAGATATGCCAGTTGCTGAAGCCATGGAGGTTCATCCTCGCGTAGCAGAGGTTTTTGCAGCATTTCACCTCGGCGGTTGTGCCCATTGTGGTATTAGCCGTTATGAGACTATTGAACAGGTATGTATGGCTTATGGGATAGAAACGGAAGAACTTCTCCGTGTATTAGAAGAAATTGTAGCTAAGGCGAAATCGGAAGAGCAGACACAAGCATAATTTTCTTTTAATATTGAAAAGAGTTGTTTTTTATAAAATTTGTTCAAACACGAAAGTTGAAGGAAAAGTTGGGGTAGATTTATGAGTAAGTATATGGGTAGATTTGTGTCTTTTGTTTTTTTAATTTCCATCTTATTGCTAAATGACAAAAATTTATATTCTGAGAGTTATAAGTTAGATAACGAAGAGTGGTATTTGATTAATAAAGTTTATTCAGATGAGTATTTGAAAGAGATAGCCTTTCCTTTAGGCGGATTTGGAGCAGGTCAAGTTTATATCCGTGGTGATGGGAAGTTAAGTCCATGGGAAATCGTCAATAATTTTAATTCCAATGCAAATGTATCTGATGCCTTCTTTTCTATATTTGTAGATGATGGGGAGCAATCAAAAGCACGGATATTGCAGATAAATCCTCAATTGCCGGGAGAAGGGATAAATAAAATCAAGTTCATTGGTGAATTTCCTTTTGTAGAATTATCTTATGGAGATTTCGCACCTTCACTTAAACTTTCAATGAAATGTTTTTCCCCATTCGTTCCTCTGGATGAAAAGAATTCTGCTCTGCCTGCTATATTTTTTACTTTCAAACTAAAAAATACGGACACAAAAACTATAAAGGGTGTTCTGGCAGGAACTATGCCTAACATTGTTGGCTGGGATGGGTATGGCGAATTAATAAGTTCAAGTCATTCGACAAATGGAAAAGAGATATACACTTTCTATCACCCAGAATTAAATAACAATACTAACTTGATAAAAAAAGAAGCAGATTTAACACATATCAAAATGGGAGTTGTCTCTACAGGGAAAGAGGGGTTTTCAAAGCAGGTTAATTTATACACTAATTATTACGATTGTGCCTATCCTGTCCGCTATCTACCAAATATTAATATAAATTACTCAGAAAATATAAGTCAGGATAATGAACTTGATGAAAGTGTTCCAAATATTTATTGGCTTGGACCTTCGGACAGGGTTTTGTCTTCAGAAGTAATTCAAAAAATTGACAATGATATTCAAAATGGGGCAAATCTCATTATTAGTGGCGATAGGCAATCTATTTTTGATTGGGTATTTTCAATCCATAAGGCAAAGAGAAATAGTAAGAAGGACTTTGTCTTTGATAATTTTGAAAGTGGAGATTACAATAGGTGGACAATCACTGGTGAAGCATTTGCCGATAAACCCGCAGAAGGTAGATTCGATACGCAGACAGATATTATTGGCTATGAAGGTAAATATCTTGTAAACACATATAACAGTGATGATAAAAAGACGGGCACAGCAATATCAAAAGAATTTACAATTGAATATTCATTCATTCAATTTCGTGTCGGCGGTGGCAAGAAACCTGACAATTTATATATTGCTCTTATTGTGGATGGGGTAAAAGTTTTTTCTGCTACAGGCTCTGACAATGAAATATTAAAGAAAGTAATATGGAATGTGTCTGAATATATAGGGGAAAAGGGACATATTGAGATTGTTGATAATGCTTCCGATGGCTGGGGACATATTTTAGTTGATGAGATAATTTTTTCCTGCAACTATCCTATAGAAAAGAAATCCTATAAAACATTACTTGAATGGTTGCCAGTTGCGTCAAAACAAGGAAGTTGGAGTAATGAACATTTTGAATTAAACGCAGAAACAATTTCAGCAAACTTAAATGATGTTAAATTAAGTGGAAACAGGATTTTTAAACCTAAATCGCGAATTAAAAGCAAACACACTGATATATTGCTTGAAACAAGTTCAGGTATACCTTTGATTGTTAAAAAGGATATAGGTGAAGGCTCTGTGATATGGTGTAATGGTAAAGTAACGGAATGGGTCCCAGCAGAGCATAAAAGGAATTGGACTGCCACTTTGATTAGTATGGTATCAAATGTTCCTTATACCTATCACAAAGGACTTGACAAAGAACATCCGCTATGGGGGAACATGATATTTTCTGTAAAATCAGGCAATAATGTGGAACCTAAGACCTGTGTCCAATGGCGGGATTTCAATTATTTTTGGCAACATTTTTCTAAAAACGGCTCTTTACCTGAACCAGAAGATACTAATCCGAGCAGTGCTGGTTATTCCTGGAATGGAACGATTGCCTATCCTTTTGAACTATCTCCGGGAGAGAATGAGGAAATTCTATTTATCCTTACCTGGTATTTCCCAAATCGCATCCGTGGTAATCAATATTTCTGGACATTGCCCCAACTTAAATATGACTACCGTTTAGGAAATTATTACAACAATTATTTTCATAGTGCAGAGGAAGTTACAAATTATTGTATAAACAATTATTCTTATTTGTTAGACCAGACAGCCCAATTTCATAAAGACTTCTTTAACTCTACACTTCCACCTGTAATGTTGGAAGCAATCTCTGCAAATATTGCAACTTTACATTCACCAATTTATATCTATTTGGAAGATGGGACGGTAGGTGGCTTTGAAGGAACAGACAATTGCTGTCCTATGAATTGCACACATGTATATAACTATGCTCAAACTCTCCCATATTTATTTCCCAGATTAGAACAAAGAATACGCTATCAAGAATTGTTTTATCAGGTGGATAAAACCGATTACTACATTCCGCATCGAATTATTGTCCCTCCAACCGTACCACAATTAAAAGATGAGATAGGCGGACCTCAACATCATGCCTTAGATGGAGAATTAGGAACACTATTGAAACTTTACCGTGATTACAAAATGTCTAACGATAGAAAATGGATTGAACCTATCTGGCATAATACCGTAAAGGTTTTTCAGCATATTTTGGAAAAACACGACCTAACAGGCGAAGGAATTATAAGAGGAGAACAGCCCAATACCTACGATACGCATCTTTACGGTTCAAACACTTTTATCGGCACATTATACCTCGCCACATTAAAGGCTATGGAAACCATGTTAAATGAGTTAGGCTCTCCTGACCCAAATCTGATTATAGAATGTCAAAAACGGTATGAATCAGGTATAAATAAATACATAGAAACATGCTGGAATGGTGAATACTTTATCAATGTTTTTGATGCCCCAGATGTGGGACCAGAAATATACAATCAAATGAATTGTTACGGTCCAGGCTGTCATTCTGACCAATTGCTCGGGCAATGGTGGGCTCATATTTTAGGGATAGGATATTTGTTCCCTGAAACTTACATTAAGTCAACATTAAATTCCATCTATCAATACAATTGGAGAAAAAATTTCTACGACCATGTCCAATTACCTCGCCGATTTGCAGAAGACGACGAGCCCGGACTTCTAATGTGTTCCTGGCCCAAAGGTGGACGCCCTGAATCCCCTATACTTTACTGTGATGAGATATGGACAGGCATTGAATATGAAATAGCAGGATTTTTTATTTATGAGGGAGACTGGGAAAAGGCAATAGAAATTGTTTCTGGAGCCCGTTCAAGATACCAGGGAAATCGCAAAAATCCATGGTGCGAGATAGAGTGTGGTGGACACTATGCTCGTGCAATGTCTGCTTATGCCATGCTTCTTGCCGCATCAGGCTTCCAATATGATAATGGCACAATTAAAATAACACCTCACGCACAAAATAATCCATGCCGATTCTTCTTCACGACAGGTTCATCATGGGGAATATTTGAATTGGACCAAAACAAGCGAAGAACAAAATTATATATCACACCTCATTATGGAAAATTAGAAATTACCAGGATTAGTATCCCTACAGAAAAGAATAAATTTGACCAAGTGACACTATCAGTAATAACAAATGATAAAACCAATCCCATTACTGAAAAAGCAGGAATTATAAACAAAGACGGTTATTACGATAAAGAATTGATAACGATTATCCCTCGTTCTCCTGTTAATATTAAGGCTGGAGAAAAACTTTTGATAAATATAAAATGGTAAAGAGATAAGTGTAATATATATTTGAATTAAACCTTCACATCATCACTGTCAGTTAAAAGTTCTGTAAATGGTCTTTATTCTTATTATCGTGCAATAATGATAATAAATCAAAAACAATATTTTTAAAATATTTCTAAATATACATTGGGATTGTCAATTCCGAAATTTCTCCATATAAAGGTGGTGTTATCCCTTTGCTTCGTTAAGTAAATAGTTAAGATAATACTCCAATTCTGAGAGGATTAGACTTTGCCAGTTTTGTCTTAAAGCGTAAATTATTTCTTGATAATACCACAGAGTGCCTTCTTTTCCACCTTTGAACCATGTCCATACATTATCCCCCTCCCTAAGGAAATCGCGATAAGTCGTATATAGATTGTGCCATTTATCACATGCAATTATTAATTTAACATCTGCTGGCAATTGACGACATTGCTCAATAAATTTTACTTTCCGCTCTTTCCATGGTTTTTTAGGAAACGAAAAGGAGTCAGAACATTGTTCTACATAATTTGCTACTTTCTTGCCAAATTTTTGTTCTATTTCTTCAAGCAGAGGAGCACCACCTTTATCTTCTACTGAATCGTGGAGCAATCCTGCAATAAACTGTTCCTCATCTCCACCTTCTTCTAATATCCTACTTGCAACAGTCAACAAATGTGTAAGGTAAGGAATATCTTTACCCTTGCGAGTTTGACCTTCATGGATAGACATAGCAAAATCAATTGCAGACAAGACCTTTTCTTTATTTAATTTAATCACAGGATTTTACCTCTCCCCTATTGTTTTGTAAGATATAGTTGAAATTAACATAATAATTGAAAAGCTATTTCTTCTCTTGGCATTTTTTATCTAAAAACTCAATCAATTGGTCAGGGTAATCTGTTTGTATTCCGTCCACACCCCATTGTATTGATTCTTCCCAGGATTTAGGACCTCCATCGTCTATAAATACAAGTGCTCCATTTTCATGGCTTATTTTTACAAAGTTTGCACTACATGAATCAAAATTGGAAGCGACAATGGGGGGAGAAAATTGTTTTAGAAAATATTCGAGATGTTTCTCTGGACCCGGGTCAGGCATGATAAAGCAATCTGGACATTGCTTTTTTATTATTTTGATATCCTTGGGACCTGCATACCAGACTACATGATATTTCATACCATATTTTTCAAGTTTATTCAGAACCGTTTGAGGGTCAGCAGATTTCATGTCAATATAGAGCCCAATTTTATCTTTACATACTTCTAAAATTTCGTCTAAGGTTGGAATTCGCTGATTTGCAAATTCAGGACTTATACGACTCCCAATATCAATTTGTTTCAATTCTTTTAATGTAAACTGAGATACAGTGCCTTTTGCATCATTCGTATAATCATCTACTTTACTATTGTGCATGCTTACAATTTCACCATCGGCAGTTGTCCGTAAATCTACCTCTACAAAATCAGCACCTAACTCAATTGCCTTTTGATATGCAATCAGAGTGTTCTCTGGATAGCCTTGATGAAATCCGCGATGGGCTATTACATATACCCCATCATGCTTTGGCGGTGGTAAAGATACTTTATCGGAATTTGCAAATAAAACAAAATTGAACAGCAAAAATTCAGCAAAAATAATTATAAGAAATAAAAATGACTTTCTTTTCATTTTTTTACCTTTTATATTTTTTTGAAAGATTTTTTTATTTATACATCACTACTCTTGCTAACTTGACTTCTCTTTAATAAAAAGAGGAAAGTTAAAAGAGTAAATATGGCATCTATCGCATATCTAGCTGACCTTTCAATATCAAATTTTGTTTCACCACAACCAAATAAATAATAAGATTTTTGTGCCTTTTTGCCCATTCCTTTAAGAATAATTTCTGTATTTTGATTTTCTGAAGCAAATACTTTTATTTTACCTTGATATTCCTTCTCTTTCTGTGGCACAAATTTAATTTTAACTATAGCCGACTGGTTTGATAATAAGGAAAAATTAATATCACCAGAAATGAAAAAGACCTCTTCCTCCTTCTCCCCTTCATTGGAAACAGATTTTTCTAAATTTACTGAACCTGATAGAATGCCCTGTCCTGTGTTAATAATGTGCATCTCCTTTTCCACAGTTTGTCCTAATTCAACGATACCAAATAAATATTCAAATTCGGGTGCAGGTTGAATTGTTAAGACAGGCAAATCATTAGCCCAAGTTTTCATTAAAGCGGTTAACAAGAAAAATATAAAAAATAATGAGCGACTATACATCTTTTTTCCCATTGATACTCTCCATATATTTTTATAATAGACTTATTATTATAATATCTTCTTTTTTAATTTCGTTCTCAATTATTGTAAAACAAATTATTTATATAGTTTAAATCAACCATAATAATTACATGTAAAAAGAATAATAGCCCCCATCTCTTGAAGATGGGGGCTATATTTACTTAACTGTCATCAAACTAACTATTTTACTTACCGACATTATAAATCGGCATAGTATATTAATTATTTCTTATCCACAACATCCAATATCCATGTAGGCTAACCAACCAAACAGGAATAGCAATATTCCACCAACAACATAAGCAATAGTGCTTGGTTGTTGTGCACAACCACATCCTTTCGCTTGAACTGTACCAATAAGGTCAATATATTTTGGAGGTTGAGTAGGTGTTACATTGTCAGACGCAATAAGTTGAACTCTGCCCTTAATTTCTCCTGCTTCTTTTGGAGTGCATGTTACATCAATATATTTAACTCCACCAGCAGGTATATTAATATCGGCTTTGCCATAATTAAGTGAAAACACACCATTCCCTGAGTTTATCAAGGTAACAGCTACATTAATAGGTATATTACCTCGGTTATAAAGGATAATTTTCTGCATATAGGTCTTATTAACCTGTAAATCATTACCGAAATTAATAATATTGGGAGAACCAGATGATGTAGTAATTTCCAGATTTCCTGCTGCGACTTCTTCAACAATTACAGTTCTCTTTGCTTCTGCTTTGTTTCCTGATGGGTCTGTTGCTGTGTAAACTAATTCGTATGTTGCAGCAACACTCGTATTCACACTGCCGCTTGTGGTAATTTCCAGTGAACCGGCACAATCATCAGTTGCAGTTGCTCCAGGGTCAGTAAAAGCATCACCGACCGTAATTCTTATTTCAGAAGCACCATTAAGTGTTATAACCGGTTTCTTTGTATCCACTACTTGCACTGTCCGTGTTTTAGATTCTGCACTATTACCCGAAGCATCTGTTGCTGTATAAGTAATTGTGTAGTTGCCAACAACATTAGTATTCACAGTGCCTGTTGCTGTAACTGTCACAGAACTATCGCAACTGTCAGTCACTGTTGTTCCTGGGTCTGTAAATGTAGATTTACACTCTACCGTCATCGGATTTGCACCAAGTAAGGTAATTATCGGTTTCTGTGTATCCACTACTTGTACTGTGCGAATTACAGGTTCAGCAATGTTGCCAAAAGCGTCTGTCGCATTGTAAATAATTGTATAGTTGCCAACAACATTAGTGTTCACAGTGCTTGTTGCTATAACTGTCACAGAACTATCGCAACTGTCTGTCGCTGTTGCTCCTGGGTCTGGAAACGAACTGCCACATTCCACAGTCATTAGATTATCACCTAATAAAGTAATTACTGGCGAAACAGTATCTACCACATTAACAGTGCGAACTGCTGTCCCTGTGTTTCCTGAAGCATCTGTTGAACTGTAAGTAATTTGATAACTACCAGGAGTAGTCGTATCTACATCTCCAGTCAAAGTAACAGCTAGCGGCGAGGTATTGCAACTGTCTGCTGCTGTCGCTCCCGGGTCTGTAAATGTGCTATTGCATTCTACTGTCATTGGGTTATCACCAAGTAAGGTAATTACTGGTGGAGTAGTGTCTACAATCTGCACAGGCATGTCTGCTGTGGATTGATTGCCCTGGCTATCTTCCGCCACATAACGAACTATATATTCTTTACCAACTGCACTCGTGTCTATGCTTTCTACTTCATCCATTGTTGCTGTTTCATATATTCCTGCTGCGGTCAATACTTGAACAGTGCCCTCACAGGCATCTGCAGCACGTGCACCTGGGTCTTCAAATACATCACCACATTCAATCTCCATCTCATCCTCGTTAAGTGTAATTATCGGTCCCTGAGTATCTGCTACTATCACAACCCTCTGGGCTGTAGCAGTATTGCCTGCACTATCAGTCACAGAATAAACAACTGTATAGTTGCCCGGAACTGATGCATCAACATTGTTTTGGATTTGAATTTGTTCTGTCAAATCACCATCTTTGTCATCCAAAGCAGTTGCTCCTTCATCTTCATACAAAGTTCCGCACTCTACTGTTACTTCTGGCTCACCTAATAATGTTATTACCGGTGGAGTATCGCTAATTACAACATTAACTGTTCGTGTCACAGTCGTACTGTTTCCAGAAACATCTGTCGCTGTATAGGTAATGGTATATACTCCAACAACACTAGTATCCACAGTACCAGTTGCAATAACTGTCACAGAACTATCGCAACTATCTGTTACTGTTGCTCCTGGGTCTGTAAATATACTTCCGCGTTCCACTGTCATCGGATTATCACCATTTAAGGTAATTACTGGTGGAGTAGTGTCTACAATCCGCACAGGCATGTCTTTTGTGGATTGATTACCTTTTGCAGGTTCAGCATTATCTTCAGCCACATAACGAACTATATATTCTTTACCCGCCACAGTGGTATCTATGCTCTCTACTTTGTTCATTGTAGGTAATTCATATATTCCTGCTGCGGTCAATACTTGAACAATGTCCTCACAGGCATCTGCAGCAACTGCACCTGGGTCTTCAAATACACCAACGCTGCATTCAATCTCCATTTCATCTTGATTAAGTGTAATCACTGGACCCTGAGTGTCTACCACATGAACAGTCCGGGTTCTTTTCGCACTATTAGTGTTACTATCCGTAGCAGTGTACGATAAAGTATAATCACCTACCTGATTCTCGTAGACATAACCACTTGTAATTACCTCAACAACTCCTTCACAAGCATCTAATGCTGTTGCACCCGGGTCTACAAATGGCGAACCGCATTCATGGTCTATAATCTCTCCACCATTCAAAGTAATTACTGGCGGGGTTGTATCTTCTACATTAATAGTTAGGACTGCTGTTCCTGTATTTCCTGAACTGTCAGTTGCACTATATGTAATTATATAACTATCAGGAGTAGTTGTATCCACACTACCTGCTGTTGAAATACTTAATGCACCATCACAAGTATCAGTTGCTGTTACTGTTGGTTCTTCAAATGTGCTTCCGCATTGGACTGTCATTGGATTCGCACCTGTAATAGTTACTACTGGTGGAGTAGTATCTATAACTTGAACTTGACGAGTTGTAGTGCTTATGTTTCCATGACTATCCTCTGCTCTAAAGGTTACAGTATAGTTTCCCGGCTCATGTATGTTAACCGCGGTGGAAGCATCATTGGTAACTGATACATTACCATCACAGATATCAGTTGCGGTTGCGCCTGGGTCATTATAATTATTACCACATTGTGCACTAAGGTATGGATTTGGTCCAATCAATGTTATTAATGGTGGAGTAGTATCTACTACCTGAACTGTTCTTGTTACAGGGTCAGCCTCATTTCCTGATGCATCTGTTGCTGTATAGGTAAGGATATATTCTCCTACAGCAGCAGTATCTACAGTCCCACCTACATTTACAGTTACATTCGTATCACAGTTATCCGTAGCAGTCGCACCTGGGTCTACAAATAGAGAATTGCATTCTACTGTCATCGGGTTTGCACCATTCAAGGTAATCACTGGCTTTGTCATATCTACAACATGGACTATCCTCTGAGCAGTTGTTGTATGATTTGAACTGTCCGTCACTGAATAATCAACTGTATAATCACCCACCACTGCTATATTTACATTATTTGTTACTATAATTTGAGCAGTTAAATCACCATCAGGAATATCAGTAGCAGTTGCCCCAGCATCATCATACACACTACCACATTCCACAGTTACCTCAGGGTCGCCATTTAAGGTAATTTCAGGTGGGGTATCATCAATAAGTTCACTTACTACTACATCACTCTGCAATTCACCACCACTTAAACGATATTTTGCATACCCAGAAAGTTGTTGCGGTCCACTGGAATCTGCCGCTGCTCTAATTCTATATGTAAATGAGGAACCATTCCCAGTTAGGGTAGGAACAAAAATGTATGCGAAATCCAAAGTCCCTGTTGCATTTGCATTTGGAACTATTGGCGGTGTCGGATTCTCAGTAGCCAGAGGTCCTTCATAAGTCCAACCCGCAGGAATAGTCTCTGCATATCCTAATGCTTGTACTGCTTCTCCACAGGGGTGGTCAGGGTCTATTCTAAAATTAATTGTTACTTCTACTACCTCACCTGGCACATAATAATTATGAGTAAAACTACGACTTACCAGAATACAAGGCACAATACCGTTTAAGAGTGTTTCTACCTTCGGAGAGAAAATGGAGTCTCCACAAGTCCGATATACCACTGCACTGGACTTTGTCTCTGTCCCTACCACTATATCCCCACCAATTGTCACAGGACCACTTTCATCAGCCGGCACCTGAACGGTATAGGTAAATTCCACTGGAAAAGCAGGAACACTTACATACGCAAATTCAAGCAAATCTGTTTGTCCAGCAGGAGGAAATACAGGAGGAAATCCCGGTGGAAGGGTATCGGTATTGGAAGGTCCTACATAAGTCCAACCGGCAGGTAAGGTATCCTGAAAACCTAATGCGGTTATATCCTGAGGTCCCTCTTTATCTATATGAATTGTTACATCAATAGTCTCACCCGGAACATAATACATATTAGTTGTCCCTGCAACACCTGGACCGGATAGTTCACGGGTAAAGGTAAGGTTAGTTGGTTCTAACTGAATTGTATTTGTAGTAGGGGCACTTTCCAATTGAGGTCCAGTTAGTCTATATGCAACCGTTCCCACTAACTGCCCCGGCTCACAAATTGTCAGCGGACATGCAATCCGATAGGTAAAGGTAGCAGGAAAAGTAGGAACAAAAATATATGCAAAACTTAAAGTGTTCGTCTGTCCAAAATTTGGGACTATTGGTGGTGTCGGATTCTCAGTTGCTAATGGGCCTAAATATGAGAATCCGGGAGGAATAATTTCCTCATATCCGAGAGCCGTGATTGTTCCTTCACTGCCATCATAATTTATGGTAACTTGAACAGATAACTCTGGTGTGCCATTTACAAAATAACCATTTGCATCCAGCCCTGTTATTTGTTTTGTTACCGTCACTAATCCCTGGGCACTCATGGATACCACGAGTAAACCCATCAACATCACACAAACCGATAACATTACTTGTGTGTTTTTAATACCTACAAACAATCTTCCTGCTTTCATTTTTTTGCCTCCGATGTTCATTGTTTTATTAACTTCATACCTTATTTTACTTTTCTATTTATTAAAGAAAATTAAAAACTATAAGATTATATATTACACAATTCTAACTCAATTGTCAAATAAATTTTTTGTTAACCAAGAATCAAAAGGTTATATCAATAATATATCATTTGATTTTCCTATTTCAAAATAGGAAAATAACTTTGTTTACAAGAAACATTAACTATTATGATAAGGAACAAAACATGAACAAAAATAATCAGATTACAGCCGACAAGACATGCCGAAGGGATTTTATAAGGACAATAAGTATGGTCTCTTTAGCTGCTTCTATCGTCCCTGAAGTTGCGTCTTCACAGGACAATACTCCTCCAATAAAAGGGCGAATCAAACAATCTGTTTCTCGCTGGTGTTATGGCAAAATTCCCATGCATGAGTTTTGTGCTGCGGTTAAATCTATGGGTATGGTTGGCATTGATTTGCTTGACCCCAATGAATGGGATATTGTGAAAGAACATGGTTTGATTTGCACAATGGCAAATGGACCCGGCTCTATAGAAAAGGGCTGGAATGACCTGTCTAATCACAAGCAATTAATAAATAATGCAGAAAAACGGCTACATGAAGTTGCCTCTGCTGGACTTTCTAATATGATCGTTTTTTCTGGCAATCGTGGGAAAATAGATGATAAAGAAGGGTTAGAAAACTGTGTTACTGGACTTAAGAAAATTCTTCCGTTAGCAGAACAGTTGGGTGTAAATGTAATTATGGAATTATTAAATAGTAAACGGGACCATAAAAATTATATGTTTGACCATACAGCATGGGGGGTTGAACTTGCAAAACGATTGGGCTCGCAGCGTTTCAAACTCCTCTATGACATTTATCATGCGCAAATTATGGAAGGAGATATTATTCAAACATTGAGAGACAACATTCAATATATTGGACATATCCACACAGGAGGCGTACCTGGTCGAAACGATATTGACGAGACACAAGAGTTAAATTACCGTCGAATTTGCGAAGTTCTTGTTGAATTGAATTACACAGGAATCATTGCTCACGAATTTGTGCCGAAAAATCCAGACCCTCTTTTATCGCTAAAACGCGCATTTGAAATTTGTAATGTATAGGAAAAATCATTAGCAAAAATATAGACTTTTAATCTCCAATCAAGGTATTTAGTTTTTCCAAATCAGAAGTGGTTGTTGCTGGTGCTTTTTTCCCTTTTTCTGCTCCTTCTTTTTCTTCTGTTTTTTTATTTTCCCCTAATATAGAAGAAATTAATTGTTGATTGATTTTAATAGGGATACCGCTTTTCATAGCGTTTTCTCTTAGATAAAGAAGGTAATCGTTCAAAATTTCGTTCTGTGCCATGCGTATTTCCATATCCAGCATTTTCTTTTTTTCTTCTTCCATTTTGGGTTTATCTTCTTCAGTTGGGAGTGTTCTTTCAAGTAGTTGCACAAAATAATATTCATTATTAAAATCCTTGATAGGACCTGCAAGTGCACCGACATCCTTACCTTCCAATTCGTTAAAGATATCTTCTGGTGAAATCATAAGTCCTTCCTGGAAGAGATAATCCTTTGCGGTAAAAGCCTGAGAAGTCTCTTTTACTTCAATTTGTAAATCGGGCAATATTTTAGGAAGGTCATCAATGGTTTTTGCTTCTGCTTTAATTTTGTTTACAATTTCATCAACCTTCTTTTTATAATCTTCCTGTTTCTTGACCATAGTTGTGTAATCTCCAACAACGCGCTCACGCACTTGTTCCAATGATGGAATTTCGCCTTTTGTTCTCTCAAACACCTTTGCTACATATATATTATCGCGTGCTGTTATAACTTGATATTCAGAATCTTTCTCTGGTGTCATAAAGGCATTGCAAAGCGGATATAAGTCAAATTGTGTAATCCCTTCTACTGCTTTAGAATCTTTATTGAACGGTCCTATTTTTGTAATAGAAAGTCCCTTTTCTTGAGCAACTTTTTCTAATGTTTTTTCTTCATTGGCTCTTTTTACAATTTCATTTGCTTCATTTTCTTTTTGTTTTTTCTCTTCGTTACTTAAAGATGCGCGAACCATAATTTGGCGGGCATGCACTTCACGGGCATTAGTTTCTGCATTCGTTCGTTCTTCTTCTAACTTAAAAATATAAAAGGCACCAAAGGTGTATATTGGTGCACTTATTTCGCCTACTTTTAATGAAAAGAGGACCTGCCGATGTGGTGGCTCATTTTCGCGCGGTGTCTGCCAGCCAATATCGCCACCGTTCTTTGTTTTTTGGTCAGAGTAGGTGTCTGCTAAAGTGGCAAAGTCTTCTCCCTGCATCGCTTTCTCATAAGCCTCTTTGACCTTGTCTGGAACAGGAGGCTGTAAGGACAATTTAACTGCTTCTATAACCAATGTGTCTGGATTACGATATACCTCTTTGTGCTCCTCAAAATATTTACTTAATTCTTCATCTTTAATCTCCACAGGTGGAGAAATTTTTGCATATTTAATATGAATACGCGTGAAATTATTTTTTACTCTTTTCTCGATGGCGGTTGAATCAAATCGAGCCGGTGCTAAAAGCGTATTTATGAATACCTGCCGCGATATTGAGTTCTGTAACTCATTATAAATCTCATTCCAATTAATTTTTCCTTTATTAGCGTCTACCCAAGCGTTCCATGCTTCACGGTCAAACTTCCCATCTTCAGTCCGAAACTGTTGCCATTTTTGCATTTGTTCCACTAATAGATTACGGTCTACTTGAAAGCCTCGTTTTTGCTCTTCTAATGTGATTAGATTGGAATCTATCATCTGTTGCAATAGTCTATCTGTCTCGCCCGATTTCTCAAGTTCTTCTATCGTAACAGGCTTGTCTGGAGTAGAGCGTTGCTGGATAAGTGCATTCAAATTTCTACGGAACTCACTTTCTAATACAGGTAGTTTTGAAACAGTCGCTACAGGATTATCTTTTATCTGCACCGTAGGGCTATTTCTACCAGGCATACCAAAGAACAAGACAAATGGAACCGCTATTACAATAACTACAAAAATTAAAATTGCTCGACGATGTTTTCTCATCAATTCTTGAATCATGAAATAAAACCTTTATTTTTTACAGGGTTGAGGTTTACACTAAGGTGTTAGAATTAAAACAAAGAACTAACATAAAATTAATTTTTATTATCCAGACAATAAATTTATCATAATTGGCGATTTATACACAAATACGAGGTATACTAATTTATGATTAGAAAGGAGTCTGTAAATATAATTTATGGTAAAAGAGATTTCTTTTTATCAAATCAGTTGCTTATTTATGTTTTGTGCTTGTTTATTTTTTTTCACAATTATTTATGCAGAAAATACTAACTTGCGATAGAACCTATGTTGAATTTTTTAACAAATATGTGAAATAAAACTACTCCGCACTCTTCCATTTTTCAGGTGTTCCCATAGTTTCAAAATTGTAATATGCAAATACAGTGCTTGCGATACCTCCGCGTGGTTTGCATTCGATTGTTATAGACATTTTACGCGGTCGGCATGCAAAAACAAGGTCCTCTAACATGCGATTTACAAGGTGCTCATACCAGATACCGACATCGCGAAACGACAATAGATAGTATTTTAAGGAGCGTAGTTCAAGGCAGTATTTATCAGGCACATAGCGGATGGTCACTTTTGCAAAATCGGGCAAACCTGAAAATGGACATACCGAAGAGAACTCGTCTGTGGTTGAGACAATTTCCATAGTTCTGCCTGACTCTGTTTTTGGATATTCGTATTCAAAACATTGTAGACAATTGCTATCAATACTTTCAGGACCTTTGAAGGGAAGTGTTTTCCCTTGTGGCTTAAAGTCGTGTGTTACTTTTACTCTTTGTTGGGGCTTCTTTTCTTTATTCATAAATATTCACCCTTTTTATAATTAAGTTCGACTGTATATATTTCAGTGATATAATACGACAAAAGGAAATAGTTTTGAAAAGGAAATATATGAAAGTCTGGTCAAAAGTATTGTTAGCTATTATACTCTTCTTTTTTACCGGTATAGGGATATTTGTAGTTTTTGAAGAAAATGCACTTTCTTTTTTTAAGAGAAAGGAAATATTAAATCCGAAAATTTTACTATCTCCTTCTTCTCCTATTGACGAAACAGGATTACCCCGATATGAACTTCAATGCTCAACTTTAGAAAATGAACAATTAAGTTTTGAACGGGTTTCTTTGCCAATACATCGCTATCAGTTATTTGACTTTGGTGTGGCAGATATAAATCAAGATGGTCTATTGGACATTTTTTCCAGCAATTGTAATTTTCGCCCATCTATCTTACAAAATTTAGGGGACTTTACATTTAAAAATGTTACCAGTGATTTGCAATTAGATTTATTGCCTGGAATTCCTGATTTTGCATGCAGTATCGCTGCACCATCAATTACAGAAGCAGGTTTATACATTTATTATATCTGGCAAAATATTCATATATACTACCTTTCCCCATCAGATAACTTTCTCCGAATAGTTGTAGAGATAAACATTCCTAATTTGCAGGCTGAAATTGTAGACCAGAAAGGCGATGTTGCTATGGTTTACACAGCAGAGCAAAAGACAAAAGAAGGTCCCGGTGAAACGAGGTTCAAGTTCTCTTCAGAACGAGAAGGACTTTCTATAATAAATGCAGGAAGACCCTCTATCCCTGTGCAAATTTCTGTATTAGATACCTTTCCTTTGTGTAAAATTTATATTGGACCAGGCAAAACTTCACCTCCACAACATAAATTTACTTTGAATGCCTTTGACCGACATACCTATACATGGAGCGATATAAATGGTGACCAGAAAATTGACCTTTTTTCAGGAAGAGGGGGATTGCGTGGAAGCCCTGAATATGAATTTTTAAGGAGACAACTGAAAGACCAACTTTTTATTAATAAAACAAATAGGTTTGAAAATATCTATGATTCCTCCGGCTTGGAAAACTGTGGATGTGGAACGAGAAAAGCATGCTGGGTGAATATTGACAATGATAATTTTCAGGAACTTTTTATCGTCTGTGCTCGTGAAGAGTTCTGCCGTCTATTTCGTAAAACAACTGCTGACGGTAAGTATGCGGAATGTGCAAATACTTACGGATTAGATATTCAGGGCGAGCAACCTGTTTTTTGGTTTGATACGAATAATGATGGATATATTGACCTACTGTCATTTAGTAATAAAAAGCCTGCAATATTTATAAACCAAAACGGAACACAGTTCCAGAAGCAGATTATTGAGGTTAAAGAAAACATTGAATTTGTCCCTGCGTTTCTCGCTGTATGTGATTTTGACAATGATGGGAATATGGAGGTTTTTTTTGCCAATCAACCTGACCATAAAACATTCTTAATGAAACATAAAGGAAATATGGAATTTGAGTGGTTAATCCCGCAAGATTTCAATCTGCCTGACAAATCGCTCTGGGCATGTTGGGCTGACTTGAATAATGATGGATATGATGAACTTTTATCTATACCTCAGGGAATTATGATAAATAATTCTCAGAAGAAAACCTTTGAGGAAACACAGATTCTATCAATGGCGCATATACAAGAAACACAGATGAGCGATGTCCGTATAGAATGTTTTGATGTAAATAATGATGGTAAGCAGGATGTAATGTTAGGGTATCGCATAAAAGGAGACAATCTATCAGGATATGGAGAATGGTGGTATTTAAGTCTTTTCAAAAATATAAGCGATATTGTAGGCAACTGGGTTGATGTGGAGTTTCAAGGAACAAATGGCAATCCTTACTGCTTTGCAAATAAAGTCTTATATAAAATTGATGAAAACAATCAAAAATTACGAATTGTCGGAGAAAGTGAACATTCGCGAGCACATCAAGGAAATTATCGTCTACACTTCGGACTTGGGACAACACAGGAAACACCAACCTTCATAATCACCTCTCCTGACAGAAAAACAAAAGAGGTTTCTATTCTTTCTCTAAACCGACTTAATCGTTTGGTTTTTTAATTTTAATATCTGGCTTAGTTCGTGTAATGGAATGACAGTTCATATATAATATAGTTGTATGTCATCATATAATTGTTTGAGGTAGTTTATGGATTGTTATGATAAGGAAAAGGGGAGTTAATTTCGAATTGACTAAAATTCATAATATAATATAAGGATTATAAAGAAAGTTATTGAAAAGGAGTAGATTTTTTGGAAATTAAAGTTTATGAAATAACGCCGTTTTTAGTAAACACCTATATTTTGATAAGTAATGGTGAGGCAATTGTTATTGACCCTGGTGAAGCCGACCCAAAACTTATTAAAGACCTTGAAGGTCTGGATGTAAAAGCAGTTATTAATACTCATTGTCATATAGACCATTGTGGCGGGAATTTTGGTGTATGTCGTGCAACAGGTGCTCCGCTTTTAACACATCCTGAGAGTGAATTACTTCTTCAAACATTAGGACAACAGGCTCTTCTGTTTGGAGTGCCGGTTCAATCTTCACCACCGCCTGATGGCTATTTACAAGAAGGTGATGAAATTAAGTTGGGTGGTATAACCCTAAAAGTATTATACACTCCTGGACATGCACCGGGGCATATTTCGCTAATCGGTAATGGTTTTGCATTTGTAGGTGATGTACTTTTTCAGGGCTCTATTGGAAGGACAGATTTGCCCGGCGGGGATTTTGAAACTTTGCTATCCTCCATTAAGGAAAAACTGTTTTTACTCCCTAATAACACCGTTGTTTATCCCGGGCATGGACCTACTACGACTATCGGAGTAGAACGAATAGATAATCCTTTTGTAGGTGAATTTTAAGGAATAATTTTATGTTTTTTTTACTTATGTTTTGTGCTTTGACTGTTTCTACTGCTGTGCCTTTTGAATTGTGTCTTGCTCCTGACCAGATACTACCACTTACATATATAGATGACCCACTTATAATCAGTGTATCTGGGCCTCCCAATACCGCTTTTGAAATAGCAATTACTATCACAAAGCCCGATGGTGATATAGTTACTCAATTGAGACCCACCAAACCGATTACTTATATTAATGGAAAATATTGGGTTTCAATAAGCGACCTGCCACAAGCAAGGGGCTTCTTTATTGCGACTGCTTCCTTAAAATATCAGAACGAGGTTCAAGAGTGGCAATTTCCATTTTGTAGAATTGATAGAAATGTAGATAAGCAGATGCCAATTCCATTTGCACTCTCCAATCCAGATGAGGAAGGTCTATATATTGCAAAAATGTTGGATATCAAAGAAATCTTATTCAATAGCAGTTTGCCAGGATTGGACGAACTTATAAAGAAAGCCGTTTCGCTTGGATTTAGGATTACACTGGTTTTCAATTTAGATGAACATTCTTCACCGTTAGATATTTTTGAAGACTTGAACAAAAGGCTTGGTGGATACATTAGTGTTTGGGAAATTGAAGGAAACTATTCTTTTGAAGTAATTAAAAAATTGGTAGAAATGGTTAGAAAGTCAAAAGGAATCGGTGATTTCCGGCCTGCATTTTCATCTATGGAATCTATCCCTAATATTTTATCTTTTACTTCTACAGAGGTGTTTCAAGAAATAACTTGGCTCGGACCTTTTTTATCAAAAGAAGAATTTAAATTGTTAAAGGATGAGATTATTAAATATGGTGGTGAAGGGGTTAATTTGACTTTACAATTCAATAAAGAAACCATGCCTTCTGACCCTGTGGAGCAAATTCAAAAAATATGGGGTGCAAAATCGTATGGTTTTGATACCTTGATAATCCCTTACTCTGCTTTAGTGCAGGATGGTAAAGTTTCACAATTGGCATCTTTTTTGTCTGGGACCTTTCGCTTATGGTCTGAAAGAATAGAACCATTAGGTTGGTATACTCAATCAGATACAATGAACGCATTCGTGTTTCAATCGTTGACTCAATGGGCAATAATATTCTGGGGAACAGGAACTTTGACAGTTTCCGGCGAAGGTTTGGCAACTACACAATTTTTTGACACCTATGGAAATCCTTCTACATTGCCACAAGTGAATGATAATACTCTCGCTATTGATGCTATATCTACTCCACAATATTTATTAGGAAATTCCTATGAAGTTCTGTATACTGCTGCTGTGAACGAAATAAACACTCTGGCAAATGAACTTAACATTGAGGATTTTTCCGCTTTTAGAACATCTGCAATTATAGAAGCAATAAAAGCCATTTCACGGAATCCAAAGGATAATCAAAATCGCAGTTATATTCTGAATATGTTTCGTGAATTGCCTCTATTAGAGCAAATACCTGTAAATACTTATGAAGCACAGGCACAAAAAAATCTATTTATTGCAAAGTTGTCAAACTTTTTACAGTGTGCTTGTATCACCGAACAGTTTCGAGGTGAACCTTTCCGTGAACCTTTGTTGGATATTGTTGCCCGAAGTGAAGAGAGATTGACCGAATATCTAACTGGTTCTTCCTCCGCTTCTGAAACAGACTATAGGGCAAATTGGATTCTGGCAGAGGTTCACCGTCTTATTGAAAAGGCAAGTAAAACTACCTCCAATGGCAAAAGAATAGAGGCGATAGGATTAGCATATCTAGCAGAGAGTCGGGCTCAGTCTTTGGAATATTTGCAGCATTCTCCTCTGACAATGATGGCAGAAAAGAAAATATCCGCTTCTACACCCTCTACTCCTGCCCAAAAAGAAGAATCAGCAAGCCCACCTTCAACAACCGTAGTTACTAAACTACCTAAAGATGAGAAAAAAGAGATAGCAGAAGTTTCTGGACCTATAAACCATACTGTAAAACGCGGTGAAACAATTGCTTCTATATGCAAACTCTATGGCATCACAGAGAACGAGTTTTGCTCATGGAACGGTATTCGTAAGGGTGCGAGACTAAAAGCAGGCAAAATATATAAAATTCAGGTAGTGCGAGCAAAAGCACCTTCAGAAATTATGCCTTCTTCGACAACTGCGATAACATCTCTTAGTGAAGGGAATGAATATGTTGTTCAGGCAGGAGATTATCCAGGACTAATAGCAAAGAAAGTAGGTGTGTCTACAAACGATTTACTCAAAGCAAACAATTTGACCTCAGAATCAATATTGAGAATAGGGCAAAAGTTAAAAGTTCCTGGTTCTAAACCTCTCGTAGAAACAAAACCTGCCGAAACCTCTTCGACTCAGGAATCTGCTCATATTATAAGTCCAGAAGCAACTACTCCTCCGCCTACAGAGCCTAAAAAAGTAGTAGCAGAAGAAATTAAAACAGAAGAGGTTCAGACATACAAATTAAATCCGGGAGATTCTCCTTCTACCATAGCAAATAAGTTTGGTATACCAGTTAAAACTCTTATGGAGTTCAATGATATTAAAGACCCAACCAAATTGCGTGTAGGACGGGAATTAAAAATTCCTACTTCAAAAACACCAACCGAGCCCAAAACAAAGGAACCTGAAAAACCAAAAGAAACATCGAATAAACAAGAAAAACAAACCACTACTCAAGGTAAAGAAGAAACAACGGAAACAACAGTGTATATAGTTTCAAAAGGTGATAATCCATATACAATAAGCAAGAAATATGGTATCCCTTTGGAAACACTTTTACAAGCCAATCAATTAACTTCCCAATCGGTCTTACAAATAGGACAGAAACTGATTATCCCTACTATGAAAAAGGGAGAGTAAAAATCTTCAATCATTAAAACACAAAAATACCAATTTATTATACACTGTTACATAATTGTTGAGTATTATTTATTAGCATAAACATTAATTCTTCTAAAGGTTTCAAAACAAGTTCTATTATCCTGAATCGTTTTATCTATCATTTTTTTAATTTAATGTTGGACATGTAAAGGCTATAGTAATTACAAATTCTATCTTACTTATAATAATTCTACCTGTTTAAAGTATACTACCAGTTTTTTTGATGATGTTTTCTGCGGTGCAGAGTAGTTCTACCCATTGGATATTGTAATAACGGGGATTATTGAAGTCTGCATGAATGCCACTCTGGATTTTATCTACCATTGTTTGAACTGCTTCTTCTACGCTAATTTGGGGTCGAAAACCTATCTCTCGTTCAATCTTTCGTGTATCTACGCGATAACTCCGACCCTTTGTTGAGCCATATTCTACCTCTATGTCCACAGCCATACCCTTTTCACGAAATACTTTACGGACCCAATGTGCGAGTTCTAATATCCGATAGTTTTTATAGGACAAATTAAAAATCTGATTCGCCACTTTTTCTAAGTCTGCTTGAAGGCAAGCGATGTAGGCACGGACTATATCATTTACATCAATCAAAGGTCTCCACATCTCTCCGCCACAGTGAACTATCAACACCCCTTTTTCAAAAGCTGATTTTACGAAGGTATTCACTACCAGGTCATATCTCATACGCGGACTCCAACCGTAAACTGTGCCTTGCCGTAAGATTGTGGGACAAAAATCCGGTCCTGCCAATTTGAGGAGTTCTCGTTCCGCTTGATATTTGCTTACAGCATACGCAGCACGCGGTTCTACGGGACTTTCTTCATCTTGAAGAATATCCTCTGCTAGAAGTCCACGGTCATAAATAGAGCAACTGGACGCAAAGATGAATCGCTTAATTTTTTTCTGCTTGCAATGTTCACCTAACATCGCAGTTGCTTCTGTATTCAATCTTTTATTTGCTTCTGGATTAAATTCAGCCATAGGGTCATTACTTAATCCTGCCAGATGAATTACACCTTCGACATCTTCTAACCATGCTGCATCAAATTTACATAGGTCACCCTGAATACATTCAATTCGATTCTTTACTTCTTCTAATCCATCACCACCAAATAGAAATTTATCCACCACACGAACTGCAAAGCCGTGATTTAAAAGTTCACGAACTGCTACACTGCCAATATAACCTGAACCACCTGTAACAAGTATCATATCTACACTCCTTTCATTAGTTTGCGACTATGTCCCTTTATTATGGCACAGTTATTGTTCTGACTTCTTTTTTTGCTAATCCTGTATAATCTGCAACTAAAAATGTTATAGTATGTTTGCCTGATGTTAAATCCTCATCTTGTTCCCAACGCAGTGTTCCACGGGGACCATCATATTCGGCTAATAGCCATTTTTTATCACAGTATATTTCTGCGTTTACTATACCACTACCAATGTCTGATATAGAACAGGATATAGCAGGTCGGTTTGTCGGATTTTTTGCAATATCTGTGATAGAAACATTTGTAATCTCTGGCGGTGTATCATCTCTCAACAGAGCAAAAGCACCCCAATCTATTAGCGAACCTATTACAAAATCGCCATTTTGTTTTGATTTAACCCGTGACCATGAAGAGCCTGTTTTGCGATATATGGATACCCTCTCTTTATATTGAGTATTTTCAGCAATCCGCATTTTAAGTTGGACTGGCTCTGCTATTGGCATATTTATTGGTTCCATTTTCCATATTTCAGAGGTAAGTGTTAGTCCTTTTGATACTGTTTGTGTTGTCATTGAGGAAATGGAAAGCCAAAGGACACCATAAGGAGCATTGGACGGAATTTTAATTTCCATGTTATCTACTATAATCGGTTCAATGGGTTCTGCTGTTTTTATTGCATAAATAGTTTTTTCCCATAGAGGTAATGAAGTATGGGATATTTTAAATGTATATTTTCCGGAAGTATGTGGTTGCCAGGGAACTTCATAAACATTAGCAGACCGCTGAATAACGGTTAATGATATAACCTTATTATCCAGTTGGGAAATACAAGAAACAGAAGGTTCTTTGTTATTAGTGCCAAGGGGTAGTGCAATTTCTAAAACAAGAAATTGGGGTAAGTAATGGATAAAAACGCCTGATTTCTTTGCTGAATTTTTCTGCTGCTGATTTTCTATATCCTGTGTTGAGATATAAATAGGGACTTCTGTTTTTTTACCACTAAAATCTACAACCTCTATTTTTACATGTTCATCATCAGATACAAAAAGCCAACCATTCTTTGCTTGCCGATAATTTGGTGAACGATTTCCCTGCCATTGCCATAAGACCCAATATACAGGATTAGAAATATAAGGATAAAAGGCAACAGCAGCGTCTCGATAAGTGTTATAGTCTATACGGTCCTGTTGGACAATTGCAGAAACGGTCCCGGAGCTTGTCATAGATATACAGTATGGACCCAGTTTACAACTTGTGGATTCCAGGTCTACTGTATTTATACCAAAACCCAGTGTTCCCTTTGCATGGACAATTACAGGGAATGAAGTTTTCTCATTAACCGGTATTTCTACAGGCAAACAATGTCCATTTATAGTGGTATTTATATCTCCTGGCACAAGGAGCAATGACGATATTTGTGGGCTATCTCGGTCAATCCATTGAAAACCATACTCCCATGGATTTAAGCAGGTAATACCATCTTTTGAGCGAAGTTCAAAATGGAGATGTGGTGCTTTTGTTCCTGATTGTCCCGTGTAGGCAATAATTGAGCCTTTCTTAACAGGAAGTTCATTCTCATTCAAGGTTAAGTCAACTGAAAATGATTGTTTCTGATGTTGAATTTTATGCAGGTAGGATTGATAAGGTTCTGCAAAGGAGTGCAAATGCCCATAGACACCCATAATCCCGGAGCGAAATTGTATATATAGAGCACGACCATATCCCCATGGTCCACAGCGGAGACGAGTTACATATCCATCATCTATTGCGTATACAGGTGTTTTTATGCTTGCTCGATAATCCACTCCCGCATGGAAACGACCATCTCTATATTCCCCAAAAGAGGAAGTAGCATAAAGGTCTCCGTTTAGTGGAGGGACAAAAGAACTATCTGAAAACGAAAAATGGATAGTCAAAAATATAAAAGTAAAGAATATAGTTATGAATCCCATTATTTCTTTTTCGTCTTTGGTGTTGCACTTTGAGAAGGTTTTGGATTAGGGTTGCTTTTCTGAACAGTTTTTTTCTTATCTGATTGCGGTAAAGTCTTTAATATTGAATCGAAAGCAATAAAGAACTTTGCCTTTTCAGGGTCATCTAAATAGGGTCTGCAAAATTCAAAAAGTTTCTCATCTATTTTTTGGTCTAACAGCATACTTTTTATCTTATCTTTGACTTGTTCATAAGTGACTTTTTCTTCTGATTCGCGTTCTAACAATTTAAATAAATGCCAGCCCATTGGACTTTTCAGAACGGGGCTTAAATCACCTGGTTTCATAGATGGCAATACATCCTTCAAAAAAGAAGGTAATGCTTCCACAGGTACCCAACCCATATCTCCACCTTTATCTTTGCCGGGTGCCTCTGATACAGAGCGAGCAACAGCCTCAAAACTTTCACCTGCCCGTATTCTTGCCAATGCCTTCTCTATCTCTTTTTGTGCTTCCTGCCAGGCGGATTCGTTAGCGTTTTTGGCATTTGGTTTCGGTTGTCGAAAAATCTGTTGCAGGTGGACACGCGACGGTCTCATAAATAAATCTGGATTTGCATCATAAAACTTTTTGGCTTCCTCATCTGACACACTAATTTTGTTTTCTTTTACCAGGGCTTGTTTCAGTTTATTTAACAATAAATTTTTATGTGTCCTTTCACGGAAAGTGTTCACTGTATCACCTCTTGCTTTAAGTATTTCCTCAACAGTAGGTGGAGTTTTACCAGCAGAACGGACCTCTTCCTGAATACTCTTGATATACTCATCTACTGCTTGCTTGACCTCATCTTCTGAAACTGTGTATTTTCGTTTCAGTGCTTCTTGATATAAAATTTCTCTTTCTGCTAAATTTGTAAGGCATCGAACTGCAACTCGCAACCTCTCTTCATCTGACGGGTCTTTCTGTCCAGTTGTTGCTGCATATTCTAACAGTTCCATGCGATACCTTGATAAGAATTCTTCACGAGATATTGGTGTCCCAAGAACCAGTGCTACTGGACCATCCGGAACAGACCTTTCCACAATATCTAAGCGTGCCAGGTCTGGTGCTTGAGCGTAGCACCATGAAATTGCAATTCCGATAAAGGCTGATAGTAATAGTTTACGAAACATATTTTTTTATCCTTATATTTTTCTATTGTATATATTATCCCTCAGGGGTTTGTTTTTTTTCTGCTATTTTTGAATCAGTATTTTCAGATTGTCATGTTATCTTGAGCACCCATAAACCATAATAGGTTAATATTCCTGCTACTCTGTAAGTAATCACAAAGGTCAAAGCACATATAAGAAGGAACGAACCTAATGCAATAATTGTCCCACTAAACTGTATGATAAGAAGTATTACCAAAACAACAAGGGTAAAAAATAATCCTACGATAGTTGCCATGCGGGCAGGCTCTAATTTTACAATTACTTGCTTCTGTTTGTCCAACAGAGGTTTAACATCAGGATAATCCAGATTATTTACATTAGATTTTTTCATTTTCCAATTCATGCTTTATTTTAATGAATGATTTAAATATACAAAATTTTGCATAGCGTTCACACTTTTATATATCAAAATGTTAATTAAATTATTATAAACTAAATTCTATTCAAATATTTTTATGATTTAAAAATCTGTATAGCATCATTCCTTGCTTGCTGGATAATGGGCAGGTCACGAGTGAAATCAACAAATCTCAGGTCTGTATCGCCTGATTGACGGAATCCACCAATTTCTCCATGTCCGCGTAACTGTAGGTCTTTTTCGGCAATTTCAAATCCGTTATTGATGGTGCAAAGTATTCTTAGTCTTTCCTTGCTCACAGGGTTTGTGGTTGACGACATAAGAAAACAGTAGGAAGTATAAGGACCCCGACCAACTCGTCCACGCAACTGATGCAATTGAGCAAGGCCAAAGCATTCTGCATTTTCTACAACGAGATTTGTTGCATGTGCAACATCTACACCTACCTCAATTACAGTGGTAGAGAAAAGAACATCTATTTCACCCTGAGCAAAACGACTCATAACCTCTGCCTTTTCATTGAAGGAAAGGCGGCCATGAAGTAAATCTGTTCTCAATGTAGAAAAGGCATTGGAGTGAAGTTTTTCATAGATAGTCAGGAGTGGTTTCAAGTCTTCTCTATGCGAGGATTTCTCAATACTTGGGCATACCCAATAGGTTGCCAGACCTTTTTGTGCTTGTTTTATGATAAATTGTATTAAGCCTTCTCTCTTCTTTTCTGGAATAATATAAGTCTTAATCGGTTGCCGGCCCGGTGGCATTTCATCAATAACACTAATATCCATACCACCGTAGACGGTTAAGGCAAGGGTGCGAGGTATGGGTGTTGCTGTTAGATAAAGCACATCAGGAGCATGCCCTTTCATCCGCAATTTTTCCCTTTGCATAACGCCAAAACGATGCTGCTCATCTATCACAATTAGACCTAAATTTTTAAATAAGGTTGATTCCTGTATCAAGGCATGCGTACCTACTACTATGTCTACCTCGCCATGAGCGATTTGTTTGCGAATTTCTCTGGCACTTCTGATAGAACTTGTAAGCAATTCAATACGCACAGGTAGCGACGACAAATGTTTCTTCAAATTTAAGAAATGTTGTTCTGCTAAAATCTCTGTTGGTGTCATAAGGCAAGACTGGTAATGGCTATCCACACTTGCACAAAGGGCATGTAAGGCAACCAGAGTTTTTCCACAACCTACATCGCCTTGCACTAATCGAAGCATTTGTTTAGGGGTAGATAAATCTTCAAGTATCTCATCAATTACTCGATTTTGGGCAGAAGTCAGGACAAATGGCAATTGGTTGCGGAATGTTGTAAGAATCATGCCGTCTGTTTTATGCTGGCAAACGGATTTATCCTTTATATTATTTACTTTCCAAGTTAACCAATCTTTCTGTATCTGCAAAATTTCGTCATAAGCAAGCCGTTGTCGTGCTTGTTCTACATCATCTATTGCTTCAGGGAAGTGAAGCCGTTTTACCGCCTCTGGCAGAGACATAAGTCCCCGAGAAGAAATAAACTTTTCTTCTAACGGGTCAACAATAACCACATTCATTAAGGTTTCATATATCCAGCGACGAAATGAACGCAGAGATAAGCCTTCTGTCATTGTATAGATGGGCACAAGCCTTGCCGTATGGATATTTGCCTCTTCCTGAGTATATTCCTCGTATTCTGGATTATTCATTATCAATCGAGACTGAACTTTCTCTATTGTGCCATATAGGAAAAATTTTTTGCCAGGTTGAAATAGATAACGCGTCAGATAAGCCCTGCCCCAAAAAATCCCCTCAACTGAACTTGTATCGTCTCTGAATAGCACCCTTGCCTGCGAAAGTCCCTGACGAAGGTATATCTGTCGTGCTCGCTCCACTGAAACCAATACTGTATATTTATGCCCTTCCTCCATTTCTTTTATCTTAATTAAATTCCTACGGTCTTCATATCGTCTTGGGGGATAAAGTAGTAAATCCCTAACTGTGGCAATCCCCATCTTATTCAGTTTTTTCTCACGACCGGGACCAATTTCTGGCAAGGCGGAGATAGGGACATCCCATACTTCTGGATAACATTCTTCTCGTTTATTTTTTAAAACCATGGAAACATTCCTGAGTGATATATTGTCAAATTAATATAATATTATAACTTTTCTTTCCACAAACCTTCTTAAATGTGGTAAAATAAAACAAACAAAGGAGAACTTAAATGAGAAAAACTGTTCGTTATATCCTTCCTATTCTATTTGTAATTATTGTGTTATGTGCTGGATTCTATTTCTGGTTATATCCTTCACGCGGTCCGAAGGAAAATGTGGATATACAGAAAGCCTTTTTAGAAGAGGTTGAGGGAACAAGAGTTCTCCATCTGAAAGGTAGTCCCTATGAAATGGGCTATCAGCGGGGTGTGCTCCTAAAAGACTTAATTAAAAAAAGTTTAGCAATGGTTGATGATTTATTAGAATTGGCTAAGAAGGAAGTTGGCTTACCTAAATTTGCAGCAAAATTGATTTTAGATATAACATGGCGATTTTGTTCGCCTTATATTCCTATACGATATGAACGAGAATTGGAAGGAATTGCCGATGGTGCAGGTATAAGTTTACAAGAACTACGGAGGGTGCATGTAGTCTCGGTTATAACAGAACGCGGTTGTAGTTCCTTTGCAGTGTGGGGAAAAGCCACCGTAGATGGAAAATTGTATCATAGCAGAAATTTCGATTGGATTATAGAAGCGGGACTTCAGGATACGGCAGTAACTTTTTGTTATGAACCAGATGGACTTAACTCCTTTACTTATATTGGCTATGCATGTGCTATTGGTGTCTATTCTGGTATGAATAATCGCAAAATATCTGTTGCTCAAATTGGTGCAACCAATAAAGACCGCCGTATGGACGGGATTCCTCTTGAACTTTTACTCCGTCAAATATTAGAAGAAGCATCTACATTAGACAGGGTAACAGAGATTATCAAGACTGCGCGGCATACAGTAGGCTATAACTATGTCATTGCGGATGGTGATGAGAATCGTGCCCTTGCTTATGAAACCTGTGCACATCATGTCGCAATTTTTGCGGACAACGACCCCCGCGAGACCGTAGAATATGCGATACCAATTGAGAATGCAGTCATGCGTTCAGATGAAGCAATGGACCCGACAATACGTTCCTTACAAACCTGTGCTAATGCACCTAACATGCCGTATGGCTCAAATTCTTACGACCATCGTTATAAAGGCATGGCGACACGAATCAAGGAAAATTATGGCAAGATAGACCAGAATATTGCTCTGGAAATAGTTAAAGCAGTGGCGATTGTAGGGGAGAATGTGCATAGCGTCCTCTATTGTCCTACGGACCTTGAACTATGGGTTGCTCATGCAAAAGGCAAAGAAGACGCAGTAAAACAGCCTTATGTCCATTACAAAATGCAAGAATTGTTTGACCCTACCCGTAGAAATACTGCAAAACTAATCAAGCAATAAGTCATTTTCAAGTAAGACATATAGGTTATATAAGACTTTATTATTTATCCATAATATTCAGTTATTCCGAGCAAATTGAGAAATATAAATTGGTATCTTCTCAAATTTATTTGCATAAACCAATTCACAATTATCATCATTTAAAATTGATAATAATAGTTCTCTAATATTTTTAGTAGATAGCCGTAATAGAAAGATAAAAATTGAAGGTTTCTAATAAATTTTTAACTAGTTTCTTTTGCGGTTGAAAATGACCTCTCTGTTGAGATATGCTTTTCCCTACTTTCAAAATAATTATGAAAACAAGAAATCAATAGCAGGAAGTAAATTATACTATGCCAACTATCAAATACTTCTGTCCTAAATGTGGTAAAAAATTTGTAGAGTGGGGTGCTAAAAAATTTAATTTTAAGTGTCCTAATTGCCATGATGTTCAGTTAGAACGCATTGGCATTAGTGGGGACCAGATTATCTCCACACCTAAAATACGCAGGAAACCACGACTTATAGAAGAGGAAGGGGATATTGAGTTTCCAGAGAGTTACTCACAAGAAGAAGAATTAGAAGATTTTGGTGTTCCTGATGTTCCTATTATAGAAGATGAAGAGCCTTCTCTTGAGGAAGAATTACCTCCTGACGAAGTAGTTAATGAATCAGGTGTCCTTGATGATACCATTTCACCTGAGGAAGAATTGGGAATAGAGGAAGAGGAATAACAAATTTATCGAATAAATATATTAAAGAAGTGTTATCTTTTAAAAAGAAATGATTTTTGATTCCTAACTAATATATAGTCCTTTGTTCGTTTTTATCCTTAAAATGTTATTTATACTTTATACTTTGCTATACCTTTATTTTTTCCCAACCTTTTGTAGTTCTGGACATAGATAAAGTGTGCATGCGGGGTCTAATCGTTTAGATTTTCTTCCTTTTATCCAGCCAACAATCTGCACTGACAACCATTCTGTTCCATATTTAAATCCGAATTGTTCCCAAAATTTTATTGCTACATGCCAGAGTAAAAGTACTAAAAGAATGAAAGGAATAATATACAGTGGACTTTTTGGAAACTCCGTTGGTGAGCCTATTGCCCATAGATAAATTCTTCCCAGACTTACGGCTACTGGTCCTTCCAACAAAAATATTGTCAATGCTACTACCCCAAAGCGTCTTATAATTGTTGTATGTTTCATCCACCATTCCCGATTGCTAACTGTTGTATATTCCATAACGCCAGCCAGGTATGTAGATAGGAGAAGCATCAATCCGACATTGAGCAATTGTATTTTGAAGGGCAAAGGTGATTTTGCAAATTCTACTGGCTTCAAACCATAGTTACATATAAGGCTTACTGCTAACATCACAAATGCTGTTCCCAATCCATAGCCATATCTCCTTATTTTTGACAGTTCTATCTGCTCTGATAAAGCAATTCCAAATACTGCTCCTAAATAGCCATAAGCCATATTAGGTAGCGGTGCTAATAAAAACTTTAATAGCCATTCCAGTCCCCATTTTTTCTCCTGTATGGATTGATAGAATATGCCGTCCAATGCACTATGGATAGCAGGTGAAACAAATAATAGCGTCAATGCTATGCCTGTCAGGATACGGAAGGTATATTTACGGTCAAATAGTTCCCCTGAACGCCACAAAGCATACAAAGTAATATGTAGAAAGAACAAACTTATACCAATATTGCCCAGAGCATCTGTATAGAAAATGATGTCAAATGAAAAGTCAGGAAAACTCCCTTTCTGGATAAAGCCTGTAATCAAAGTTTCGTAAAAGCGACCATTGAATGGCATACGATGGTGGAAAAAAATTACATTTATAAAAGAGAAACATATCAGCAAAAAAGAGTTAACAAGTCCTCCCAAAAGAAGCCGATTTAATTCAGGAGTCATTCTATTATTATCTTTATATTTGAGCAGATTTTTGTGCATGGAATAGGCATGAACTGTTCCTGATAGCATTACAAAAATTGGAGCCCAGGTCGCCAGAATAACCAATGGTGCAAATATAATAAATATCCATGGATTAGCACTCTCCACAGATTGTGGATTATTCCTATATACTACCGCATTAAACGCATGAAGCCAGAGGATATAGATAATAAAAAAGCCCCGTAAACAATCTACATACAATAATCTCTTTTTCAATTTTTTGTCTCTTAATAGTTTTTAATTTCAATAAATTTTTCATACATTACAATTCACTACTAATTTCATCACATAATTTGTTTAATTTAGGCAGAAATATTACAAGAGAGTAAAAAACATAAGGTCCACAATATTATTAAAACACATAATAGAAAACATTACTTTAATTGACTATTTATCTTAGAAAGGATATAAAAGAAATGTGTGAATTTTAGTTGAAAAAATTAGAAAAAGCCATTTATAGTGGCAAATATCATGAATAGGACACCGACAAACCACATAAATAAAGTGGTCGGCGTAATGTATAAATACTCATCTTCGCTACTTTTGTCTAATTGCTTAAAGAAATTTTTCATATCCATTATTATATTCCTTAATCAATATTATATATATCCTATACTATATATATCCCTTTAACCATCTATTTAGTTCTACTTTTTTAGAAGCCACATTTCACAAACACGAGATTGCTGTCTCCAATTTTTGTGTATATCCTCAATAGGAATACTCCATTTTACAGTAATTTCCATATCTTGGACACATTCTTCTGGTATCACGAACTCCTGCCACTCTCCTAATTCCATACCCTTTATATCTGAATTGTCCAGTTCTTTCCCGTCAATTTTGATATTTGGTTTCCCAAATCCTGAGATACGCAGAACATATTTCGCAGTTGGGTCTAATCCTTGATATAACGCTTCGCCAATCTCCAAAGAACTAATCCACGCTATCCGATTTCTACTTTTTCCATTATCGAGCCACCACAAAGTAGGCTCGGGCCATGCCTCTTCTGCTGGGTTGGTATAATGCACTTCACAGCGTTTAATATGTGGCGATTTCGCAGTATTTCCTACATCATCATAAAAAGAGCCTTCCCCTGGATTTTCCCAAAAACCAATTAGTTTCAATTTTTCCTTTTTCTCTTCTTCTGAACCTAATTGCTGAATCTTCTGAAATTGGTCTTCTAGCCACCAGCGATTGTTTAATGGGATATCAATATAATCTAATGAGGCGCCTCGCTCTCCACCACTTGCATTATATTTATCTACACTTGATTGCAAACGGATACTCTTAAAAAGGTCATCATACAATTGGATAATTTTTTCTCTCAACTCTGGTGCAGCAGGTTGAGAAACGGCATTATTCAGAATTTCTTTGGCTTTCTGAATTGCCATGTCAGAACTTATTTTATCCACACTTTGCAAAACAAGGTTAGATTGTTCCTCCAATTGCTGTTCGTATATAACCTTTCTTCTTACATAAGTATCGTAATAAGCACGAACCAAACACATCTGCCACCGCCAATTATCTTTCAATTGTGGTGCTTTTTGCTCCAATTCTTGCCATAATTTCAATGTGCCCTCAATGGCTCCATTATCAATAGCACTACCTTGCCAATTTTTTTCCAGTGCTAAAATTCCTTCTGCTGACGAAGTAGCAGCATCAGTTCCAAAAAAGACATTTGCATATTCGATAAGCACATCCCTGACCTTTTGTTGAGGATTCCAACTCATTGCACTCCATATCACTTTGTTTACATCGTCATGCACACCATCAGAATATGAGATAAATCCATCACAATAAGACTGAAACCAATTATGTATATACGCATACTGCACAGGGCGTGGATTAATCCCTTCCCTTCCGATTGTCAGGGCAAAGGCAATGTCCCACCATGGCACAGGATATTGACAGAGTTTATTGTGAGTAATGTCAGGATACATACGAAGGCGATAGGGTTTCGGCAAATTTTGACGCAGATAGGCTATAGGAGGACTGGAAGGTCCCTCACAAAGACCACCCATCCAATCTGGTTTCTCTCGATTCAAATAGTCAAAAACATATCTTGCCTGAGCCAGAGAAAAACCCTGCAAGGATAACCATATTTTCGCTTCTGGATGATATAGTTTGAGCCGTTTTGACAATTCTTCAAGGAAAGGTATCACCAGTTCTGGTGGATTGTCCCCGGGGTCGCCTCCGGGAAAAAATACACCAGTTAAAACGGGACAATTTTGATACAGTTCCTCATGTTTTTTTAGCATTTCTTCTCGTTTATCTTTATCATTTAAATCAAAATCGGCTGGCGTCCAGACCCAATAATCTAAACCATACTTTTTGCAAATTTCACTCATAGCACGATTCATCTCTTTCCTCGGAACAAGCATAAGTGGTGATTCATCGTCATCCTGGAAAGGGATATTTTCAATACTATTAACTCCAAAAAAAGTCAACTCCCGTATAAATTGGTCAAACTGTGCAACAGTCCACGCGTCATAAGAATTTGCTCTTGCTCGATAGCCCAATTGGTGTCCGCGAATTGACGAGACAGGACTTTCAATGATTCTTAACGATTGTGCCAATTTTATTGAACCATCAGAGTAATTTAATATACGCAAAAGTTTTCCAACACCGAAGAGAACACCATGATTATCATTCCCTATAATCCAGAGCCGATGTGTCTTGTTTGAATCCTGTCCTGTAATAATCGCAAAGCCTTCGGATGTTAATTGTGTTCCAGGCTCTTTAGAAAATAAATCTATTTCTGAACATTTCTCAAACGAAGATGACTTATTTAGATAATCTTTTGTAGTCAAAAGTATGTAATTTTTATCAGGTATAAATTGTGATACTTGTTCCAGATGAACATTTGTGCGACTTGCAATTTCTTCTGTAAGAACTTGAACAGCAGTTTTTAAAACTTCATTTCCAGTATCATCAGCAAGGTAAACATGAAAATTTTTCAAGTCCACAAATGTTGTGGGAACATTATTAGCCCAAAGAACCTGAGAAATGAATAAAAGACACAATAGGAACAGAGTTACACAAATATTTTTTTTCATCTTCAATAACTCCTGTGGGTAAATATATTGGATTTTTTAATAGGCTCAAAAGACTTTTAATTTTGACTATCTTTTGAACTATCTCGTTTTATTTTAGAGTAAAAATATCCACTGAGTAAACAAAACATAGAAAATACGAAAGATAGGATAGAAACATTAAAACTTAAACCATAAGTAACTTGCAAATATACTTTCTGTGTTTCAACAACCCCAAAGTCGTCAGATATCTGACACCAATACCAACCTGTGTCTTCTGTCGCCAAATTCTCAATAAAAAGTTCATGTCCTAATGCTTGTTGAAATGAAACCGGATTAGAACAGTTATAATTTTTACAGTAATACCATTGGTAGCCTAACTCTCCATGAGCACCTTCAACTTGAACTGAGAATATATATGAATCTCCAACAGTTCTATTTACATAATTATTTCCTTCAATCCATGCTATAAGTTCAGTCTCTCCTTCGCTGATTCCTTCTCCTTCAATAGTTCCCTCGACCATTCCTTCTCCTTCTACAATTCCCTCAACATTTCCTTCTATAACTCCTTCTATAGTCCCCTCTATAGTCCCTTCTATCATTCCCTCTATCATTCCTTCTGTAGAACCTTCGCCTTCTGTTATTCCTTCACCTTCCAGAGTTCCTTCTAATATTCCCTCGCCTTCGTTTATCCCTTCACCTTCAACAGGACCTTCACCTTCAAGTGTTCCTTCTACTTGTCCTTCTATGAGTCCTTCATTAACCGCACTAAAATATGCAACAAAACTTTTGTTTTCGGTTATATTTGTATCTGTTCGGTTGTGGGCAGTTAAATCATCAGACCAATGGTCAAACACATATCCTTGTCCGGCTATTGCTGTTACCTCTGTCCCATTATCACCACGCATAACACTTTGAGAACTTGCACCTGAAATAGTGCCACCTGTATCGGCAGAATAAGTTATTGTGAACACAGGTGGTTTTTTAAGTTTTGCAATATTATAACTTTGGACACTCCCTGCTGTATGAAAATTTCCACCCACATACAAGTTACCTTGTGAATCCAGTGCCAGTGCTCTGACCTCCTTATTATCACCATCCACTCCTGATGTAATCTCTTTCCAATTGCCTGAATATAGCCATGCCAGTCCATTAGAAGTTACACTATCTCCTGCAACTGAAAAATTACCCCCAATAAAAACAGATTGGGCTGTCTGCGGCAATATGGCATATACAAAGCCATTTACCCCACCGCCATTCGGAGTAGACCATGATGTCCCATCCCAGATTGCAATATTGTTAACACTTATGCCTCCTGCCTGAGTAAAATTTCCTCCTACATAAAGTTTGCCAGAACTATCTACGGCTAAAGAATAAACTTCTCCATTTACTCCACTGCCAAGAGCAGACCAGGATGTGCCGTTCCAACATGCTATATTAGATGCGGGCAATATCTCAGCATATTGAAATTGTCCACCTACATAAACATTTCCATTTGAATCTGAGGTTAATGCATTAACATAAGGACTTGTTCCACCACTAATACCATAAGGTGACCAATCCCACCTAGAACCATCCCAAAGTGCAATTTTACTGAGAGGTGTTTCTCCAGAATTATCAAATTCACCTCCTGCAAATACCGTCCCGTTATTAGTTACAGCCACGGTATAAACAACATTATCAAAACCATCACCCATTGTTGCCCAGGTGCTACCTGTCCATTTCGCAATACGGTTATAATATGTAAAACTTTGTTTTGTGAAAGAACCAACCGCGTAAATTTTGTTATCTGAACTGATACACATTTCTTCCACTGCACCGTTTTCGAATCCGTTCCCCATCTGTTGCCACACTGAACCATTCAATTTTGCAACCCGTTTTGCTGAAACATTATTAATGCTAGTAAACCTCCCTCCACAATATATATTATTATCGCTATCTACAACTATGGATGATATTTCACCTTCAGTATAGTTTGGAACCATTGATTCCCAATCTTCATCCAGGTAAGTAGGGTCTATATATATCGGATAAACCGCATAACTATCATCAACAATTATTGAAATTTTACTTTCTGGTCTTTGTGCAAAATGAGATAAAAGGCATCTACCTGCACTGTCAAAAACATTAAGTTTTGAATATTGAATTCTTCTATTTGAAACTTCATCCTGAATGCATATACTTTGAGGTAAAACTTCAACAACTTTCCCTAAAAATCCTAAATTAATTTGTAAAGGACTATTGCCTGATAATTTTTCATAAAGCACAAAATCCTGTCTTAATCCATCGGAGAACGGAAAAATCAACTCATCTAAAACTGAATATTTTCTGATAATTTTTGTTGGAGTTTCATTTTCATCATAATAGACTAAGGTCTCAATATTCCATACCGAAGCACTATTTTCTCCTTTAGAAATTGAAATAGGGAAAAACATTGCAGAAGACACTATATTGTTATCAATAAACATTCTACTTTCGCTAAAAGAACTGATTTCGACACAAAAATACAGAAAACAGCAAAAAGCGACACCTATCCTTACTTTTGAAAAAAACATATTACCTTCCTTTAATATACATTTTTGTAGATAAAAATTCATCAAACTACATCAATTTCTGCTAAATAGTTATTTTGCCTTGGCAAATTTTTGAAGTAAGTTCAACATTTTGCGGTCAACTTTATATCCTTTCCACTCTTCATACTCAACATCGCTTCTATTTGAATTTAGTGGACCAAATGGACCTATAAAATTCCACATTGCCCAGCCCCAACCTTCTTCATGAAATATGGATAGGACATCTTCCAGCCAGTTCATAACTGCTTTGTGTGGTGTCTGATTGAAAGCACCGAATTCACCCACAAAAATAGGGACACCTTTGTTCTCTAACTTTTTCCAAGGTTTAATTATTCGCTCTCTTATCCCCTCCTTGTTCCACATAGTATTGCCTTCTTTATATGGATAATCAGGAACAGGGACGCCGTCCCATTGACCAGCCCATGATGCCTTGTAATGAGTAATCATAAATGGTTGATACTCATGCAGGTCTGCAATAATGTCAAGACCTACTAATTCGTCTGGCGGTGCAACACCCCAGAGCCGACCGTCACAATGTATTGGTCTCTCTTTGTCCACATCTCTAATTGTTTCTACTAACTTGCCAACTACTTTCTTATGTTTATCTGCGGAAATACCTCCCGGTTCATTCAATAGATTAAAACTTAATTGGGACGGAGGGATATTTTTATATCGTTCAGCAAAAATTTTCCAATGATATGCACAAAGTTTTAGTGTTTCTTCATCCTCCCACAAATTCATAGGTTCTTCAGGCTTTGCCACCGTCCAGCCTGGTGCCCGATGAAAATTTAAGCAAACATGTATTCCATACTCTTTTCCAAACTCTATTGCCTTGTCTATCTCCTGTAAATCCTCTTCCCGCACTTTATATAAAGATTTTTCATCTGTCCAACAGCGATAATCCATTGGTAATCGAACATAATTAAAGCCTAATTCGTGGATAAGTGCAAACTCTTCTTTCTGGAAAGGTTCTTTCCTATAAACCGTAAAATAGTTGAGCAGGTTAAAGCCATGATACTTTCTCAATATATTTTTAGATAATGAACCAGGCTGACCGGAAGGTTTATCTTTTATCTGACTCGCCTCTTCTCCAAAAGAAAATTTCCCCAATGCACTTAAAAAAGGAATCGTAGCGGACAATCGAAATAAAAAAAACCTCCTATCCATAAATGAACTACTCCATTATCATCTAAAAAGTTAAGGGAAAACTTTCTTTACCCTGCTAATAAAATATCTTCATCTATATATAATTAAAGACAAAGATTAATCTACAGGTTCTTTACCTGTTAAAGTAGTAAAGAAACTCATAATCATATCGCCAATAAAGCCTGTCAAGTAATCAACAATCTTTATTATGATTTCTTTTAACATTAAATTGAAATCCATATTTTTGCCCTCCTTTAGTTAGAGTCTTTAGAAGAAGAAATGCCAAATAAAGCCAATAATTGCCCTGACAACCATTCGGCAAAAAACCTCACAAAAACACTCACAATAATACTTATTATGTCTGCCATCATTATCCTTTTTCTCCTTTCATTAAGTTATATTTTTAATTAATAAGTTATAACTTTCTTACTTGAAGTTATATACTTTTTCAAAAACATTAAGTATACTAACAACTCTCATATATTATTTTCAAAAGTTAATAAATGCTATTGTAATGTTTTTAAATTTAATTTGTATAAATTATAAAAATTTATTTTTTTCTATAAACATAGTGCTAAAAAATCCTGAAAATTAAAAATAAAAATATTCACAAAAAGAAGTAGAAATATGTCTAAGGCATGTAATTATTTTGCACCTTTTTGTTTCTTTTTGAAATAGTCAATATTAAGTAAAGATGCCTTGAATTAACCTTTTGTAATATTGTTAAGAATTTCTTCAAAAAAAGTCTTGTTACATACAAGAAGAGTTGGTTGAAAACTGTGTTATAATGAAATATAGATTGAAACTCATGTTTTGACTAGATTTTTTAATAACATCTTATCTACATATAAGATAATTTTTTATTTTATTTCTAGTTTTTTAGTAGGGATTTTTAATATTTAATAAAATTTGTATAAGGAAAAAAAAATGAAAGCATTAGATACTTTTTTTACACTATCTCAGTCTACTTTATTTAAGGGCAGTGTCAGTTTATTGCATGTATTCTGTCTCTTTTTATGCACGAGTATATTTGGTGCGGTAATACAAATTGATGATATACAAGAATTACAAAAGATAGGGAATGACCCTGCATACCCGTTAAGTGGGGAATATGAATTGAGTAGTAATATTGATGCAAGCGATACGGTGAATTGGAATAATGGGGCAGGATTTTTATCAATAGGAACAGTGCCAAATCCATTTATTGGGAAGTTTAATGGTAAAGGACATAAAATAACGAATTTGTTTATCTCATCAGGGTATTATACAGGTTTATTTAGATATATAGGTTCAGCAGGTGAAGTAAAAGACTTAGGGGTGGAAAAGTGTTGGGTTGTAAGTGAAAATGATTATGTTGGTGGTCTGGTCGGCAGAAATGATGGCAAGATATTGGACTGTTACACTACGGGTTCGGTATTGGGTTCTTCTCATGTCGGCGGATTGGTAGGCTTGAATGCTTATACAGGAACAATTTCTAACAGTTACAGCACAAGTTTAGTTTGGGGAATATCTTCTTTTGTTGGGGGTCTGGCAGGGGACAATAATGGGACGATAAGTTTGTGTTATAGCATAGGTTCAGTGAGGGGAGATTCTTTTGTCGGTGGATTAGTGGGATACAATAAATTTGGCACGGTTGAAAATAGTTATTGGGATACGCAGACATCTGGACAGATAACTTCTGAAGGAGGTGTAGGTAAAACAACAGAAGAGATGAAACAACAATTGACTTATGAAAACTGGGATTTTACATCGGTTTGGACCATAGAAGAGGGGACTGGTTATCCATATTTACAAGTATCTGGACATTCAGAAAATGCAGACCTTTCGAAGACTCGGGATATAAATAGTTTAGAAGAGTTAAGTAAGATAGGATTTTATCCGGACAGTCCCTGGTGGTGGAATTATGAATTAAAGGCAGATATAGACGCAAGTGCGACAGAAAGTTGGAATGAGGGTAAAGGCTTTCGCCCATTACGATTGACAGGGCAGTTTCATGGGAATGGACATGTAATAAGTGGATTGCATATCACTCGCTCTGATGAGAATAATATTGGATTATTTGGCACAATTGGTTCAGGAGGAGAAATAAAGGATTTAGCAATAGAAGACTGTCAGATTGTAGGTAGAAATTATGTGGGTAGTCTGGTAGGCTGGAATGTGGGCGAGGTTTCTAATAGTTATAGTTCAGGTTCAGTGTCAGGGGAAATTGATGGGGGTGGTTTAATCGGTGGTAATTTTGGGGGTTCGGTATTTAGTAGTTATAGCACGAGTTCAGTAGAGGGCTCTTTTTCTGTTGGTGGTTTAGTCGGATATAATAGTAATTCTGGTAATATAGATAACAGTTATAGCACAGGTTCAGTAGCAGATTCTGGAGACCTTGCAGGTGGGTTGATAGGTGAGAATTGGGGTGCTGTGAAAAATTGCTATCATACTGAAGGTTCAGTGTCGGGAACTGGAAAATATCTAGGTGGTTTAGTTGGAAGAAATTATGGTGCGGTATCAGAGAGTTATAATAATAGTTCGGTAGAGGGAACTGGAAATTATATAGGCGGTTTAGTTGGAAGGAATGACGGAGGGACAATATCAAACAGTTATAACACGGGTTCTCTAGAAGGAACATCTTCGGTAGGCGGACTGGTCGGAGGTAATTTGGGAGGGACTGTGTCAGAAAGTTATAGCATGGGTTCTGTGACAGGGACTGAAAATTATGTAGGTGGGTTAGTTGGAAGGAATGACGAAGGGATAATATCAAACAGTTATAACACGGGTTCTGTAGAAGGAACTTCTTCGGTAGGCGGATTGGTCGGAGGTAATTTGGGAGGGACTGTGTCAGAAAGTTATAGCATGGGTTCTGTGACAGGGACTGGAAATTATATTGGAGGTTTGGCAGGAGAGGGTAATGGAGGCACTATTGAAAACAATTATTGGGATACACAGACCTCGGGGCAAACTACTTCTGCAGGAGGCACAGGCAAAATAACAGAAGAGATGAAGCAAAAGATGACTTTTGTGAATTGGAACTTTACAACCATCTGGGGAATTGCAGAAGGGCAGACTTATCCTTACCTATTATGGCAGTCTCCTCCCACAATAGAGGGTGAAGGGACAGAAGAAGGGACATCTGATGGTGAAGTTATAAGTAATGAAATAAGTATATTACAAGAGATTTCTGGTAATGGAATAGTAGAAAATCAGTATACCCCAGGTAGCACAATAAATATAAAGATAACATTTACAAAAAATACTTCTGAAACAATTACTGCATTAGGTTTAACCTGTTTAATTCCGTCAGGCTGGCAATATCAAGGAGGGACCAATCAACCTCCTATTGCACCTGCAATAGGAAAGACTTCTGATGGTGAGACACCATTGGACTTTGCATGGATAACTATTCCTTCTTTTCCTATAGTTTTAAGTTTTAATGTTAGTATTCCTAATGATGCACAAGGTCCCTGTGATATTCAATCTCAATCTTTTTATCGTTTAACAGATGGGCAACTTTATTCCAATAAAGAGACTTTCCATCTTATTGGAAAAATAGAAAGTGAAGGTATCATAGAGGGAACAGCAGAAGGCGTAGTAGAAGGGACTACCGAAGGGACACCACAGGAAGGTTCTATCGAGGGAGAGGGCGAAGGGCATATAGAAGGCGAGGGAACAGCAGAAGGCGTAGTAGAAGGGACTACCGAAGGGACACCGCAGGAAGGTTCTATCGAGGGAGAGGGTGAAGGGCATATAGAAGGCGAGGGAACAGCAGAAGGCGTAGTAGAAGGGACTACCGAAGGGACATCACAGGAAGGTTCTATCGAGGGAGAGGGTGAAGGGCATATAGAAGGCGAGGGAACAGCAGAAGGCATAGTAGAAGGGACTACCGAAGGGACACCGCAGGAAGGTTCTGTCGAGGGAGAGGGTGAAGATAATTGTGGGTGTTGTGGTTGTAGTTGTTCTGACGATAAGGATATGCCAATCTCGGATAAAATTATGAAATATCTACTGGACTTCATATTTGTGGGTTTCCTGGTCTCTATAATGTGCAGTATGAAAAAATATGACAACCATTAGGGATACCCCCTTAAAAAATTTGACATTGTTAGTTATTAATTTTACATCTTCTCTATGGATAAAATACTGTAAATATGTGTATCACTGTGGAAATTATATTTTTTGGTTCTGTAAGTGAGATAATACAACATAATCAGGAATTTGAAAACCAAGTATCGTTTTTCTGTATGTAATTATTTAAGTGTAAAAAAGGTTTTTTTGTTATGATGAAAAAGAAAGCAGACCCAATTTGGGCAAGGATTAGAAGAGAAGCACAGGATGGAATGCAAAAGGAACCACTATTAGCAAGTTTTTTATCTTCAACTATTCTGTCGCATAAGACTCTGGAAGATGTCTTAAGTTTTCATTTGGCAGGAAAATTGGAAAGTATTACACTACCCGCGGTGAGTTTGCGTGAATTGTTTGATGAGGCTTTTGCAAACGATGCTGGAATAGGTGAAGCAATTCGCACTGATTTAATTGCTGTTCATGACCGAGACCCAGCCTGTCGTATGTTTTGTCAGCCACTTCTTTATTTCAAAGGTTTTCAAGCATTACAATCCTATCGGGTTGCTCACTACTATTGGAATCGAGAGAGGTATCATCTTGCTCTGTTTTTGCAAAGTCGAATGTCAGAGGTATTTGGTATTGATATACATCCTGCTGCGAGAATAGGCAAAGGGATACTTATTGACCACGGCACAGGCGTTGTTATTGGAGAAACCGCTGCTATTGGAAATAATGTTTCATTGTTGCATGAGGTAACATTAGGAGGAACAGGCAAAGTTCGTGGAGATAGACATCCAAAGATTGGTGATGGCGTGTTGATTGCTGCGGGTGCAAAAATTCTGGGAAATATCCACATTGGAGAAGGTTCAAAGATAGCAGCATGTGCAGTAGTATTGCGGGATATTCCACCTCATACTACTGTGGCAGGTGTTCCTGCTAAACCTATTGGACCTACTTCCGAAGAAGCACCAGCACTTGTTATGGACCAGTTTTTTTCCAATGGTGAGGGACTTTAAGGAGGGAGTATCTGCATATCTAATAAGTCCTGCGTTAACCATTCAGCAAGATATTTATAAATAATTGGTTTAGGATGTCCATCTGAAAATTTATGCTCATTGTTCTCTTCAAGTTTCTTCAACATTTCTTTTTTTGATTCATATTTAAAATAGTCGAGGACAATAAATTCCTTTTTGTTAAGCAGGTAACCATAAAGTTCCGGAACTATATCAGTAGAACCAGGATAAAACAATACGACAAAATGAACCTCTGAAAAATGTTTAGATATATTAATTTTAGTGTTTAATAATACTTGATATAATAATTCATAATGCTTGTAAGTAAATTTGGGGGGATAATCTATTCCAAATTGATTAAATAAGATAGAAAGTAATGTAGATTTGTAAAGGGTATTAGCGAAAAAACATGAGAATGGCTTTGTTTCATTAAAATTTCCTAATATATGAAGTTTATTATCTATTAATTCTATATGAGGTAAATTATTTCCCCATTTACCTAAAATGGACCAGTCACCGATTAGCCTTTTCAAATGATCTGATATAAAAGTATAAACAACTACAGTCGGCATGTTCTCTATATCATCTGCAAAATTTGGATTTAAAGTCATAAGATACATTTCTTGCGGAGAACCCCCGGGCATACCGTAATTATAGACTTGACAATAAGGATTTAATTTTGCAAATTGTGATGGAAATGTCTCATTGTCATTGACTCCTGTACCAAAGGTAAACGAACAACCCATAAATAAAAAGTTCATTTTTTTTTCTACATCATTTTCTTGATTTGTATTTCTTCTTCCCTTCTTATCAATTGAATAAGTGTAATTTATTGGCGGCAACTTTCCTTTTTTTATTACCGCAGTTCCTCTTATACCCGGATTCAATGTTTTTTGCTTTTCTTTTGTATATATATTGACAGGTGGGTCTTCTTGAATACTTATTTTGAAATTTCTTTCATATATAGGTCTTGAGATAAGTTCTAAAATAAAAAAGATAGAAATTAAAAGTATACAACCAAATAAAAAAGCGAGTAGATTGTAAAATAATCTTTTCATTTATTTTTTATGTTTAATTTTCAGTTTTAATTTTCTTTTAATGTATTATTGAATAGAGAGGTTTTTCTATTGCAAATAGAAATAGTAATGAAATGTTTGAGAAATAGTAAAATTCTATATTTTAAATGCTTCGTGGTCACCTTTACCTTTAATTGAATCGAGTCGTGGAACGGAGTATGTGCCCATTAGGAGTTGGTCGAGGGTACTACGGTCGGTTACAGAATCCCTGGCATTTTCAAGAGTAATAAGTCCCTGTTTATACATTTTATATATGTATTGCTCAAAGATAAACGAATGAGATACGGTTTGTTGCATTCCTATGCGGATAAGGTCAGTGTCTCCACTGAGGATTCCATCAGTTATGGCTTTAATATCATTATACATAATTTCAAGGGCAGGAAGTCGTCCACCAGATACACGGGGAATGAGTCGCTGGCATATAATACATTTTATACAGTCGCGTAATTGCAGTCTGACGAGGTCGCGTTCTGATGGGTCAAAGAAACTGACAATGCGATTGACTACTTCTGAAGCCGTATTGGAATGTAGTGTGCTAATAACGAGATGCCCCGTAGCGGCGGCATTAATAGCAGAACGAATTGTATCAGAGTCACGCATTTCACCTATCACAATTACATCAGGGTCGTGTCGAAGTGCCCCAGTAACGGCATTGTTGAAGGTTAATACATCATCGCCCATGCCTCTTTGTGATACTATTGATTTTTTGTTGACATGAACATATTCAATTGGATTTTCGATAGTAAGAATATGGTAAGATTTATGACTATTAATCCAATCTATAATCGCGGCTACAGTTGTTGTTTTCCCACTGCCTGTCATACCTGTAATTAGGACAAGTCCATGATTTATATCCGCAATTTCTAACATGGTATTTTTGGGAATATTTAATTCTTCAAAAGAGGGAATCTTTTCAGGTAGAAAACGGAAAGTGCAGTGAGGTGCACCACTTTTATAAAAGGCAGAAACACGAGAATAACCAATTCCTGCCTGATGGTAATTAAAACTTGTCTGGCTCTCTTTCTCAAATTCTGGCAAATATCGGTCTGGAATAATTTGATGAATTAAATCTAATATCTGAACTGCTGAAAGTGGACCCATAAGTTCAGAATGTTTCATATCTCCATCTACACGAAACAAAGGACTTTCTCCGGGAGATAAATGCACATCGCTGGCTTTATATTGAACCATTGCCTGAAAAATAAGTTCCGGACTGATTCGGTCAATTCGATAACGGTCTCCTCGAACTCTCCAGACTTCAGGGAGTGTAATACTTTGGCATACTTTATCAATAACTTCAAAAACATGAGGGAGGCTTGCTGGGGGTATATTTTCTTGTGTTGAAACGATAAGCCATTCTTGTTGCCGTTCTGTGGTGCAAACATTTGAATTATCATTAACAATCCCTAAAATCCGTTTCAAAGAATTTTCTGGAACACGTATACGGAGAATCCAATGAGTGAAGTCTCCTAAAAAATCTTCACGTTCTGCTTCAAATTCCATATTAGTCGTTCGAGCAATTATCAGGCGAGGAATCCCTTCCCTCAAGCGTATCTGTTCTTCAATCATTTTAACAATTATTCGAACAGTTGGTGTTTGTCCCGTCCCAATAATAAACTCTGCCATACATGGCTTCCTTTTTAAGGTAGTAGTTTTTTATTTTAATTTCCCTTATTAAGAATAATACATTATTATAAGTCACATGTCAATTTTATATGTAAATTCTAATAATTTTTAGTGCTAAATGATAAGTAAAAAAGATTTTTCTTTTGCACTGTGCAATTAAATTATGCCATCTATTTAGATATTAAAGAAATATATATTTGCAATTATATATATAGAAAGTTTATAATAAATTTTCTTTAATTAAAAGGAATTTACATTTATAGGGGAAAAACATATTTAGTGTATAAATCAAATAAATTTTACGAAGAGTATTAAGAAAAAAGGAGTTATTTGTGAAAAGGACTTATCAGCCATCAAATACTCGAAGATTAAGGACCCATGGTTTTCGTGCAAGAATGGCAACTCGTTGGGGAAGAGCCGTTTTGAGTGCTCGGCGTAGAAAGGGTCGTAAACATTTAACGGTTTCAGACCGAGTTGAGAGAAAATATTAATTATTTTAGAGGGTAAATTTATCTTGTGCCCGGAGAATATAACTTTCCTAAAAAATATTGCCTTCGAAAAAAGAAGGGATTTGAATATGTATTCAAACATGGAAAGAAGATTTCCGGGGAAGGATTGGTTTGCTATTGGCTTTCAGATGAACAGATGGGCAACAAATTAGGCATTGTCGTGTCTAAAAAGGTAGGACGGTCAGTGAAAAGAAATAGGATTAAAAGATACATCCGAGAGTTTTATAGATTAAACCGACCTTATTTCTGTAAAACAGGCACACTGATTGTTGTTGCTCGACAATCTATTTCTATTTGGGACCATCAACAGATTGATGCAGAGTTAAAACGATTA
>Ga0116193_1000060_pt1 | contig 105410 bp, 93 predicted proteins | sample AD_UKC115_MetaG_FD_89892 | JGI IMG/M metagenome (GOLD analysis project Ga0116193, IMG submission 89892) | Active sludge microbial communities of municipal wastewater-treating anaerobic digesters from Hong Kong - AD_UKC115_MetaG | ecosystem: Engineered > Bioreactor > Anaerobic > Digestate...
AATTTCCGCTACCTTTTCAGAAATTTCCGCTACCTTTTTCGGAATTTCCGCTACCCGGTGGGAGAGATCGGCCTGCTTGTGGCCCGGAATGGCGGTGGTTGTCCCCCGGGGACATAGGAATCCGCTAGTCAGTGAGTTCACTACTCAGGGCTAGCAGGGTTATTCCCCGGGACACAGAATCCGCTAGTCCTGAGTAGCGAAGCGTATCGAAGGACGGTCGGGTCTAGTCAGAGGTCCGGCTGTGCGAAGTCGCTGAAGAGCACAGCGAAGAATGACGCCGCATTTCCCGGAAGGAGGAATCATGCGCTATCTGTTAGTCCTGCTGCTTATCATCTCGGCTTCCGTCGGAGCCGTAGCCGAGACCGCAACGACCGACAAGCCCGATGCCCGCCTCGATCAGAAGGTGACCCTCGACGTCAGCCACGCCAAGCTGGGAGACGTCTGCAAGCAGCTTTCCGAGATGACGGGAGTCTCCATCAGGGCCGGGAACGGAGAGCGCGACTGGAAGGTCCGCGAGCGCAAGGTCACGATCCACGCGAAGGACATCCGCCTCGGCTCGCTGATGAAGGAGATCTCCAGGCTCCTCGGATTCTACCTCTCGAAAAGCGGCAGGGAGGGCGAGTGGGCCTACCTCTACTGGCAGGACAAGAAGTCCCGCGACCTCGAAGCCGAGATGTTGAGCGCCGAAAAGGAGGCCGCCGCCCGGAAGCTGACGGAGAAGCGTCAGGCGATGCTCGACGCGGCGGAGAAAGCGCTCAAGATGACGCCCGAGGAGGCCGCCAAGGCGAAGAAGGATGATCCGCTCACGGCGTACATGGCGGACACCAAGTCGGGAAGAGGCTTCGCGCAGTTGCTCTCGGGGCTCGCGTCGCAGTTCCCGCTCGAGCGCGACCTCATGCTCCGAGGGAAACGAGCCTCGATCCCGATCGACAGCCTCCCTGCCGACCTCCTGCAGGCGGCGCTCGATACCACGACGGGCGGCATAATCGCAGGCGAGCAGAAGGCCCTGGGCCGGGAGTTCCCCGGGGATCTGTCACCGTGTCGGATCACGGTCATGCCGATAGATATTGGAAGCGATTATGAGGCCGGGCTGTTCGGGTTGTGCGGCGCGATCATCGTAAACGGGGTAAGACCCGGCGGGGATCCCAATGCAGTACACAACGATTTCGGCCCCGGCGAGCCGATGAGCCTTTTCGTACTCGCCGATCCCGACTCGCCGGTGTCGAAGCTGCTGGGAGAGGCTTTCCAGATGGCTGACGACGGTGTGGACGCTCAGGAGATCGACGGTCATCTTAAGAAGACGGCGGGGAAGCAGGAATTCCTCGCCGAGGTGCTCGCCCAGGATTCCCCGACTGAGAAGGACCCTCCCACGGACCCGAGGCTCATGCGGGAGATCGAGATCACCGAAGAGATTCCGGCGGCATCAATGACTCAGGCGATAAACCTCGATGAGCATGCGCAGAAAGCGGTATCTATGATCGCGGAGGCGATCGGAAGGCCGGTGCTCCTCGAATCGTTCGCAAGGCTGCTGCCACCCGGAGGCTACATCCGGAAGGGCAAGCAGCCGCTCTACAAGATCCTGATCGCGTTTGAGAAGTCGGGGTACACCTGGGAGTTGAGCGATGGTGAGATCCTGAGAATCCGCCCTCACAACTGGGCGCTCCGCCGATCGTTTGAGATACCCGAAAGCTACCTCGCCCGCTACAAGAGTATACTCGACAAGCAGGGGGAGTACACGCTCGACGACATTGCCATGATCGCAGCCGAGCTCACCGACGATCAGATCACGCGGACCCTCATCACCGATCCCGAGATGAGAGATGTGCTCAGCAACTCCCTGGCCCAGCCGGGCGCGCCCGTATCTCAGCGAACCATCCTGCGGTTCTACCACTCGCTGAACGCCCGGCAGAAGTCGGCGCTCGGCAGTGAGGACGGCCTCGCATTCGCCGACCTGACCGGCGAGCAATGGGAGCACATCGGTCAGGTAATCGCGGACAAGCTCGGAGGCGTGTACGTCCAGGACGGCAGCATTCGGATGGAGTCCGTCGAGGCCGACGAGAAAGCCGTGGTCACGCAGAACAACTTCGAGATCGTCGTGCAGATCGAGGGTCAGGAGTCCCCGAGCCGTGTCAAGGAGAGCGTCGCGCGGTGGCGCAAGAGTCAGGTAGAGAGGTTCCGGAAGACGGCGGAAGAGCCGCGCAAGGCCGCCGAGGAACAGAAGAAGCAAGCCGAGCCCGCGAAGTAGCCGGCGGCCCGGCGTATGCATGCCAACGCCGAGGGAGAGGAGCTAAGGGATGACGCATAGGACCGGCCTACTGCTTGCAATCCTGATCTGCAGCCTATCCGCCGTCGGCGTCGGGACGAGCGTTACCGACACAATGGATCTCGACAGGCGGCTCGACAAGAAAGTCACCATCGAGGTAGTCCATACCAACCTTGCGGACCTGGCGGAGCGGCTTACCCGGCAGACCGGGGTCACCATCAGGGCGCGCACGAGCAACAAGGACTGGAAGGTAAGGGAGCGCAAGGTCACAGTCATAGCGAGAGACATGACCACAGGCGATCATGCGGTACGTGGAATCGCCCGCCGGACGACCGGAGGAAACCTTTGACGTGGCAAGCGTAAGGCTCCAGCCCGGATACGGCGAGGTCGGCGATCACTCGTCGGGCGGCATCTGCTTCGAGCCAAGGGTATGGACTCAGGACAACCACTCGCAGATGCAGGACGAAGAGACGGACGGGCCGGATCCCATAGCCGGCGCGCTCGCGGATCCGGACTCGATGTACGGCAAACGGATCGGAGAGGAGGCGCTGGCGTGTGAACGCGGCGAGAAGCTCGACGACATAGGCGAAGACCCGGGCGACTCCGCCGAGAGGGCAGCCATCTTCTTCAGCCTGGAATCCCCCATGGAGAAGGACCCGCCGACCGACCCGGAACTCACCCGCGAGATAGAGATCAAGCCGCCTACGGATCAGAAGAAGAGGTCGTACGGCCCGTGGTGTCTCGGTCACCAGGCCGGATCTCCGATAAGGGAAATCGCGCGAGCCACAGGATGGTCCGTGCTCCTCGAGTCGTTCAGCCCGCTGAACGATATGAGCGCGCTTCTTGTATACGGGAAGCAGCCGTTGTACAAGGTGTTCATCGCGCTGGAGAAGACGGGGTACACCTGGAAGAGGAGCGGGAGCGTTCTGCTCATCCGACCGAGCGACTCGCTGTTGAGGCGCGCGCGTGAGATATCCGATGCGCTCATCGCCGATTACAGGCAGCGATACGAGAGACAGGGCGGATACTCACTCGGGGACATGGCCGAGCTCGTCTCGTCTCTGACCGACATCCAGATCGTTGAGAGTCTGTACCCTACCGGTCTGATGGGCTATGACTCACAGATACTCGTCAAGGACTCAGGAAGCAGGGAGGCCCTGAGATTCTACCATTCGCTGTCAAGCCTGCAGAAATCCGTGTTGGCGTCGAGTTCGGGCATACCCTTGTCTCAGTTGAGCAGCCGGGAGTGGCAGCGCATCAGGAAGGCCGTCCCAAGCCACGTTCAGGATGCAGACCTGACCGGCGCCGCCATCAGACTGATGACCACGAAGGGCGGGGCGTACGCATTCATCGTTGAGATCGCGCATGAGGAGTACGGGAAGCCTCGGGAGCTTTGGTCCTGCCACCTCGATCTGCCTGCCCACAACAGTCCGCCGGACGAGGAGGAATGGCAATGAGCGGCAAGGAGGCGGAGGACAGGAGTAAGTCGGACAAGCCGGCGGCGTCCGAAGGCAAGTGACACCGGACTTTCGGGTGGAATGCCGCTGAATGGCATGCTTCTTGCAAGAGAAGGTATCGGGTGGCAGCGAAGGCCTTGTGCCTCCCTGTATCAGCACGTCCGGCCGAAGCCGCCGGGGAATGGGAAACCATGTCCGCAATTCCGACCGCGCGTCGTTGAAGGATCCTGCGACGTAGCGGCATCTAATACGTATGGGAATGCTGCGCCCGGTGCGGCAAGCATGGCGCAGAATGCCAGTCGCCAGGAGGTGAAATCGGTACTCAAGTCTTGACAACAGCCCTGAAAAACCGTAGAATGTGAAGAGAGTTTGACAAACCGGGGACCAGGCACGCCTCTGCCCGGACCTCGCAATCCCCCAGGGAATACTTCGCACTTCAACCAGATACTCGGAAGGGAGCAACCTACAGTGACGAAGAGAACAGATCCCCAGTTAACTTGCGTCCTGCTGGTCATCTGCGCGCTGGCGATCACTGTCGGCAGCACAGCATGGGCAGCGGGGCCGATGAACTCGCCGTGGCCGATGTTCCGCCATGACGCAAGGCATACTGCCACAAGCCAGTATGGAGACCCGGTTCCCAGCGGTCCCGCATGGTCGTACTTCACGGGCGGTGGACTCTCATCTCCAGTGATAGCTTCCGACGGCACCATCTACATCGGCGGCGGATCGGGAGTGCTGTACGCCCTGAACAGCAACGGAACGCTGAAGTGGACCTGCCCCACGGGCGGCGGAGCCACGAGATCGACCCCAGCGATCGCGGATGACGGCACCATCTACATCGGCGGACAAAACGGCTCGCTCTATGCCATCAACCCGAACGGTACCGTCAAGTGGAGCCGCGCAACCGGCGGGGAGATCTCCGGATCACCGACCATAGGCCCGGACGGCACGATCTACATCGGCAACAGGAGCGCCAGGTTCTACGCCTACACTCCCAGCGGCGCCCTGAAATGGCCGAGCCCGGGTTACATCACGCTCGGCAACATACACATGGGATCGGCATGTATCGGTCCCGACGGCACGATCTACATCGGCGGCGGGTTCAATCTGTACGCCATCAACCCCACAGGCAGCGTCAAGTGGACGTATCCCACCGGATACACCATCCAGAGCTCCCCAGCCATGAGCCCTGACGGCAAGACTGTCTACGTGGGTTCCTGCGATGCCTATCTGCACGCAGTTGACACCGAAACCGGTACGGCGGTCTGGAAGACCACGGTGCCTCTGGTACCAGCCAGCACCTCATCGTCGCCGGCAGTGGCCCCGAGCGGCATGATCTACATCGGCTCGAATGGAGCATCGGCAAGCATGGGCGGCGGCGCACTCTTCGCCATCGACCCGAACGGCAATGTGGTCTGGCAGTACCAGACAGCATATGATGTCCGGTCGTCGCCTGCCGTGAGCGCCGACGGCACGATCTACCTCGGCGTCATGGACGGTTTCGTACTCGCCTTCAACCCTGACGGAACGAAGAAGTGGCAGTTCCTGTCATCCGACAGTTCGCAGCCCGGCATTTATGGATCGCCGGCTATCGCAGCGGACGGAAGCGTCGTAGTCCAGTCTATCGGCGGCGTCGTGTACGGTAATCTCACGTGCACTCCTCCGGCGGCCGTACCACCCAGCGACCTGACCGTCGTCGCTACGGGAGATACGACAACCTCCCTGTCGTGGGTCGACAACTCCGATGACGAGTTCGGCTTCCATATCGAGCGCAGGATAGGCACGATAGGTGATTTCGTCTATATCGGCAAGACCGGTCCGAACGTCACAACGTTCAACGACTCCGGTCTGGCATCCGGTCAGACCTACTACTATCGAGTGTGCGCGTTCCAGCAGGCAGGCGATTCCGCGTTCACCGAGCCGGCCTCGGTACTCATGCCCGGACTGCCGGCCCCGACCGGCCTGATCGCCACTCCGGTATCCGGTACTCAGATCGACCTGACGTGGAACGACGTTGCGACCGATGAGCTCGGCTACAAGATCGAGCGGTTCCAGGGAGCAACCGGCCCGTTCGTCCAGGTAGCAAGAGTCGGAGCGAACGTGACGTCGTACAGCGACATGAGCGTGAACCCGGGAGTCAACTACTACTACCGCGTGAGAGCATATGATGCCACGCGCGATTCCAGCTACTCTAACGAGGACTGGGCGGTCACCCCGGGATACGACTACAGCAACATCATCCGAGGGAACACGGAGAGAAACCAGATAGCCCTCACCTACGATGCAGGCACCGCGGGCATTCGCTCCCGCCTACTGGACGTCCTCAGGGACAAGCAGGTCTACTGCAACTTCTACATCACCGGGTACGTCGCGCAGACGCAGCCGGCCCTCGTAGCGCGCATCGCGGCCGAAGGTCATCTGATGAGCAACCACAGCATCGACCATCCGGCGTTCACGCAGATCACCGATGCTGAGATGTCCCGACAGCTCAACGTGACCGACGACATCATCTACGCGATCACCGGTCACAAGACGCGCCCGTGGTTCCGCGGTCCGTATGGCGCGACCAATGATCACGTGCTCGACGTACTCGAGACAGAGGGTTTCCGCCATCAGTTCTGGACCGTAGACAGCGGCGACGTCAGCGGGCGAAGCGGTTCGGCCATCACCAACACGTTCTTGACGGAAGCGGCGAACGGCAACGTCTGCCTCTCCCACTGCACGCTCGCAAACTCCGAGGATGCGGCGGCGGACACCATCGACGGCCTGCGAGCACTCGGCTACGAGCTGGTGACCGTCCCGGAGATCGTGGCGCCGCTTCAGGTGACCGCTCCGATAGACGTAGTGCGTCCGGGATGGAACTTCCTGTCGCTACCGATCGACCCGGCGAACCCCGCCCCGGCGGTCGTATTCCGCGGAGTGGACATCACCGGCAATCTGATCGGCTTCGACAAGGAGACCCAGAGCGAGAAGACGTTCAACCTGGCGAATCTGGGAGCATTCGGCCAGCTCAGTTCCGACGAAGGATACTGGCTGTACCTGCCTCCCGGCCAGACAGTGAAGTTCAACGGCGCGGCGGCGACCAATGATCGGCACATCAAGCTGCCGCAGACTCTGGCGAACCCGGTCGGCGCGATGACCGCGATCGGTTACCCGTTCCAGGTGGCTCAGCCCGTCGAGAACCTCAAGGTCTACAACCCGAATGCGGCGGAGCCGAAGCTGAGATCGTTTGCCGAGGCTTGCAGTGCGGGCTGGATCTCGGGAATACTCTACGGTTGGGACGCCCCCACCCGTTCGATGTTCACGGCCAGCACGGAGGAAGACTGGCCGGACCGCACGTATCTCGAGCCGTGGCACGGCTACTGGCTCACGAGCTACGTGAACGAGCTCGAGCTGATCATACCGGCGCCTCAGACACCGTAACGTCGCAAACAGACGAAGGAGACACGAAGGGCCGGTCGGAGATGATCCGACCGGCCCTTTTTGTGTCTGACTGGCTTCCGTCGACTACCGGCGATGATCGTCGGCACTCGGCGGTCCGCCCTGAACCCTCCACGCGCGACACCCATGTATGCATTCGACCTATTAGTACCGGTTAGCTCAAGACCTCACGGTCCTTACACATCCGGCCTATCAACCAGGTAATCTACCTGGGGTCTGTACCCCTGGAGTAGTGGAGTGCTGGAGTATCGGAGTACCGGGAGGGTCCGGTATCCCATCACTCCATTACTCCACCACCCCAACGGAATGAGGAGACCTTATCTTGAGGTGTGCTTCGCGCTTATATGCTTTCAGCGCTTATCACGTGCCGACTTGGCTACCCAGCTATGCCTCTGGCAAGACAACTGGTACACCCTAGGTCAGCCCACCCCGTTCCTTCCGTACTAGGGGCAGCTCCTCTCAAGTCTCCGACGCCCACGGCGGATAGGACTTGACCTATCTTACGATGGTCTACTTCTAGCTCACGAACCGCTTTAATGGACTGCTAACCCAACCCTTGGGACCCTCTTCAGCCCCAGGATGCGATGAGCCGGAAACGAGGCGCCAAGCCTCCCCGTCAATGTGTCCTATCGGGGGAGATCGGCCCTGTGCTCCCGGGGAACTTTTGTCCGTTGCAGCGATGCCCCTTCCACGCGGAGACACCACGTCGCTAAGCCCGACTTTCGTCCCTGCTTGAGCGGATGCTCGCACAGTCAGGCCACCTTATACCATTGGAACTCAACGCACGATTTCCAACCGTGCTGAGGCGACCTTTGGACCCCTCCGTTACCTTTTGGGAGGGCGCCGATCCAGCCAAACTGCCCGCCTACCACTGTCACCCTGGTGAGGGGATAAGGACAAGCATCCACCTGCGGGTAGTATCCCATGAATGCCGGGATTTCGGATCCGGGATTGCGGATTTCGGACTTGCCGGCAGAGAATCGCCTTCAACCGGAAATCGCAAATCCGCGATCCGAAATGCCGTTGGCTCCTACCTATGCTTTGCACAGGAGATGTAGGTCCAATAGCAGACTGCAGTAAAGCTCCCGGGGAATTCCCGTCCTGCCGCGGGTAGCCTGCATATTAACAGACACTTCAGTTTCACCGGGTCCCTCGTTGAGACAGCGTCTGGGTCGTTACACCGTTCGGCAAGGCGGATTTTGTCCGCCAAGGAATTTCGCTACCTTGGGATCCGCACCTTTTTTAAGGGCACGGATCGCCGTTTACCGGTTGTTCGGCCTAGTAGGTAGTGGAAAGTAGAAAGCATGTAGAGGAAGGCTCCTCCGCCTACCTACTTCCACCTACCTGCTTCGGCCTTAGTATTCCGGCACTGGGCAGGTGTCAGCCCCTATATATCGGATTGCTCCTTTGCAGGGACTTGTGTTTTTAGTAAACAGTCGCCCAGACCTGGTCACTGCGACCTGTATCCGCCCACTCCGCCACCAGTCGGGGATTGGAATCCCCTCCTGCGACCGGACGTTGCAGGAAGGGATCTCGATCCCCGACCGCCAACGGAGAAGCGAACCAGGCGCCCCTTCTCCCGAAGTTACGGGGCCAATTTGCCGAGTTCCTTAACGAGGGTTCTCCCGAACGCCTGAGGATTCTCTCCTCGCCTACCTGTGTCGGTTTGCGGTACGATCACCCGGACTGACTCTTCGAGGCTTTTCTCGGCAGTTCGACCTGGCCGGGTGCGCTACCAAACGCGCCCCGACGCGGCCTACCTGCGTCCCCTCGAAGACAGGGGCCCGGGTGGCGCCGGAATGTTGACCGGACTATCCATCACCTGCGCCTTTCGGCCTCGGCTTAGGATCGGCTATCCCGAAGATGACGAACATTGCTTCGGAAACCTTAGGCTTTCGGCGTCTAGGATTCTCACCTAGATTGTCGCTACTCGTGCCGGCATTCGCACTTCCCTGCAGTCCACCCAGGCTTACGCCCAGACTTCAACCCGCAGGGAACGCTCCGCTACCGTATAGTTCGTAGTGGAAAGAAGGAAGTAGGTAGAGCCGAACCGGGAGGAAGGAGCGCATAACAGGGAGAATGGTTATCGAGACATGGCTAGCTATGAAGACCTCAAAGTGTTCCAACGATCATACGAGACTGCCTTGAGAGTCCACAGGCTGACGAAAGACCACGAGTGGGACGACGTTGTCCGTCAGATACGACGTGCAACCAAATCCATTCCGGCAAACATTGCCGAGGGTCTCAGCGCGGTGAACTCGACGGCAGAGGCAAAGCGGTTCCTGGGCATAGCCATCAGGAGCTGCAACGAAGTCCGTCTTTGGCTGGATTTCTGCCATGATCTCGAGTACCTGGAAGCACAACAGTGCAAGATCCTCAAGTCTGAATACCACGAATACGGCGCCATGCTGTACGCTCTCTGGAAGAACTACGGTACATGACACCTCCCTGCTCTCCAACTACCTACTACCAGCTACTAACTCGCTGCTACCTACTTTCTACTTTCCACTACTCACTACACCCGCAGCTTCGGTGGCGGACTTAGCCCCGATCATTATCGGCGCAGGCCGGCTCCACTGGTGAGGTGCTACCCACTCTTTAGACGATGGCTTCTGCTGAGCCAACGTCCCAGTCGTCTTAGCCAACCCACTACCTTAGGAGATGACACTTAGTCCGCGCTTAGGGACCTTAGCTGGCGATCTGGGTTGTTCCCCTCTCGACCACGGACTCGCAACGCCCGCGGACCCACTCCCGGACTACGGTTGCGGTATTCGGAGTTCAGTCGGGTTGGAGGTCGAGGCGTCGACCCTATCCCGTCTGGTGGCTCTACCCCCGCAATCGAACATCCGAGGCTGCACTTAGATGCATTTCGCGGAGAACCAGCTATCTCCGGGCTCGATAGGCATTTCACCACTACCCACAGCTCATCCCATGGTATTGCAGCACCAACGGGTTCGGACCTCGGCGCCCCACTACTAGGGGCGCTCCATCCTGTCCATGGGTAGCTCGCCCGGTTTCGGGTCTGCTGCCGGAGACTACATCAGCGGAAAGCACAAAGGGCAAAGCAGGCAGGAAGACCCGAACATACAGGCCTTTGATATTACCTACTTCCCACTCTCTACTTCCAACTGAACTCCGCCCTATTCAGACTCGCTTTCGCTACGGCTCCTCCACCCTCCGGTGGATTAACCTCGCCACCGACAGCAACTCGCCGGCTCATTATTCCAAATGCACGCAGTCACACCCCTCGATGCTGGATGCTCGATACTAGATACTGGATACTGGTTACTGGTTACTGGTTACTCGATGAAGTCGGGCTTGCCCAGCCATCGAGAATCTAGAATCGAGCATCGAACATCTAGTATCGAAGATCTAGCATCGAGAAGCGCTCCCACTGCTTGTAGGCATACGGTTTCATGTTCTATTTCACTCCCCTTCCGGGGTTCTTTTCACCTTTCCCTCGCGGTACTGGTACGCTATCGGTCGCCAGGAGTATTTAGCCTTAGGAGGTGGTCCTCCCGGATTCACACAGGGTTTCTCGTGTCCCGTGTTACTTGGGGTCGGCAAGAGGAAGTCCGGTTCTTTTCGCATACGAGGCTATCACTCTCTACGGCAGATCGTTCCAGATCAACTTCTGCTAAGAGCCGGATTTGTAACTTCCCCTCCCACCGAAGTGAGAGAGATGCCGCCCCACAACCCCCCGAAAACCAGTGAACAGTGATCAGTAAGCAGTGAACAGTGGGAAGAAGTCCTCCGAACCGATCACTGATGACTGTTTACTGATTACTGGAAGACGGGGTTTGGGCTGTTCCCGTTTCGCTCGCCACTACTCAGGGAATCGCATTTGCTTTCTTCTCCTCGGGCTACTTAGATGTTTCAGTTCGCCCGGTTCCCTTCCCGACCATCACCATAGAACACAAAGGCCGGGATGACTCGCCGTTACGCGAGCCGGGTTTCCCCATTCGGACATCCCCGGATCTCACCCCCCTGTAGTCCCCCCTTAGCAAGGGGGGACGAGACTTACCGGTCCCCCCTTGCTAAGGGGGGGGCTACAGGGGGGTACGCTTACACACAGCTCCCCGAGGCTTCTCGCAGTGTGCCACGTCCTTCATCGGCTCTGGCGCCAAGGCATCCACCGTATGCCCTTATCTGCATACTACAGGCACTCGCTCTTGGAGAATTCGGTTGTCAAGGTGCACTGAGTTGTCAATGATCGGTGATTGGTAGGAGGGGATTCCATTCCCCGACACACGGAGAATCGGGGATCGGAATCCCCTCCTACATGGCGGAATTGGACTCTTGAAGTACGTACTGGTTACCGATTACTGATCACTGGTCACCGATCACCGGCAACTCCCGCAAAGTTTCGGCGGAGCACGACATGCCTGTCGTTCGATACGGATTCACAACCGCACCTTGCAGTACGGTTACCGTGCTTCTCCTCCGTCCACCTCGTTGGACCCGCCTGACCCACCGCCGGCTTCCCCCCCTGCAGTCCCTCCTTGTAAGGGGGGACTGCAGGGGGGGAAGGCTTGGCAGGCTTCGGTCAGATCCGCCTGGGTGGTCCGGGGTCAGCAGTATGAAGGATACCTGGGAACGTATTCACCGCTGTATCGCTGACCAGCGGTTACTAGCGACGACGTCTTCGTGCAGTCGAGTTGCAGACTGCAGTCCGAACTACCGGTGCTTTCCACCCCACTATGGTCCCCCATTCGCAAGGGGAACCTCAGGGGGGTGGAAAGCCCGTGTACAGGGCGGTCTCCCGCCCGTGGTCCGCTTTACGGATTACCTCCCCCTCGCGGGTTCGCCAATTGTACGGACCACTGTAGCATGTGTGCGGCCCAGGGCATTCGGGACGTACGGACTCGTAGCTCATCCCCTCCCTCCTCCAACCCGCCACAGAAGACCGGGCGGGCGGCGGTCCCCCTGGAGTGCTCAGATCTCCGGACGGCGACTCGGCAAACACACATCGCGCGATCCGAATCAGCTTCGGACGCGAGGTCTACATACCGACGCCGTCCGGAGAAATGGTGGCAACTAGGGGTGTGGGGTTTCGCCCGTTACCGGAGTGAACCGGACATCTCACGACACGAGCTGACAACAGCCACACGACACCTTATCCACATGCCCATGCGGGATTGGAGTACCAGAGTGGTAGAGTACCGGGTTCAGAGCCCCAATACCCCCTTGCACCACTGTTCCATCACTCCAACCGTCGCGAGGTCGGCGACCGAAGCCGTTTCCGGACTTCGGGCCGATACCTCAGGCATGCAGATGGCCCTGGTAAGGTTCTTGGGTTGGTATCCAATTAAGCCACATGCTCAGCCGCTTGTGCAGGCATCCCCAGTTCCCATGATTTTCAGCCTTGCGGCCGTACTCCACAGGCGGGACACTTGACGCGTAAGCTTCGCCCCGGCAAGCTCATCAGTGGATCAGTAGGTCAGTAGGTCAGTAAGTCAGTAAATCAGTAAGTCAGAAAGCCAGCGTTCCCGAACTCCCCGACATACTGACGAACTGATCTACTGACATACTGACTTACTGATCCACTGATGAGCTCACCCAGGGGCTAGTGTCCATCATTTACGGCCAGGACTACCCGGGTATCCAATCCGGTTCGCTCCCCTGGCTTTCGCGCCTTCAGCGTCAGAAGCGGCCCAGAGAGCTGCCTTCGCCATTGGCGTTCTTTCCGATATCAACGCATATCACCGCTACACCGGAAGTTCCGCTCTCCCCTACCGCCCTCGAGAACGACAGTATCGGATGCACTTCCCCGGCTCGACCGGGGGATTTCACATCCGACTTACCGAACCGCCTGAGCGCCCTTTACGCCCAATGATACCGGCCAACGCTAGCACCCCACGTATGAGCGCGACTGCTGACACGTAGTTGGTCGGTGCTTCCTCTTGGTGGACTACGAGTCCACCCGACAGGAGTTTACGATCCCAATAGCCATGGGACTGTCCTCCTCCACGCGGCGTCGCTGCGTCAGGGTTTCCCCCATTGCGCAAGATTCCGCACTGCTGCCGGTCTCCTCCGGGTAGTAGGAAGTGGGAAGTGAGTAGCAGGTAGTGAAGACCGCCGAACTCGCGGAACATCGCTACCATCTGTCCACTTTCCGTTTTTCCGGAGTTGACCGAGAGGGCCGTGTCTCAGTCCCCCTCGGGCTGACCATCCTATCAGACCAGCTACCCGTAGCAGGCTTGGTGAGCCATTACCTCACCAACTACCTGATAGGCCGCGGGCCCATCCCGAAGCGCTCTAGTAATGAGCCTTTGAACGCACCTGCATGCGCAGATGCGTTACCATCCGGAATTACCCCGTCCGCGAACATGGAAATAAGCGGACGAGCTATGCCGGTCTCCGGGGCAGGTTACCCACGTGTTACTCCGCCGTTCGCCACTGAGAAGTGGGAAGTTCGTAGTCTTCAGTAGGTAGATCCAGACGGCGGACATACCGCGGGTCCATATGCTACCTACTTCCATCTTCTCACTTTCCACTTTTCCGTTCGACTTGCATGTGATCAGGCACGCCGCCAGCGTTCGACCTGGACTGGGATCAGATCCTTCCTTAGGCCAAACGAGCCATGTACGCATACACCGCACACAGCTCTCACGTTCATATTGCACATCGGCTCCGCCGAAATCTGTAGTTGCCAAGGTTCGACTATGCATCCCGGCTGCATGTGCAGCCACGGAATATCTACCACGGATTCTCGACTTCAAACCTCCGATATCGCCGACCACGTTCACGTCTTGCGACCGAGCTTTCCCAAACGCGCGACGCTCACACACGCCGGCAGAGAACGCGGAGCACTCCGAGCGCGCCGAGTGAAGTTTTTTTGCGCGTTCGGGGCGTTTTGGCATGATTTGTGCAAGTATTACTACCGGGCGATATCCCGAACCATCATTGACGCAGCGGCGAGTAGATCGCCGAACCATCATGCACAGGTGCGCACAGCCGGAAGACGAACAGACTACCGAGCACCCATGGGTACCGGTTGCCGCCTGTGCAGGATGCTGTCGAGAGGAGTATCACATATGAAGACAGTCCTCAGGATAACCCTGGCATTGCTCATACTGTTTGCCATGCAGTGCATCGCCTCTGCCGATGCCAGCCAATTGGTCAAGTGGTCCCAACTCCCCGACATGGTCAACGGCTATCAATTCTCATCAGAGACCAAAGTGCCATCGCTGGTAGCTGACGATTGGATCTGTCCCACGGAGGCGCTAGCAGGTCTTCGCTGGTGGGGCGGACTGTGGACACCCACGGCTGCCGGCAAGTACAGCCACTACTGTGACAGTCGACCTACCATTACTTCGCTGGGGAACTACCAGGCGTGGATCATCCGGATCTTCGACAACGTGCCTCAGAGCGCCACTGAGCCGTATGCGCGGCCCGGCAACGAGCTGGCCATGTGGACACTAAGCAGCGCCGATGTCCAGGAAACGCACTACAAGGACACGCAGTCAGGCCGGCATGTGCACAGCTACTATGCCGACCTCACGAATCTGGCCATGCCGCAGTTGACGGCCGGATCGATTTACTGGATATCAATCCAGGCGCAGATGAGCGACACCAACGTCCAGTGGGGTTGGCACGAGTCGCGCGATCATCGATTGAGCGCCGCCGTCCAGGACTTCAAGTCGGCCGGCTGGCTCCAGATCCAGAACAACATGTATGACAACGATATGGCATTCGAGTTGACAACGATCCCTGAGCCGACCGGACTCAGCGTTCTGACCGTGGGGATCGGAGGAATGGCAACGTTCTTCTGGAGACGGCGCAGGTAGGCTCGAAGACTACACACCAATATCGGATGCACGACAGCCGCTCTCCGGAGCGGCTGTCTCCGCTTAGGGCAGCGGTTTCCTTGACTTTTGCCTCCCACTGATCTACAATTCACTCTGAATCACTACCGCCACATTCCCAGCTCGAAAGCTGGTTGCGAGGAGTCTCAACCCGATGCAAGCAAGACGTTTTCTGCCCATCATCCTTTCTGCGCTCGTTGTGAGCGCGCCCGCCGCCTACCCCAGTATCGCGGACATCATGGGCGGCAAGTCGAGCCAGCCTACCAAACCGGCCAAGCCGGCGCCCCAGGCCAAGGCGAAGCCCTCGCCGCAACAGCTCAAGGCAGCAGTGGTCAAAGCAGCATACGACAAGGGCGTGCAGCTCATGAAGGCCGGCAAGACCAAGGAAGCGATCGCTCAGTTCAAGATCGTGATCCAGAATGAGCCCAAGTCCATACCGGCTTACGTGAACCTTGCACAGCTCTGCGCGGTGACCGATGACCTGAAGTCGGCGCTCGGATACATACAGACGGCCATCAAGCACGAGCCCAAGGATGCACAACTGCGAGTGTTGGCGGCCGGTATCCAGATGCAGATGCAGCGCCCCGAGGATGCCAAGCAGAGCCTCAAGCAAGCCGTGTCACTGGACCCCAAGCTGACCCAGGCGCATATGCAGTTGGGCATGATCTACGCATCGGAGAAGAAGTACGATGCGGCCGAAGCCGAGTTCCTGGCTGTGACGAAATATGCGCCGAAAGACACTCAGGCATGGTACAACGTCGGATCGGTCCGCGCCAGCAAGGGCAAGTTCAAGGAAGCCATACCGGCGTTCGAGCAGGTGACCAAGAGCGATCCGAAGTTCGCGCAGGGATACTACGCGATGGGTTCGTGCTACGTGCAGTTGAAGGATGCATACAAGGCCGCCCCCATGTTCTCGAAGGCAGCCTCGCTCGATCCCAAGAACCCGCAGTACGTCATCGCGCTCGCGGCAGCCCTCCAGGAATCGCAGCAGTACGAAAAGGCCGTCACCCACTATGCCAAGGCCGCCGATCTTGCGCCGAAGAACGTGGGCATCTACCTCAATGCCGGCCAGTGCTACTTCATGCTCCAGAAATACGCGGAGGCAGAGGAGCAGTTCGGCAAGGCGCTGAAAGTCGATCCGAAGAACACTCAGGCGATGGGAAACGTCGCTGTGGCCAAGACCTACCTCAGGAAGTACGACGAGGCTGAGACCTGGTTCAAGAAGACTCTCTCCTTCGAGCCCAAGAACAAGAATGCCAAGCGCGGCCTGGCTTATCTGTACGAGCAGCAGAACAGGAGAGATGATGCCATCACTCAGTACAAAGAGATGCTCGCGGACGACCCGGAGGACATGCAGGCGCGAAACCGGCTTGCACAGGCATATCAGTCGCAGAACAAGACCGATATGGCCATCGAGACATACCGCGATCTGCTGAAGATCGATCCCAAGAACCTGCAGGCCCACGCTAGTATCTTCGAACTGCTGAGGAGAGACCGGAAGTTCGAGGAGGCGACGAAGGAAATCGAGCAGATGCTGGAGATCGATCCGAAGAACGCCAACACCCTCGCCAGCGCCGCCCTCCTTGCGGAGGAGATGGATGATGCGGAGAAGGCGATAGGCTACTACAACCAGATCAAGCAGATCGAGCCGCGGGACGAATCGCCCTATACCTCAATCGCCAGACTGCACGAGACCGCGGGTAAACACGACGAGGCGATCAAGGAATACGAAGCCCTGATCAAGGCCAACCCGAAGAGCGCCTCAGCCTACTCGGGCATAGCATCGATCCTCGAGAAGCAGGGCAAGCTCGATGAGGCGCTCGCCAGGTACAAGGAACTCCAGAAGGTCGCTCCCGAGCAGGTGTATCACCTGACCAATATCGGCCGCATCCTGGAGCAGAAGGGTGAGAAGAACCAGGCGCTCATCGAGTACCGGAGGCTGGTCGCGGACAACCCTCAGAACATTTCCGCCAGATACGCCCTTGCCGGTGCGCTCAACAGAATGGACCGCAAGGATGATGCCATCAAGGAGTACGAGACCATCGTCAAGCAGAAGCCGGGCGACTTCACGGCGATCAGCGCCATGGCGGACATCTACTCCGGCATGGAGAAGTATGATCTCGCCCTGGAGAACTACAAGCAACTGCTCGCAACCAGCCCGAACTATGGGCCCGCGCTCGACAAAGCGATGTCGATGTACCAGAAACTCGACAAGCAGACCGAGGGCGAGGACTACCTGAAGTCGCTGATCGAGAAAGACCTGAACAACGGAGCGGCGATGTCGGCCCTCGGCAAGGCGTACAACACGGCCAAGAAGCATGACGAGGCGATCGCGTACTTCAAGGACCTGACGGAGAAGAACCCTGAATCGCTGCCGGCCAGGCAGGCGCTCATCACGGCGTACAACAACGCAGGCAAGCAGGATGATGCCGTCGCCTTCTACAGAGGCTTGATCGAGAAGAAGCCTGACGACACGACGATTCGTCGGGCGCTCGCTCAGTATCTGGAGAGCATCGAGCGCTATGACGCCGCTCTCACGGAGTACGAGAGCCTCCTGACAGCGGCGCCGGATGATCCTTTCATCAACTTCCGGATGGCGCAGATCTACGAGAAGCAGGAGAAGAAGGACAAAGCCATCGAGACATACAAGAAGCTGGTGGAGAAGAACCCTGACAACGAGTTCTTCAAGACTCGGCTCCAGGAACTGGAGGGGACCGCATCCGCACCGGAGGAGGCTCCGAAGGCGGATACGCCCGCGACAACCGGCGCGCCCACCCCACCCGCATCAACGGAATCCGAAGCTGTCGCACAGCCGGAACCGGAGCCGGAGCCGGCTGGCGAAGACGCTAAGTAGTCCTGCCCAGGAGGCAAGCACGTGAAAACCAGACTGATTCGCGTCACGACCGCTCTGCTCATCATAGGAATCGTCTTGGCGGCCGCCTCATGCACGAGGCAGTCCGGCACGACCGGAGGAAAGCAGCAGTACACCGTAGGGGTCACTCTCCTCACGAAGAGCCATCCGTTCTACCAGGAGATGGAGGCTGCGATGAAGGAGACGGCGGCAAAGAGCGGCATCGAGCTCAACATCCAGTCGGCCGAGTTCAAGATGGACGACCAGCAGGCGCAGATCGAGAACTTCATCACCCAACAGGTAGACGCGATAGTCGTCTGCCCGGTGGATTCGAAGACTATCGGCGGAGCGATCCAGCGCGCGAACGATGCGAACATCCCGGTTTTCACCGCCGATATCGCGGCAAATGAGGGCGCCGTGGTCTGCCACATCGCCTCTGATAACGTCGCCGGCGGACGGCTCGCGGGCGAGTACATGGCGAAGCTTCTGAACGGCAGAGGCAAGGTGATTATCATCGATCACCCCAAGGTCATGAGTGTGGTCGATCGGACCAAGGGCTTCGAGCAGGCAGTCTCCAAGTTCCCGGGCATCAAGATCGTAGCGCGTCCCCCGGGCGACGGTGAGCGAACCACCTCGATGAACGTGATGGAGAACGTGCTCCAGTCGCACCCCGACATCGACGCCGTGTTTGCCATCAATGACAGCACGGCGCTCGGAGCGCTCGCGGCCCTGAGACAGGCCAAGCGAGACGACGTAGTCATCGTCGGCTATGACGGTGATCCCGAAGCCCGCGAGGAGATCATCAAGGGCAGCCAGCTCAAGGCCGATGCGGTACAGTATCCGCGCAAGATCGGATCGACCACAATCGAGATGGTGGCGAAGCACCTCAAGGGTGAAGAGGTGCCGGCGCAGGCGCCCGTCGAGGTCGGCATGATCGATAAGGCAAAGCTCGAGGCAGAGAAGAAATAGACAGCATCGCGTTGTAGGAGCGGCTTCCCAGCCGCGATAGATGGTCTCGCGGCTGGGAAGCCGCTCCTACGACAGAGGACGACCATGGAGAACACGAACGGCACTCCTGCCCTGCAGATGAAGGGCATCACAAAGACATTCCCGGGCGTACGCGCCCTGAGCGACGTCGGCTTCGAGGTGCGCAGGGGAGAGGTCCATGCGCTCCTCGGCGAGAACGGCGCGGGCAAGTCTACTCTGATGAAGATCCTGGCCGGCGCTCAGCCGATGGACAGCGGTGAGATCCTGATCGACGGCAAGCCCGTGCACATCACCTCGCCTCAGAAGGCGATGGAACTCGGCATCAGCATCATCTATCAGGAGTTTAACCTCGTGCCCTACCTCAACGCGGCGGAGAACATCTACCTCGGCCGCGAGCCCAAGGCGGCGATCCCCGGATTCGTCGATTTTTCCACCATGTACTCCGAAGCCCAGAAGGTAATCGACAACCTGGGCGTGAAGCTGAACGTCCGCACGCCGGTCAACCGCCTGTCGGTCGCCCAGCAGCAGATGGTCGAGATCGGGAAGGCCACGTCCAGGAACGCGACCATCATCGCGATGGACGAGCCGTCCGCCACTCTGACCGACCACGAACTGGAGAGCTTGTTTGCGCTTATCCACTCCCTCAAGGAGAAGGGTGTCAGCATCATATACATCTCGCACCGGTTGGAGGAGATCTTCCAGATCGCCGACCGGGTGACGGTCCTGCGCGACGGACACTACGTCGGTACGAAGGACGTCTCCGAACTCGACAAGGACGAGATGATCCGCATGATGGTCGGCCGGGAGCTCAAGGAGAAGATCCCCAAACAGACCTGCGAGATCGGCGACACGGCCCTGGAGGTTCGCAGCCTCAACCGCAAAGGAGTGCTGGAGGACATCAACCTCAAGGTTCGCAAGGGCGAGGTGCTCGGAATTGCGGGACTCGTCGGCGCGGGGCGGACGGAGCTTGCCCGAGCGATCTTCGGCGCTGATCCGATCGACTCCGGCGAGATCATCCTCGACGGCAAGGCGGTCAACATCCGCTCGCCGAGGGACGCCATCCGCCTCGGGATCGGCCTCGTCACGGAGGACCGAAAGTCGCTCGGCCTGATCCTCGGCATGGTCGTCCGCGAGAACATCAGCCTGGCGAACCTCGATGCGCTGACCAAGCTCGGCTTCGTCAACCACCGCGAGGAGAGGCGCGCCGCGCTGCAGTTCATCGAGGACCTGATGATCAAGACGCCGTCGTGCGAGCAGCAGGTCCAGAACCTCAGCGGCGGAAACCAGCAGAAGGTCGTCCTCGCCAAGTGGCTCTTCACACAGTCGAAGGTCCTGATCTTCGACGAGCCGACTCGCGGAATCGATGTCGGCTCCAAGGTCGAGATCTATCAACTGATGAACCGGCTGGCGGCGAACGGAGCCGCGATCATCATGATCTCCTCCGAACTGCCGGAGGTTCTCGGCATGAGCGACCGCATCGTGGTGATGCACGAGGGCCGGATCACAGGCGAGTTGTCGAGGGAAGAGGCCACCCAGGAGAAGATCATGTGGCTTGCCACCGGAGGGGAGTGATCCGTGGGCAGGCACAGGAGAGCGCTCAGACAGGTCTCGCAGTACGGGATCATCGTCTTCCTGCTGCTTCTCTGCGCGTACTTTGCCTACGCAACCGGCGGCAAGTTCGCCAGCCCCACCAACATCGCCAACGTCTCGAGGCAGATCGCCATCAACATGATCCTGGCGGTCGGCCTCACCTTCGTCATCATCAGTGGGGGGATCGATCTCTCCGTCGGATCGGTGCTCGCGTTGGCGGGCGTGATCTCGATGTCCATTCTGCGGGACGGCCTGAGTATCGATACTACAGTCTTCGGCCGGCACTTCGAAGCAACTCTCATCCCCGTCCTCCCGATACTCATAGGTCTTCCGTTCTCGGCCGTGACGGCGAGTCTTGTCGGCGGCGGGCTCGGCGCGTTCAGCGGATTCGTCATCACGAGGTTCAGGGTAGCGCCATTTGTCGCCACGCTGGGGATGATGACAATCGCCCGCGGACTCTCGTTCGTCTACACCGACGGACAGCCGATCAGCCCGCTGCCCACCGCTGTGCGGACGTTCGGCGCAGGCGAACACGCGGTGGGCCCGTTTGCAGTGCCGAATCTGGTCATAGTAGCACTGCTGATAGTCGTACTGGGGCACATACTGATCACCCGCACCAACTTCGGACGCTACGTATATGCTATCGGCGGGAACGAGGAGGCAGCGAGGCTCTCCGGCATCAGCGTATCCTCGGTGAAGCTGAGGATCTACGCGCTGTGCGGAGCGCTGGCGGGACTGAGCGGAATGCTGCTGTCAACCCGACTGGCATCCGGCGATCCGAAGTCCGGCGCAATGTTCGAACTGAACGCGATCGCGGCTGTGGTCCTCGGCGGGACGAGCCTCGCCGGGGGAAGCGGCACCGTGCTCGGGACGCTGATCGGCGCATTGGTGATCGGCGTGCTGGATAACGGCCTCATCCTGCTCAACGTCTCGGCGTTCTACCAGATGGTCGCGAAGGGATTTGTCATCCTCGGCGCGGTGATCCTGGACCAGGTGACCCGCGGGTCGGAATGATATATGGAGCGCGGAGGCGGGGTCTACGGACGAAGCTTCCGCTTTCCTATGTTACGCCAATATGGCGGAAGCTCCGTTCCACTCAGCTTCCGCATTCCAAAGGAGTTAACCATGTCCACACTACTTATCGGCTATGATGTCGAATGTATGCACGACCCGGAGGTCACCGGCGCGTTCCTCAAGAAGGCGGCGGAGGTACATCGCGAACACCCCTGCACACTGTTCCTGTGCGGCAAAGTGATCGAGAACAACGTCCGCGACCTCGAGAACCTGGCGGACAACCCGATGTTCGACTTCCAGCAGCATACCTACTCGCACCAACTGCTCAAGACCGTCTGCATCGACCGGGGCGACGGTAAGCTGGAGGTCCACCGCTCGATGCCGTTCTCGCAGATCGAGGATGAGGTCGGGCGGACCAGCGAACTGATCCGCAAGCACTTCGACAAGGAGTGCGTCGGCATCACGGGACCGTATGCGTACTACCGCGGGCTGGCCGACCGTCCGGACATCCTGGAGGTGCTCCACGGGCTTGGCATCCGGTTCACGCGCACCTACGGCCGGGACCACCGCGACTACCAGCCGGTGTCGTTCGGCATCCAGCCGTTCCGGTACGAGGCGCAGGGCTTCCCGGACATCCTGGAGTTCCCGATCCACGGCTGGCAGGACGTTTACTGGCGTGAGATCAACGGCTGGGACAACACCAAGGGCTACATCAGACATCTGCGCGGATGCATGCAGTACATAGCGAGGCATGACAAGGTTTGGAGCTACGGGTCCCACGACTGGTCGAGCATCCGGGAGGACCCGGATATGACGATCATTCGGTCGCTGATAGAGGATGCGGACAGGCGTGGGGTGAAAATAGCATCGTATCTCGGATACTACGAGGCCAACATATGACAGACAAGCTAGCAATCGAAGGCGGGACGCCCGCCAAGACGACACCCGAGCCGCCGATGTTTCCGGGGGCGATGGAGATCTCCGAGGAGGAGAAGCGCGCCGTATGCGAGGTATTGGAGGAGAAAGTGCTCTTCCGATACCACGGACGGGCGAGCGGCAAGAACCGCGTTGAGGAGTTCGAGGAGCGCCTTTCGAGACACCTGGACGTCAAGCACGTCCTGGCGGTCAACTCCGGCACGAGCGCTCTGATCTCGTCCCTCGTCGCCGCGGGGATCGGCCCCGGCGATGAGGTCATCGTACCGGCATATACCTTCGTCGCCACCCCGGCCGCCGTTATCGCCGCGAAGGCGATCCCGGTCATCGCCGAGGTGGATGACTCACTCACGCTCGATCCTGACGATTTCGAGCGCAAGATCACCGAGCATACCAGGGCCGTCATCCCCGTCCACATGCGCGGGGCGGCATCGGACATGGACCGAATCATGGAGATCGCCCGGAGACACGGACTCAAAGTGATCGAGGACGCCGCCCAGGCCGTCGGCGCCGGATACAAGGGCAGACGCCTAGGCACGTTCGGCGATGCAGGCTGCTTCAGCCTCCAGATGTCGAAGGTCATCACCTCAGGCGAAGGCGGCGTGATGATCACCAACGATACCGGCATCTACGAGAGGGCGCGCATGTACCACGATGCGGCCGTCAGATTCTGGGACCAGGATGCCGGGATGCCGGCGTTCCCCGGCGTCAACTTCCGGATGAGCGAGGTCACCGGCGCGCTCACACTCGTACAGCTCGACCGCCTCGAAGGCCTGCTCAGCCGCATGAGAGCGAACAAGGCACGGATCAAGGGACAGATCGAGCCCAGAGATGGAATACGGTTCCGGCGCATCCATGACGAGCAGGGCGACGCAGCGGTCTGCCTCATCTTCTACCTGCCCGATGCGGACACGGCGAAGCGGTTCGGTGAGGCCCTGCGCGCCGAGGGAGTCGGCGCAGGCACTATGTATGACCAGGGAATCCCTGATAGGCATATCTACACCGCCTGGGCTGAGGTGCTCGAATATCCCCGCGACGTCCAGATGGGATGTCCGTTCACCTGTCCGATGTACAAAGGCAAGGTCAGCTATTCGAAGGATATGTGCCCACAGACCCTCGAGTACCTGGGCCGCACGATTCACATCAACGTGAGCCCACTGCTGACGACAGACGACTGCGATGCTATCGCGCGAGGTGTGAACAAAGTGGCTAAGAGCCTGCTGTAGTCATGCTGCTCTTCCACCGTCATCGCACTTGTAGTTTGCCGGGACCATCATAGCGGGTATACCTTGCGTGTAAGTGCAGCATCGAGTGGTTACTCACAGCGAGTCGCCCGGATCCGGGAGCAAGGATGCTCCTGATGTTTCGGGCGACCGGCCTGCATACCCATCGTATGCAGATGAGTCTCCATATCATCGCACAGGTGGCGGGCAGTGTCCGTCGATCAGTTTCCTCTGGGTCTTGCCGATCTACGCGTGCCGGCCGGCGCTCACATCGCTTTCCCATACAGGGATGAGCGTGAGAGAGCGCCATTCCTGCTCGCCTGCATCAAAGCAGGGCTCGAGAACTGCGAGAAGTGCCTCGCGGCCGTCATCGAGTACTCCCCGGATTTCTGGGTGCAGGCGCTGGGTGAGATCGGAATCGCCGCCGAGCCTCTTCTTGGCAAGCAGTTGGTTGTGTGGGGGCCCAGGGATGTCCTGGGCGACCGCACAATGAGCATCAGATCATCTCCCGCCGGTATGCTCAAGATGGCCGACGATGCCGTGCGTGAGGGTTGGAGAGGACTTCGTGTCTGCACTAGCATGAACCTCTTCCTACAGAACCCGAAGACGTTGGAGGCCACGCTGGAGGCGGAGGCTGAGATCTGCAGGCTCATCGAGCGGAGGTCCACACTTCGAGTATGCACGCTCAACGAGCGCGGACTCGAACCGAGCGTATTGGACCTGTGCCTTCAGACGCACTCGCTCGTATTTGCCGGCAACGAGCTTCGCCGGAATGCCGACTACGTTGAGCCCGATGACTACCTCCGGAGGCTGTCGGGGAACCTGCGGAAGTTGGCAGGCGCAGGCGCAATCCATCCTCCATTTGCCGGCCTGGATTTCGCCGACGACACACCGGTGCTGAAGGTCACCGGCGAGATGGACATCTTCACTGCACCGCAGGTAGAGGATCTGGGCATGTCGCTCGCGCTGGTCGGTCACAAGCGGCTCGTCATCGATCTCAGCAGCGCGCCATTCCTGGACGCAGCGGCGATCAGCACGATCCTCAGGATCAGAAACGCTGCTCAGAGCAAGGGAGGCCGGGTGGCGATCTACGATCCCGAGTCCCCACTCCGCAGGATATTCGAGATCATACACCTGGACGAGGTGGTACCCATAAGGCACACCTTCGAGGAAGCTCTCCGCGAAGTTGAGATCTAGCACCGCCCACAGAGGAAATCCCTTTGGCGATGTGTAATGTATAGGCGCCGGATACACAGCCCGGCGCCTGACCATGACCATCGAAAGCCACCGCACCACGCAGTACAACCGACTGAGCAGCAAGAACGCACAGCGCTTCCACGATATCGCCCGCGATCTCCCGAGGACGCCCGGAGTCTACATCATGAGGGACTCTCTCGGCATCCCGGTCTACGTGGGCAAGGCCAAGGATCTCCGGCGGCGTGTCGGAAGCTACTTCACGCCGTCCGCCCTGAGGGATAATAAGGTCTCCAAGATGCTGGCCACACTCGCCGGCCTGTACTATGCCGAAACCGACTCCGAGCTCGAGGCGCTTCTGCTCGAGTCGCGGCTCGTGAAGCAGTGGCTGCCGATGTTCAACCGCGACCTCCGCCAGCCGGAGAGCATCTGCTTCCTGAGGCTCGACGCGAACGAGCCCCTGCCCGCGATCAGAGTGGTGCGGTCGAACGAAAACGACGGGGCGCTCTATGCGGGACCGTTCCGGGGGATGTCGTTCGTCTCCGAGGCAATGGAAGCGGTGAGATGCGTGTACAAGCTCAGGTGGTGCACCGATCCGTTGGAGCCGGGGTCGAGGAAGCGCGCGTGTGCCTACCGCGACTTCGGGAAGTGCTCCGGGCCGTGCGCGGGACACGAGAATGCGGATGACTACCGTGCGCGGGTGCGAGCGGCATGGGAATCGCTCTCAGGCGCATCCGACGACGCGGTTGACCGCCTGGTCGCGCGGCGCACCGAACTAGTGGAGCAGTTCCGCTTCGAGCAGGCATACCGCGTACAGACTCAGATCCGGGCGATCGAGGCTGTGGGCCGCGGTCGTCTCACCGCCCCATCCGCGCTGGGCGGCAGGTTCGTGATCGTCGTCCCGTCAGGGTCGCCTGCCCGTCCGGTGGTGCTGCTCATATCGCACGGCAAGCTGGTCGCCAGGTTCGTCTGCGGGGAGCACTGCACACCGACCGCCGAGCAGATCGAAAGGATGCTCCGATGCCTCGATCATCCGAACCGCGACCTCCTGCCGGGGAAGCCGTCGTCCGACGACCTGCTGATCGTGCACTCCTACCTCAGACGCCATCGGCTCCGGGACTGCATACTCCCCTACCCGTCCGCCGGGCTTGTGCAGGCGGTCCGAGCGGCGGTAGAGAGAATGCGAACGGCCGGTGACGAGCCGCATCGATCGGATGCGGAAGACGAGAGCTGACTGCCCGACGGGATCAGTCTTCGTGGACGGTGATGGCGCCCGTCGGACACGCATCGGCCGCCTCGCGGACGCGGTCCTCCAGGGACGCATCAGGGCTCTCGTTGATCACGTGGGCCAGGTTGTCATCCCTCATCTCGAAGACTTCCGGGCAGATATCCACACATATCGCATCGCCTATGCACAGGCTTTCATCGATCTCCGGTCTCACGGCATACCCTCCTCCTGGGGACTTCAGGTCGTGAGTCTATCGGACGAGCCGGCTATCCGGTCGTCATCTCCGTCGTATCGTACCCCGCTTCGCCGATACGGTCTCGGATAGCGTCGGCGGTGGACCGATCCGCGTCGTAGGTCACGCGCACGGTCTTGGCATCGAGATCGACGTCCACCTGCTCGACGCCGGGCTCCGAGGTGAGCGCCCGTTTGATCGCGTTCGCACACCCCTCGCAACTGATCTCCGGAACCTTGTATTCGGCCACTGGCATGATGATCGGTCCTTCCCGCCGGTACGGCTTGTCAGACGTTGCGGCTGAGCCAATGTTACCCAGATATGCGCGGAGGCAAAACCGACGGAGGATTGGATAGCCGTCAGAGCGAATGTATTGCAACCGGCACGTATCCTGAGATACGAATGGCCGGAGCCTGGGTATCAGACCGCATGAACTCTATGCGCTCGTGAGGTAATCGATGTCAAGACTGATCCAGATATCGCTCGTCGCCGTGATCGCCGCTATGCTGTTCACAGGATTGCGCCACGCTCCCGCCCGGAGGACGCTCGCGGACGGTACCAGCGCCTGCGTCACCTGTCACAACGTGTCCACACCGGTGATAGTGGCTCAGTGGAACGAGAGCAAACACGGCAAGTCGGGTGTGGAATGCTCGATGTGCCACAGCTCTACTGAGGGCGCTCCCGGCGCGAAGAAGCACTTCGACGGATCCTTCATCACGCCGGTGGTGAGCCCGAAGGTCTGCGGCCAATGCCACGCCGACCAGGAGAAGCAGTTCACGACCAGCCACCACGCGAGCGCGGCGAAGTTCATAGGCTCGCTCGACAACATACTCGGCGAGATGGTCGAGGGCGGACCGGCGGCAAGCGCGGGATGCAAGCAGTGCCACGGAAGCACAGTGAAGGTCGACAAGGAGGGAGGGCTCGACGCCGAGACGTGGCCCAACTCCGGGATAGGTCGGATCAACCCAGACGGCAGCAACGGCGCGTGCTCGGCGTGCCATTCGAGACACACGTTCTCGATCGCTCAGGCGCGCGAGCCCGAGACGTGCGGCAAGTGCCATCTCGGCCCGGATCACCCGCAGCTCGAGATATTCAACGAGTCGAAGCACGGCATCCTCTACAAGGCCAACAAGGACAAGATGAACTTGGGCGCGAAGCCGTGGGTCGTCGGCAAGGACTACACGGCGGCGCCGAACTGCGCCACGTGCCACATGTCCGCCACCCCGAGCGAACCACTCACCCACGACATCGGCGCGCGGATAAGCTGGACGCTCCGCCCGGCGATCTCGACCAAGTTGGAGAACTGGGAGGCTCGCCGTCAGTCGATGCAGGGGGTGTGCCGCCAGTGCCACTCTCAGAGCTACGTGAGCAACTTCTACAAGCAATTCGACAGCACGGTGAACCTCTACAACGACAAGTTCGCCAAGCCCGCGAAGGAGACGATGGACAAGCTCTATGCGGACAAGCTGCTGACGGATACGCCGTTCGATGAGAAGATCGAGTGGGACTACTACCTGCTCTGGCACCACGAGGGACGGCGCGCGCGACACGGAGCATCGATGATGGGCGCGGATTTCGTGCAGTGGCACGGGTTCTTCGAAATCGCAGACCGCTTCTACAACGAGTTCATCCCTGAGGTCAAGGAGCTCAAGCCGGAGTACGCGGAGAGCATCCTGGGCCGCGACGACCACAAGTGGAAGACGGGACTCCCCAAGGAAGAGCGGGAGAAGATCCTCCAGTACTATCAGGAGCGATACGGGCAGTAGGCAAGTAACGAATAAGGAGTACCGGGCAAGGACAGACCCGCTACTCCTTACTCATTGATAGTCAATCCCTCTACTCCGTGAGGTCTATCCTCGCCAGGGACTGGATGTCCTGGGGCGAGAGGCCGTAGAGGGTATCGTACAGGACCGTGTGGAACGTGCCGGGCCTGTTGCCGGCCTCGTGGGCCGCGATCTGGCCTGCTATCCCAAACGTGGTCAGGCCGCCCGTGGCGGCGATGAACGGATCGCTCTCCACCGCGGCGAATGCGCCCACGATGACGTTCGACATGCATCCCGTGCCCACGACAGTGCTCAGCATCGCATGCCCGTTCGTGATCAAGGCGGTCCGAATGCCGTCGCTTATCACATCCACCTGTCCGGTAATCGCGACCGTGCATCCGTAGATGCGCGCGAACTCTCGAGCGATCTTCTCGGGGGGCTCCGCGGCGTCGATGTGCTCCACACCGCGCACGTCAGCGGCAATCCCGGCGAGCGTCGCCACCTCTCCCGCGTTCCCTCGCACGATCGATACCTGGACCTCGCTGAGCAGCCGCTTGCTGGAGTTGGTCCGCAGCGTGGTCGCTCCGGCCCCTACCGGATCCAGGACCACGGGGATATTGTGCTCGTTGGCATGCTTACCGGCGAGTGACATCGCATCGACCCAGTCGGGCGTGAGGGTGCCGATATTGAGAACCAGCGCGCCGGCCAGCTTCACCATCTCCTCGACCTCCTCGACTGCGTGCGACATGATCGGCAGCGCGCCGATGCAGAGTGTGGCGTTAGCCGTCTCGTTCATCACGACGAAGTTGGTGATACTGTGCACCAGCGGGCGCTTCTCACGGATTGCTGATAGATCGTCGGCAATGGCTTTGATCAGGTCCATGACATCCTCCAGTAGTGCGGTCTGCTGCGTACTATTGTAACCGAAATCGCAAGCTGGTAAAAGCTCTTCTGCGCGCACTGCCTCGAACGGGTACATTGGACACGGTGGAGACGGTTGGTGCGCCTCGGATCGGGAGAGGGAGGAGGTGATCGAGATGCCCCGACGCGGAGGCGAGCGCCATGAACATACCGGCAAGGCGAAGCGCATGGCCGAACACATAGAAGAGGAAGCGAAGAAGGAAGGCCGCTACAGAGGCCGGGAGGAAGAAGTAGCCTGGAAGACGGTCCACAAGCAGCTTCCGGAAGAGGAACGAGAGAAGAGCTGACGGCCAAGCAGCCGACAGTGGAGTTTACGTTAGGCCGAAAATGGGCAGATACCTTTGGGCAAGCAAACCACGCCCACCATGGGAGGAAGCCTGTTGCTCCTGCGAACCATATCGAGGTATCTGCTCCACGCACTCGCGGCCGCCGTCGTGTGCTCGACGGTTGCCGCGCGCACTGACACGCCTTTCCAGATGAGGACCGGCCTCAAGAACTGCATCATCTGGCAGAACTTCGGGAGCATGCTCATGACCACCGAAGACCTGACAGCGGGCCGTGTCTGCTACCACTATGACTACCTTCGGCGGATCGTCATCAACATGAAGGAGGCCCAGCCCGGCAGTTGGATGCCCCTCGGCGCCGCGATCAAGTGGCTGATGTACGCGGACAACTACCAGGGTCTCGACCGCCTGATGGCGCACGATGTCGATTTCCACAACTACCACATCGCCTGGCTGAGCAACCAGAAACAGGTCGGTGTCGGAATGAGAGATACCACGTGCGTGTTCGGGCAGTATCGGGCCAACGCGGTCGGTGATCACTATCCGGTGGACCTCTACAGCTTCGATGTCGCGCGCGGCGGGGCCACGCCGCTGTGTGTCAGCGATTCGGAGAAAAGCCAGTTCGCGCACGACGGCAACCTGATCGTCTACAGAGCGAACTACGGCTATGGGGATGTGCGGATCTGCGGAATCTACTACGACGGAGGCGGCGAATTCACCATCGCGCAGAGACCGGGGTTCGAGCCGTCGGTATGCGGACCGCTCGTGGCATGGTACGAGGTGAACGGCCCGGGCTACAACATCATGGGGAAGAACCTCATCACCGGGGAGATCAGGACCATCGCCTACACGACCGCCAATCCACCCCGACCGGAAGCCGGACGCGGCGCGATCTTCTGGGAGGACAATCGCAACGCGGCCACCACGGGAGTAGACATCTACGGCTACGACTGGGATACCGGTGAGGAATACGCGGTCACGACGGCTTCCGGCGACCAGTTGAAGCTGCGGGTGTGCGGCGACCTCGTGACATGGACGAAGGGCCCCACCAGCAACGAGACGCTTTGGGGAGCCCGCATCCTGACCCCGGTGAGGATCTCCGACCTCTCCGTCACTCTGGTCACTCCTTCGTCGATCGCCCTAGGATGGACCTCCGTCGGCACGACGAGCAACCCCGCGACTCTCTACGACCTGCGCATGCGGACCGACGGCCCGATCACCGACGCCAACTGGGCGTCGTCGACTCAGGTATCAGGGCTCCCGGCGCCGAGCGCGGCCGGACAGGCGGAGTCCTTCACGGTCGAGCCGCTGAGCACCGGACACTACTACTTCGCCATCAAGGCACAGCTTCAGAACGGCGAGTGGTCCGCGCTGTCCGACTGCGTCGCCGCGTATGTCTCGGATGAATCGAGCGCCGTCAGACATGCGAGCATCGGCGCGAGCATAAGCTTCACCGGCGTCGTGAGCGGGATCGGCTCCGGCGGCGCCTTCTACTGCCAGCGGAGTGACCGTCCTCAGGCGGTCCGGGTCATTCCGAAGACTGCCCAATCCCTGACGGTCGGTCAGCGAGTCACGGTCACCGGCGTCCTGGTCGAGGATGCCGATCTCCGCGGGCCGGTGATCGATCAGGCATCAGTGTCGCTCAACGAGGGCACGGAGGCGGTCAGGCCGCTCGGGATGCACGCATGCGCCCTCGGCGGATTCGATTCGCGGTACGGCGGGACCGAGCAGCAGGGACCATCGAACCTCTGGATGCGGGTCAAGGTCTGGGGGCGGGTCTCCGACCTGAGCACGACCGACGGCTGCTCGTTCTACCTCGATGACGGCTCGAACCTGACGGACAACGCGGGCAGAGGCGTGTTCGTGACAAGCCGGTTCGCCGCTCCCTCGGGCCTTGCCAACGGCGGATGCGTCGCGGCGGAAGGGATATGCCGGCTCCACAGGACCGACGGCAGGCAGATCGAGGTCGTCGAGGACACCGGGATCAGGGTGCAGTGACTCCCCCTCCGACCCTCGGGGCCATGCCGGTCCCCTTTCTCACCTCGTCCCGAACACGTCCCTGATCGCCTCCAGGTACGCCGTGCCGTGCACCGTATCCGGCAGCAGGTAGCTCCCCTCCGTCCACTCGTTCCACGCGTTGATCGAGATGATCTTCTGGGGCATATCCGGACGATCGATGAACTCCTTCACACGCTCCAGCGCCGTCCGGAACGCATCAGGAGTGTTTCCCTGCATCACAGCGGTCCAGGTATATCCGCGCTCCTCGAAGATATCGCTCTGCACGGTACGCGGACTCGAATCCCAGCCCATCGTCACATTGGGATGGTAAGGCACGGTGAACATCGACTTGTGCCGCTCCCAGGCATCGTAGTTCTCCGCGGCGATGCGCGCGTAGCTCGCCCGAGGGAAGCCGTCACCGTTGATGTAGGAGTGGTGGACCCAGACGTAGGACCCCACACTGGAGACGGTGAGCAGCTCGATAACCCGACCGAGGTCCGTCGAGGCCGACTCGATGGGGAGCACCGGCATCCCGCGGTGGATGACGTTGAGATGGAGGCCGGGGAATCCGGCGTCGAGCGCCTTCCGGCGGAAACGACCGAGCGCCCGGGCCGCCGCATCCATTCCGCCGATCCCGTTGATGAACGTGTCGATCTCGTAGATCGAGAAGTACGGCTCGCCGTCGATGCGCCAGTAGTTCGGCTGAGAGAAGTAGTTCTCGACGACATGATCGGTCAGCCGATCGAACGCAGCCTCCGAGACTCCGCCCGGGGAGAGCAGTTCCGGCTTGTTGGTGAACTTGGACGGATGGATGTCCAGCCAGTCGTGGTTCGCCCACATGAGCGCGAACTTCAGCCGGTCCCTGTTCGGCGCGCGGAGGAAGCCTCGCTCCAAGCCGTCCTGCAGGAACGGTCCGTCCTCCCACCAGTACCAGTCGTAGATGAACACGTCGATCCCGTGGTCGGCGGCCAGATCGATCTCGCGAGCGGCCCAAGCGGGATCGGATTCGTCGAAGTAGCCCCACGCGGGAACGATCGGCTGGCGGTGTCCCTCGAACCTCGGACGTGAGAGCTTCATCAGTTCCCATTCCGTCCACCCGCGCCCGTGCCAGACGTCGTTGCGCGGGTCCGGGTGGTACTCCGGAAAGTAGTAGACTGCGATCTCCGGTCGGCTCATTCGTAGGTCTCCCTCCGCCTGTATGATGTCACCACATGATACCAGCAGCAGGTCCGATACACAAGCGCTCGCCTATCCTGGCTTGGGAGTGATGCAGTCGATTCGGGTAAGAGAATTGCGCGCTGATCACAACATGAGGGAGGTTGGCATGACACTGACGCAGAGGTTGTTCGGCATAGTCATAGCAGCGATTGTGCTCGGCTCCACAACCGCACAGGCGAGTGACCGGAGTTGGCTCGGGGCGGACCCGGGCTACGGCATGCGGAGTTGGGAGGATCTCTACCCCGGCCTGGACCTGACGCCGGAGCAGAGGCGTCAACTCGCGGATATCCGCGCAGAGACCCATCGCCAGGTCTGCGCCGCGCGTGACGATCTGAGCGTGGGCCCGCGGGAGAGGATGAACAGGATACGCGAGGCGCGCAGGAACGGCCAGGAGCGCGAGCTTGCCGTCCTGACGCCCGAACAGCGGGAGCACCTCAGGCAGAACCCTCCGACCCCGTCGCGGCTGTATACCTGGCAAGACAGGGCAACTCGCGCGCAGAGCTCGGCAGGTCCGCGGGCCGCCGCTCCGAGGAACAATGCCGGGCTCGTGCCGGGCGTAACGGACCTCACCGACGAGCAGACGAACCGGATCGCGGCCATACGCGCGGAGACACAGCGGCAGGTTCAGGCGGTACAGAGGGATCGCACTCTGACGCAGCAGCAGAGGTCTACGCGGATCCAGGAGATCCAGCGGCAGGGACATCAGAGGGTGCTGAACGAACTGACTCCCGCGCAGAGACAGCAGTTCGATCAGGCGATGAGTAGTCGAGCAGGCACACCCCGTGGCAGAGAGACACCAAGCCGCGGCGGGCACGGCATGAGGAGAGGCGGCCCGGGATACACATCCCATCCGGGGTATGTGCCGGGAGTCGATAACCTGACCGACACACAGATGAATCAGATCGCCGCTATCCGCAGGAATGCCCAACAGCAAATCCTGGCGGTGAACAGAAACCGCTCATTGACACCGCAGCAGAGGTCGGCTCGGATACGGGAGATCCAGGCCGAAGCACATGACCGGGTGATGGCCGTCCTGACGGCAGAGCAGCGCGCGGCATTCGAAAACCACTGGAGACAGAGATCAGCTATCGGACGCCCAACCTGATGATGTAGGCATCGGAGGGACCAAAATCCGGGAGAGTGATCTTGACGCCGGTCGCCGTGAGCGTGTAGCTGCCGGTCAACGGAGCTACCTCGGGACTAACGAGCGCTTTCCATCCGGATGCGGGGATGCGCTCGGCATGGACGTATACTTTGCCGCTCGTCTCGGAAGTTCCGGCGCGGGTATTGAGGAACTCGACCTCGACCGGGCCGGATTCCTTGCCGTCGCGCCCGAGAACGACGCGCACCATGCCCGTCTTCGGGTCGATACCCGCGACTCCATCGACGGTGGCGCTCGGCTTCACGTCGACAAGCCGTCCGGTAATATCGGCGTATGCCTTGTACGCCCACCAGGTCGAGCGCGGCTGCTTGTCGGGATGAGTGAGGATGCCGTCGAGCGACTGGTTCTCGCACGCGGTCACTCCGGCAGTCTCGTCGCCCCAGCACGCGTGGCACGCCCCGTCGACCCCGGCCCGCTCGATGCCGGCGAAGTACTGGACCGTGATCCCCGGCTTAGTCGCCTGGCTGCCGTTGATGATCTCGTTGAGGCTGATCGGCATGACCCTCATCCCCTGCTCCTGCATGAACTTGCGCATCTCCTCGACGTGCGCAGGGATCTTCCTCGGGTCGCCGAACTCGTGCCAGGCGAGCTTGTCCGGCAGGGCGTCGTTGGCCTTCATGTGTGTGAGGAAGTCCTGCAGATACTTGCGGTCGTAGCCTGAGATGCTCGGACCGACGATGACGGCCTTCGGATCGAGGGAACGGATCTTCCGATAAGCGCGGATCCACGTCTCGAAGAAGCGGGCCTGGTCGCGCTTCCAGAAGTAATCGACGTTCGGCTCGTTCCAGATGTCCCATTCGAACGAGCAGCGCTTCTCCTTCGCGCGCTTGACGAGATTCTCGACGAGCGACTCCCAGCCGGCCCAGTTGCCGTCGTCGCCCGGCCATGCGCCGTTCTGCGGGTAACCGGTACTATCCGAGATCACGACCTGCATCTTCGCGCCGAGCTTCTTCACCCGGGCGTAATTGGCGAAGGCGCCCTCCCCCTTGCCGTGCCAGTCCTCCGCCCACATGCGGAAGAGCTTCGGCTTGAGTGGATCGACGAGCGACGGCTCGGGCACGGTGGCGGTCATGGCGTGGAGGAAACCGCTCGCGCGATGGGTCACGGGACCCCGATCGATGGAGAGGTCGATGGTGACGACCTCCTGGGCGAGGCACACGGATGCCAGGATCACGAGCAGGCAGATGACAGTCAGTGTCTTCATGGAATATCCCTTCTCATCACGAACAGCCGCCGTTCCGTCGGTGTCGGGGCTCGACGACAGGAGTCGTCGAGGTATCAGTTGCCTACGCCCGATCCCCCGACGACTCCTGTCGTCGGGAGGCGGAACGACACGGCAGGCGTTCCCTACCGTATTGTCTCGCACGGAGCGCGGAATTCCTCCTGCGCGGACGGCAGGCGGCGGCGCGAAGGCGAACGGGCCTGCGCTTGACATCCGATGCCGAGTGTGGCATCCTTTAAGTGGATTCCCGCACCCCCAGAACAGGAAAGACACCCTTGTTTGACGCACTTGGTTACCGAAACTACCGACTCTACTGGAGCGGCATACTCCTGTCCGCGATCGGTAGCTGGGTGCAAAACACCGCGCAGGGATGGTTGGTCTACGATCTGACCCACTCCTCCCTGATGCTCGGGACGGTCGGATTCCTCGGCTCACTGCCCGTAACCTTTCTCACGCTGCTGGCGGGAGTGCTGGCCGACAGGGTGGACCGCCGCAGGCTTCTCCTGATCACCCAAGCAGTTCTCATGATATCGGCGTTCATGCTCGGCGCGCTCACCTCGCTGGGCGTCGTAGCGGTCTGGCACGTGATGGTTCTGGCGACCGTGTCGGGGTTCGCCTCGGCGTTCGACATGCCGGTGCGCCAGTCGGTCGTTCCGACGCTCGTTCGGAAGCAGCACATAATGAACGCCATCGCCCTGAACTCGACGGCGTTCAACAGCGCGAGGATCGTGGGCCCGGCGCTCGCGGGCGTCCTTGTACCGGCGGTCGGCCTGGGGAATTGCTTCTACTTCAACTCGGTGAGCTACCTCGCCTTCATCGCAGCGATTGCGATGATCCGCATCGAGAGCTTCCGGAAGATCGAGGAGCAGCCGAGCATCTGGACCGACTTCCGCTCGGGGCTGGCATACGTGCGCTCGAACAAGGCCGTTCGCACCCTGATCTGCATGGCGGCGGTCCCCAGCCTGTTCGCCATGCCCTACGCGATGCTGATGCCGGTCTTCGCTCGCGAGGTCCTCGGCGTCGGCGTGAAGGGTCTGGGGATGCTGATGTCGTCGGTCGGAGTCGGCGGGCTGACTGGGGCGCTCACGCTCGCGGTGCTGAGCAACTCGAAGCGCAAGGGATTGATCCTGACCGCCGCATCGCTGGCGCTGCCGGTGGTGCTGATACTCTTCGCCAACTCGCAGAACTTGCGGATGTCGGCACTGTTCCTCGTGGGAGTCGGGTTCTGCAACCTGACGTACCTGGCGAGCACGAACTCCCTGATCCAGAGCATCGTGCCGGACGATCTGCGCGGCCGAGTGGTGAGCACCTACATGTTTGCATTCGTGGGACTCGGACCGCTCGGACAGCTTATGATGGGAGCGGTCGCTCAGGCAGTCGGCGCATCGATGGCGGTGACAGCGGGCGGAATCGTGTGCATGGCGTGCGCGCTCATGGTGCTCGTGTTCCAGCCGAGGATCAGGCGGCTGGCATAGGGACGTATGGGACAGATGGGACTGCGAATCGGGAGGCATCTCGTGATCAGGTTTTCGGCTGTCGTGCTCGTTCTGCTGGCGCAGATCGCACGGGCGGCGGGGACAAGCACCCCGCCCGCGTGTTGGTCGGCGGACGGAAGCATGATAGTCACCGCTGCAAGGCTCTCCGACGAGAACGGCATCTACGTGCTCGACGTTGAGGGCCGCAAGCGCGAGTTCATCCCGTTCCCACACGAGGTTCTCGCCTTGGAGCCTGCATCCGTCGAGGGGTCGGTATATGTCCTCGCGCGTCATTCGGACGGACGATGCTACCTCTGGTCGGCGAGCACGATGGGAGTCGCCGCGCGCATCTCGATCCGTTCGGTCTACGTCGGCGATTCACCGAGCGCCACTCACTTCGACTGCTCACCCGACGGCCGGTATGTCGTCTTCGCGTCCGGATCGGGAAGCGACATCGACCTCTGGCGGATCGATACCGTAAGCGGCGAGGAGAAGAGACTCACCAGCGCGAAGGGGAAGGACTGCAGTCCGTCCTGGTCGCCGAACGGGAAGTGGATCGCGTTTTCCAGCGAGCGCGGCGGCACCGGCGGGATATGGGTGATGTCGCCGGACGGAAGCTCCGTGCGCCGGATCGCCGACGGCCCGGACAGGGAGCTGCACCCGACGTGGTCACCGGGGAGCGACAGCATCGCCTACCTCGTCAAGGGGAAGCGCGAGGGCATCTACATCGCCCCGATCTCGGGCGGCAAGCGCGAGCAGATCGCCGTCGGGGGCAAGGACTACTGTGCGCCGGTTTGGTCGAGCACCGGCAAGTGGATCGCTTTCGTCTACGGGAAGAACCCGGCGAACCTGTTCTGCACGCCGGTCGATAAGGCGAACGGATGGGGCCCGTACTACCAGACGACATTCGACCGCGCGAAGAACCTGCGCACCGACCTGCGCGCTCCGAGTTGGTCGCCGACGAGCGATCGACTCGTCTTCACCACCTTCGAGGAGGGCAGGATGAGCGTGCGGGTGGCGACCATGACTGCGGGACACGGCGCGGTGTGCAGAGACGTCTATATGTCGCCGGGAGCGCGCGTCGGCAAGTCCGGCGCGAGTGGTAGATAGAGAAAGAGGAGAGGCAAGTGTCACACAGCGGAATAGCACCTTACGATCGGATCGTCCGTGATTTCCGGCAGTTGGACTCCGCCGAGATGCTCCGGACCACATGGGACGTCGAGCGGCTCATCCACATGCAGTCCGTTCAGGGCCATGCGCACGAGGGCCACGCGATGTTCTACGGCGTCAAGTATCCGAACACCACCATGGATGACATCGCACGGGCGCTGCGCCTCGACCCGCGGAGCGTTCGCGAGGAGCGTCAGAATCTGATCGACGGCGTGGAGCGATACATAGACAAGGTGATCGCCGGCGAGGAGCGCCCCCCTCTTCACGATAACGGCGGCACCCCGCTCCTGAACTCAGCTTCGCTCAGAGACCTCGACGTCTCCGGCAAGGAGGTCCTGCAGGGATTCTACGCCGGCGGCCTGAGAGACGACCCGGAGGTCCGCTTCGAGACTGAGACGCGGTACGGTATCACGATCGGCGGCGGGAAGTGCTACCTCATCGACACGCGGGTGATGGACGAGATGGGGCTGAACGGCGACATCCTCGCCCACGGCTCGCACGAGGACATGATCGACTACTACCGCGATGTGGGCCTGATCGTCGGCGACGAAGGCCCGGACGACGACCATGTGGAGTACATGTACATCCGCCACCGCAGAGGCCGGGGCGCATCCGACGACACGGCGATCGTTGCCGCGGGAATGCTCTTCGGGCCGGGCGCGTCGGTCGGCGCGTTCCTCGCAGATGCGGTGGACACCCTCGAGAAGCATGTGCTCGTGTTCGGCGACCAGGACGGCAGGCTGGCCCGGAAGATCAAGGACAACTTCGACGACCTCGATGTCTCGGATGCCGATGTGCGCCACCTCGCCTACCTGTCCGCGGTCCCGGAGGACTGCAGGATCGACGTGCCGGACAGCTCACTGAGGCATCTACTCCTAATCGACCGCCAGCATGACATCACGGCGGCGGAGAGCCATCTGCTGTTCGTGCAGGGCAGACGGTACCCGCCGACCAGGATCGGGAACGAGGAGGTCCCGAACAAGGACTTCTACGGCTACGTGGCCGAGCGGCTGAGAAAGTCGCCGGGCGCGCTGTAGGAGACGGCGCATTCACACCATTGCCCCGGCATTTTCACGAGTATGACACAATTCGGGCACACTCGTGGTATAACGAACCAAGAGAGCACTTGATCCGGCAACAGCGACCGTTACCTCCCCGAACGGCTTGTCTGCCGGGAGATTGGGCAAGATCATGCGTACTATCACCTCACGATTTCTCGCCGTGGCGCTGATCGTCACGGCACTGGCTTCGTCTGCCTGGGCCGCGCGCTTCTCGATAGTCGCTCTGCCGGACACGCAGAACTACAGCAAGTCTAACCCCGGCATATTCACCGAGCAGACGAACTGGATCAAGGCAAACAGCTCCTCCATCGCCTTCGTCACCCACCTCGGCGATATCGTCCACGAAGGCTGGAAGGACGCCCAGTGGAACAACGCCCTCACAGCGATGAACGCGCTGAAGGGGCACGTGCCGTTCGGCCTGTGTCCCGGCAATCACGACCTCAGATCATCGGAGCCCGAGACCTTCGACTCCACCAAGTTCATCACCTACTTCGGGGCGAGCTACTTCAGCGGTTACAGTTGGTACCGCGGCACGTCACCGAGTGGGTTCAGTTCGTACCAGATCATTACCGCCGGCGGGTACGAACTGCTGTTCCTGCACCTCACCTGCGACGCCCCTGACAGCGAGCTCACATGGGCCAAGTCGGTCCTGAATGCGCACAGCGGGATGCCTACCATCGTGACCACGCACGAATACATGAACAGTTCGCGTCGCGACAGGGCAGCCTCGATCTCGGGACGCAACTCGGGCGAGGCCCTCTGGAACAAGTTCATCCGTCAGTACGACCAGATAGTCTGCGTCCTCTGCGGGCATGCCTTCAACCCGGACGGCTGGCATAGACAGATCTCCATCAACAACGCGGGACGCAAGGTCTACGAGATGATGTCCGACTATCAGGACATCGGGAACGGCTGGCTGCGGGTACTCAACTTCGACACGACCGCGGGAACACTCAGCGTCAAGACGTACTCCACGCATCTAGGCGCCTACATGACCGACAGTGGAAACCAGTTCACATATGATATGAACATCAGTGCCCGGTTCGTTCCCGACGCTACCGTGAAGGTTCTGAAGCCTAAGGTGACCTCCAGCTTCGCATCGGGGATGGACGGATGGACCAGGGTCGGTGATTCCGGTTCCACGCTGGTGCGGAAGAATGATGCTAACGGAAACGGCTATCTCTATTGCACCGATGCGGCCGCCGGGACGACGGACTTCTTCGTCGCTCCGTCGAAGTTCCGAGGCGATCTGAGCGGCTATGACGCGATCGTGTTCGACTACCGGGCGTTCTCCGACGGCGATCAGGATCCCACATATATCAGGCTGTACAGCGGCTCTCAATACTATCAGTGGAAGAACAACGAACGCGTAACCAACAACGGCCAGTGGGAGCGGCTCGTCGCATCGCTCAAGGACGCCGATCTCTGGAGCCCCGGCGGTGGCGCGACAGAGGACTTTGCGAGCTTCATAACTCACATCACGGACGTGAGGCTCTGTGCCGACATCGTAAGCGGGACCGAGCAGAACGGCTTGGACAACTTCTCCCTTGCTACGTACCAGGTGCTGGACCAGGCCATCGTGGCGAGCACGTTCGACTCGGGGAGAGACGGCTGGACCGCTGACGCAGATGGCGAGATCGGCTGGGACAACCACGGATACGCCTCGGGTAAGGACCTGGGCACCGGCGAAACGTGGTACTTCTGCGCCCCGGCCAAGTTCCGCGGGGACAAGTCGGTCTGCTTCCGTGGCGCGCTGCAGTTCGATCTGAAGCAGTCGAAGGTGGACAGCCAGTCCGACCATCCGGATGTCATCCTCTCGGGCGCGGGACTGACTCTCACTAAGGACCTTCCTGTGACCTCGAACCCGAACGCCGCGTGGACCAACTACGTGATACCGCTGAACGAGTACTCGGGGTGGGTCAACCAGGCCACCGGGCTCGCTGCCCGAGCGGATGAGATCATGGCGGTACTATCCTCGCTGACAAGCCTTCGTATCCGGGGTGAGTACCGCGCCGGAGCGGACAGTGCCTGGCTCGACAACGTGATCATGACTCTGCCGAACGCAGGCCGTGTGGAGAGCATTGCCGAGATCAAGAGCCTCGCCGATGGTCTGTCGGTGAACATAGCCAATCCGGTCGTAGTAACCGCCGGTTCAACAACATTTTCGGACGGCAGCTTCTACGTCGAGCAGCCCGATAGAAGCTGCGGCATCAGAGTGATGCCGATGTCGGGCCTGCAGTCTGTGGCTGTGGGCGACAGGATCACGGGAACCGGCATGGTCAGGACCGACGCCAATGGTGAGAGGTACCTCACGCTTACCTCGATCAACGTGAGCCCCGGAGCCCCTCTGCGTCCGGTGATGCTCGCGAGCAGGGCGGTGTCGAACGGAGTAGATCCGACGGGACTCCTCGTGACCATTTGGGGCCGGCTGGTCAGCGTCGATCCGGTGGCGCCCCCGCAGCGACCCGGTTACGCGTATATCGACGATGGCTCCGGGAGCATCAAAGTCATCCTGAGCGGGCTGAGCGCGCCGATCACTAAGGACGTCGACTGCGAGGGGATCCTCGTCACCGGCTTGCTGACATTGGCTCAGGGCGAGAACGGAGTAGTCCCGGCAATCCGCCCCAGGAGTGACAACGACATCGTGACGTTCAACGTCGATTGACCGGGCATGAAGAAGCGAGAGGACTGCTCAGCAGCCTCTCGCAGGGGACAGCTTTGCTATTGCAGGCGGTCTAGTCGGATATACGCAAGATCCTGGGTAGGCCGGATATCTGGAGAATCCTCAGTACCGCTCCTCTGGCGCCCCGAACGGTCACATTCCCGTCCTCGCCCAGGGAGTTCCTGAGCCTGATGAGCACCTTGAGCCCTTCGGAATCCATATACTCGACCTCCGACAGGTCGATCTGCACCTCCCTGTGCCCTCCACCGGCTACCTCCTGCAGCCGCTGATCCAGCTTAGCCGCAGTACAGACGTCGATATCCCCACGAACCGCCACTACTGGCACGCCGGTACTGCGATCTAGATCCAACCTGAGTTCCATCGCTTCCTCCGTGAATCGGTGAACTAGGGATCCTTTGCCACAGTATTCGTCCGTCTAGTAGCGGCATACTGCATACATATGCTAGCATGTATTAGCCAGGTTGTCAAGCAAGCATTACGATTACAGGTTGGATGGATGGCAGGATGCTAAAGGGGCCGCAGCATGAGAAAAGCGCCCATCCTGCCGGTCGGACCTTCGCGCCGGTAGCTGAAGAAGTCGTCGGCGCTGCAACGGGTGCATACATGGGGTGTGGTGATGTTCTGCGGCAGGACACCGGCTTCCATCAACTGGCATGCGTTGATCCCCGGCAGATCGAGCATGTACCTGTCGCCGACCGGCCTGGCATACCTGCCGCCATCCTCGACCGTTCCTGCAACCGCTTGAGCTACCTCCGCCCCTACTTCGTAGCAGCAGGGACCGATCGCAGGACCGACGGCGGCAAGACAGTCGGACGGAACGGCGCCGAACTCCCGGCCCATCGCCTCCAGGGCGAGGACGGCGATCCGACCGGCGGCGCCCTTCCATCCGGCGTGCGCGAGTCCGATGGCGGGAGTGACCGGATCGAGCAGCAGGACCGGCGCGCAGTCCGCGAAGTAGAGCGACAGAATCACGCCGGGAGAAGCGGTGATGACGCCGTCGGTCTCGGGCAGAGCTGCGGAGTAGTCAGTCGATCCCATACCTGCATGGCTCTCATCGACGACTGCGATCCTCGTGCCGTGGACCTGGTCGCAGGCGACAAGCCGGCTCAGATGGGAGCCGAGCGCCCTGCAGACCATGCCTCTGTTCGCCCTGACAGCCTCCGGATCGTCACCAACGTGCAGACCGAGGTTGAGACCGAACCGGCCATCACCTCCGTGCCTCGTGGTGAAGCCGTGCGAGACCAGGCCGGTCGCATCGAACTCCGGGACTTCGAAGAGTATGAGATCGTCTTTCCGTATCCGCTTCCACATACCAATCACCCATGACAGACGCCGCAGCGACGGCAGACTCCTACCTTACAGGCCGCGGTCGGTACCGTGCTCATCGCGCGCTCGTACTCCCTCCAAAGGTAATCCTTTCGGACGCCGAGGTCCAGGTGGTCCCAGGGGAAGACCTCATCGCGATGTCTCGGACGCTGGGCGTAGAAATGGGGGTCCACCCCACCCTGTCGGAACGCCGCTCGCCAGTTGGCATTCTCCCGCGAGACGATGAGCATCGCATCCCTGAGCCGACGGTCTCCCCTCGCGAGCACTCCCTGCACTACGGATTCCCGGGCGCTTTCGCTCACCATCTCCACCGACTTCACCGGGCCGAGCGCGCGCTTCACGACGGCCAGCTTCTCCGAGAGCGACCTCTCCTCGTCCATCGGCGCCCACTGGAACGGCGTCCATGGCTTCGGCACGAAGCAACTCACCGATGCGGTCACTCTCTCCCACCGATACATGCCCGCGACCCGGAGCGTGAGGTCCACGATGCCCTGCACGTCCTCGGGCGTCTCCGTGGGCAATCCGACCATGTAGTAGAGCTTCAGCCGCCGAAAACCGCCGTCCCAGGCGGTGGCGGCGGCGCAGAGCACCTCCTCGTCGGACATGGTCTTGTTGATCACCAGGCGAAGTCGCTCGGTACCCGCTTCCGGCGCGATGGTCAGCGTCTCGTGGCCTCCCTTGTGCAGCGTCTCGGCGACATCCTTGTTGAGGGTGTCGGCGCGCATCGAGGAGATCGAGAACATCCGCTCGCGCTCGACGAGCGACTCACAGATCAGAAGCGACGAAGGATGATCGAACACCGACGCGCTCACCAGCCCGATCCGGGGATGGCCGGTGGCACCCTCAGCCGCCTTCTCCTCGGACTCCCGGATGCCCTCGAGGACGCTCTCGGCGGGTCTTGCGCGCGGCGGGAGGAACGCATAGCCCGCGATGCAAAACCGACATCGACGCCCGCAGCCCCGCGCGACCTCCGCCAGCACCATATTCGAGAACTCGGTCTCCGGGGTGAGCACGGCCGTCGTAGCGTCGAACTCCTCCAGGTGGCGTACCCACCGGCGCTTGATCCGGTCCGGCGCGCCATCCGCAACGTCTGTGCGCTCGATCGTGCCGTCGCTGTGGTACACCGGCCGATAGAGGCTCGGCACGTACAGGCCCTCGATGCGGCTGAGCGCCTTCAGAAGATCAGCGCGCTCGTGGAACTCACCCCCACGGAGCGCCTCAACCAGTTCGGGGAGGACCTCCTCGGCTTCGCCGAGGATGAACGCGTCGACGAACGGAGCGAGCGGCTCGGGATTGAACGTCACCGCAGGGCCGCCGGCGATCACGAGCGGCTGGTCCGACCCTCGCTCCTCGGCGACCTCATCGATCCGCGAGAGCGCGAGCATGCGCAGGAGGTTGACGTAGTCCGGCTCGAAGGAGACAGAGAAGGCGATGACATCGAAGTCGCGGACCGGGGTCTGAGTCTCCATCGTGAGGAGCGATGCGCCGGTTCGCCGGAGTTCGGCAAGTTCGGGCTGATCGGGGAGGAATGCCCGCTCGCACATCGATCCGTCGATGTCGTTGAGCAGCCGGTAGACGATCTGGAACCCGAGGCTCGACATCCCGACGTAGTACGTGTTCGGGAATGCCAGGGCAAAGCGGATGTTGCCGGCATGGGACTTGTAGATCGTGCCGACTTCCTTCGACAGCCGCTCGCGGGTTCGCTCGATCAGTCGTCTGGACATAGGCGGAAGTGCGGGAGTATGGGAGTGTGGGAGTGTGGGAGTCCCGATTCTCCCCAGATACCCATAGCTCCGGACACCCATACACAATGAATGAGCAAGTCTCCCGGCCCGCCTGGGCGGCTCGGGAGACTTGCTCATTGTACCCGTTTGGTGCGTTTGGAGACTATCTGCGGCGCAGGAACGCCGGGATGTCCAGTTCCTCGGCGACCGCGGGCACCGGGATGCTCTCGCGGGAACCCATGCGGTCGTTCTTGATCGGCTTGGTGCCGTCGAAGCCGGTCGCAAGGACGGTCACCTGAACGGCGCCTTCCATGCGGTCGCTGATAACGGTGCCGAAGATGATGTTGGCATCACGCTCGTCGCACGCCTTGAAGATGACGTCAGCGGCCTCGTAGACCTCGGAGAGAGTCAGATCGGAGCCGCCCGTGATGTTGAGCAGCACGCCTCTGGCGCCGTCGATGCTGGACTCGAGCAGCGGGCTCGATATGGCGGCCTGTGCGGCCTCCATCGCGCGGTTGTCGCCCGTCGCGTAACCGATGCCCATCAGCGCTGAGCCGGCATCGGCCATGACGGCCTTCACGTCCGCGAAGTCGACGTTGATCATGCCGGGGATGGTGATGATATCAGACACGCCCTGGACGCCCTGTCTCAGAACGTCGTCGGCCATGCGGAAGGCTTCCAGAAGGGTTGCCTTCTTTTCGGTGATACCGAGCATCTTGTCGTTCGGGATGACGATGATCGTGTCAACCTTGTCTCGGAGGGCTTCCAAACCCTCTTCGGCCGCTCGCGCTCTGCGAGGACCCTCGAATGCGAAGGGCTTGGTGACCACACCCACTGTAAGCGCACCCATCTCCTTCGCGATTTCGGCGATCACGGGAGCCGCGCCTGTCCCGGTACCGCCGCCCATGCCGGCCGTTACGAAGACCATGTCCGCGCCTTCCAGCGCCTTCTTGATCTCCTGCTTGCTCTCCTCGGCTGCGTTGCGTCCGACCTCCGGATCGCCTCCTGCGCCGAGACCCTTCGTCAGGCTCTCGCCCAACTGCAGGTGAAGCTCGGCTGCCGACATGTCCAGCACCTGAGCGTCGGTGTTCATCGCGAGGAAGTTCACGCCGGACACGCCGCACTCGATCATGCGGTTGACCGCGTTAGTCCCGCCTCCGCCGACACCTACTACCTTGATTCTTGCGTACTGCTCTGCCAATGTCATGCCCCCCTTTTGTTGTGAAAAACTAGTCTCCGCCGAATCTGGCGAATAGCTCGCGAAACCGTCGCAGCACCCTGGGCAGGACGGCTTCATCGTCTGCATCGTGAAAATGCTGTTCCTCGTGCCTGGCCCAGAACCGCACAAGACCCACGGCCGTGGCACAAGCAGGACTGCTCACTGATTCCACCAGCCCTGTAACACCTGTGGGCGACCCGATCCGGGAGCCCATGCCGAGAACCTGCTCCGCAAGCTCCGGCAGACCCGCCAGCAGCGATCCGCCGCCCGCAAACACAATGCCCGCGGGCACCCTGTCGGCGCATCCTGCCTTGTCTACGTGCTCCCGAACCATCTGGAGCAGTTCGACGATTCGTGGCTCGATGATCTCAGCCAGCACTTTCCTGGGCAATTGCCTTGGCCTCGAGTTACCGAGGCTGGTGAACTCAAACGGTTCATCCTGCCCTTCGTATCCGGAGAGTGCTGAGCCGAAGCTCACCTTGAGCCTCTCAGCCTCCTCGATGGAGGTCCTCAGACCGATCGCGATGTCACGGGTAACGTGACTGCCGCCGACCGGCACAACACCTGAATAGTATATACTACCACCGACGAAAATGGCAACATCGCTTGTTCCGCCGCCGATATCTACCAACACCACGCCGAGATCCGTCTCGGCCGGGGTGAGTACGCACTCCGCGGTGGCGATCGGCTCCAGCACGGTGGCCTCGACCGAATATCCCGCCTGGTGAACGCACTTCACCACGTTCTGGATGAAGCTGCTCATCCCGGTGACGATGTGCGTCTCTACCTCAAGCCGGTTGCCGTGCATGCCGACCGGAGCGCGTATGCCGTCCTGCCCGTCGACCGAGTACCATCTGGGTATCGCGTGGATGATCTCCCGGTCCGGCGGTATGACGATCACCTTCGCCGTATCGATCAGGCGGTCAACGTCGCTCCCCGTGATCTCACGGTTCTGGTGCGTGATGGCGATCACACTTCGGCTGTTCAGGCAAGCGATGTGCTCGCCCGTGACACCGACGGCGAACGAGCGTACTTCCTCGCCTGCCATGCGCTGTGCCTTCTCGACGGCGCTCCGAATGGCTTCGGTAGTGGCGGCGAGATCGACTACGACGCCCTTCTTGAGCCCCAGGCAGGGACTCGTTCCCACTCCGATGACCTCGGGCGGAGAATCGGGCGCGACCTCGGCGATCACCGCGCAGATCTTGGTCGTACCTATATCCAGACCAGCTATGACATAACCTTGCGACACAGGTGACCTCTGCCTATGATTCTCTTCGCGACAGTGCAATCTTGGTGAGCCACTGCCGCCTGATGAGCGACAGGTTCAGGAACACCCGTCCACCCAGCGCCACGACGGCGGCAAGGAACAGATCGACTCCTATCTGGTCGCCCAGATATGCCAGCAGGCCCGCGAGCAGCGTATTGACCATGAAGCCCGAAAGGAAGATGTCGGCTTCGAACTTGTCCTCAATGCCGGCCCTAATCCCACCGGAAACCGAGTCGAGGCCCGCCAGCGCCGCCAGGGAAAGATAGCTGGCTATCCCTGGCGGGACCGGCAGGTCCAGGAAGTAGACCGCGAAAAACCCTATGAGCGCGCCCGCGATGGGCAGTATCAGAATCACGGCTTTATCTCACCCTTCGGCTCGACCGGCGTAGCAAACCTGTATCTGGTGCTGCCGGAGTAGGCAGGAACGACTAAATCCTTCTTCCGCTGGATCTTGACCATGTCCGAGAGTTCGTCGATGCGGAACTGATCGACGACTCCACCCGGCATCTTGAGCGCGCTCTCCATGTCATCCGCCGGCCCGATCGCTGTGATGACGAACGGAGGCGCCATCGGCGTGCTGTTGATCTGGATCGACGGCCCGACACACCGGATCGATGTGTTGGCGATGATGCGCTGGTCGTTGACAGCTATGGCCTCTGCTCCACTGGCGAACAGTTCGTTCACGAAATCGCGTATGTCGTAGTCGTGGATGTTGTAGTCATCCACCAACTGAGGGTCGGCATCGGGCGGCGGCCTCTTCCTGCTGTCCCTGAGGATGACGATGACGCCCTCTCCCTTGGCCTCGAGCAGCCCCGCCTGGAACTTCGCGCTCCGGAGCTCGTCTCTGAGCAGTCCGCTCTGCTGGCCACCCTCGCCGAGCGCCTTCTCGTACTGGCTAAGCTTCGCGCGCAGATCGGTGATCTCTTTACGGAGGCTCTCGGTGCGCTCCTTCTCATCCGCCCAGGCGCGCGCCAAGACCGGCAGCCGAGTCGTTGGGATGCCGGATTTGAACCTGATCGTCTGCTGAGTCTTGAGTGCGGCTGCGAGCAGCATGCCCAAGACGAAGCTGAGCAGCGTCACATGCCAGAGCCAAGAGCTTTTCTTGAGGCCGAGCGGCGAAATCATGATCGACCCGTGCCTTCAGTGGGGTACCGCCCACCGCGCAGAGGTGGCAAGCGCTCATGCAACCAAGCATGTCACTTACCAAAATTCGCTCATCCGATTCTCCGTCCGGAATGTGCATTCCGGGTAGAGCGCCACGTGCGCCCGAGGCCGATTCGTCTGAGCGAGAGTGCAAAGTAAAGAGAGGGTCTAGCGAGAACCTGGGCTGAGAACGAACACAAGGACCGCGCTGACCGTTGAGATACAACTGGTCGGAAGCCGCCCCGTTCAGGGCTGATCGGCACCCGATTATCTGGGCTTCAATGCCGGAGCTTCGGGGCAGGTTACGTCCACATACTCCAGGTCAGACACAAGCTCGATGGTCTGTTTGGCCTTGCTGAGCTTGTCCTCCAGATGCTGCGGCCGGCCCAACCGTATCAGAAGCCCATCCCGAACATTTAAGCACAAATCGTTGTTTTGGTCAACGGTAATTTTGGCCACGGAGAATTCCTCCTGCTGCCTTGCCAAGCGCAAACAGTCTACTGCCGTAAGAAACGCAGACGTCTTGATTGGCTTGCCCAGAATGATCGACTGAGGCACCTTGCACGCGATCTCCGGCAGCTTCGGATTCGGGGCCTCGACGATGCGAAACGGTATGCCCTTGGCATCGACTTCGTAGTGCTTGCGGTGGGTGCTCAGCACGAAGTCGGCCTTGCGCTCGACGATCCGGACCACGAGAGTATCGGGCAGCCGGCGGCTGGCTGTGACCCTCTCGATGATCGGGTTCTTCCGAAGCCGTTGAGGTATCGTCTCCGTGGGAAACAGGAATATGTTGCTTTTCTCAGGGATCTGAGTACACTTGGCGACAAATTCCTGCGCGACCAGCTTCCTGCCGTAAACGCGGACGTCGCGTATCTGGAAGAACGGCGATCCAAGAACGACGAGCACCAGTTCCGCAGCAAGCGCCATGAGCAGGATCGACAGTATGAGTCGCGGCGGGTTGGTGATTCGGTGCTTGCGACGATGGCGCGCTGGTCTTGGCGTCGGTTTGGTTCGACGTCTCTGTGATCTCATCTGCTACCACTCACCCACGATTTGGACTTCGGTCTGCAGTTCGACTCCGAGGCGCTCCCGGACCATCTCCTGGACCTTCGTGATGAGCGCCCGAATGTCGGATGCAGTCGCATTGTCGACATTGAAGAAGAAATTCGCATGCATGGTCGAGACTTCCGCGCCGCCGACGCGCATGCCCTTGCCGCCGGCCTCCTCGATGCACTTGCCGGCGTATCCGCCCGGCGGATTCTTGAAAGTCGATCCGGCCGTACCGACGGTGCAGGGCTGGAGCTTGCGTCGTTCGAGCAGCTCGGCGCACCTGGCGCGAATGTCGTCGCGCGAGCCCTCGCGGAGCCGGAAGACCGCCTCGGTGATGACCAGGCCCTTCTCGGCAATCCTGCTCTCACGATACGCCAGCCCGAGATCACCAGCCTCGATCTTCAGACGGGCGCCGGTCATATGCACCGCTCGCACGAACTGCAGCGTGTCCTCGACGTATCCGAAGCGAGTGCCCGCGTTCATATAGACCGCCCCGCCGACCGTGCCTGGGACGCCCGTCAGGCCTTCGAGGCCTGACAGACCGGCACTGGTGGCCGTGTCAACCAGGACCGGCAGCTTGGCGGATGCGCCCGCGGTGATAGTGACTCCCTCGATATCGATCCTGTCGAACCCCGAGCCGAGCTTCACCACCAGCCCTCGGACGCCCTTGTCGGAGACGAGGAGGTTGTACCCTCCGCCGAGCACCATCACGGGGATTCCGCCGCCGTGCGCCCACTCGAGCAGCGCGCAGAGGTCTTCCTCGCGCTCCGGGACCGCAAGGATGTCCGCCGGACCGCCGACGCGGAATGACGTGTAAGGCGCAAGCACCTCGTCGAACAGGATCTTGCCCTTGATCTCAGGTATGTCTCTCCCCTGGTACTGCACGAGACTACGACTCCTTCACGCGAGACCTGAGCAGCGACACCAGCGCCTCACCGGCCGCGCGGATGTCGCCCGCGCCCATGACGATGACCAGATCGCCCGACTCCAGGCGTGGGGCGAGCGACTCCGCGACCTTCGTCTTGTCGGGGATGAAGATCACCTCTTTGCCCGGATGCTTCGACCGGACGATATCGCCCACCATGGAGGCGCTGACGTCCGGCATCGGCTGCTCGCGGGCGGCGTATATCTCCGTCAAGACGACCACATCGGCGAGGCTGAGGCTCTCGGCGAAATCGTCCATGAAGGCGACCGTGCGGCTGTATTGGTGCGGCTGAAACACTACGACGACCCGACGACCGAAGGCGCGCGCGGCCTCCAGGGTCGCGCGGACCTCGGTGGGATGGTGAGCATAGTCGTCAACAACCGTGATCCCGGACTCGACGCCGAGGACTTCGAACCGGCGCTCTGCGCCTCTGAAGTCGGCGAGCACGGAGAACATGGTATCGAAGCCCACGCCGAGTTCGTGGCCGACTGCCATGGCTGCGAGGGCGTTCTGGACATTGTGTCTGCCCGGCGTGCGAAGCGTCAGACGGCCGCAGTCGGTCCCGGCACAGACCACGCGGAAGGACGGCTGTGGGGACGAGAGATCGATATCATCGGCGCGAAGATCCGCATCGGCGCTGAAGCCGTAGGTCACCATCCGCCGATCGACGGATGGCATGATCTCTCTAACGTGCGGGCTGTCGATGCAGAGTACGGCGCATCCCGATGGGGAGACCTGCGACAGGAACTGCTTGAACGTGGCGATGACGCCCTCGAGCGAGCCGTGGAACTCCAGGTGGTCGGCCTCGATGTTCGTCACGACGGCGATCCTGGGATGCAACTCCAGGAATGAGTTGAACGCCTCGCATGCCTCGGTGAGGAACACCTCGCCCTTGCCGAGCCTCGCGTTCCCGTGCAGTCGCTCGAAGTCGCCGCCGATGAGGATCGTCGGATCGAGCTTGCCGGCCACGAGGATACCCGCGAGCATCGAGGTGGTGGTCGTCTTGCCGTGCGTGCCCGCGACGGCGATGCCAAGCGTGCCCTCCATAAGCCGGCCGAGCAGTTGGGCGCGGCTCAGGATCGGGAGTCCCTTCTCACGAGCGACGGCAAGCTCCGGGTTCTCCGGAGGAACGGCGGCCGATGCAACAACCATCTCGGCGTCGCCGACGTTGGCGGCGTCGTGGCCCACATACACCCTCACGCCGAGCGTCTCCAGCCTCGTGGTCATCTGCGACATTCGGAGGTCGGACCCCGAGACCCGATAGCCCTTCTCGGCCATGATGGCGGCGAGACCGCTCATCCCTACTCCGCCGATGCCGATCATGTGGATTCGCCTGGTTGTGAGTTGTGTGTTGGTCATAGGTTTTCAGTTTTGAGATTGTCAGTTCGTCAGTTGATCAGGTCGAAGGCTGCTTTGACTACGTTGCGTGCCGCGTCCGGCTTTCCGAGCGCCCGGCTCGACTCGCGCATCTTGCGCAGGTCGTCCGGCGAGTTCAGGAATCGCTCGATATGATAGGCCATCACGTCGCCGGTGAACTCCGCGTCCTCTACGACCACGGCCCCGCCGTGGTCGGCGACGTAGCGCGCGTTGAGCCGCTGCTCGTTGGTGATAGCGAACGGGTAAGGCACGAATACCGCAGGCAGACCGACGATCGTGATCTCGCACACCGTCGAGGCGCCGGACCGGCAGACCACCATGTCCGCCGCGCCGTAAGCCGCCGCCATATCATCTACATATGCATGCAGGTGGTAATCGTTCCACGCGGCGGATTTCGCGCTCTCCACAGCCTCGTCGAAGTTGCGCTTCCCCGCCTGATGGAACAGTTGGATCGGCAGCTTCTTCAGCCTCGGCAGCGCGGATGCGACCGCATGATTGAGCGTCCGCGCCCCCTGGCTTCCGCCGAACACCAGGATCGTGAACTTGCTCGGATCGAGGCCGAGCTTCTCCCGCGCAGCGGCCTTGTCGGGCACACTGAGGATCTCGGGGCGAACCGGCAGCCCGGTGACAATCGTCCGCCCGGGTGGGAACGACTTCGCCGTGTCCTCGAAGGAAACGCACACCCTCGACGCTAATCGGGAGAGCAGGCCGTTCGTCCGGCCGGGGACCATGTTCTGCTCGTGGATGAGCGTCTTGCCGCCCCTCACGGCCTGTGCAAGCACGACGGCCGCCGCCACATATCCGCCCGTGCCGATCACGAGGTCCGGCTTGAATCGCCGCAGAGTCACCAGCGCCTCAAAGAAGCCTTTCCCGATGCCGGCCGCGGTCAGTACCGTGCCAAACGAAAGCAGCCGCCCCATCTTGCGGCTGGTCAATCCGACGAACGATATGTCCGCCTTCGATGCCATTCCCTCTTCCATGCCGTTCCGACTGCCGATGTAGAGCAGCTCGCAGTCAGGAGCCTCGGCGCGGATGGCATGGCCGATGCTAACGGCGGGGTACGCGTGACCTCCGGTGCCGCCGCCGGTAAGGACGATTCTCATCATTTCCCCCATCAGGGTATTGGGATATCCCCAGCAGTATGCCGACGCTCATAAGGTTCAGCATAAGCGACGATCCGCCGTAGCTGATAAACGGCAGCGGCACACCTGTCGCCGGGACGGTGGACGTGACCACAAGCATGTTCAGCAGCGCCTGGCCCGAGATCAGGCTCGTGAGGCCGACCGCCAGGAGCTTGCCGAAGTTGTCCTTGGTCTTCTTGGCGATATGGTATCCTCTGACTGCAAACAGCAGGAAGAGCGTGGCCAGTCCCATAGTGCCGATCAGCCCCATCTCCTCGCCGAGCACCGCCAGGATGAAATCCGTGTGCTCGGCGGGCAGGTAGAAGATCTTCTCCCGGCCCTCGCATAGTCCCACGCCCAGCGGACCGCCCGACCCGAGGCCGATGAGCGACCGGCATACCTGATATCCGTCGCCGTGGTAGCTGGCAAACGGATCGGTAAAGGAAGTCAGGCGCGACATTCGGTACGGCTCAGTGATGATCAGGATGATGCCCAGCACCACGGCACTGACCATGATGAGCGCCATGTGACTCCTGCGCGCGCCGCTGATATATACAAGGACGACGCCGGTAGCACAGGTGACAATCGTCGTGCCCATGTCCGGCTCCGCCATAACCAACACGGCTATGATACCGATCGGTATCATAGCCGGGATCAACCCGGTCTGGAAATCGGTAATGTCGAATCTGGGCCGCGTCAGCAGATTGGCAAGGTACAGAACAAGGGCCAGCTTGGCGAACTCCGACGGCTGGATGTTGATCGACCCGTAGCCGATCCACCTGGTCGCGCCACCAGCGTTCCGGCCCACGGCAAGGACCGCCGCGAGACCGATGATCGTCAGCATCAGGAAGGCGGCTCCGTAGGGCTTCAGCTTCCAGAAACGGATTCTCTGCGCGATGAACATGGCGATGAGGCCCATGATCGCAAACACCGCCTGGCGCTTGACGAAAAAGTAGCTGTCTCCACCGGTATACTTGACCTGACCCGCTCGCGCATAGCTGGCGTCGAACACCATGAAGATGCCGATGACCAACAGTGCGACCGTGATCGCAAACAGCCAGATATCCGGAGACCGCCTCGTGCCTTCCACCGGCTAGACCCCCACTCGCTGCGCCAGATCTCTGACCGCGTCCTTGAAGACCCGGCCTCGGTGCTCAAAGTCGTTGAACATGTCGAAGCTCGCGCAACCGGGCGACAGCATGATCGTGTCACCGGACTCCGCGTGACTCCATGCCTCGGTCACCGCCGCTTCCATCGTCGGCACGTGGCTGATCCGGTCGAAGCCGGCTTCCCTCGCGGCTTTCTCGATGATCGGCGCGTCCTTGCCGATCAGGACCACGTGCTTCGCGTACTTCACGAATGCCTCGCCCAGCGGACCGTAGCTCGCACCCTTGTCCTTGCCGCCCGCGATCAGGACCGCCGGACGTCCGACGGCCTCGAGCGATCTGACGGCGGCGCGAACGTTGGTACACATCGAGTTGTTGAGGAACTCGATACCGTTCACCACCGCGACCGGCTCCATCCTGTGCTCGGGCGGCTCGATAGTATCGACGGCCTCCTGAACGGCATGTCGACTCGCGCCGAACGCGATGGCCGCCGCCGATGCCGCGAGCACGTTCTCCAGATTGTGCCGCCCGCGGAGCTTCATACCGGCGGTGTCGCAGATGAACGACTCGCCATCGGAGGCGCGAATCCAGACCTCGGTCCCGCGGGCGAACGCGCCCGTCTCGACCTCACGGGTACCGCTGAACTGCCAGACCCGGCTCCTGACGTCCGATGCGAACTTCATGACGACGGGATCGTCGGCGTTCACGATCGAAAAGTCCTCAGGCTGCTGGAATTCGAACAGGCGCGCCTTCGTCGCCGCGTAGGTCTCGATGTCCGGATGGCGGTCGAGATGGTCCTCGGTAACGTTGAGAAGCGCCGCCACCCTCGGCCGGAACGAGGTCACCCACTCGAGCTGGAAGGAACTGATCTCCGCTACGATAACGTCCGACGCCGACGCGCGGTAGGCGGCTCGAACAAGCGGCAGACGTGTCTCGCCGGCCACGATGTTCCCTGCCACGTAGGTGTGGCGGCCGTCCGCCTTCATGATCTCTCCGACGAGCGCCGTGGTCGTTGTCTTGCCGTTGGTGCCGGTGATGGCGATGATCGGAGCCGGGGAGATCCGGTACGCAAGCTCGATCTCAGGGAAAATCGGGATCCCGTACTGCCGAGCCGTGACCAGGCCGGGACAGGTCTCGGGGACTCCGGGGCTGGTGATGACGACATCAGCGCCTGATATGCCCTCGTATGCCTCGTCGCCTACTCGTGTCGAGAGTCCGAGCTCGACCGACCTCTTCATCGCGTCGGTCAGCGCGCCAGAGTCCTTCTGATCGTGCACAGTGACCTGTGCGCCGAGCGCGGTCAGCACCTCCGCGGCAGCCAGTCCCGACCTGGCGGTGCCGATGATATGCGCCTTCCTGCCGTAGAAATCCGTCTGTTTCTCTAGGGCCATATGTTGAACACCCCCGCGTAGTAGAGGACTGCGACGGCCAGCAGCCCACTGACCAGCCAGAATCTGACTACGATCTTCTGCTCGGGCCATCCGGCTTTCTCGAAATGATGATGGATCGGCGTCATGAGGAAGATGCGCTTGCCCGTGAGCTTGAACGACGCCACCTGGAGCATGACCGAGAGGCCCTCGATAACGAACACCAGCGCAAGCATCAGGTAGAGAACCTCAACCTTGCCCATGACGGCGATGCCCGATGTGGCCGCCCCGAGCGCCAGCGAGCCGGTATCGCCCATGATCACCTTAGCCGGGTACGAATTGTACCAGAGGAACCCAAGACACCCTCCCGCGATCGCCCAGGAGAGCACGAACAGGCTGCCCTCGGCCGCCAGGACTACAAGCGCGCCGAGTGCGAGGCTCACTATCAGAGTCATGCCGCCTGCGAGGCCGTCGAGACCATCGGCGAGGTTGAACGCGTTCGACATCCATACGATCGCCAGAGTCACGAGCGGGTAATACGCCCATCCCAGGTCTACCATGCCCTCGCGCCCAAAGTGTAGTACGGTGGTAGCGGCCGTGCGGTTGCTGTAGACCCACCACATGAACAGCCCCGTGATGATGAACTGCCCGAGGAGCTTCTGCCGAGCCTTGAGCCCGAGCGACTTGCCCCTGACCGCGATCAGGTAATCGTCGAGGAAGCCGAGCAGCAGCATCCCCAACGTGAGGAAGATCACCGCGGTCGCCCGACTGTGACCGGTCCATGCGGCGATCAGGCCGGCCGCCGCGCCGATGAAGATGATGAACCCTCCCATGGTCGGCGTGCCCTGCTTGGCACGGTGGCGCTCGGGAACGTCCTCACTGATGGTCTGACGCAGCTTCAACTGCGCCAGCATGCGAATGGCGGCGGGACCGATCAGAAGCGACACCACCGATGCTGCCAGGAATGCGATCACGGCGTTATTCACTGAGCAGAGTCCTCACAATCTCTTCCATTCTCATTGCGCGCGAGCCCTTGACGAGCACGGCATCGCCGCTCCTCACCTGCGACCTGAGAGCGGGAGCAGCCGACGCGCTGTCCGGATACCACTGGATGTCCGCCTCCGGGAAGCCCGCGTTCTTCGCGCCCTCCACGATGCCGACTGCCAAATCACCGACCGCCACCAGTCCGTTGATCCCGCTGCCGGCAAGCGCCGATCCGATGTCTCTGTGGGCCTTGGCGGCATAGTCGCCGAGTTCCAGCATGTCGCCCAGAACGACGATCTTGCGCGTGTAGCCTGCCAGCGACTGCAGAGTCTTGAGGGCGGCGAACATCGACGCGGGACTTGCGTTGTAGGCATCGTTCAAGACGGTGAATCCCTGCCTCGACTTGGTCAGTTCCATCCGCATGGACGGCTGAGTGAAGCTCTCGAGCCCGCTCTTGATCGTAAACAGGTCGATATCCATACCGATGGCCGCCGCCGCCGCGGCGAGGGCATTGTAGACGTTGTAGTATCCGATGACGGGCATCGAGACCTCGATCGCGCCGCCCTCTTTCATAATCACGCACTCACAGCGACCATCCTTCGACTGCTTGATCCGCGCGCCGATGACATCCGCGCCCTTGCACGAACCGAAGCTGATCACCCGGCCGCTGAAACGTTCCCTCATCACAGGGAAGTACCCGTCTTCCGCGTTCAGCACGGCAAGGCCATCGGGCGGGAGTTCCTGGAGCAGTTCGGACTTCGCATCGGCGATGGCGCCCTGCGAGCCGAGACGCTCGATGTGGGAGATGCCGACGTTCGTGATGACGCCGATCTCCGGCTTGGCAATCTCCGCGAGTCGGCGAATCTCTCCGAGGCCCCTCATGGCCATCTCCAGCACCACGACCTCGTAGCCGGAATCCAGCTTGAACAGGGTCAAGGGAACGCCGATCTCGTTGTTGTAGTTCATCTCGTTCTTGAGCACCTTCCATTTGTGCTCGAGAATGGCCGACAGCATCTCTTTGGTGGTGGTCTTGCCGACGCTTCCGGTGATGCCGATCACGCGCACGTCGAACTTCGAGCGGTAGTAGGCCGCCAGATCGCCGAGCGACCAGAGCACGTCCGCGACCTTGACCACCGGCCTGTCGACGCCCTCGGGAACGGCGGCCTCGTCGGATACGACCAAGCCACCTGCGCCGGCCTCCAGCGATCTGCCGATGAACGCATGGCCGTCGGAGTGCTCTCCCTTGAGCGCGAAGAACAGGTCTCCGGGCGCGAGGGAGCGCGTGTCGGTGCTCACCCCGGTGATCTCAGCGTCGGGGCTTCCACTGATCAACTCGCCGTTTACGGCTCTGGTGATTTCTGCGAGTGTTAGCTTTTCCAAATACCTCTCCAGTCGGAAACCTTCCCCGGCCCTACGGCATTTCGGGCGAACGTCGAAGGTCGCCCCTACGGTTTGCAGCCGAGCAGTTCGCGTACCACTTCGCGATCGTCGAAGTGGATGGTCTCGTTCTTGAACACCTGGTATGTCTCGTGCCCCTTGCCGGCAATGACGACGATGTCACCCGGCTCAGCCATTTTCAGGGCGCGCTCGATGGCGCCGCGACGGTCCACATCGACCTCGACCGAAGACCTGTCGCCATCGATGCCGGTCATGATCTCGTCTACGATCGAGCTCGGCTCCTCGGTGCGAGGGTTGTCGGAGGTGACGACACACACATCCGCCAACTCGGATGCGATCCGGCCCATGATCGGACGCTTGGCGCGGTCCCTGTCGCCGCCGCAGCCGAACACCACGAGCAGCCGGTTCTCGGTGATCTCCCTCGCCGAGCGCAGCACGTTCTCGAGGCCGTCGGGGGTGTGGGCGTAATCCACAATCACCGCGAAATCCTGTCCGCAATCTACCGATTCGAACCTGCCGGCGACCGCCGGAACGGCCTCCAGGCCGGTCTTGATCTCCTCGACGCTGAGGCCGAGCGCAACTCCGACACCGACCGCCGCAAGCGAGTTGTAGACGTTGAACAGCCCGCCGAGCCGCATCCGAACGTCGAACTCACCGGCGGGACAGACGGTGTGGAACTCGACCCCCCGTGCGGTCGCGTAGACCTGAGAAGCACGGATATCTGCCGGGTTGCGGACGCCGTACGTCAGCACGCTGCCGTCGGTCGCCTCTACTACTCTCCCGCCGTAGGGATCGTCTATGTTCACGATGCCGGTGAACGGCTTATCGGAGCGCTTCGGATACTCGCGGAAGAGCATCAGTTTTGTGCCGAAGTACTCCTCCAGCGTCCTGTGGAAGTCCAGATGGTCCTGCGTAAGGTTCGTGAACACGCCGATGTCGAACTCGCAGCCAACAGTGCGCTGCATGTAGAGGGCATGCGATGAGACCTCCATGGCGGCGGCTTCGATGCCTTCGGAGACCATGCGCGCGAACAGGGCCTGGAGATCGACCGACTCCGGGGTGGTGCGTTCGGTCTCGACCTCGATGCCGCGCATGCGCGCGCCGAGCGTGCCGATCACACCCGTCGGGCGGCCTGCGTTGCCCAGCATACTCTCGATCAGGTAGGTCGTGGTGGTCTTGCCGTTCGTGCCCGTCACGCCGACCAGTTTCAGCCGACGGGAGGGATGCTCGTAGAAGCTGGTCCCCAGGATGGGAAGAGCGTCTCGCGTGCTCGGCACGATCACAAACGGAATGCCGGCATCGGCCGGCACCCTCTCCGGGTCCTCGACGACCAAGGCGGAGGCGCCCGCCTCGATTACCTGGGCGATGAAATCGTGGCCGTCGAACTTCCCGCCGCGAATGCACACGAACAGCGCGCCGGGCGAGACACGTCTCGAATCGTATACGACTGAGGTTATCTCCGGGTCCGCCGTCGCCCTCAGTTCCCTGGGTGACAGCGAGTCCACTAATCGGCTAAGTAACATGTTCACAAACTCCGGAGCGCCGGCTCACTGTGCACCGGCAGACTCACCGTGAGATTATAGCACGCAAGGGTTCCGGCGTGCACGGAGCGAGCCACTGGCAACGGGGCATACAAGGTATCACCCTATCCGCCCAGATTGACGCGACCTCCGGCCTCATCCCCTGCCCTCTCGCGGGTCCTCTGACTGCCGCCGGTAGTGCGACTACCGCTATGACTCTCACCGGCTATCGGCGCCGTCCGGACGGTCTGGTCCGGCGGCACCTTCAGATGCCACATCGTCATTCGACCCACTTCTCTAAAAACAGGCGCCGCGCAGGTCGCACCCCAGTGAATGCCCTTCGGTTCGTCCACGGCGACAAGTATGACTGCTCGCGGGTTGCTCGTGGGTAGATACCCGACGAACGACGCGATGAACTTCCCGGTATTGTAGGTGCCGTTCACGGCCTTCTGCGCGCTTCCGGTCTTGCCGCCGGTCTGATACCCATCGACCACGGCGGGCTTTCCCGTACCGGCATCGCATACTCCGTGCAGCATCTCGGAAACCGACCTCGCGACATCCGCAGAGATGACGCGCCTGACCACTCGAGGCTTGTACTCCCTGTAGGGAGTGCCGTCGCGCCGGCGAATCTCCTTCACAACGTGGGGCTGCATCATCACGCCGTCGTTCGCAATCGTCGCGTAGGCGTTGGCGAGCTGCATCGGAGTCACGACTATGCCCTGGCCGAACCCGATATTCGCAAGCCGCACATCTTCCCACTTCGACGGATTGCTGGGCCAACCGGTCATCTCGCCGAGCATCCCGGTTCCAGGCTTCTCGTAGAAGCCGAAGTCCTTCTCGTACTCGAAGAGCTTCTCCTTGCCAACCTTGAAGGCGATACCTGCGGCGGCCATGTTGCAGGAGTGCATGAGCATCTTGGCAACGTCGCAGGAGCCGTGCCCGGCCATGAACGGCGGATGGAGCGAGCACTTCACGGTCCGCCGGCCGACGCGCATGCTGCCGCTGCAGTGGAACGTATCGTGATAGCTTATCGCCTTCTCGTTCAGCGCGGCGCAGGCCGTGATCGTCTTGAGCGTCGAGCCCGGCTCATACAGGTCGGTGACAGCGCGGTTTCGGCGCGAGTCGGCACTCGATTCGGCCACCTTGTTCGGGTTGTAGGTAGGCATGTTCGCCAGCCCGAGTATCTCGCCGGTCCTGGGGTCCATCACGACCGCCGATGCGCCCGCCGCCGAATAGGTCTCCCACGACTTGGCAAGCTCCGTCTCGAGAGAGTGCTGGATCGTGGAGTCGATGGTCAGTATCAGGTCCATGCCGTCCACGGGTTCGACTCGCTGGCGGCGTGTTCCCGGGATGACCTTGCTTCTCGCATCCACCTCGGCAACGATATAGCCGTCCTTGCCGCGGAGGTACTTGTCGAAAACCTTCTCCAGGCCTTCCCTGCCGATACCGTCGATATCCGTGAAGCCGATGACGTGCGACGCGAGTTGGCCGGCGGGATAGACCCTCGACATGATCGGCACGGCCTCTACGCCGTAGATCTTGGCGTCCCTGACTTTCCTGCCGATGTCGGTGCTCGCCCGGCGCATCAGGAAGACGAACCGCTTGTCGGCGCTGATAACCTCCAGAACCTTCTCCTTCGGCCAACCGACAATCCCGGCCAGCTTCTCCGCCGTGGCTTCCTTGTCCTTGATCTTCCGAGGCCAGGTCTGTATGTCGTACAGCTCGACGGTGACCGCGAGTTCCTTGCCATTGCAGTCGTAGATCGTGCCGCGCCTTGCCGGCAGGACGATCTTGCGCAGGCGGAACTCCTCAGCCTTGTCTCGGAAGTAGGGCGCTCGGATCACCTGAATGTAGAAAAACCTGGCGCCCAGTGCCAGGTACAGTAGTGCCAGTATGCATAATGTCCGGTTCATCCGGGTGCGGATGATCTTTCCGCTGGGTGGACGACGTGTTGCCATTGACCCTATCCTGATGCGTCGTAATCAGTCCACGCGCTCCGGTGGAACATGCCTGCCGCCCTGCCGTTGACGGGGATAACAGCAGGGCGGGGCAGCAATGACTGGGCATTAATGGAGCAGGACGAGCCGGAGGATGCCGGCTCACGATCCGTTAGTCCTGAGCGTTCTGCGCCAGGTGCGACTCGACTTCGGGCTTCAGGTAGACCATCTTGTTGCCGACCGACATGCCGTTTTCCCGGGCGAACACCGCGACTCTGTCGGGCTGCCTGAGCCGATCCACCGTGACCGAGAGCTTCTCGTTCTCCACCCTCAGTTCCTTCAGCTTCGACAGAAGCTCGGCTTTCCGATAGCCTTCCTCGGTGACTCTGGCGTACGCGCCGACATACACTATCAGCACGGAGCAAATCGCCGATGCAAGCAACAGAATGCCGAGTGTCTTGTTGGAGAACAACCGCAGGATCAGGCTCCTCTTCCTGCGTCTCGGTGCTCTGGTCACCGTATGCTGCCTTACCTCATGCTTCCTCTGTGCCAACATCCCCTGATCACCCTCTCCTCAAAGGCAGTAAGACCCGATACCGGACACCCACCATCACGAGGCTCGTGTCCCATACTACTTCTGCAGCTTCCTCGCAGCTCTCAGCTTCGCACTTCTCGCTCGCGGGTTAGCGGAAATCTCTTCGGGCGACGCTGTGACAGGCCGCTTCGTAAGTATCTCCAACTCCTTCTCGGCGCCGCATGCACAGACCGGAAGGCCGGGAGGGCAGACACATCTGCCTGCGCGCTTTTGCATTATATCTTTTACGATCCTATCCTCTAAAGAGTGCCAGGAAAGGACCACAATTCTCCCGTTTGGTCTCAGAAGGTCTATCGCAGCCTCGAGGCCGGTCCGCAGCGATTCCAGTTCGCGGTTCACCTCGATCCTGAGGGCCTGGAACGTCCTGGTCGCCGGATGGATGTCTTTCGGCCTCGCCGCCGCCGGAATCGCGGACAGGATTACGTCCACCAACTCGCCGGTGGTGTTGATCGGCTTCCGAGATCGCCGATCGACGATGAACTGCGCGATCCGCTTGGCCCAGCGCTCTTCACCGTAGTCCCTGATGATCTCGTTCAGGCGGCGCTCGGAGTACGCATTCACGACCTCGCGAGCGGTGAGACGCTGGGTCTTGTCCATCCTCATATCAAGCGGGGCATCCGCCTTGAAGCTGAATCCCCTCTCGGCGGTGTCCAGTTGGTAGGATGATACTCCCAGGTCGAGCAGGACACCGTCGGTTGCTTCTATGCCAAGGTTCCTGACGATTGCTCCGAGATCGGCGAAGTTGCCCTTTACGAGCGTTACGTTCTGGGAAAACTCGGATAGTCGTCTCGATGCCGCCGCCAGGGCTTCTTCGTCCCGGTCTATCCCGATCAGCCTGCCGTTGGGTAGAATGCGTTTGACGATCTCTATCGAATGGCCCCCGCCGCCGACGGTACCATCGATGATGGTCTCTCCGCTCCGCGGGTCCAGGTACTGCAGTACCTCCGCAAGCATCACCGGAACGTGGAATTCCTGCATGGCAGACCGGGGGATCTAGCCGATCCCAATCTCTCTGGCAGATTCGCTGATCAGTTCATCGGTCATGGCGGCGGATTTCTCGTCCCATCGCTGCTTGCCCCAGATCTCGATGCGGTTGACGGCGCCGATGATCATGACCTCTTTGTCGATCATGGCGAACTCGCGGAGATTCGATGGGAGAGCCACTCTGCCCTGACTGTCCGTGGTGGCGTCAACAGCTTCTCCGGAGAAGAACCTCTGGAGAACGATGACGTTCGAGTCGAGCATCGGCTGAGCGCTGAGGCGATCTTCGAGCTTTCGGAACTCCTCTTCCGTGAAGACCCACAGACATTTGTCTACTCCTTTGGTGATCATGAACTTCTCACCTAAGAGCAGCCGGAACTTCTGTGGGATTATCACTCGCCCTTTGTCATCGAGACTGTGGGCGAAGCCTCCACGAAACATCCTCTAAGCCTCCACCCGGTGACCCCGTAACACCACCTGCCTCCACAGTGTACTGCTGAGCAGGATTCATTGTCAACCCTTTTTGCGGGAGCGCACCTGAAAAAAGTGCAAAGTTTTTCTGCAGTCGTGGGATTGCTTGATGCCGGCTTCACCAACAGGCTCATTTCGGGCCGATACGGACAGGGACGAGTCCCCACCGGCAGGGCATTTTGGGAGTGTTGAGTGTCAGGGACGGGAATTCGGGAGGTCGGGTCTCGAGGGGTATACTGAGCGCCTGGGACTATGCTTCCCGGCTCCGGAGATACTGCGCCGGGGTTCGGATCAGGACTCCGCCGACCTTCCGACCGTAGAGCCGATCGGAGTGGCGCTTGTCGCCTGTGAGGAGATGCGTGCAGCCGGAATCGATTGCCGCCAGGAGGATGGGAATGTCCTTGTCGGCAAGCGCGACGCCGTCCGGGAGTCGTCCTGATCCGGCTCCCGTGACTACCGTCATGCGCTCGATCAGTCCGTCTAGTGCGTCAACACCATCCGGCGGCAGATTCCTGCGCGCCTCTTCCAGAGCGTAGAGCGAGGTCACCAGTTCCACATCCTGAAGTGACCAGAGCACCAGCAGGCGTGACTCCGAAACATGGGCGGCGGAGAAGAGCACATTTGCATCCAGAAAGACTCTGTCCAACTCGCCTACTCCGGCTTGCTGTGCGGAATGGAATCAGGGTCGAGGCCCATGGCCTTCACGCGCTCGACAGCATCGGCGTAGTCTTGCTCATCCACCGCATTCGACAGGATGAACTCGGCCACTCGATCCGGCGAGTACGTCTCCACAGGCAGAGCTACGGCCGGACGAACGAGGATGCCGTCCTCACGTTCCTCTGCGATGACCAGGGCGCCCTCTTCGATTCCGAAACGTTTGCGGAGACGAGCGGGGATGACAATGGTCCCCCTCTTCCCTACTTTGCTGGTCTCAATCCTTGAACCTGTTCGCATCGCATACCGCCTGAATGTCTGATATTCGGACATTCAGATTATGCCGCAGAACCGTGGTTCTGTCAACAGGTGGTTGGGTGAAGCCGTAGGGGAGACCGCTCCCTCCCCTACGGCGTGATTGCTTGCGGTTACCTAGTGAGGCCGGTGAGACCGAAGAGGATGGGGGAGCACTCGGCGCCGACCGAGCTGATCTCGATCGACTCGATCGGCCTGTCGGGGAGCGGGTTGCGCCAACTTACCGCGCGGAGGACGATCTTGTCGCCGCCTGTGGTGCGGCCCATCCATGCCGTGAGCGCCGACGGCGTCGATGAGGAGTCGTTCCACGCGACGATATTCTCACCGTAGACCAGATCGAGCTCCATCGCCTCGGTCTTCGAGTAGCGGATCAGCACCTTGCCTACCAGTCGGCCTTTCTCGGCATGGTATGCGCCGGTGAGCAGGAAGATCAGGTCGTGGGCCTTGCGACCGACCGGTATGCGGACCGTGTACGGCCACGACCCGGCGGGGTTCATGTCGCCGGATAGCATGACGGCGCCGGCCTTCGGGATATCGAAGCTGATGCCGATCAGCCGGTTGAGGCCGGTCTTGACGGCACGGAGGTCGTGCTCCGGGCCGTATCCGAGCCACGCATCCTTCGACTCGCTGCTCAAGGGCACGGTCACGAACGGCGACAGGTCGATCGTGAAGCCGTCGAGCGCGACGTGATCGGCGGGATTCCTCTTCCAGACCTTGGTGAACTGGTCGGCCGGAGTGTAGGCCAGATCCTCGAGCCCGCGTCCGCCGGGACCCCATGCGTACTCGGCGGCGAGGATGTACGCGGTGAACTGCTGGAACTGCTCGCCGAGAGTCGCTTCGCGGATGTTGTAGCCGGCCCAGAGCGTCTCCATCAGGCCCATCGCGCCGTCCTTCTGCGCAGAGGTGCCGAAGTCCACGATGTTCTGCTCGACATACCACGTCGAGGCGATGACATCGTGACCGAGATCCTGGTACATCCGCACGCTCGGGAAGTCGTCGGCCATGCAGTAGTGCCAGTCGGTGATGATGATATCCTTCGGCAGGCCTTCACGAATGCCCTTGGCGATCTCGGGGGTCTCCGCCCACCCCGCGTCCGGAGTCTCCGTCTTGTGGAGGCCCATGTCGCCCCAGAGCATCACGCGGATACCCTTCTTCGTGAAGTAGTCGTGCAGCTTGGCGACATCCTCGTTGAAGAGCTGATCGACGGTCTTCTGCTTGCAGGTCTCATCATGAGGGAAGCGACCGCCCATCGTGACTTCGTCGTGACCGATGTGGAACCACTTGGGCTGGAAGAGCTCGATCGCCTCGTCATAGACCTTGAAAATGAACTCGTAGCTCTTCGGATTGCTCGGGCAGTAGCCGTACGGGCGCTCCGGATCCTCGGCGATGTCGAGGTTGGCGCCGTTCTTGAACATCCACTCGGAGTGACCGAGCGACTGGACAAGCGGCGCTACCTCCATATGGTGCAGCCGGGCGTAGTCGATCATCGCCTTTAGGTCTTCCTTGCTGGTGCTCCACTCCAGCCAGATCCTCGGATCGGCCTCCCACTTGGTATAGTCCGCCTGGATCAGCAGGAAGTTGAGCTTGTGGCGGGCGAAGACACGCCGGATCAGCTTCTCCATGAACGGCCTGACCTCGCTGCCGATGAAGACATGCGCGCCGCGGACCTTCATGGAGGGCCAGTCCTTGATGACGGCGCCGTTGACCGCTGCTCCGCCAACCGTCGGCTTCAAGAGCTGGATGAGCGTCTGGACCCCGTAGAACGTGCCCCTGACGTCCTTGCCAATGACCAACGCGAAGGGTCGGGACGCCTTGAGGGCATATCCCTCATCCTGTGCGGGCGGCTCCAGGCCGATGTTCTTGCCGAGCCTGTCGAGCAGCGAGTTCCTGCCCGGCTCGCCGATGGCGATGAAGTCCCTGGCAGCCTGAGTCTGCCCCGCCGGGACTACCTTCAGCTCCAGACCGTAGATGTCGCGCAACTCCTCGTTCAGAGACTCGGCCGCGAACCGGTCGGCATCGGTCGGATTGTCAGGCAGCACGATGAGCGTGTTGCGCGTGATGACGAAGTCGTTGCCGGTGAGGTCCATTGACTTCGGCACCGGCACGATCCTGACCAACTCGTCCATCGGAAGCTTGGCATCCTTGACGTCGTTGATCCGAACGGAGTCCGGCGTGATGTCCGGAGCGATACTGAGGCCGCTATGCGCGAAGAACTTGATCTTCGCAGAGATGCGCAGTTCTCTGCCGTACTCGAGCGGTCGCGCGGGAACTCCGAGCCCGCACCAGAAGATCGGAGACTCCTTCGCCCATGCCTGTGAATCGCGGCGGGCGTCGAAGATCACCAGGTCCTTATTGTCGCCGGTGATGGTCAATTCCATCGGGCCGAGACGGGAGTCGATCTTCAGGCGGTGGAACGGCGGAACCAGCATCGACTCGCGCTGGTCGGACGACTTCGCGGCATAGGGCACGGTCCCGGTCTTGCGACCCTCGACGGTATCCGATTCGAATGCACAGTCGGCGATCAGAGGAGCGCTGAAGTAGCCCAGGCAGTACTCGATCTCCGCGGGCTCATCCTTCAGGAGCCGGTACCGGAGGTCGATCGTCACCTCGTCGGATTCGAGCATGGTGACGTTGTAGGTAGCGGAGAAGGTGTCATTCTTCATCGCAACTTTGACCAGCTTGCCGCCGGGGATCTCCTCCGAGGTGATCGTGTGGTTCTCCAGGTGGTGGCCGAAGAGCAGCCTCGTCCACCCGGGGGTGACCACGTAGAGCGATGACTTGCGGATCACGGTGACGCCCTTGTATTTGAGCGTCACTCCGCCGTTGGTGTACGTGAAGTCGAAGTTGTTCATGGTGCAAGTCTTCGATGTCTGGCCGAGCGCCGGAGCGGCGATCATGACCAGGAGAAGCAGGATGGTGGTAATGGTGTTTCGCATGGCTTTCGTTCTGATGCCGGGCAGTCCCAGACATGCCTGAGCGCTTGCTCCAATTCCTCCGGCGACGGATTGATCCCCCGAGGGATCTCACGAACTAGAGGACGAGCAGTCTCTCTGCCCGCGTGATGAGGTATTGTGGTTGTCCTACCGCCCGGATGACGGTAGAAAACGTGACTCCTTTCCGCCGAACCGGCCTGAAGCCAAGCTGCAGGAGAGCCCTCTCCATCGACTTGGCACTCACCGCAGGAAGCCGTGTCATGCGGCTACCTCGATCGGCTGCAGGCCAATGAACTGCGGCAGATCGTCCGTGGAGCCGCGGTATTCTCCAAGGCACAACTCCAGGATCTCCTTTAGGTTCTCCCGGAGTTCGTCCGGAGTCTGCGCTTGCGTGTGAGCACCCGGGATTCCGGGCGCTATGCCCACGTAGAGCTTGGATGCAGGGTCGTACTCGACATACTCGGTGAAAGCTCTCACGTGGCATCTCCTGCAAGACAGCGTATTCACACAGGGAGAAGTGGCCGGCCCGAAGGCGCGGCCACTTGGATTATCCGGTATCAGGCGCTCAGGAAGCAGCTTCGCCGGGCTCTTCCTCCGAGGGCACGGTGGAGAATACCCCCATGTTGCGGAACATGGAGTACCGCTGCTCGATCAACTTCTCGGGCTTCATCTTCTCAAGCTCGGCCAGATGCTTCACGATGGCGGACTTCACGGCGGCGGCCGCCTGCTCGTAGTTCCGGTGAGCCCCACCCTTGGGCTCCGGGATGATCTCGTCGATGATCCCGAGCTCCAGGTTGCGCTGGGCCGTGATGTTGAGCGCATCGGCGGCTTCCGGCGCACGTGCGGGGTTGCGGTCGAACTCCGACAGGATCGCCGCGCATCCCTCCGGCGGGATCACCGAGTAGACCGCATGCTCCTGCATCAGCACACGGTTCGCAACGGCGATTCCGAGCGCGCCGCCGCTTCCACCTTCGCCGATGATGACTGCGATAACCGGCACTCTGAGCACCGCCATCTCCATCATGTTCCGCGCGATTGCCTCGCTGATACCCCGCTCCTCTGCGCCGAAGCTGCAGTCGGCAGCGGGAGTGTCTACCAGACAGATGATCGGGCGGCCAAACTTCTCGGCCATCTTCATGAGTCGGAGAGCCTTGCGGTATCCTTCAGGCTTGGCGCTGCCGAAGTTGCGGAACTGACGCTCCTTGATGTCGCGCCCCTTCTGCTGGCCGACCACTACTACGGGCTTGCCGTCCAGGAATGCGAATCCGCCGACCATTGCCTTGTCGTCGGCGAAGAGCCGGTCACCATGCAGTTCGACGAAGTCGTCGAAGATGGCGCGTATGTAGTCGAGCGAGTACGGCCTCTGCGGGTGCCGAGCCATGAGCGTCTTGTCCCACGGTGTCAGGTTGCTGAAAATCTGGTCAGCAAGCCGGTCACGGTGCTCTTCGAGCGCGGTGATCTCCTCAGACCGATCTACTCCCTCCTCGTCGGAGATACGCTTCAGTTCGGAGATGGCTTCGTCGAGCTCGGCGAGCGGCCTCTCGAAGTCAAGAACGTTGTTGACCGCCATTACTTCCTCCCTCCGAACTCCAGGAGCTTGATGAGTGTGTCACGGATCTCCCGCCTGGGGAGTACCATGTCCACCATGCCGTGCTCGAGCTGCCATTCCGCCAGTCGATATCCGGGCGGCTCCTTGACGACCTGGGCCTGGGCCGCAACCCGCTGGCCCGCCAGACCGATGAGCGCTCCGGGTTCGGCGATGATGACGTCGGCGAGCATGGCGAAACTGGCATGGACACCTGCCATCGTGGGATCGGCGAAGACGGCGATGTACATCAGCCCAGCCTTGTCGAACTTCGCGGCGGCGGCGCTGGTCTTCGCCATTTGCATCAGGGAGAGTATGCCCTCCTGCATCCGAGCGCCGCCGGAGGTATGAACCATCACGACCGGCATCCGCTGCTCGATGGCGCGCTCGTAGGTGCGTGTGACCTTCTCACCGTAGACGCACCCCATGCTTCCGGCCAGAAATGCGAAATCGGCGACTCCGATCGCGACGGGATGGCCTCCGATGGACGCGGTACCGGTGATCATGCCGTCGTTGATGCCGCACTTCTCCTGCAGCTTGGCCATCTTGGCATCGTACTGGGGGAAGTTCAGCGAGTTCACCGTGATCAGGTCGGCGTCGGTCTCGACGAAGCTGTCTTCATCGACGGTGATCGCCAGCCGCTCTATCGCTCGCAACTTGAAGTGGTAGTTGCACTTGTTGCAGACCTTGAGGTTCTTTTCCAGCTCTTTGCTGAAGAGAATCTCGGCGCACTTCGGGCACTTGGTCCACAGACCGTCGGGCAATGCGTCCAGATGCTTTCTGGCGGCTTTTCCGGCTGCCTTGGGTTTACGTCGGAACCAACCGTCAGGAGTCAATTAGCTCACCTCAGTCCAGTCGATTGAGATCAAAACGTGGGTACAGGATACAGGATTCCCTCGGAAAAAGCAAGCGGCGTTCGGGAGACCGCAGACGTGGGAAGAGACGCGGACGGATCCGCGAGGGCGGTGATCAGGCGTTGTGGATGGCGTCTACTGCGGGAGCCAGACGGTCGAATATCAGGAGTCCGGGGAGTCTGTCCGCGCCGATCACCTCGAAGATGACCCTGACGTTCGGGTGGGCTATCACGAGGGCGAGCCGGCCGCCGGCGTCCGTGACCAACCGATATGCCGACAGTACCGCCTGCACACCCGCGCTGTCCATATATTGGACGCCGGAGAGGTCTATGACAAAGCCGCGCGGAGACTCACGGGATGCGGTCTCGATCGCTGTCCGGAATGCGTCGACATTGCCGAGGTCGATCTCTCCGCTGGCTTGTACGACTCTTTCGAGGTCCTGCACGACTCGTACGTCCATACTCCTGAGAACCTTTCGCAGCACCCGTATATCAGCCTATGATTCCTGTTATGTCCGGTGCGAGCGATACCTCCTGGGACGGGAGGAACCTCATCTCGAGACCGACCGTCGTGCCGTCCGGGCCGGTCGCCAGATAGACTCTGTCGCACAAGCGGATCATCACTTTGTACCCCATGCCGAGCGTGCCGGCCGTCGAGTATCCTCGCCGAAGAGCCACATCCGGCAGGCTGAGCGCCGCTATGCCCGGCCCCTTGTCCGTAATGACGAACATGATGCCATCCTTCAGCCGGTGCAGCGATGCTCTGCCCCCTCCGGCGTGCTTGATGGCATTGGTGACCGCTTCTCCGATGCTGAGAACAAAGCGCCCTGCCCTGTTCTCATCCATGCCTTCTCCGACGGCCAACTCACGCACGTCCTGCCTGACCCTCGCCATATCGTCCGTGTTTCGGATCTCCCAGGATGCTACGGCAGGGCCTGCGATACGCGCTATCTCATCGACGTCGGCGATGGAGAGCTTTCCGTTCGTCGCCGCCAGGATCAGCCTGCGGTAGAACTCGAACCTGTGCTCCTGTTCCTCTCGGAGCGACTCCTCCGCCCGCCTGCGACGCTCGCGTATCTCGGATGCTCGCAACTCTCGCGCAACCGCCGGGCCGAGACGGGAGAGATCGTGCTTCAGCACGAAGTCCTGAGCGCCCGACCTCATCATCTCGATGGCGGTCTCTCTCGGGATTGTGCCCGATACGAGGATAAACGGGATGTCCTTTCCGCTATCGAGAAGCAGCTTGAGCGCATCCGGACCGCTGAAGTGCGGCAGAGAGAAGTCGGCTATGATTATGTCCCATTCCCGGCTGTCCAGAGCCGACCGCATCGCCTCGGGGGTCTCCACCCGCTCGTAGACCGGATCGAAGCCGGAGTTCCTCAACTCCCTGATCACCAGGCGGGCGTCCGGCTCGGAGTCCTCAACCACCAGAACACGGATGGGGTTCGCCATCTTACTTACCCCTGGTCGCCGCAGGAGGCCCGTTCAGCAGCAACCGGTAGCAGCCGACCAGCCTGACAGCCTCCACGAACTTGCTGAGATCGACCGGCTCAGAGCACGCTCCGTCAGCGCCGCATCGAGGAAAGCTTCATGTGCATTTCGCTCCGGTCGGTATCGTGAAGTAGAACGTCGCACCTTTGTCGACTTCTCCCTCTGCCCAAACCCGACCGCCGTGCCGGGTAACGATCCGTCGAACGATCGACAGTCCGATGCCTGTCCCGGGGAATTCGGCCTCGGTGTGCAACCGCTGGAAAGGCGTGAACAGCTTGTCCACGTAGGCCATGTCGAATCCCGCGCCGTTGTCCCGGACATAGTATACCCGTTCGCCATCCCGCTCCGTTGCAGCGAACTCAATGCGGGCCTGGGCCGACTTGCTGGTATACTTCCACGCGTTGCCGAGCAGGTTCTCGAGCACTATCCGCAGAAGGTCGGAGTCCCCACAGACTGTCAGACTCGGCTGGATGCTGATATCCACCTGACGTTCGGGGCTCTGCTGCCGGAGTTCGCCCACGACAGATGCGGCCATGGCGCTGAGATCTACGTTCTCGAAGATCATCTCAGCCCTCCCGACACGCGAGAGCCGCAGGATGTCGTCGATCAACCGGGCCATGCGTTGCGCGGCGTCGCGGACGAAATGCAGGTACTCTTTGCCCTCCTGATCGAGCTTGTCTTCGTAGTCCTCCAGGAGCGCCAGGCTGAACCCGTCGATCGCGCGCAACGGCGCCCGCAGATCGTGGGAGACGGAGTAGGCAAATGATTCCAGTTCCCTGTTCACCGCCTCGAGTTGGGCGGTTCGGTCACGCACTCGCTGGTCGAGTTCCTCGCTGATCTGACGGTAGCGTTCCTCACTCGCCCGGAGGGCATCCGCGCGCCTGATGAGGTCGGATGCCATCGTCTGTACCGTCTCACGCAGATGACGCACCTCGATGGGAGCCAGAGGATCGCTGCGCGCTTCGACCCTGCCGCCGCCCATCTCCTGGGCATCGCGCTCCAGGCGTAGTATCGGGTCGGAGATGGTTCGCGCGAGGACATATGCCGTCAGAAAGGCCAGCGATGCTATCACCAATGCCAGCAGGGCATCGAGGGCCAGACCCCGTCTCACCGGCGCGAACGCCGACTCGACCGGCTGACCGGCGCCTGCGATCCAACCGGTGCCGGATATCGGCGTCCGTGCCGATACCCACGTACCGCCGGGAATAGCGAGCTCCTGGATGGCGATCTGGGCCCGGCCCGTCTCGATCACGCGCCGGAGCGCGGGGTCCGTGTCGCGCCAGCGTGTACGGTCCTCCCAAGTGTAGCCCAGTTCCGGACTCCGGTATACCAGCGCGCCCTGGCTATCGAAGACGGCATACGAGGCGCCACCCGATCGTCCGTGCAGCAGAGCCACCTCGTCCAGATTCGAAGGCTCGATTCCCGCCACCACCACACCCCGCAGGAGCCCGGTACCGTCACGAACGGCGGTGGCGATGGCAAATGTCGGCGCAGGCGTCACAATGCCCCTGGGCGTGAGATCGCCGATCGCCCAGGGGCTGCCTGCCAGTATCCGTCTGAAGTAAGCTCGGTCGGCTATGCTGCGGCCAACAAATGACGGTAGAGTGGACACGAGCACGCTACCGTCCGCATTCACCCAGCTCAGGTTCCGTATGCTGGGATACTGCTCGACCGCTGCCGCAAGTAAGTTCAGAACCTTGGTCTCCGTGTATGGAGAGAACGTGAGTATGCCTTGGCCGACAACGTAGTTCTGCCGCTGGACACCGTCCACATACGCCTTGAAGATGGTTGCCACGCCCTGCGCGACCTCAAGCTCCGTCTCCAGCGCCGTTGCGCGCCGCAGTTGGTAGCGCTGGTAGTGGACCCAGCCGATCAGGATCAGCAGCGGCAGAAGCGTCAGCGCGATCAGCAGGAACAGGCGCGCGCGTATGTCGCCGGGAAGCAGGCGTGCGCGCCGTCTCGACCGTCCGGTTGTGGGTACAGCAGGACTCACGAATGATCTCCCGGCAGGCGTTGTCCGCGCGGGTGCGCATCGCCTGCTCCGGCCTCGTATTCGTGTATACCCAGCGGCGAGACGAGGGTTTCCAGCTTGGCTGCTTTATGTTATGATGTATGTCACCGATGTTAAGATCGTGAGACCTGTTTTCGGAGCGGATATGGACCTGAGCGACCTGAGGAAAGAAATCGACCGGATAGACAGTGAGATACTCGACCTTCTGAACAAGCGTGCGGAAATGGCGCTGGAGGTAGGCAAGCATAAGGAGAAGACCAACAAGAGCTTCTTCGCGCCGGAACGTGAGCGCCAGGTGCTCAAGGGACTGACGGATGCCAACCGCGGTCCCCTGCCGAACGCCGCCGTTCGCGCCATATACCGGGAGATCATCTCCGCCTCGCGCGCTCTTGAGAGGCCGCTGACCGTTGCGTACTGGGGGCCTCCTGCTACGAACACCCACATGGCGAGCATCCAGCAGTTCGGTTCGTCGAGCGCCTTCACGCCGGTCGATACCATCCCGGACGTCTTCAGCGAGGTTGAGCGAGAGCGGGCGGACTACGGAGTCGTGCCGATCGAGAACTCGACCGAGGGCGTGATCAACCACACGCTCGACACGTTCCTCCAGTCGGACCTCAAGATTTGCTCGGAGATATACCTGCCGATCACTCACAACCTGCTCTCATGCGAGAGCGAAGTATCCGGCATCAGGCGGATCTACTCGATCCCGGTCGCGACGGCCCAGTGCCGGAACTGGCTGTGGGCCAACCTGCCGGATGTGGAGATCATGGATGTCTCGACAACCGCGAAGGCCGCTCAGATATGCGCGGAAGAATCGGGCGCGGCGGCGATCGGGACACGGCTGGCGGCGGAGGTGTACAGCGTGAAGCTGGTCGCCGAGCACATCGAGGACAATCCGCAGAACCGGACTCGCTTCCTGGTGATCGGCCGCAACGAGCCGGCGCCGAGCGGGAAGGACAAGACGTCGGTGATGTTCTCGGTCGCGCACAAGTCGGGGTCGCTCTTCCGGGCGATGAGCGCGTTCGAGAAGTACGACGTCAACCTGACGATGATCGAGTCTCGCCCGACGAAGCTGACACCGTGGGAGTACGTGTTCTTCATCGACTGCCAGGGCCACGTGACCGACGAGCCGGTAAGGAAGGCTCTGAAGGCGCTGGAAGAGCACACGCTCTTCGTGAGCGTGCTGGGATCGTACCCCGAGGCGGAGTAGAGGTCAGTGGAAGACCTTGCCGGTCCAGAGGTACTTCCACCACGGCCAGACGGACCGCCTTTCGACCCGTCCGTTCCCATAGAGATACAGGTGCACGCCCATCTCGTCTTCCCAATCGGTGATGCTGATGATCACTGCGTGCTCAGGCTTCTGTCCGCGCTTTGGAGGGATGTATCGATAGAACGTGCCCCCTCCGGGGTTCCATCCCTGGTGAGAGAAGGGGCGCTGTGACGGCCCTCGGCTGCCCATCTGCGGGAAATACGGCTTGAGCGCCGGATCCCATCCCTCCGCAGGAGGGAACTCCTCGTCCCAGTCCGATCTGTAGGTCTCCAGCGCCCGTGCAACCACGTTCAGGTGCGCCTCTTCATTAGCCAACCATGCCCGCTGACGTGCCGTAGCGAAGAGCATGGTAAGCAGCAGGCATAACAGGCTGAGTGCCCACAGAGCTCCGGATACCACGGGCCACCTCCATCGGCGGCTGAAGCGGTCGCGCTGGAGGGTGCGCACAAGCGAGGCGATGAAGATGACACAGAGAACGATGGCAACGAACGCGGGGAAGGGCCATGAACCGCTGAAATACGCGCTGGTCACGACACACCCCAGCAGAACCGCAGGAACGCCAACAACCACTTGAAGAACGGTCCACAGCAGCCTGGTAGAGCTGTTGACTGCCACTAGCTTATCCTCTCTGCGGAATGAGTTGCTTCACTTGTACTGATGGCATCGCGGACGAAAAGGTTCCTGACACCAGAAGCGAAGGCCGACTCGGATCGCCGAATCGGCCTTTCACACATCTGTGTCGGCAAGATCACTCCCGTGCTTCGGACTCGGCTGATGCCTGCTCGGGCTCGGCCGGATGCGTCTTCACTATCTTCACCTTGTGGATGCGCCGGCCGTCGGTCTTCTCGATGGTCAACTGCGCGCCGTCGTACTCGACCGACTCGCCCTGATACGGCTGCTTGCCGAACAGACCGAACACGAACCCGCCGATGGTATCGAACTCCTCCTCGGGCAGGTCGAGATCCATCTGCTCGTTGATCTCGTCGATCGGCATTCGGGCGTCCACTATGCTCGTGTTCTCGTCTATCACCTCGACCATCGGCTCCTCGACATCGTACTCATCCATGATGTCGCCGACGATCTCCTCCAGGAGGTCTTCGATGGTGACCAGGCCCGCGGTACCGCCGTACTCATCGACGACGATCGCAAGCTGGATCTTGCTCTTCTTGAACTCCGCTAGGAGTTCGTCCACCTTCTTGTTCTCCGGGATGATATACGGAGGCCGCATCAACTGCCGGATGGTGATGTTCTTGTCGTGCTCATGCAACCCGCGGAGGACATCCTTCGCATGCACGACGCCGACGATGTGATCGATGTTCTCCTCGTACACCGGTACCCGAGAGTGACCCGCGCCCATGATCACATCGAGCAACTCATCGATGGGCGCATCGACATCGACGGTCTTCATGTCGATGCGCGGGACCATGACCTTCCGCACGACGGTATCGGTAAACTCGAAGATGGAGTGGATCATCTCGCGCTCCTCTTCTTCGAGGACGCCTTCCTCCTCACCGGCCTCGACGAGCATCTTCAACTCCTCTTCAGTGACGACCGGAGGAGAGAAGCTGGCTGTCCCGCCGAACGGCCTGACGAGCAGGTTGCTCGACCAGGTGACGATCCGAATCAGCGGGTAGAGGACGACCGACAGGAACATCAGCGGCCCGGCGGACCACAGCGCGACTCGTTCGGCGTGTTGGAGCGCCAGGCTTTTCGGGCTGATCTCCCCTACCACAAGGCTGAGGTAGCCGATGATCAGCGTGACGAGGAAGACCGCGACTCCGGCCGCATTCTCGGCCAGAAGTGGGATTCCGGCGCGCTCGAAGAGGTTCGCGACAGGTTGGGCCAGAGTCACAGCACCGGCCGCTGATGCGAAGAATCCGACCAGTGTTACGCCGATCTGGACAGTCGCGAGAAGCCTCGTGGGGTCTTCCACAAGCTTCTGAACGGTCCGGGCTCGCTGCACGCCCTCTTCGATGAGCTGCTTGATCCTGGTCTTGCGCACTGATACAAGAGCGATCTCCGCCATCGCGAAGAACGCATTCAGTAGTATCAGCCCCAGGATGAGAACGAGACTCCAGGCGATTCCGACAGGCGCGAGTTGTGCGAGGCTCGTCGCGAGATTGCTGCTTGTAGCGGTCCCGATCGGAACCGCCTGTGCCAACATGTGTGCTAAACTAGCAGGGTCAGGGTCTGTACCCAAACTCCAAACACCCCCAATTGAGATCAGACTTAGTAATCAGTGACCAGTGGCCAGCGATCGGTGATCGGTGTCGGTCGTTGTCAGGCCGGCAGGAACCAGTAGACGAAGGCGGTGAGAAGCATCGCCAGGATCGCCCCCATGATGACCTCCTGGATCGTGTGTATCCTCGCCTCGACCCGGCTCTGTGCGATCAACAGCGCCATGATAACCGCTACGATCGCCGTGAGCGCATCGCCCCCGGTGAAGTACAGGATCGTGGATGCCAGGAAGAATCCGGCCGCCGAGTGGCCGCTGCATATGCCGCCCTTCAACAGCTTTCCTCTCGACCCGAGGACCTTGATGATCATCACCAGCACCAGCAGGACTATGCCCGCCAGCAGGACCTTCATCAGACTGTCCGGGCCCTGGACTCTCATTCCGCTCACCCGGCTGAAGGTCTGGTCCCCGAGGAACAGCAGGCAGCCGACAAGGACCGCGGTCGCCGTCGCGATGAGCACAGCCCCCGCCGCGGCGTCCTTCGCAAACTTGGCCAGCGGATGGTACGTCTGCGTCACCAAGTCCACCACCGCCTCGATGGCAGTGTTGAACATCTCGGCCATCAGAACGAGGGAGATCGTGAACAGCAGGACGAGTATGTCCTTCTTGTCCAGGCCGAACATCATAGCCACGAGCAGCACCAGTACCACCGTCACGAAGTGGAAGCGCATGTGCTTCTGGGTCCGGAACACGTCCAGGATGCCGTCTACGGCATACTTGAAGCTCTCGAGCGCACTCTTCGGCTTGATGGGCGGTTTGTACTTCTCGTAGTCGTGTATTTCGTCGCTGATCGCCGGTTGTTTGGTCTTGTCGCTCATCCTCTATATACTTCCTAAGACGGCTCTCTCGCGCTCCCGCATCTCCTCCGCGCCTTCGTCGGTCTCGTCATCGTAACCGAGCAGGTGCAGAATACCGTGCACTACCAGCAGAGACAGCTCGTCGTCAAGCGTCCACCCCTTCTCCTCCGCCTGCCTGGATGCCGTCTCGATGGAGATCACGACATCGCCCAGGACTACCGGCTCCTCCGGCTCGCCCTGGATCTCGTCCTCCTCCCATTGCTGGAAGGAGAGCACGTCAGTCGGCTTATCCTTGCCTCGATAGTCCCGATTGAGCTGATGGATGTGCTCATCGGTGGTGAGCAGTATGCTTACCTCGGCAGGGTAAGGAAACTTCTCAGCCTGCAACAGCTCTTTCGCGACCCTGGTCAGTCTTTCCTGATTCACCGGCCGCGGTTGAAGACTCTTTATCAGTATTTCCATTGGCAGCAGGCCTCCTTGCCTCCCAACCCGGCGGCTCGGGATACTCGATACGCGCGTGCAGCATGCTGGTGAGCGTGCGCACGAACGAATCTGTGATCCGGCTGATGTCCTTGAACGTCAACTCGGATTCGTCCAACTGACCGTCCGAGAGTCTCTCATCTATGATCTTGAGGACCATGTCCTTGATGCTGCCGATACTCGGCTTCACCAGCGTCCTCGATGCGGCTTCGACCGCGTCGGCGAGCATGAGCAGCGCGGCTTCCTTGGTCTGCGGCTTCGTACCCTCGTACCGGAACTGCTGTTCCAGGACCGTGGAGCCGTTCCCGCTCTCCTCCCCGGCCTTGTGGTAGAAGTACCGCACCAGGCTCGTGCCGTGGTGCTGGCGCATCAACTCGCAGACCGCCGGGGGCAGCTTGTACTCGTGTGCAAGCTCGAGCCCGTCCTTGATGTGCGATCTGATCACCAGGGCGCTCAATGAAGGGTTCAGCCGATCGTGGACGTTCTCGACATGCTGGTTCTCCACGAAGAAGTGCGGCCTCCTCATCTTGCCGACGTCGTGGTAATACGAGGCGACACGGACGAGCAATTGGTCGGCGCCGATAACTTCCGCCGCACTCGCTGCTATACTACCCACAAATACGCTGTGACTGTATGTGCCCGGCGCCTCCATCAGCAGGCGCTTAAGGATCGGATTGTTCGTGTCCAGGAGTTCCAGCAGGCGAATATGCGTCGTGATGCCGAACGGCTTCTCCAGGGCCGTCGTGCCCATGCCGAAGATACCGATCGAGATCATCCCTCCGACCACCGCCCAGGTGGACCCCAGCATGAGGTCCTTCATCGAGTCGCCGCTGATGCGCCCGATGAGCCAGACCATCGCCAGGTTTGCGATGCACACAAAGGCCGCCGCTCTCATCAGGTCGGAGCGGTGGCGGATATCGGACACGGCGTATATGGCGACCACGCTGCTGATGATCGCCGCCGCCACGAACCGCAGTTCGTGGTTCATCGCAAGGCCCGCTACGGAGGCCAGGAACGCCACAACCAGTACCGCGACCGCCGGACTGATCAGGATCGCCGTCATCATGGCGGCGGTGGCGACCCAGATCATCATGAAGTAGCCGTACTGGACGCCGCTCAGGTTGAGCCCCAGCATGGTGCCGCCGAGTTTCAGGCCCAGGGCGCTGAACACCACAATGATCGAGAGCAGCAGCATCATCTTGGTCGAGCGGAAGGTCCCCTGATAGTACCGAGCCAGGAACGCCATCGCAAGGATCACCACGCAGGCAACCAGCAGGCTGATGCAGAGCATGCTCAGGTAGTCCACGTGCGGCTGCCGGAGTCCCAGGGCCATGAACTTGTCGATATGCTCGGGCGTGACCTTCTCGCCCTTATCGATCACGACTTCCCCGAGGAAGATCTGACGATACCTCGGCTCCACGGCCAGACGCTCCCGGTCCCTGGCTTCTTTGGTCAGCTCGGGATCGTACAGGCGATTCGGGCGGATGACCCCATTGGCGACATCGGACGCCGCCGCCACGTAGGCGCGGCTGGTGAAAAAGTTGCTCGCACGCCGCCGGAACTCGTCTCTGGCCCACTGGACGTCGTTGGTGTCGTCGCGAATTTCGCGGTCCATGATCTCGCCGATCACGCGCTCGGTGTAGGACTCCATCTGCGAAAACGTCTGCGGATCCGCGGTGAGCAGGGTGCGCAGCGACTCATCCGGGAGGTCGGAGCGCAGGTTGCGGCGGACCCACTCAGCCTTGAGACGGACGGAGTGGAGAGTGGCATCCGATCGGGTGCGCCGAAGGATGTCGAAAACGTTGGATACGGACCGGACGGCCGCGGAGGACGACTTCGGTACGACGTTGTAGACCTTGTCGGCGCTGGCCGCCGCTTCGTCCCGGAGGCGCTCTGTCTCCACAGTATCGACATACCGAACCGTTCGATGTGCGCGTATCTGCTCCGGGCTGACGTCGCCAACCTGAAGTGAGACCTTGTCAGGGAGAAGGTGCAGTGAGAAGAGAACCGACAGCAGGGCGACTGTGGCAATACCCAGGGCTACACGGCTGCCGTCCGCCTTGCGCGGCGCCGGCTTCTTCTTTTCGGGGTCTTTTCTTCGTAAGCCCGCCAAGGCGGACAGCTTGAAGATCGTCATGTCATTCGGAGTTGCTCTCGAGCATCCGGTCAACTATCGCGCTTACCAGTTTGCCGTCTGCTCGACCACGAGTTCTCGGCATCAGGGCGGCCATTACCCTACCCTTGTCCGCCTTCGATGTGGCCTGCAACTCCGAGATCACCTCTTGCACGATGCCGGCGATCTCAGCTTCGCTGAGTTGCTGCGGCAGGTAATCTGCCAGGATTCTGAGTTCGGCCGACTCCTTGTCTACGAGGTCGGCTCTACCGGCTTTCTGAAACTGCTCTATCGACTCACGCCGCTGCTTGCTCTGACGGGCGAGTACATCCTGTATCTCTTCGTCCGTGAGAGTGTGCCCCTTGGCGATCTCCGTGTTCCGTACCTCGGAGAGTACGAGGCGGATCACGGAGATCTTCAGGGTATCACCCGTCTTCATTGCGGATTTCAAGTCTTCCGACAATCGTTCGCGCAGTGACATGGTGTGTGACGCCTTTGAAGGCTTTGCAGCCTGCGTCGCGTGATTCGAGGATCACGCGCTAGTTCCTAGAGTTGTTTCTGCTCATCTTGCGCTTGCGAGCGTTCTCTGCCTTGCGCTTCTTGTCGCTCGGTTTCTCGTAGTGCTCGTGAGCACGCGCTTCCTTGAGAACACCGGCCTGCTGAAGCTCCTTCTTGAAACGCTTCAACGCGCTGTCAATGGATTCGTTCTGCCTAAGCTGAACCTGCGCCAACTATTTCCCCCCTCTTCGCTGGTCTGTTCGAAAGCCTCGCGGATGACAAACAATCAGGCAACAGAGTTCCCCAATAAAAACTAGCTGCGCGCAAGCGCAGCATGCCCGACATATGCTTTCACTCTACGCACATTATACCCGTGGAGGAAATGTGTGTCAAGCTTAGCCGGGAGGCCAACCCAACTGTCTCCCTCCGAGCAGATGAAAATGCAGGTGCGGAACGCTCTGCCCCGCGGCCTGCCCGGAGTTCACGACGACCCGGAAACCGTCCTCGGCCACACCCAGTTCCCGCGCCAGTCCGGGCACGACTTCCCAAATGCGGGATACGACCCCGATGTTCTGCTCTGTGACGGACAGGACCCCGGGGATATGCTCCTTCGGGATCACTAGAACGTGCACCGGAGCCACCGGATTGGCGTCGGGGAAGGCGATGATCTCGTCATCCTCGTAGACCGGCTGCACCGGGATCTCGTGGTCTGCGATCTTGCAGAAGATACACCTTTCCATGCTATGTGCCTCCACGTGCCGCACGATCAGGCGGCGTGATTGTGCCTCTTGCCCTGCCCCGGGAGACGCTGTGGACTTCGACATCTACTATGTCGCCGACCAGATGATCGTCTGCTTCGAACTCGACCCTGATATAATTATCGGTAAATCCGGATCGAAGCTTATCTTCGGTATGCTTGCCCTCTACCAGGACGGGCACCGCTTCTCCTATTATACAGCGTGCGAACTCGTCTGCATGCTTCTCCGCAAGTTGAATGAGCGCCCTGCTGCGCCGACCTTTCTCGGCCGCCGGGACATCGTCGGGCAGTCTCGAAGCCGCGGTTCTCGGCCTTGGCGAGTAGCGGAACACATGTGCCCGCGAGAACCGAACTCTCTCGAAGAACCGGCGGGATGACTCGAACTCCTCCACCGTCTCACCGGGGAATCCGACCATGATGTCGGTGGTGACGGCCAGGCCCGGCACCAATGCGCGCGCCTGTTCGACGAACGACAGGAACTCCTCCGGAGTGTAGGGCCGGTTCATCCGCTTCAGGACGCCTGCATCACCGCTCTGCAGGGGAATGTGCAGGTGGCGGCATACACGGCGGTTCCGGGCCATGAGATCGATCAGCCCTTCCGGGACATCGGTCAGTTCGATGGAACTCAGGCGCACACGCTCGATCCCCGGCGTCTCCGCCGCGATGCGCACGATATCCGTGAGGCTCGCGCCGTCCTCGTCCTGATAGCGTCCGAGCCGGATACCCGTCAGCACGATCTCTCTGAACCCCCGTCCCGCCAGATCGGCGAGTTCGGCCTGCACCTCGGCTCGCGGGCGGCTGTACATCGTCGAGCGGGCGAACGGCACGGCACAGTAGGAGCAATACTGGTCGCAGCCGTCCTGAATCTTGATCGTGGCCCTGGTCCGCTCCGATCGCGTCGTCTCGCTCTTCCCGGGCGCCAGGGTCGCTACGAACTCCGGCGAGAGGTGGTCGAGCACTCTGTCCGCGATGTCGTCCTTGCCGCGGTTGCCGAGCACGAGGGAGACTCCCTCGATGCCCGCTGACGCGTCCGGCGAGGTCTCCGCGTAGCAGCCGGCGAGCACTACAAGCGCCTGAGGATTGCGGTGCCAGGCGTTCCGCGCAGCCTGCCGGGACTTGCTGTCGGCGGTATGCGTGACCGTGCAGCTATTGATGATGTAGACGTCCGCGCGTTCATCGAAGTCCACGACATCGAATCCTCTGGCCTGGAAGCTCTCCACCATCTTCTGAGTCTCGTACTGGTTTACCTTGCAGCCGAGCGTGTGAAACGCGATTCTGACCAATGAACCCTCGCCCTTTCCGCATCCCGATGAACGAGAAATGCGACTTTTCATGCTATCAAAGTACTGGTCCTATGTCAAATGTCGGAGCCTGGTGGCGTTGGGCTTACTCCCCCACCCACCACTTTCCGAGTTTTACACCGGGAATTTTGCGGTAAGTGATTCGAGTGGCACGCTTCTTGCACTACGCACCATTGACCCTGAATCGGGGCCTGCAGTTCGAACCCAGCACAATCCATGGCAAGAGACCGCAAAAATACCGGGTTTCAAGTTTTTGTCAGCGGTATGGTCGAATTGGCATGAATTTTGCAGGTAAGGAATGTAGGAAGCGGACGGGGCAAGCCGCCGCTGCAAAAAGCAGCAGACCGTCCAACCCAGGATTCGTTTTCAATCTGCGATGCAGGTGCCTAAAACCAAACGGCGGCCGGTTCAAGGTACCCAGATCGCTAAACTATCCGAAAGGAGCAACAGATCGATGCGAAAGGTTCTGACAATTGCAATAGCCGCTCTCATGGTAGTAGCGGTCGCCGGCGCAGCTAGCGCCGCTGTGGACAACTGGAGAGTCAACCTCAAGGCCGATGACGGCACGGGCAAGGGATCAGGTGCCCCGATGCAGATCGGTGCCATCCCGACCGCAACCGACGGCGCGGACCTAGGCGTGGTTCCTGTCGTTGACAGGGAAGCCGCCTATGGCGCTGACATTTCCGGCACTTCCCGCTGGGTTGTCGGCAACATGAACGACGGCCTGACCTATGAGAGAGACATCAAGTCGCCGGCATCTCCGTACACCTATTCGCCGATACCGCACAAGGTGTGGGACCTGCGGGTTGCCGCTCTGCCCTCTGCGGACAACAACCCGATCCGCCTGGTCTTCATGACGACGACCCAGTTGCCGTCCCCGGTTGATCAGGAAGGCAAGCCGCTCTACTGGGAACTGGTCATGATCGACAACAAGGGCATGGTCGGCGCGCCGGCTAACGGCACCATCTGGCAGATTCCGATCCCGACCGCCCACTCCACGAATCCCTTCTGGACGATGGACACGGCTGCCGACATCAACGGCGTAGTATGGGGCAACATGCCGATGATCAAGTTGTCGAGCGCGACACACGCCAGCATGCTGAGCCAGGGTTACCATATGCAGTTCCGCGTGGTCCCTGAGCCGAGCAGCCTGCTCGCGATGGCCAGCGGACTGACCGGTCTCGCAGGATTCGTGATCCGCAGACGGAGAGCGTAAGTCCTAGGGAAGACTGGACCCGACTTAACAGAGGTGTGCTGCAAGGCCGCCGGGTCAGCGATAAACGAAAGCAACGCTAATCTTCCTTCGCACACCATTCAAGAACCGCTCGGTTGACGAACCGAGCGGTTCTTTCATTTGTGGTGTATGGGATCGGCATGGCCGGAAGTGGTGCACAAACAAAACCGGGGGCATCGGCCAGAGTGATACTGAGCCGTGCCCCCGAAGCTGAAACCTGTATTCGTCCTACCGACACCCTTAGGCTTTGCCGATGCGGAAGATCTTGGTGCCGCAGGTCGGGCAAACCCCCTGTGTCGCCGGCTTGCCGTTCTTCATTGTAGTCTGCGCAGGGTCCTTCATTTCCTTCTTGGCCTTGCACTTAACGCAGTACGCCTCCATCCGTATATCACCTCCTTCACTGCCTCGTATTCACCAGCCGGGTACTGTCGCTCGTGCCAAAACGACCGGCCGAGCACCAACCAGGCGCAAAACTTATCTTCGGCTGAGTATTCCACGCTCGATCGGAGTATTCCTCCTGCGTGAATTGCCCTGAATTATGCGACCTGCAGCGGCATGCCGGATTTCGACGCTACGACGCCGATTCCTTGGCCATGATGTGCGCCATGCGCGTAGGCTCCGGGAGGCGGTAGGTGGTAGTGCACTTGAGAACAGCCTCGACAGCGCCGTCGAGGCTGATGAGATGCCCCGGCGATACGAACAGCGGCTTGACGCCGGTCTTGGTGCGGACGACATCGCCGATGCGGTTGCCGTCCCTGTCCAATAGCGGACTGACCGATCCCTTTTCCAAGACAGGCTCGATGTAGCTGCCGATGAGCCGCGACTTCGCGCAGCCGACCGTCGGCTTGGCGAGTAGCAGACCGAGGTGCGCGGCAATGCCCAGCCCGCGAGGATGAGCGATGCCCTGCCCGTCCACGAGTACGACATCGGGCTCGTTCCGCACCTGTTCGAACGCATCCAGGGCGATCGGGGTCTCACGGAAGGAGAGGAATCCCGGGATATAGGGCATGTCGAGCGTGCGGACGGCGCGCCGAACCTCGACCAGCGCGAACTCCGGGTAGGAGAGGATGACAACCGCCGCTCGACCGGAATCCGATCCACGGGGGATGCTGATATCCACCCCGGCGACGAGGCGTGGCTCGTCGAACTCGCCGACAAGGGAGACCTGACGCCGCAGGGTCCTCTGGATCTCCGCGGCTTCATGCACCGAGACGTTCCATGGGTGGAGCTGAAGATATCTCATGCGCACCATGCCCCGGATGTGAGATAAGCAACCACTGTCGGGTGTTCGGTGTTGGGCGCCAGGGGCTCCCCCAACATCCGAGAACCAGCATCTATCCGGTGAGCGGTTGGCTGGCGATGGTATCGAGATCGAGGCCGCTGACGTCGCCGCGAAGGATGCGGTGGTAGCCCGCGCACGCGATCATGGCGGCGTTGTCCGTGCAGAGACGCGGAGGAGGATACGTGAGTTCGATGCCGAGCCGGTCGCATTCCTCCTGCATCCTGCGCTTGAGACCGGAATTCGCCGCGACTCCTCCACCGAGCGCGACCCGCCTGATGCCGGTCCGCTCGACAGCCGCCATCGTGGTGTTCACCAGCATATCCACAACCGCCGCTTGGAAACTCGCAGCCAGGTCTTCGATCGGAAGCTCGTTCTCATGCTCCTGGAAGTACCGCACAACCGCGGTCTTGATGCCGCTGAAACTGAAGTCGAGGCCTTCGAGTCTCGCGCGGGGGAAGTGCACCGCCTCTGGGTTGCCGTCCTTCGCCAGCTTGTCCACGATCGGGCCACCGGGATACCCGAGCCCCATCGCCCTCGCGGACTTGTCGAACGCCTCACCCGCCGCATCGTCCCTCGTGCGGCCAAGGATCTCATACCGTGCGTGATCCCGAACCAGCACCAAGTCCGTGTGTCCGCCGGAGACGATCAGGCAGATAAACGGAAACTGCAGGTCGGGATTCGCCAGGAAGTTGGCATAGATATGGCCTTCGAGATGGTGGACGCCCACCATCCGCAGGCCAAGCGCTGCCGAGATGGCCTTCGCCGCCGAGACGCCGACGAGGAGCGCTCCGAGCAGGCCCGGTCGGTTGGTCACGGCGATCGCATCGATGTTCCTGAGAGTGATCCCAGCCTTGTCGACGGCCTCCTGAATCACGACGTTCACCAGTTCGACATGCTTGCGGGAAGCGATCTCGGGCACTATGCCGCCGAACCGGGCGTGCAGGTCCACCTGAGAGGCGATGACGTCCGAGAGGATATTTCGGCCGCCTTCGACTACCGACGAGGAGGTCTCATCGCAACTGGTTTCGATGCCGAGAACTCTCATTGTTCGCACGCAAGCCGTTCTTTGCGCTGACGGAACATGCGAAGGAAATCGGCGCTCCACATGTCATCCACCCACATGACGAATGCGTCCTCGTTGTTATCGGTGTAGTAACCCTTGCGGACCGCCACGGTGTGGAAATCGTACTTTTGGTAGAGGTTCTGAGCGATCGAGTTGCTGCGCCTGACCTCGAGCGTGGCTCTCCTCGCTCCTCGGTGTACCGCCTCGTCGAGCAGATTGACGAGTATCCGCTCTCCGATCTTCCTGCCCCGGAACTCGGGATCGACACCGATGGTCGTGATGTGAGCCTCATCCATGATGAGCCACATGCCGGCGTATCCGACGATGCGGCCGTCGGCGCGGGCAACGATGTAGTATGCGGAGGGATTGCGGACCTCGGTGTTGTAGGCGCCCGCGGACCACGGCACCGGGAAGCACTTCTTGTCGAGCTCAGCCACCTGCTCGATATCTTCCGGCTGCATGGTCTCGATGGTAACGCAGTTGTGGTCCGTCACGGGCTTCTTGATCGCCATTCGCAGGCTCCTCCGCCGCAGTCTAGCATAACGGATTTGAGGGTGTCAAACCGTAGAGAGAGGCTTCAACACCCACGACTGTAGGAGCGGCTTCCAGCCGCGACCGGCGGTGGCATCGCGGCTGGAAGCCGTTCCTACAATGGGCGACCTTCAACGGTCGCCCCTATAGGCTCCGAACGGATCTGCACGTCCGCCTCTACGGCGCTACTGCGAGGATACCCTGCGTGGGTGCGCAGGAAACGCGGTCTAGTCGAGGGTGAAGTGGAACGACTCTCGCTTGCGGAAGTTCCTCGGGATGCCGCCCTGCACCGCAGGCTTGTACTTCCTGCTCTTCACGCAGTCGGTAGCGGCACGGTCGAGGTCGGAGTTGCCTGACGACTTGCTGACCTTCACGCCTGTGACGTTGCCCTCGGTGTTGATGGTATACTCGACGGTGACTGAGCCTTCGATCTCGCGCCTCTTCGCGGATTCGGGGTACTTCGGGCTCTTCTGGCCGCTGACCAGTTCCGGAGTCGACCTGTCCGCAAGCGTCGACACGTGCTTGGGCTTGCAGGCCGTACACTTCGAGTCCGGCTGCCTGCCAGGGCGATACGACCTCACCGCCGTATGGTCGCAATTCGGGCCGGGAAGCATCCCTGACTCAGTACACACGCGCACATCCACGTCCGGTGGAGGTGGTGGCGGCGGTGGCGGAGGAGGCGGCGGGGCCGGCTCCCTGCCGGGCCCGGGAGTCGCATCCCTGACCGGCTCGGGCCTGCCGGTACCGTGACCGCTGCCTGATCCGGCGCCATGGCCTCCCGGACTACCGGGTGCCCATCCTACGGGAGTGCGCCCGCTTCCACCGAGATCCTGCCCTCGACGGCTGCCGGAGCCCATGTTCAACTCGCCCCCTGGATCGCCCGCGGGCTTGTTGCTCGCCACGCGGGGCGGCCGCTTGGGGGCATTCGTCAGGCCGGAGAAGATACCTGGTTTCGGCGGAGTCGGCTGCGGCTGAGTGACGCTTCGCTTGGGCGGCTGTGGAACGGGGCTCGGCTGCCGAACCGTGTTCTTGGCGACGGGCCTGGGCTTCGGTTCCGGGGCCGTCCTCAGCTTCTCGGGGGCCGGGAGGGCGACCCGCTCCGGCTCGGTCGGCAGAGGCTTGACCTCAGGCTCGGGCTTCGCCTGCTCTGAAACCGGCTTCGATTCGGGGAGGTCCACCACCCTGACCTGAACGAGCTTGAGGTTCTCCGGCTCGATCGAGCGAGCGGCGTAGCTCGCGCCGACGAACGCCAGAACGATCAGATGCAAACCTATGGAAATGGCTAGCGTATACCTGAGAAGCTTATCCCGCATGGGCTAACTCTTCTTGGCCTTCGGCTCCGTGGCAATGGTAAGCAGTTCGGCTCCGGCCCTCTTGGCCTCGTCCATGACTTCGATTCCCCTGCCCCAGTTGTTGTCCTTGTCGCAGTTGATGACGACCACCGTCTTGGGATTGTCCCGAAGCTGGGCCTGGAGCATGGGGTAGATCTGGTCGAAGCTCACCTGGCGCTTGTCGATGTAGTACTTGCCGCTGTTGGTGATCGTCACGACTGTCTTGACCATCGACCGGTCCTGCGCCGTCCCGGACTTCGGGAGGTTGACCGGCATGCCCTTCATGGTCGTCATCGCAAGCGAGGCGATCATGAAGAACACGAGGAGGAAGAAGACGGTATCGATCATCGGGACGATCTCGATGCGTGCCTTCCTAGGCTCCGACCGCTTTAGCCTCATTGCGCTCCTCCGTGTCGGACGAAAGAATGTTGACCAGGCGAGTGCCGTAGATCTCCATGTCGCTGATGACGTTCTTGGCCTTTTCGGTGAGGTAGTTGTAGCCGATCAGTGTGACGATGGCCACGGCGAGACCGGTCGCGGTAGCGATCAGGGCCTCCGCGACACCGCCTGTGATCGCGGTCGGAGTACCGAGCCCGGACTTGGTCGAGATAACGTTGAACGATCGGATCATGCCGGTAACGGTGCCGAGCAGTCCGAGCAGCGGGGCGATGGTGATGATGGTATCGAGGATATGCAGGCGCTTGAAGACCTCGGGGGTCATCTTGAGCGCGTGCTCCTCCATGCAACTCTCGACCGACTTGGGGTCGCTCTGAGCGCACATGAGTCCGCCGGCGAGCATCGATCCGAGCGGAGTGCCGGTGCGCTCGCACGTCTGGATCGCCTCACGAGGTTTGCCGAGTGCCAGGCTGTTCTCCACCCGGGCCATCAGACCGGCCGAGTCCCCGGACGCTTCCTTGAGACGTATGTAGCGCTCGATCATCACCGCGACGGAGACTATCGAGCACGCCATGAGCGGCACCATGACTGGTCCGCCCTTGCACAGAAAACCAAAGGCATTGCCTAACCAGGACATGTAAGCAGTTTCCTCCTGAACTGACGAGGTTCGGATATGAGGCGAATCCCTCCGCAAGTGCTCCCGCACCGCGCAGATGCCCGCATCTGGATTATCGGTTGATCCCGGCAAGAAGAACAGGGTAAGTGGGTCCGGAGACGAGGGGAAAGTGAGTCAGGAGATCCTGCTGTCGCCGGCGTGACCGGCGACAGCAGGAAGTGTGATCAGGTCAGGGCGTTGATGACAAAGGCTTGCCTACCGCGGCCTTGCCGAAGTCGAGTTCGGCGCAGTAGACGACGTTGCTCTTCACCCATACGACTCGATTGCCGCTGACCGAGGGACCCTGATCGGCGATGTCCGTGCTGATCCGGAGCTCCTCCGAGCCGGGTTCGGTGAATATGCCGTAGACATGGCACACGCGGCCCTGAGGCTTGAGGTAGACCACCAGGCCGTTGTCGATATCGAGATAGCTGATCCCCTCGGCTATCCTGCCGCCGTAACGCTGGGTCTTGATGTCGTACGAGTAGATGCCCGTCTGATCGCACACACCATACCAGATGACCGACTCGCCGTCAGTAGCGGAGTTCGAGCACTTGACGCCCGGAACCCCGCCGATGGTAGTAAGCCGCTGAGTGGAGATCTGGTAGAGGTAGACGCGGGTCTCGTCGCAGACGGTGGTCTACGCTATGTAGTCGCCACCGATCGTGAGGCCGGCGTTCCTGTTGCCCTTTGCGCTGTCGGAGATGCGCCGGGTAACCCCGTTCCGCATATCCACAAGGAAGACGTGCCCGCCATTGATGTACGCCACGCAGTGGTCACGGACGACGGGGAAGGCAGCGTTGTAGGTCTTGATCGGCGGGCAGTAGTAGCGGCCGGTCACGAGATCGCACACCAGCAGGTTCGACGGCATCTCCTTGCTGGGCTGGCCGTTGTACGTTGGGTAGGTCAACTGCTCGCTGGGCTTGCCGGTCCACGTGGCGAAATCGCCGTTCACATCGGGTTGGTATGCGCCCCCGGGCCAGAACGTGTAGGTCTGCTTGGTCGCCAGGTTGTAGCCGACGATCTGCGCGGTGGCGTTCTGGTAACTCAGGTCGGTATTGTAGATGGCGAAGACCCAGTCGCCGGAGATCCGCGGCCTCAGGACACGGCCTTTCGGAAACGGCAGCGTGTACTCCTTGATTACCTTCGCGCTTCTGCCGTTGGGTGGACTCACGGTCTTGTGGGGGTTACTCCGGACCGGACTCTCAGCCCATACCGCGGATGTAAGGACGACCAATGCTGAGACGACCAATACTGCTACTACCAGTCTTGCCTTCATGGTGGCACTACCTCCATAGTCAGAGATGATCTACTGCCGTGCGACGGCCTTCCAGCTTACCTGCCTCAGTACATCATATTCCTGTGGTAATGAGACCACTTATCTGCGGAGGAATATACCGGGCCGCTGAGGCGCCACCTACCCGTGGATAGTCCTCGCGCGCGCTGCCGGTGATCTGGTATAATCGCCGACAGCGGTTAGCGATGACGAACGGAGGCCCGAATCCGCCCCGTTCAGAGGCGAGGATATCCGATGAACGCAGACCTCTTCTCCGGCACCTTCTGGAGCGACGCACTTGTTCTGGTCCTGACGCGCGCGTGGGCCATCGCCAAGATCCTGATCTTCTTCGTGGTGGTGCGCTGGATCGCGTACCGACTCGTGGACCGCGTGCTCGATGCATTATGCAGCAGAGACCGAGGCGGTCCGACGCCCGCGAACGCCGGCCGCGTCAGGACACTCGGCAGCCTGATCAAGAGCACCGTCTCCTACGTACTGATCTTCATCTCCGGCGTGATGCTCCTCCGCGTCTTCGACGTCGATGTCGCCCCGGTGCTGACCGCCGCCGGAGTGGTGGGCCTCGCGGTCGGCTTCGGCGCTCAGAAACTCGTGCGAGACATCATCTCCGGCTTCTTCATCGTGCTCGAGAACCAGTATGCGGTCGGCGACTACGTCACCGTCGGCGCGATCACGGGCACAGTCGTGGAACTCGGGATGCGCACAACGCAGATACGCGACGACGTAGGTAAGCTCGTCATCATCGCAAACGGCGACATCACGCTGGTCACGAACCACTCCCGCGGGCCGATCCAATCGATCCTGGAGGTGAGTGTCGCGCCCGACTCCGAGGTGGAGAAGGTGCGCTCGATCATCGACGAGATCGGCAAGGCGGTCGCATCCGAGGTGGACGGCGTGGTCAGCGCTCCGAAGGCCGACGGCATCACGGCAGCGGATGCGTGCAAGATCACCATCCGCGTGTCGGGCGAGGTCAGGCCGGGCAAGGCGGACGCCGTACAGAGCGCCCTCAGGGAGCGGATTCTGGCAAGGTTCGGGCAGGAAGGTATCAAGCTGGTATAGTCTCGTCTTCTCGGGACCGGGAAGGTTGTTCGATGTCTGGCAGAATCAAGAGTGGTTGCGACCGCGGAAGGAAGTCCTGCGCCAACTCCTGTTCAATGCTCCAGCAGCTCAGATATACTCTGGGATCGCTGGCGCATCCTCAGAACACCAGCCTGGCGAGGCACTGCCGCAGCCTGCTCTGTCGGATGAGACACATACAGTAGAGCGCCGGCAGGCTTCCCGAAGCGTCCGCCGTTGACATTCCCCCGTGAAATGGCCTAGAATATCGCCAGGAGGTAAGCGACTGATGCGATATGCTGCGCCGCGGGGGACGGCCGATATTCTCCCCGAACAGAGCCCCAGGTGGCAGTACGTCGAGGGCAAGTTCCGGGACATCTGTCGCTTGTACGGATATGATGAGTTCCGGACTCCCACATTCGAGGAGACGGAGCTTTTCGCCCGCAGCGTCGGCGAACACACGGACATCGTAGGCAAAGAGATGTACACGTTCGTGGATCGCGGTGGGCGTAGCATGACCCTCCGAGCCGAAGGCACCGCCCCGGTAGTGCGCGCCTACGTGCAACACAAGCTATTCGGCGAGCAACCGATCAGCAAGTTCTACTACATCACCAGCGTGTTCCGCTACGAGCGCCCGCAGGCAGGACGGCTCAGAGAGCACCATCAGGTCGGCGTCGAGGCATTCGGCTCCCAGGACCCCGCCATCGATGCGGAGGTGATCTCGCTTGGCATACACTACCTCACGTCGCTGGGAATCCACGGCTTCGAGCTGAAGATCAACTCCGTCGGCTGCCCGGGATGCGCTCCACAGTACAAGGAAGCCCTGAAGCGGAACGTGCAGCCGTATCTCGTCGAGATGTGCGAGACCTGCCAGACCAGGTTCAACACGAACCCGCTACGGATGCTGGACTGCAAGGTACCCCGCTGTAAGGAACTCACGGTCAGCGTGCCGAACATCGTGGACCACCTCTGCGACGAGTGCGACGAGCACCTGAAAAAGGTCCTGCACTACCTCGACGATCTCGGCATCGAATACACGCTCGATCCCAGGCTCGTTCGAGGACTTGACTACTACACGAAAACCGCCTTCGAGGTAGTGAGCTCCGAGCTCGGCGCGCAGAGCACGGTCATCGGCGGCGGACGTTACGACGGCCTGGTCGCCGAGTTGGGCGGACAGCCCACGCCCGCGATCGGGTTCGGATCGGGCATCGAGCGCACCCTGCTCATCATGGAAGCTCAGGGGATCGAGATCCCGGTCACGACGCACCCGGCGGTGTTCGTGGCGACGCTCGGCGAGAAGCCCCGCGATGCCGGCATCAAGCTGCTCGCCGACCTGCGCAAGGCGGGCATCGCGGCCGAGACCGATTACGCAGGCAAGAGCCTCAAGGCTCAGATGAAGGCGGCCGACCGCGAGCAGGCGCAGTTCGTCGCGATCATCGGCGACGATGAGTTGAGCCGAGGTCTGATCAAGGTACGGAACATGCAGACAAAGGAAGAGACCGACGTTCCGCTCGATCAGGCGGTGGAGAAGATAAAAGGTTTGGTGGGCTAGCCACCTTTTGAGTATGAGTAGGAGTACGAGTAGGATGCTCCGCTCTGCCGGAGGATAGACATGGATTGGCAAAGGACGAAGAAGTGCGGCGAACTGACGGCTGAGAGCATCGGCGAGGAAGTGCGCCTGAATGGGTGGGTTCAGAAACGGCGCGACCACGGCGGGCTGATATTCATCGACCTGCGCGACCGATGGGGCGTGGTGCAGGTGGTCGTCGATCCCAGCATCTCGGCGGCAGCGCATGGAGCGGCGGAGAGTGTCCGAAGCGAGTACGTGCTCAGCGTACAGGGCAAGGTTCGGCAGCGCCCCGAGGGCACCGAGAACCCGAACCTCACCACCGGCCAGATCGAGGTCGCAGCCGACCAGATCTACATCCTGAACACCTCTAAGACGCCTCCGTTCCCGATCTCGGACGAGGTGGACGTGGACGAACTCGTCCGCCTGAAGTACCGCTACCTCGATCTGCGGCGGCCGACGATGCAGGAGAAGCTCACGCTCCGCCACAAGATGATCAAGCTGATTCGTGACTTCCTGGACGCGCGCGACTTCCTGGAAATCGAGACGCCGATCCTGATCAAGAGCACTCCGGAAGGCGCCCGCGACTACCTGGTCCCGAGCCGCCTCTACCCGGGCAGCTTCTACGCCCTGCCCCAGTCGCCTCAGCAGCTCAAGCAGCTTCTGATGGTCGCCGGCATCGAGCGGTACTTCCAGATTGCCAAGTGTTTCCGCGACGAGGATCCGCGCGCCGACCGGCAGCCGGAGTTCACTCAGCTCGATCTCGAGATGTCCTTCGTCAGGCAGGACGACATCCTGGACCTCATCGAGGCATTGATGATCGAGATCGTGGAGAAGCTCTCCGATAAGAAGATCGTGAAGCCGTTCCCGCGGCTGACATACGCCGAGGCGATGGAGAGGTACGGCAGCGACAAGCCCGACCTCCGCTTCGGCCTGGAGCTCATCAACTTCGCCGATATCGTCGCCGAAAGCCAGTACATGGTCTTCCGAAACGCGCTCGACAAGGGCGGCCAGGTGAAAGGCGTGCTCGCGCCGGGGTGCGCATCATACAGCCGCAAGGAGATCGACGACGTCACCGCCCTCGCCCGGACGTTCGGCGCGAAGGGACTGCTCACCATCCAGGTCACGCCTGAAGGCATCAAGTCTCCTAGCGCGAAGTACCTCACGGAGCAGGAGATGTCGGGCATCGTGGAGCGAGCGGGCGCCAAGGTCGGGGACATGATCATGATCGTCGCCGATGAACCGGCGGTCGTCGCCAAGGCACTCGGCGGACTCAGGCTCGAGATGGGCACGCGGCTCAACCTGCGCGACCCGGACATGCTCTACTTCCTGTGGGTCGTGGACTTCCCGATGTTCGAGTGGGACGAGACATCGAATCGCTGGGACTCGGCGCATCATCCTTTCACGTCCCCACATGAGGACGACATCCCGCTGCTCGACTCCGATCCGGGTTCCGCGAGGTCGAATGCCTACGACCTGGTCTGCAACGGCGCCGAGGTCGCCAGCGGGAGCATAAGGATCCATCAGCGCGAGATTCAGGAGAAGATCTTCACACTGCTCAACATCCCTGAGGAGGAGCAGATCGCGCGATTCAGCCACTTGCTCGAAGCATTCGAGTACGGCGCTCCGCCGCACGGTGGTATCGCCCCCGGCATCGACCGTCTGGTGATGCTGATGCTCGGCGAGGAGAACATCCGCGAGGTCATCGCGTTCCCGAAGACTGCGACGGCATACGATCCGATGACCGAAGCGCCCTCCCCCGTCACCGAGGAGCAGCTCAAGGAATTGCACATCAAGCTTCGTGAAGGTGCGACATCGGACATCCGCACGGTGTAGCAAGTTGAGGGTTGAGAGTTGAGAGTTGATGGTTGAGAGTGGGGAGTTGCGGAGCTAGATCGACATTGCACTCAACACTCCCCACTCTGCACCCCGAGCCCCAAACTCTAAACTCTAAACTCTAAACCCTCAACTCCCCACTCCCGCTTCCCCTGCCCCGTTTCTGTTTGCGCGTATGGCGGTATCATATGTGCGGGAGTTCTGCAGCCATGCGCGTGGAAAACAGAGACCGACTGGTATCGCTCGCCGAGATGGACGTCGAGCGCGGAGACATCCGAAGGGCCAAGGACAGACTCCGCTCCGTTCTGCATGAGTATCCGACCTACGTTCCGGCACTCGATCTTCTCGGCCACATCTACTACTACGAGTACTCGGACTACCGGAACGCAAGCACCTACTGGTCGCGGGCCGGGCGTTGGGACAGCGCCATGCTCGACGCCACTGCCCACGTCCTCCGAGCAGGCGGACGCGCGCTCCTTCGAGGGAACTCCGACGCCGTCAGATACTGCCTCTATGCGTTCGCGGGCGCATCCCCGCCGGTCCACGTCAGGGAACAGCTCCGCGCCCTCCAGTCAGCGTACTACAGTCTCGGCAACAAGCAGTCGAAGCTGGCCAAGCTCGCATGTGCGCCGCTCTCGGGCGGAGTGCTGATGGGAGCACTCGGCCTCGGCGCGGCGGTGTTCGGGGCCGGCTGGGGGTGGTTCGCGTGGATGGCGAGCATGGCGGCGATTGCCACGGTCCTCGTGCTCCTAGGGGCATGGTGGTCCTACGTGAACGCATCTCGCCTGTACCGGGAATCGATCGCACACATCATGCGCTGGATGAGCGGCAAAGACAGCGCATGGGATACGATAAACGCAGAGTGAAGAGCGCAAATCACCGAGCGCAGGTGCGATATCCTCTTGATTTCCTCCCGTTCCCCTGCTAATGTGGTGTTGAACTGATAAGGGCCACCGACACATCATCAGCTCTCGAGGTGACACACATGGCACGCGTTAGGACGATTCTCCTCTGCATCTCGGCGCTTCTGTTCGCGCTAAGCTGCATGGCAGCGGACAACCCCGACTCCCGACTGGACAAGAAGGTCTCGATCCAATCGATCGGGCAACCGCTGGCGAGCTTCTCGATGGCGCTAGGGATGCAGGCCGGTATCACGATCAAGGCCGACAAGGGCGTCGCGGAGTACAAGGTGACAGTGCTGGCCAAGGATCTCCCCATCTCCCGGATTCTCTCGGGAGTCGCAGAGGCACTGCATATCAAGTTCAGATCCGTCAAGGATAGCAAGGGTACCTACACGTACGAGTTCTACGAGGAGCCGGCTTCGAAGAAGAAGGCCGATGAGCTCTACATCCACGAGAGATCGGGGCTCAGAAGGCAGATGGACCACGCCGCCGACACGTTGAGGCTCGATCTGTCGGCGGAGGAACTCGAGAAGAAGATCGCCGCGGATGCGCTGCTCCAACCATACATAGGCGAGAAGGACTTCCGCACGGCGGTCGAGGTCTACAGCAGTCTCCCCGAGAAGGACCGCAACACGTTCTGGGAGGTCGGCGCGCTCCCCGTAGCTCTCGATAAGCTCCCCGAGAGCACCAGGGCGAAGGTCGTCGCGTTGTTCGACCGGAATCGCGAACAGCGCGAGCAGACGGACAACGTCAAGCTGACCGATGCCGCCGCGTCCGTGCTCTTCGAGTGGCAGGACGATCCCCTCGCGGGCAGGTCTCTCTCGTTCCACGTCGTCGGCACGGGAAACCATGGCCTGACTTACATGTTCATGCAGGTGCAGGAAGGCGATCCTGATCTCCTCGGCAACGACGAATTCTTCACGCTCAAGGAGAACAAGGAGACAGGGGAGTACATGACCGACGCCGGGAAGATCCCGGAGAAGTTGACCGCCGACAGTGGAGTCGAGCTCACGGAGACCACGATGACCGAGGCGCTCCAGCGGCTCCACGAGGCCACGGGAGTCAGTATCATCGCAGACCAGTACACACCCAGATACACCTCTCAAGCCTACGTAGACAAGTGGGCGATCACCCGCGGCGAGTCGATCGCGCATGAGGTCGAGAAGATTGCCGAGGTCTTCATGTGCAAGTGGAAATACACCGGTGACGCGTGCATCATGTGGAGCAAGACCTGGTTCGAAGACCGCAAGGTCGAGATCCCGCTGACTACCGTCCAGAGATGGCAGTCGGCTCGCCAGAAGACCCTGCGCTTCGAACTGCCGGAGTTGGTCGAGATGGCCCTCCTCAGCGACAAGCAGCAGAAGACGTTCAGATATTACGGTATCACCGTTCCCGATTCGTTCTTCACAAGCGTGCGCGGACTCAGGTTCTACGACGCACTCGCGCCCACCGAGCGAAGCCAGGCGGCATCGGCGGAGGGACTCCTGGTCGATAAGCTGGCAGACGACCAGAAGCAGGCGTTGACCCATTGGATCCTCTCACCGGCAGGACCGGAGCGGAAGCCGTCGCAGTTCACGGCGGAATCGATCAACGGCGCAAGGGTCCGAATCTACGCCAGGGGATCGGAGTGGGTGTTCGAGATCCGAACTCCCGATGGACGGATGAGGGAGGACATCCTGCGTCTGAGCTGAGCCGGCCCACTGGTCGGTACAGCCGAGTTTGAACCCTGGCGCAAAGGGGCATAAAGATACTGAAGTAGGGCTCCGGGTAGTACGTGGAGGAACCCGAAATGAGTATCTGGAACTACGTGCTGATACTGATCATATTGGGCGTGGTCTCCGGTCACATAACGCACATTATGATCACCGGACTGATCTTCGAGGGACTGCGGCACAGGATCAGGAAGGTCGGAAGCGAGCGAGGCGGGAAGTGGGCTCTCTTCAGTGAGGGCTTCCACTGCCAGCTCTGCTCCGGGATGTGGTACTCGCTCATCATCGCGCTATGGCTGACGGCGGGCATGTATGTTCTGCGGCCGGCATTGTGGCTCAGCATCGCCGAACGACCGCTCGGATGGGCGGAACCGTTCGCGTGGCTGAGCCTGTTCCTGGTGCAGGCATTCTTCATCGCGGCCGTCGGACACCTCTTCCGGGAGATCGTCGGACTCGTGGAGGATCAGCGCACCCGTCAGGAGGGCGAGACCGAGATGATCGAGTACACCATCCGCCGCATGAACTCCGATGAATCCCCCGGGGACGACTGACACCACCGCGGCGTCCCTGGGCTCGCCTCCGTGTCTTCCGTCGAAGCGGCACGGAGGGCCGGTTGCGTCGGGAGCCAAGTGCGGACAGGCGGACACCCTGCAGGGATATCCGACCGATCTCGGGAGGAGCCCCGATTCGAACTATCCGGTACTATTTGCAGGGTTGAAAATTCCGCGCATCTGTGGTATCATGAGGGCGTACGGAAAGTACGAAGCATTCTAAAAAGCAACCCTGCTGTGTTCGTGATTCGCCGAGGGGGTTTTGAGCCGACACTCAGAACTGAATGGAGCCGGATTCGTCCGTGGAGTGGTAGCTCCGAGCAACATTGGAGATTCGCAAAAGCGTACGTGAAGGCATCCGCCCGTTTTCCTACGGGTTCAAAAACTTGTTAGGCACACGGCACGGCGGGGCCTTTTTTTGCGTCACCCCTGCTCGAGGTTCACATATGCGGCGCTCCAGCGACGACCAGCCAACCGATCTCTTCGACCACGCGGTGGAGATGGCTGCGGGAGCCGAGATGCCGCTCGCTGCGCGCATGCGCCCCCGCAGTCTCGACGAGTTCATCGGCCAGGAACATATCGTCGGGCCCGGCAAACTCCTCCGCCGGGCGATCGAAACCGACGAACTGCGATCCGTCATCTTCTGGGGCCCTCCCGGATGCGGGAAGAGCAGTCTCGCGTCGATCGTAGCCCGATCCACCAAGAGCCACTTCGAGAACTTCAGCGCCGTCACTTCAGGCGTCGCCGACATCCGCAAGATCATCGAGAAAGCCAGAGAGCGCAGGAAGCTCTATGGCCGCAAGACGATCCTGTTCGTGGACGAGATTCACCGCTTCAACAAGGCTCAGCAGGATGCGTTCCTCCCTCACGTCGAGGACGGCACAGTCACCCTGATCGGCGCCACCACGGAGAACCCCTATTTCGAGGTGAACTCGCCGCTCATATCCCGCTCGCGCATCTTCAAGTTCGAGCAGCTCGGTGACGAGCAGATCGAGCGCCTCATTCGCACGGCCCTTGAGGACCCGGACCGCGGGCTCGGAAGCTACAACGTCGAGGTGACCCCGGACGCGATGGAATTCATGGTCGGCATGGCGAACGGCGATGCCCGCGGCGTGCTGAACGCGCTCGAACTCGCGGCGTTGACCGTCCCGCCCGATGAGAGCGGTGCACGGCTCATCACAGTCGAAGTCGCCGAAGAGGCGATCCAGCAGCGGGCGCTCAACTACGACAAGGACGGCGACAACCACTACGACGTGATCTCAGCGTTCATCAAGTCGATGCGCGGCTCGGACCCGGATGCGGCGCTCTACTGGCTTGCGAGGATGATCGCTGCCGGCGAGGACCCGAGGTTCATAGCCCGGAGGATCGTCATCCAGGCGGCGGAGGATATCGGCAACGCCGACCCGATGGCGCTCGTCGTGGCGACGGCGGCGGCTCATGCCGTGGAATACGTCGGAATGCCGGAGGCGCGTATCCCGCTCGCGCAGGCGACGGTGTACCTGGCATGCGCACCGAAGAGCAATGCCTCCTGCGTCGGGCTGCTGCGGGCGCTCAAAGACGTTGCCGAACAGCGAGTACAGCCCGTGCCGATCCACCTGCGGGACTCGAGCTACCGGGGAGCGCGTCACCTGGGCCACGGCAAGGGGTACAAGTACCCGCACGACTACCCCGGCGGTTACGTCGAGCAGCAGTACATGCCTGACGGCGCGCAGTCGCAGATCTACTACGAGCCGACCGACCGCGGACGCGAGGCGAAGATCAAGGAACGGCTGGACCGGGTGCGAGGGAAGGCCGACACGAGGAGCGGGGACGCGGAGACGCGGGAAGAGGGTGCCCGGGCCCAGGGCGATGCCTCGGCGGCGGAGTAGGAGCGCGAGTACGATTACGAGTAGGAGTAGGAGTAAGGGCGGACGGACGGTAGTGGTGGCGATGAGCGGAGGAGTGGACAGCTCGGTCGCGGCTGCCATACTCGTCCAGGAGGGCTACGACGTCATCGGCGTGACGATGCAGATCTGGCCGGCCACGAGCGGCCCCGAGGATGCGTTCAGCCGGACGTGCTGCTCACTCAGCGCCGTCGAGGATGCGCGTCGAGTCGCCGCGCGCATCGACATCCCCCACTACGTCCTCAACTTCAAGGACATCTTCGAAGAGACCGTCATCGAGGACTTCATCGATGAATACAGACGCGGTCGAACGCCCAACCCGTGCGTGAGATGCAACCGCTTCGTGAAGTTCGAGGCGCTCCTGCAGAAGTCCCGGGCGCTCGGAGCGGAGTACATCGCCACCGGGCATTACTCCCGCATCGTGTTCGATGAGCATCGGGGCCGCTGGCTCCTCAAGCGCGGGATGGACCACTCCAAAGACCAGTCGTACGCGCTCTACAGCATGACCCAGGAGCAGCTCGCACACACGCTCATGCCGCTCGGCGGGATGGCGAAGGACGAGACCCGCCGGCTGGCGGCCGAACTCGGCCTGGCGGTCGCAACCAAGCCCGACAGTCAGGAGATCTGCTTCGTCGAAGGCCGCGACTACCCCGGGTTCCTTCGCAAGACCGTACCCGAGGTCGCCATTCCGGGGCCCATCCTCGACACATCCGGGAAGATCCTGGGAGAGCACAACGGGATCGCCTTCTATACGATCGGCCAGCGGCGTCGGCTCGGGATCGCCGCCGGAGAGCCACTGTACGTGGTCGCCATCGACCCGGAACGAAACGCGATCATAGTCGGCAGGGACAGCGACCTCTACGCTGACGAGCTCACCGCCACGGACCTGAATTTCATTCCTTTTGAAAGACCGGCAGGGACAATTGCCGTCACCGCGAAGATCAGATATAATATGAGAGATTCGCAGGCCTTGCTCTCTCTATCAGGCGAAGACGAGGCGCTGGTTAGGTTCGACAGTCCCCAGAGGGCGATCACGCCCGGACAGGCTGTCGTATGCTATGACGGCGAAGACGTTGTCGGCGGTGGAACCATCGATGCCGTCCGCCGGTAACAGATATCGGGGGTGCGACAGTGCAGATCTTGCAGGCAATTCTGCTTGTAACGGCAACCATCGCCATATTGGTGATTGCCTGGGCGGTCGTGGTGCTCACGCAGGGAATTCTCCGCGAAGCGCGAAAGATCGGACAGGCAACGGAAGACATCTCGCGCCTGCTCAAGACCGCGGAGGACGAACTGGTGCCGACGATCCGGGATGCCCGGACCGCCGTCAAAGATGCCGACCGACTGATCGTGTGCGCCACTGAGACCGTGCACCGAGTAGACCGGCTGACCGGAGGAGTCGAGGGCTTGCTCGAGGGATCGGTTGCAGGCCTTGCGGCAAGTAAGACGGTAAAGTCGGCATCTGCTACGCTTCTTAGTGTTTACGAGGGAGTCAGGCAGGGAATAAAAATCCTGCGCGGCTCCCCCGATGAAGTCCACCACAAGGGAGGTACGACTGATGAGCAATGATGAGGAAAGAAGTGTGATGCTGAGCGTGCTGGCGGGCATAGGCCTGGGCGCTCTCATCGGAGCTGCCGCCGGACTGCTCATGGCGCCGAAGACCGGTTCGGAGACGCGCGAGGATATTCGGAAGACGGCAGAGGACCTGAAAGTCAAGGCCGAGGAACTGGCCGGCCAGCTTACCGAGACGGTGGACGAACTGGTGAAGAAGAGCAAGGACATCGTGGACACCGCCAAGACCAGGGTACAGCAGGCGGCCGACGCCGGAAAGCAGGCGATGGCTGAGAGACGAAGAGAACTCGAACAGCAGGCGGAAGGAGCCGAAGAGGCCTAGCCACACTGCGTTCAGACGGCCGGGAGTGGTCCGCACGTATTCGTGCGCCATGCCCGGCCTCAGATGTTTAGGAAAGGTGGATTTGGATGAACTTGAAGATCGATACAAGCTCGCTCGGCGAAAACATGTCCGTCATAGCGCTCGAAGGCGAGGTTGACGTCTATACCGCTCCCCAGTTGAAGCAGCAGATCATCACCATGCTGGACAGCAACATTACCAACATCATCGTGGACCTCACGAATGTCGAATACCTCGACAGCACGGCGCTCGGTGTGCTCATCGGTGGTCTGAAGCGGCTGCGAGAGCGCGATGGTTCGCTGGACCTGGTCATCCCCAATCCCAGGATCAGGCGTATCTTCGAGATAACAGGGCTGGACAAGATCTTCGACATACACCAGACCCTGGATGAAGCGCAGAATGCGGAGAAGGTAAAGGGAGGTTAGTAGGTGACACCCCAAGATCAGTCTGCGGTGGTCGAGCTGAAGATCCCCTGCAGACCGGAGTTCGTCGGAGTAGCCAGGCTCGCCATCCTGGGAGTTGCGAGCAGAATGCCGTTCTCGTATGACGAAGTAGAAGATATCAGACTCGCAGTCGGAGAAGCATGCACCACGGCCGTGGAGCGGGCGATCAAGGCCAATCAAACCGATACCTCGCTCACCATCACGAGCGAGATCGCCGACTCCAGGCTGACCATCGACATCGTCGATCAAGTGGCAAAGACGCCCCCCTCCGGGTCGGAGGAGAACGCTCCCGTTGAGGGTCTGGACGAGGAGAACATCGGCGCGCTGCTCATGGAACTACTCGTGGACGAGATCAAGATAGAGCCGACACCCGGGCAGGGCACGCGGGTTCAGATGATCAAATACGTAGGATAAACCATTATGGCAAATCGTAAAAAGGGCAACTCGGCGAGTTGGACTGAGGGAGACGCCGAGTCCCTTTTCGCGCAGTATGCAGAGACCAAGGACCCGACAATCCGAGACCGCCTGGTGCTCATGCATCAGAACCTGGTGCGCTTTCTAGCGGGAAAGTTCATGAACCGGGGAGAGCCCATCGAAGATCTGGTGCAGGTAGGCACGATCGGACTCATCAACGCCATAGACCGCTTCGATCCCGGCAGAGGCACCAAGTTTTCGACTTACGCCACACCGACGATCGTCGGCGAGATCCGCCGGCATTTCCGAGACAAGGCATGGAGCCTCAAGGTGCCGCGCCGCCTCCAGGAGTTGAACCTGGCGGCGAACAAGGCGGCGGAGAACCTCTCGCAGAAACTCGGACGCGCGCCGACGATCCAGGAGATCGCGCAGTCGGTGGGCGCCAGCGAGGAAGAGACCCTCGAAGCGATCGAACTCGGAAATGCTTACGACACCGTTTCTCTGGACAGCAAACTGGCGTACGAGAGCGAATCCGCGCCGCTCAGCCTAGCCGAATTCGTCGGCGACACCGACGGCTCGCTCGACAGCCTGGAGAAATACGGCGACCTGAATCAGGCTATGGATTGCCTTGATCAGCGGGAACGGTCTATAATATACTTGAGATTCTTCCGGGACATGTCGCAGACCGAGGTAGCCAAGAAGCTGAACATCTCACAGATGCACGTGTCGAGACTCCAGCAGAAGGCGCTTCGCCGACTGAAGGAACTGCTCTCGGACTAGAGGGTTGCCATACCCATGACCAGTACCCGCTGGTACCATGCGGCAGGCATCGTTGCCGTCATCGCCATTCTGGTTGCTTTCCTATACGCCGTCAGAAGCACGCTGCCCCCGTTTCTGATCGCGTTTGCCATCGCTTGGCTGCTCGATCCCGTGCTCGACCGACTGCACCACAGTGGGGTCCGCAGGATCGTGGCGGTTCTGTCGATCTACGGCGTGTTCCTGATCATCTTCGCAGTGGGACTCCTGTACCTGGTGCCTGCAGTGATCGATCAGGCGAAGCAGTTCGGCGACGACTTTCCGAGGTATTCTGCGCGGTTCCAGGAGTATGCTTCCGGTCTGATGGCACAGCACCACGATACGCTGGTACGCCTCAAGCTCCCCACGACGCTGCAGGAGGCGTTTACCAAGTACGGTGGTCAGATGAACTCGCAGATCGGCATCGGCGTCAACCTGGTGACGCGGTTCATCACATCGAACTTCTCTCGCGTGCTGTGGATCGTCCTCGTACCGCTGGTCGCTTTCTACCTCCTGATGGACATCGACCGCATGAAGCAAAAGGCGGCGCTGCTCATCCCAGAAAGCATCCGTCCCCGCACTACAGAGATACTCGCAAGAGTCGGGCTGGTGTTCAGCAGCTACGTGCGCGGGCTCGTGGTCGTGTGCCTGCTCTACGGCATCGCCACTACCATCACGCTGGAGGTCTTTCACCTAAAGTACGGCATCATCCTGGGGCTGCTTGCCGGGATACTCTATGCCGTCCCGTACATCGGCGCCATCGCGACTACGCTTCTGGTATTCCTCGTCGGACTGGCGACCTATCCGCAGGGAGTAGGCCAGGCTCTGTGGCCGGCGGTCGGCATGATCGTGCTCAATCAGGGCTTCGATCTGGTGATCACTCCGAAGATCCTCGGCAAGTCGGTCGGGCTGCACCCGGTACTGAGCCTCTTCGCGCTGCTCGCAGGAGGTCAGCTATTCGGGCTGGCGGGGATGATACTGGCGGTCCCGGTGGCGGCGAGCATCCAGGAAGTGGTCTTCGAGTTCTGCCCTGAGTTGAAGGCCGAGCCGAAACCCGCGCGAGCGCCCCGGAAGCGGAAGAAGGCCGCGGCAGCGGCGGAGTAGAGTCCCTACAGATACACCCTCGGTATCCGGCTCGAGGTCGTCGCACGTCTGGCCGGGACTATGACCTCATCCCCTACCCTCGCCTCCGGAATGTCGGTGACGTCGATGGTCGTCATCTGCATGGAGACGCGTCCGATGACCGGAGCCTTCCGCCCGCGAACGGTGACCTGCGTGTTCCTCGACCGGCGCATCAGCCTCATCGCAAGCTGTCGGAGCGGCGCGGAGGCGCGCGCGGCGACACTCTCGGGGATGATAGTGAACCCGTCCGAGTAGCCGACGGGGATAACGGCGGCCTTCGCGGCTCGCGGAGTAGTGTACTCGCTCCCGTACCCCACCTTCGCCCCGGCCGGAAGCGACCGCAGGGCCACGATGCGGGTCTTCAGCCGCCAGGTATCCGCCAACTCGATCTTTCGGGCGGTATGGGCGGTCGGGAACTGACCGTAAAGGATCGTGCCGGGACGCACCATGTCGTAGTGCGCGTCCGGCAGGTTGAGGATCGACGAACTGTTTGCGGCGTGGCGGAGTCCGGTCGGCAGCCCGATCTCGTTCAGGTGGGCGAGGAGCCTGGCGAACCGAGCGTTCTGCTCCCGCGCGCTCGACAGGTCCCTGGCGCCGGCGTTCGCGAAGTGCGTGTAGATGCCGGCGATCTCGATGCCGGATGTGCTCACGACCGCCGAGATGAAGTCCGGGCACTCCGACGGCGTCAGTCCGAGCCGACCCATGCCGGTGTCCACCTTGACGTGGATGCGGGCGGTCTTCCCCACCCGTCCGGCGGCGTCCGAGATCGCACCGAGCGCATCGGACGAACACACCGTCTGATCGAGGTCTGCGACGATCGCCGACTCCATTTGGTCGGGAAGCAGAGGGCTGAACACAAGGGTCGGAGTGGTGATGCCCGCATTACGAAGCTCCAACGCCTCCTCCAGCGTGGTGACGGCGAGGTAGTCGACGCCGGCGGCGGAGAGCGCCCTTGAGGTCTCGACGGCGCCATGGCCGTACGCATCCGCCTTGACGACGGCCATGACCTTGACCGACGTGCCGACGAACCCCCGGATCTGCTCCAGGTTGCCGACTATGTTCTGCAGATTGACCTCGACCCAGTATGTATGCATGGCTCAGTTGAGATGGGGCCGTTGGAGTCAGGAGCATCTGCTCCTGACTCCTGATGCCCACAGAGGTTCAAGGTCCAAAGCTGCGGGTGTGGCAACAACCGGTGAAACAACTAGCTCTGAACCTTGAAATGTGAAACTCTCAGGCTGTCATTCCGAGCGAAGCGAAGAATCCGGCCGCCTGATGATCGACGACTCTGTTGTCGATCATCGTCCGTACCGCTCCTAAGAGACCTCGCACCGCCAGCCCTGAGTAGTCCTGAACTCCGACTGCACTTCGATACGCGCTGCTACTCAGTGTAGTCGGAGTTCGGGACGTATCGAAGGGCGGCCTGGCTCCACCAGACCTTTGGCTAGACC